>OBLI01000315.1_pt1 | contig 53012 bp, 50 predicted proteins | sample 1519701 | NCBI WGS metagenome assembly OBLI01 (sample SAMEA3663005, study PRJEB22513) | pig gut metagenome | biome: pig gut; feature: pig-associated habitat; material: faeces | place: France | collected 2012
GATGAAGGCGGAGATGCTGGATGAAGGCGGAGATGCTGGATGAAGGCGGGGCGCTGGATGAAGGCGTAGATGCTGGATGAAGGCGGAGATGCCTGAGTGAAGAAATATTAAATGATGAGAATAGGAAGCAATAGGTTAAACATAAACACAAGAATGATTGTAGGCAACGCCATAAGAATGACGGTGTGTATGTTTTTTATGCTCTTTGCTTCACTATTGATAACAGGAAAGCCTTGTCTTTCTGCACAGAAAAAACAAGCACAGAAAACAGCTGTGCACAAGCATCATGTGCAGAAAGGCAAGGCTTCTTATTATTCAAAACAAGCCACGGGAGCACGCTCGGCAAGTGGTGAGCGAATACATCATGATAGTTTGACGTGTGCTCATAAGAAATACCCTTTCGGCACAATACTGCGAGTAACGAACCTTAGCAATAATAAATCTGTGGATGTTAAGGTTACCGACCGTGGACCATACGGTAGAGGTCGCGTTATAGACCTATCGTATGCGGCAGCTAAGGCAATAGGAATGCTTGCACAGGGCGTGGCTATGGTCGAGGTGAAACCAGTAACGGAGAAAATTGTGCCTTATCGTATGGAAGAGGACGATATGCCAGAATTCGAATTCGAATTTGTGAAACCCGACGAATATAAGGTTGCAGAAAGAGAAGAAATGAAATAGTTGAGGCTTTTTCTTTTTGGATGCATAAGCTATTGGTATTAGGATATTTGCTTGAGTCATTGGCTGATAAAAAAGGGCATTTTGTATTGTATAGGGAATTCCCTATGCTAATTTAGGAAAAAATCGATAGATGATAATAGAAAAATTATTATCTTTGCAGAAAATAAAAGCTGCAAAGATAGTTTTGTATGCCTATAAATATAAAGGAACAAATCAAGTAAAAGATATGAAGAAGATGATGGTTTGTGCTGTTGGAGCAACATTATTGCTTAGCAGCTGTAGCTCATATACTGGCGCTGGAGCATATACCGGTGCACAGTTTGGAAGCATACTCGGTTCGGCAATAGGAGGTATAAGTGGCGGACCTCGAGGCGCAGATATAGGAACCATTGTGGGTATGGCAGGTGGTGCTATGGTAGGTGCCACCATAGGCAATGTTGCCGACCAGAAAGCACATGGCGAGATGGAAGAACATCGCGAGGCGATGAAGCAACGCCGTGCACAGCGCAATCAGAGTATGCAGCAAGACGATGGATATAAATATGGCAACAGCGAATTTGACAATAGCGGCTATGATTCTACCAATAGTGGTGACGACCGTATCGATTTCGATGGTGGCGATGCTGCTACAGGCAACTACGAATATAAGCAACCATCATCACCAGCCGACAATGTGTATACCCATTCTGCACCAACTGTAGAGATAAGAAACGCACGCTTCATAGATGCCGATGGAGACGAAACGATATCGCGAGGCGAAATGTGTAAGGTGGTGTTTGAGGTCTACAACAATGGTTTGCAACCAATATATAATGTGGTGCCAACCGTGGCAGAGATGACAGGCAATAAGCATATATATATTTCGCAGCCAGTATGTGTAGAGAAGATAGGTGCATATAAAGGTGTGAGATATACCACTATGGTGAAAGCCGACAACCGGCTGAAGTATGGCACAATAAAGCTATGCTGCTCTGTATTGCAGAATGGCGAAACTATATCAAAGGTTACAGAATTTAATGTGCAGACAAAAAAATAAGTGAAGAGCTATTGCCCTTCACTTACAAATGTTGTTATACTGCGAGGAGTTAATGTCGTTTTGTCGATAGCAGAGCCGATTGGCAGAAGGCTCTCTGCAGAGATATCCGAAGTGCGATACATATTCCAACGATGCGGCTTGCCATCTACGTTGAGAGTGATAGGACATAGACGGTCGGAATAGTTGATGGCTACCACAACCAGTTTACCGTCGACGTTTCTATATGCAGAAAGCATTGTGCCGTATGGGCGAGTGTCGCCCTCTTTCACTATGTCGCCCTCGTCGTTGTAGGCATCAATATCAAGTCGAACAGCGCCAGGACGAACAAAGCGACTATAGTTGCCCATAGCCCAAAGAAGTTTTGAGTCGACAGCATGCCCTGTTTTCATACCATCGTGAGTATATATACGCAAGAGCCCATCCTTATAGTTCTCGCCAGCAGCACGCCACCACGACCAGCTACAAGCATTGCCATATACAAGGTCGTAGTGCATCATACGAGCAACATAAAGAGCAGTCTTCATAGAGAAGTCGAAACCTCCACCACCACCAATCTCTTCATCATTACTCATTATGCACACCTCGCTCTGCCAATAGTCGAGTCCGTATTTCTTTAGTTCGTCGCGTAGAGCAAGACGTATGGAGCGCATGGTGTCGATAGGAGTGTTAGTCCAGTAGGTATGACCAAGCACCACGTTTGGTATGCCATACAATCCCTTGACACATGTTTTTACGCTATCTTTGCCAAAGAGAGTGGCAATGGTATAGCCACGTTGCCATCCTGCTTTATATTCTCCAAGCAAACAACGAAGGTCGGAACTCTCGCTTAACACAATCTTAGAGTCGAGCTTAAGTTTCTTGAAAGCTTTGCTTGTTTCCTTAGCCGAATGGCTTATCTCACGATTTGTTGCAGGTGAGCCCTCTTGTTTAGGTCCTTGCCAATTCCAGTGCCCATCAGGCTCGTTGACCGGACTGACATAATCAATCTTTACCCCGTCGTGTTCCTCAATGCCCTTTGTTGCATTAGCAAGGAAACGAGCAAAATCATCATAGCAATCATCTTTGAGATTGATGTCGCCACCACGACCTGTGTTGGTGGCAAGTCCATTCTTTGTGAACTGCACAGGAGCAGAATTGCAGAACAATAGCAGATAAGGCACACCACGCTCCTTAGCCATTTTGAGGAATTTGCGCTGTGGTAGTTGCTTATTCCAATTCCAAGTTCCGTCAGGTTGTAGTAGGCATTCTGTGCGAGTACCTCTATTTATATATGATGAGTCGCCCTGTTCCCAGCTGCCAGCTCCGAGATTCATTCTCCATAGCGATAGGCCGATACCCTTAGGTTTGCCAGTAGCATCATTGTCGGTACTGAATAGCCAGTCGGCAATCTGTTGCTGCTGTTGCTCAGGCCATGTACCAATAAAGAGCATACTCCAAGCATCTGAAGCACCAAAGTGCAGTACTGTTTGTTCTGGTTGTGAAGTCTTGACGTCGAAACTTACAGGTTTGAAAGTGTCGTTAGGAATAACCCAACGCTTAGTCCTTGGCTGTGCAAACGAGGTTGATACAGACAAGGCTAAAAGAACAATTGAAGAAATAATTGTTTTTGAATGGTTGATAGTCATAGTTTTGTGAGTTTTTGTATATATAGTGGCAAAGATACAGTTTTTAGCTTGTATTGACAAATAATGGAAAGAGTTTTTGAAAAGCCTATCAAGAATGAGAAAACTATGCGTAAGAAACAATTTTTAAGGAATTCTTCCGTTTAGTAATATATACTTTCCATTTATGGGAAGATATTATTCGATTAGAACAATAAAAAATATAGTTAATGAAAACAAATCGACCAACATTGACAGACAAGAAGTATCTCGTGCCCTTTGTCTTGATAACCTCGCTCTTCTTTTTGTGGGGATTTGCACGAGCCATCCTTGATGTATTGAACAAGCATTTCCAAAACTCGCTCGACATTTCCCTAACCCAGTCGTCGTTGATACAGGTGACAACATATCTGGGATATTTCCTTATGGCAATACCAGCCGGCTGGTTTATCAATCGCCAAGGCTATAGACGAGGAGTGGTGTTTGGACTCGCCCTCTTTGCTTTTGGCGCATTGCTCTTTATACCAGGTGCAGAGATAGGAACCTTCTATGCCTATCTTGGTCCGCTATTTATAATAGGTTGCGGACTCGTATTCTTGGAGACAGCTGCCAACCCCTATGCAGCAGAACTTGGCGATAAGGAGACAGCATCGAGTCGACTAAACTTCTCGCAGTCGTTTAATGGTTTGGGCTGCTTGTTTGCCACCTATGCCGTAGGTCAGTTCTTGTTTAACGGCAGTTCAGATGGTGGCAATGTTGTTGTGCCATACGCAGTGCTTGGAGTATTGGTGATGTGTATAGCCGTGGTATTCTCAAGAGTAGACCTGCCAGAGATAAAGCACGAAGAAACAGAAGAAGATAGCATACAGGACACCCGAATAATGAAGCTCTTTAAGCGTCATCCTATGTTTGTATTCGGCCTCTTCGCCCTTTTGGCATACGAGATAGCCGAGATATCTATCAATAGCTATTTCATCAACTTTGTGACTGGTCAGGGATGGATGGACGATAATACAGCCTCGATAGTGTTGACCGTGGCGTTGGGCTTCTTTATGGTAGGACGATTCTTTGGTTCATGGATAATGCGTAAGGTGCGTGCCGAGCTGATACTACTATACTGTGGTGTCGGAAGTGTGGTATGTATAGGCTTGGTGTTGCTCGATTTGGGCAAATGTTCTATGATAGCCCTTGTTTGCAACTATCTATTTGAAGCCATTATGTTCCCAACCATCTTCACTTTAGCTTTGCAAGGCTTGGGCAATCTTACCAAGAGTGCATCATCGCTCTTGATGATGACACCTATCGGTGGCTGTTTCTTCTTACTGATGGGCTATGTGGCAGACCAAACCAATCTGGTATTGCCATTTATGATACCTTTTATAGGCTATTTCGTAGTGCTTTTGTTTGCTTCAGAGTTGACAAGAAAGCACAAACAGGGTGAAGAATAAGAGAAAAAGACCAAAAACTGGTATATCTTAGGAAAATTGTAAAGCGGAATTTGCAAAACTGTGAACCGCCCCCGAAAAACAAGCGTGTTTTAGCATTTTATAAAATTTGGAACACTAATTAAACATGCAACATTTTGCAAGAAAAAATATAATTGCTAATTTTGCAGCGGATAAAAACCAAGAATATTAGTTTTTTTAAACATAAACAAACAATTATGGTAAATTACAAAGATTTGGGTCTCGTGAACACCCGTGAGATGTTCAAGAGAGCGGTATCAGGCGGTTATGCTATTCCTGCTTTCAACTTCAACACAATGGAGCAGATGCAGGCAATTGTACAGGCTGCAGTAGAGACAAAGTCTCCTGTTATCATGCAGGTTTCTAAGGGTGCACGTAACTATGCTAACGGTACTATCCTTCGCTACATGGCAGAGGGCGCTGTACAGTATGCTAAGGAACTCGGCTGCGAGCATCCAGAGATTGTTCTCCACCTCGACCACGGAGATTCATTCGAGCTTTGCAAGGATTGCATCGACAATGGTTTCTCTTCAGTAATGATCGACGGTTCTTCACTTCCATACGAGGAGAACATCGCCTTGACAAGAAAGGTTGTAGAATATGCACATCAGTTTGATGTAACTGTAGAGGCTGAGCTTGGCGTTCTCGCTGGTGTTGAGGACGAGGTTTGTGCAGCAGAGTCTCACTATACAAAGCCTGAGGAAGTTATCGACTTCGCTACACGCACAGGTTGTGACTCATTGGCTATCTCTATCGGTACATCACACGGTGCACACAAGTTTACTCCAGAGCAGTGCACATTGGTAAATGGTGTATTGGTTCCACCTCCATTGGCTTTCGATGTCCTTGCTGAAATCGAGAAGAAGCTTCCTGGATTCCCAATCGTACTCCACGGCTCTTCATCAGTTCCAATGGAAGAGGTTAACACTATCAACAAGTTCGGCGGTGACTTGAAGGCTGCTATCGGTATTCCTGAGGATCAGCTCCGTAAGGCTGCTAAGTCTGCAGTTTGCAAGATCAATATCGACTCAGACTCACGTCTTGCTATGACAGCAGCTATCCGTCAGCACTTCGCTGAGCATCCAGATCACTTCGACCCACGTCAGTATTTGAAGCCAGCTCGCGAGAACATGAAGAAGATGTACATCCACAAGATTGTGAACGTACTCGGTTCAGACGGTAAGCTCGCTCAGTGCTAATCTGATTAGAGCATATAATATTAAAGGGTGATACCAAGCGGTATCACCCTTTTTAGTTATATACTTTTTAGAATAAATCTCTTTGCAGTTTTCTTTTATTTCGCAATGTTTAGCGCTTCAATCTTAGAGATGGCACCAGTCTGCGGGTTTAGGATTAGTCGGCTACTCTGCTTCTTTCCGAATAGTTCACCGCTAAGATTCTCGAGCTTACCGAACTGTGGAGCTTGGAATTGCTCTTTAGCCAATGTGTTGCCTGTGCCATTGAATATGGTGATATCCATCTTAGCAGGGATGTTTACTCTAAGTCCGATATCGTTTTTATCCTTCTTTTCCTTTTTATCCTTTTTGCCATCAGCTGCAGCAGGCTCATCGTCGAAAGTCTTCTTCTTGGCAACCTTAATATAATAAGGAGAGCCAGAGAGGTCGTCGTTGTCTACAATGCCATAATACTTAGAGAAGCGGAACAAAGGCTGCTTTTCGACCTCAGAGGTAGGGAGGTAGGTGATTGTTGTCATTGTAGTGTCTTTGGTTGTTACACCAGAGAATACCTGCATGAGAGCCTTCTCCTGAGTGTCGAGTTGCGACATCATAAGTTTTAGCTGTGTGCCATCCTTAGGCATGAAGTCAGCCTCGCCACGAGCAAGCTGAGTGCGACTATCTCTGATTTCGAATATCTCGTTGGCAGTAAGTTCTGCCATCTTGGCCGAGCTTGTAGCCGAGAGGATATCTTGCGACATGTAGTCCTTAGGATTCAAAACAGGCTGAGGCTTAGACGGAGTGAACGTAGGAATCACTGTGTTGTCTTTGCCCTCGCCATTGATAGCAAGCAAGAGCCCCTTTTCTGTCTTCGACACGTTATTGATGAAATGGTTTTTGTCGATTTCCAATGTGAAAAGCTTTGCTGTGTCAGGCTCAGCAGTAGTATACATATTTGTAGCGATGATTCTATACGTGGTATAAGCATCAAGACTTACATTGTCTAAGCGCATGTATCTCTGTGCGTATTCAGCCAACAGACCAGGAGTATAATTGGTCTTCTCTATTATCAAATTTACATGAACTGCCGTTGTAGGCAAATAGTAAGATATTGCCTCATTAGCCTGCTGAGCGTAGCCCGAAAGAGAAGCTGCAGCAGAAAGCAGTAGGGTGGAAATAATATTTTTCATGTTTATATTCTTGTGTTTAGGTTTTTACGATTTGTTATTCTTCCAGAAGCTTGAAAGCCTTTGGCAGATAATCGATGATATCAGATGCGATGAGGCTCTCTTTGCCAAGTTCGCGAACAGCAATATCGCCAGCAAGACCATGGAGATAAACACCGAGGATGCAAGCCTCTTGTTCTGAATATCCTCTACCCAGCAAACCTGTGATGATACCCGTTAGCACATCGCCGCTGCCAGCTGTTGCCATGCCACTGTTGCCTGTATTATTGAAGAAAACCCTTCCTTCAGGAGTGCAGATAGCAGTATGGTGACCTTTCAGAATAATATAAGCCTCATGGCGAGCAGCCATTTCGCAAGCCTTAGTCAAACGCTCATAGTCGCCATTGCAAGCATTGCCTATAAGGCGGTCCATCTCTTTAAGATGTGGAGTCATGATGATATGTCGTGGCAACTGTTGCATCCAAGCTTGATGCGACGACAAGATATTTAGAGCATCGGCATCGGCAACAATAGGACATTGTGTGCGCTTGAGCTGAGCCATCAAGGCAACAGCTGTGTTTTCAGCTTGACCAAGACCAGGACCAATGGCAACAGCCTCATAGTCGTTGGCATCAGTAGATTCAGAGAAAACCTTCTCGTCGTTGTCCATAAGCAATACAGCCTCAGGGACGCTGATTTGCATTATCTGATAGTTGAGCATTGGAGTTCGTACGCACACCTTTCCGATACCACTACGCAGACAAGCCTTTGTAGACAATATCGCAGCGCCAGCCATGCCATAGCTGCCAGCCACAATGAGCGCAGTGCCCATGTTGCCCTTATGAGCAAAGTCGTAGCGAGGGCGCAACATGTTTCTTATATCCTTTTCTTCAGTGATATAATATTTAGAGTCGGTATTCTCAATATACTCATGGCTCAGCATTATATCCAATACCTTCAACTTGCCAATATACAGCTGGTTGTCAGGGAGCATCATAGCCAATTTCTTTTGCTGAAGAGTCAGCGTCATGTTGGCACGAATGATGTTAGCACGTATGTTGAAAGTATTGTCTTCGCACATCAATCCCGATGGCACATCGATACTAACCACCTTGCATGGCGACTGGTTGATATATTTAACCAGCGATGCGAAACCGCCAGAGAGAGGTTTGTTGATGCCTGAGCCGAAAAGACCATCAATGACCAATGTGTTCTCTGTGAGCTGAGGAGGGTCGAAGTTGACAGTAATCTCGGTGAAAGATTTTATTTTGCTGCATTCCTCAAGACGTTTTTTGTTGGTTTGGCAATCAACAGAAAGCTTGTTGTGGATATTGAACAGATATGTGTGGACTTCGTATCCACGTTCTGCCAATAGTCTTGACACAGCAAGTGCATCACCGCCATTATTGCCAGGACCAGCAAAAACTACTATTGGTGTATACTCGGTCCATTCGTCGATTATGGCTTTGGTAATGGCGTTAGCAGCCCTTTCCATCAAGTCGGTCGACGCGATGGGCTCATTATCTATGGTGTATTTGTCAAGCTCGTGAATCTGAGCAGAAGTGAAAATTTTCATATCGACAGCAAAAATACAAAATTAATACTAATAAAAGCCCAATAGTTAGCTTTTTTTTGTTTATTTCATACCTATTGTTGTGGAATACGCCAAAAATCAATTCTTTTCTTTTGTTATTCCGTCATTTTAGAGTAACTTTGCCCCAAATTATCCAAAATTCGACATACAATGAGCACAGTAACTATTAAGGATAAAACGTTCAGAACGTTTATCCCCGAGGAAGAGATACAGCAGCGTGTGAAAGCTGTTGCAGAAAAAATCAATAACGATATGGCAGACAAGAATCCACTTTTTATAGCCGTGCTCAATGGCTCTTTTGTTTTTGCTGCCGATTTGATTCGCAATATCACTATTCCATGTGAAATCTCTTTTGTGAAGCTTGCTTCTTATCAAGGTACCACCTCGACAGGTAAGATAAAAGAAGTTATTGGCTTGAACGAAGACATAGCAGGACGTACTGTTGTTATTTTGGAAGATATCGTAGATACAGGTTTCACTATGAAGCGTATGGTAGAACAGTTGGGAACACGCAACCCTGAGTCTATACATATCTGCACCCTGCTCCTTAAGCCTGGTAAGCTACAGGTGCCATTGAACATAGAGTATGCAGCAATGGAGATTCCTAACGACTTCATCGTGGGCTATGGTCTTGATTACGACCAGCAGGGCAGAAACCTGAAAGAAATTTACACAATCGTAGAATAAGATAGACAACACAATAGATTTAGTCAAAAAAGTAAAAATGAAGAACATTGTTATTTTCGGTGCCCCAGGTTCAGGAAAGGGTACTCAGAGCGATCTGATGATTAAAAAGTATGGCTTCGGTCATATTTCTACAGGCGACGTGCTTCGCGCAGAAATCAAGAATGGTACAGAACTCGGCAAGACAGCCAAGGGATATATTGACAACGGTCAGCTTATCCCTGATGAGCTCATGATAGATATCCTTGCAAGTGTTTACGACAGCTTTGGCAAGGAGCATAAGGGCGTAATCTTTGATGGTTTCCCACGTACTATTCCACAAGCTGAGGCTTTGAAGAAAATGCTCGCAGAGCGTGGTCATAAGATTGCAGCTATGATAGAATTGGATGTTCCAGAGAATGTTTTGATGGAGCGTCTTATCAAGCGTGGTATCGAGAGCGGTCGTTCAGATGATAACGAGGAGACAATCAAGAAGCGTCTTGGCGTTTATCACAACCAGACAGCTCCTCTCATCGGCTGGTATGATGGCGAAGGCTTGCATCATCACGTAAAGGGTGATGGTCAGCTTGAGGTAATCTTTGCAGACATCTGCAAGGTTATCGACGGCATTGCCGAATAATTTAGGGAAGAGTGAAGAGTGAAGAACGAAGAATCCAATACCATTAAGGCTATATGATTCTTCACTCTTCACTCTTCACTCTTCACTTTTTTCTTCTTCACTTTTTTAATTCTTCACTTAAATGGCAGATTCCAATTTCGTAGACTATGTAAAGATATATTGCCGCTCAGGAAAGGGCGGTAAGGGCTCTATGCACCTTAGGCATGTGAAATACAATCCTAATGGTGGTCCTGATGGTGGTGACGGCGGTCGCGGCGGAAGCATTATCCTTCGTGGCAATCATAACTATTGGACCTTGTTGCACCTGAAATATCAGCGCCACGTGTTTGCTGAACATGGAGGCAACGGCGGACGCGACAAGTGTCATGGTACAGACGGTAAGGATATGTATATCGATGTGCCATGCGGAACAGTTGTATATGATGCTGAGACCGGAAAATATATCTGCGATGTAACCTACGATGGTCAGGAAGTGATGCTATTGAAAGGTGGACGAGGCGGTTTGGGTAATTTTCAATTCCGTACTGCTACCAATCAGGCTCCACGTTTTGCACAGCCAGGCGAGCCTATGCAGGAGCGTACGGTGATAATGGAGTTGAAGTTGCTTGCCGATGTTGGTTTGGTAGGATTCCCTAATGCAGGAAAGTCTACCTTGCTTTCGGCCTTGTCGAGTGCACGTCCGAAGATTGCCAACTATCCTTTTACAACCCTTGAGCCAAGTCTTGGTATCGTAGAATATAGAGACCATAAGTCGTTTGTGATGGCTGATATCCCTGGTATCATCGAGGGAGCCAGCGAGGGTAAAGGCTTAGGACTTCGCTTCTTGCGTCATATTGAGCGCAACTCGTTGTTGCTCTTTATGGTTCCTGGCGATACCGACGATATTACGCGCGAATATGAAGTGTTATTGAATGAGCTTGAGCAGTTTAATCCAGAAATGCTCAGCAAGCACAGAGTGTTGGCGGTTACCAAGAGCGACCTCTTGGACGAGGAATTGATGGATATGCTTCGTGAGCATCTGCCAGAAGATTTGCCTGTAGTATTCATCTCTTCAGTAACAGGCTACGGACTCTCAGATTTGAAGGATGTGCTATGGAAAGAACTCAATAGCGAGAGCAATAAGTTGCAAGATATCACAGCCGAGGACACCCTTGTGCATAGGGATAAAGACATGTCGCGCTTTGCTATGGAGCTTGCTCAAGAAGGCGAAGACGAAGATATTGAATATGTAGACGAAGACGACGTTGAGGATGTTGATGACCTCGACGACTTTGAATATGAGTATGATGAAGAATAGTCCACAGCTTCTATCATACGATATAGCCCCAGGTGTGCGTGCTTTCTCTACCATGCGTCATGGTGGAGTAGGCGAGGGCGCATATTGTAGCTTTAATATCAATAGCTATTGTGGCGATTCGCAAGAGAATATCGAAGCCAATAAAGCATCACTTGCCGAGACATTAGGCATAGAGCCAACAAAGATATTGTTGCCACATCAGGTGCATGGAGCAGACTTCTGCATTATAGCTCCCGACTTTATGGCATTGTCTGAGGAAGAGAGAGCTAAGGTGATAGAAGGAGTGGACGGTATATTCACATCGATGACTGGAGTATGCATAGGCGTTTCTACTGCCGACTGCATACCTATTATAATATACGATCCTGAGCATCATGCAGCCTGCGCTATACATGCCGGCTGGCGTGGAACTGTAAAGCGCATAGCTTCGAAGGCAGTAGCTGAGATGCAAACAACCTACCATTCTAATGCCGATAAGTTGAAGGCTGTGATAGGTCCAGGCATATCATTAGAGAGCTTTGAGGTAGGACAGGAAGTCTACGACCAGTTTGCCTCTGCAGGCTTCGATATGAATGGCATAGCGAAGCAAATGGGTAAATGGCATATCGACCTACCAGAATGCAACCGCAGAGAGTTGGTTGCAGCAGGAATCCCTGCAGAAAACATAAAGGTATCAGGAGTTGATACCTATACTTCTAACGATTTTTTCTCTGCCCGTCGTCAAGGCATTAACTCGGGCAGAATATATACAGCAATAATTATGGAGGAAACCAAATGATTAAAAAGAATCTATCTAAGCTAACTATTTATGTTGTGGCATTGATGATGTCGCTGACGATAATGTCTGCCACAAGTGAGAAATTTACTGCCACCGAACAGCAGCAGATTAGTGTGCCAACACCAGGTCTCTTTGCCAAGAGTAATATCATAAACATTGATTTTACTCAACTTCCAGATAAAGAATATTCGTTCCCGTTGCCAGTAGGTAAAGCTATATTGAAAGGCAACGACCTTGAGATTGAAACCAAGAAGGGCGATGCTGTGAAAGCTATGTTTGACGGAACCGTTCGCTTGTCTACCTATATCTCTGGTCATGGCAATGTGATTGTTGTTCGTCATCATAATGGTCTTGAAACCGTTTATGCTCATAATGCACAGAACCTTGTGAAAGTTGGGCAGGAAGTAAAGGCAGGACATACCATCGCTATTGTTGGTGGAGATTCAAATAGAGAATTCCTTGACTTCAATATCATGATAAATGGTTCGAAGATTAATCCAGAAACCATTATCTCTTTGTCGAGCCATAAGCTGAGAAAGCAGATGGTGCAATGCAAAAAAACGGGTGGCAGAATTAGCATAAATGTTGTTGCCGACGAAAAGTCGAAGAGGCTGATGGCAAATCTTGATGACGACCCATTTAAGAAGAATTCTACATTCAAGCTCGACCTCAGAAAGATAGAAAAGAAACATTGGTCGTATCCTCTACCAGGAGCAAAGGTTATCAGTCCTTACGGAGGCAGACGAGGTCATTCGGGAGTAGACCTAAAGACAAAGCCAAATGACGAGATACTTGCAGCTTTCGATGGCGTAGTAATATCCTCTGGTCCTTTTGCTGGCTATGGTAATTGCATACGCATAAAGCATGCCTATGGTTTTGAGACATTGTATAGCCATCAGTCGAAGAACCTTGTTAAGGCAGGCGATAAAGTGAAAGCAGGCCAAGTGATAGGACTTACCGGTCGCACAGGTCGTGCAACAACAGAGCACCTACATTTCGAAACTAAGTTTCGTGGCACTCGCTTCAATCCAGCCTTGATGTTCGACCATGGCAACCGCAAACTCCATGATGCCACCATAACGTTGACAAAGAGTGGAGGTATAAGGAAGTAAAAAAGTCCCTAAAAACTTGATGATATAGTATAGAAGTTAAAATAGTCAAATATTCCATAGAAAACGAAGGATTTCCTTGTTATCAATGGAATATTTGACTATTTTTGTTGCAATAAAAATAGAAAGATATGTCAAGGGAAGAACATAATACAGTAGGTTATGTTGTCGCATTAGTAAGTGAATTTGCGACAAAGTTTGGTGTTATGCCAAAACAAGCCTATGGATATCTTAAACGTTTTAAAGGGCTGGATTATCTATATAAACATTATGATACTCTTCATACTTTTTCTTTTGAGGAGTCTTTGAGTGTGTTATCTGATGTTTGTAGAAATAATGGAGGAAGATTGCAATATCACTTCAAAGATTAGTAGAGGAATTAAAATATGCTAAAGGTATTACTTTCCAATATTTCTTTGGTACAGAAAGGGCACTACAAAAACTTAAGGCGTTATGATAAGATTAAATGCAGAACAAATACAGATGATGAAGGATGAACTAACTGTAGAGCTGGCAGATTGGCTTATGGAAACTTATGGCTATTCGCCAAAAGAATCTTTAGATGTTCTTTATGCTTCAGACACTTTTGAACGTTTGCAGAATACTGCAACAGGTTTCTATTTTCAGAGTGTTGGCTATGTTGCTTCCTTCTTAAAGAATGAAATAGAAAAAGCTGTGTTTTGTTAAAGCGCTAATATAAAATAAAAATAGCGGCAAGAGGATCTGCCTGTGTGCATTTCTCTTGCCGCTATTATTGTTTGTTTACATTACTTATGTCTGTTGGCTCTTTGTTCGCGGTATTTAGCCTTTTGTTTAGCCGAACCGCTGCCGTGGGCGCCAGTGATGTATTTCTTTTTCTTGGCCTTAGTCTTCACTTTGTCCGATTCCTTAGTTCCAGAAGAACTCTTCTTGAAGACGATGCCACCTTCTAAGATGTCGGTGAAATTGTCTGACATGCTATAAATGGGGTTTATATTATGAATTAATGGTGGAACAATCTAACACCTGTGAAAGCCATTGCGATGCCATACTTGTCGCAAGTCTCAATAACATTATCGTCACGGATGCTACCGCCTGCTTGTGCTATATATTCTACACCACTCTTGTGTGCACGCTCGATGTTGTCGCCAAATGGGAAGAAAGCATCTGAACCTAGAGCAACCTTAGTGTTCTGAGCAATCCAAGCCTTCTTTTCCTCCATTGTCAAAACTTCTGGCTTTTCGGTGAAGAACATCTCCCATGTGCCATCTCTCAATACATCGTCATGCTCCTCACTGATGTAAACGTCGATAGTGTTGTCGCGATCAGCACGACGGATGCCTGGCTTGAAAGGAAGGTTCATAACCTTTGGACATTGGCGCAACCACCATGTGTCAGCCTTCTGACCTGCAAGGCGAGTACAATGAATACGGCTCTGCTGACCTGCACCGATACCGATAGCCTGTCCGTCCTTAACGTAGCATACAGAGTTGCTCTGAGTATATTTCAATGTGATGAGGGCGATAATAAGGTCGCGTTTAGCCTCGTCGGTGAAAGTCTTGTTCTGAGTAGGGATGTTTTCGAACAAAGCAGGGTCGTCGAGCTTAATCTCGTTGCGTCCCTGTTCGAAAGTGATACCGAATACCTGCTTGTGCTCTATAGGCTGTGGCACATAGTTAGGGTCAATCTTGATAACGTTGTATGTACCCTTGCGCTTATCCTTCAATATTTCGAGCGCCTCGTCGGTATATCCAGGAGCAATAACACCGTCGCTAACCTCGCGCTTGATGAGAGTTGCAGTAGCAGCATCACAAACATCGCTAAGGGCAACGAAATCTCCGTATGAGCACATACGGTCGGCACCTCTTGCTCTTGCATAGGCACAAGCCAAAGGTGATAGTTCTATCTTTACGTCGTCAACGAAATAGATTTTCTTTAGAGTGTCGCTAAGAGGCAAGCCTATAGCAGCACCAGCAGGACTAACATGTTTGAAACTTGCAGCGGCAGGAATGCCAGTAGCAGCTTTCAGTTCCTTAACAAGTTGCCAACTATTTAGCGCATCCAGGAAGTTGATGTATCCTGGTCTACCGTTGATAACCTCGATAGGAAGCTCACCCTCTTCCATATAAATCCTTGATGGCTTTTGGTTAGGGTTGCATCCATACTTAAGAGCTAATTCTTTCATAGATGTCGAATTGTTATTGTTGTTTGTTTTGTGAATCTTGGTGCAAAGTTACTGCAAAAAATTGATTGAACGAAGAGAGTGCAAATGTATTTGCAATATTGAGTGTAAAAATTGTATAAAAGAACTGTGTGATAATGGAAAATGGTATTGTTCTGCGATGTTTTTATAGTAGAATAGCTTATAAAAATGGGCTAAAAAACAAGAAAATGATATGTAAATATTAAAAAATGTAGCAAAATATTTGTTTTGTTAAATTTTTAGATTATATTTGCAACATAATATTTATTGACGTTTTTACTACAATTAAATTAGAACTCTTGTTTTGTGGGGGGGACAAAAGATTTTTATATATTAATTACAAACTAAAAAACTAAAAACTATGGGACTTGTAGAAGCTGTAAAAAGCGTGTTTGGCAACTATGCTAACTTTAGTGGACGTGCAAGACGTTCGGAGTATTGGTTCTTCTATCTATTTAACCTACTCGCTGTATTTATTTTTATGATTCTCGGTGTTATGCTTGGAGGAGTATTCTGTGGTGGCGAAGGTGCTGCCGGTGGAGCTATTGGTGGTTATATATTATATATCCTTTATGCATTAGCAGCTTTTATTCCATCATTGGCAGTAACAGTACGTCGCCTTCATGATACAAATCGCTCTGGTTGGAATATCCTTTGGTGTCTGTTGCCAGTGATAGGTTCCATCGTGTTGTTGGTATTCATGGTTAGTGATAGCACTCCAGACAATCAGTATGGACCTAATCCAAAGAATGTAAATGTTACATACACCACAAATAATACAAATACAACGGTATAATTCCATATATATTGTGGAAAGAAATTTTTAAATAAAATAGGAGCTAAACGGAATATGATTCTCGTTTAGCTCCTATTTTTATTTATGCATTTTTATTTTATGTATACCTTCTTGGTAGAACCATCGTTGTATTTAATGATGTTTAAACCACGTGAGATGTCATTCTTCTTTGAACCATCAACGTTATAGATGCCGATGATAGTTTGCGAGTTGTTGGTTGCTGTATCTGTATTGACATCCTTGATACTTGTCGCTATAGCAGCTTGGCGAAATTCCTCCAACTCGTCTTCGCTGATGATAATCCATTGTTGTTTTGTTGCAGAGTTGCTGAAGTTGAATGCTGTCTGTTCCAATGTTCCATAACCAGAACGTTTGCCCAATGCGTTAGCACTCATAGCCTTGTTGCCATCGTTGTACCATGTAAACCAATATCCATGAGTAGTAACCTTATTCTTACCAGCACCAAGAGTAACGTTTGTGCGGTCAGGCATAAGTTGGAATTGCTCTGCGGTAGAAGGCACAGAAGTCTGCTTCACAGACATTCCAGATGTTGTAGTAGAGCGAGTCAAATATTTACCACTTACAGCATTCTTGAATGAATAGTAACCGTTGAGAGGGTTAAACTCCAAATACCATGCAGCAGAGTCGTTGACCTCGGTAGTGGTGTTGAAATAAGGTTTCCATGCTGCGATGGTGTTACGTTGGAATAGAAGACCATCGCCAAGACCACGCTCAGAATTCTTACACATTATATAATACTTCTTATAGTCGTCGAAGTTGTATGTGTAGCCAGCGATACCATTTGGGTGATTGCTTGTAGGGCATAGACCATCGAGGAACAAACCATACATGATACACATACCACCAGCATACTGCAATTCAGAGTGCTTATCTTTGTCGGCTCCATTTACGAGCCAATCATATGTGGCATTGCGACCCCAACCGTGAGTTTTGTCGCCTTGGAAGTAGTAATCATCAGTATATTTGTTCTCAAGGAACTGATAAACCTCAGTAGCAGCTCTACCGAGCCATTTGCCGCTACTTGTATTCTGACGAGTATCAGAACAGTTGTTCCATATCCAATGAGTACCCACACCTACGCCATGGCCAGTTTCGTGAAGAACGGTTCCGATAGCCTGATAAGCAGCATTAGGTCCAATGCGCATCCATCCACCATAACTACAGTCGGCAGTAGGAGTGCCCGAACCATAGTTGCCAGTAAGATGGAATCCCTTGATTCCAGTCCATTCGTTGAAGTAGTCGATAGTCTCCTTTATGGCATTACGGCAACGGGTATTAGCAGCATCGTCAGGAGCACCCTCGTTCCACGACCATGTACATCCGCCAGCAGGATGAGTTACAATCTTTACCTCGTCGCCATAAGCCACGGTATAAGTTTTGTTCATCACGTATGGGCGAATATAATATACTGTAGAAGGCTTCATGCCCTTGATGTGGAAGATGGTGCCGTTTAGAGAGAACGACTTAGTAGTGCGATTGTCGAGAACAGTAGGATTGTGTTCTGTACTCCAACATACACCACGCTCAAGAATGTTTGAACCTGTCACAGTAGCTCTTACCAATGCCTGTGTAGCACCAGTAGCCACATATTTGTTGGTCAGAGTAACCTTTGGTGCTGTGCCAGAACCTGGAGTTGCGTTAGCAAGATTGAATGCTAACAACGCCTTCTCCAATGCAATGATTTCGTTGTCGATACCAGTCTTTGTAGCCTCTGCATTCTTCATCAACTCTTGCGCCTTGTTGATTTCTTCCATCAATTTGTCGGCGTCATTCTTTGCAACATCATATTGACCCTGAGCGTTGTCGATAGCAGATTGCAATGCCTGATATTCTGTGATGGCAACCATGGCAGCCTTGATAGCCTTGTTGATAGCTTCTACTGCAGAAGCTACATCAGCCTCGGTAGAAGTTGCAGTAATCTTCTTTGCTTGTTCAATGGCTGTAGCGAGATTCTGAGCTTCAGCCTTATACATCATCTGAGTCTGCAAGCTTTCGCCTTCAGAAACTAAGCGCTGAACTTCGCTAATGATAATATCGCTTGTAATCTCTCCGATAAGACCAAGGCGGAAGTTGTCTACTGCAAGCCAGTTGCCTGTTGCATCAACAGCCTCGAAACCAATTGTTGCCTTGCCCGTGAGGTTAGTAAACTTTACGCTATAGTTGGCAGGAGTATAAACTGTAGTTTCGTTGCCATCTGCATAAATCTTTGCACCCTCACATTTCTGAGAAGTTGAGGCTTGGTTCAAGTTTTGTGCAGCCACGGTAAGCATATATATACCATTAGGTAAGGTGATAGTTTGGCTCACGCTTGCGTTGCCCACATTATTGCCTTGTCCTACCCATTTCTCGATATATTTGCTACCCTCTTTCTTTGTGAACGATGAGTTGCCCTGCGATACAAGACCATCAACAGTCCAATTTTTTGTACCATCCTCAAAACTATTGTTTAGGATATACTCCGTCTTGTCAATAGGATTATCCTCGCTAATGTTCAGATTGCGGTATGCGCTGATAGCCTCTTCAAGAGCACTCGTTGCCTCATAGATTGCTATGATGTCGGCATCAGCTTTGTCGGCAATAGTCTGGGCTGCAGTTATCGCTGACTTTAAATCTGCTGCACCATTTCCATTTCCGTTGCCATAATATTTGTTTGCAGAAGCGATGGTAGCATTTAGCTGCGATTTGTCGGCAGCAACATTCTCACCGAGAATCTGAACATAGTCAACCACCAACTTGGCAGTATTGGCAGAACCACCTGCCGCCGCCTTCATACCAAACTGTATCTTGCCCTTGGTAGTAGTGTTGAGGGTAAAGGTGATCTTGTCCAAAGTCCAGGTGTTGGCTGAATAAGAGGTAACAGTCGACTTCTTAGATGTGCCTGCATTTGGAATCCATGCCAACTGCGAAGTGGCAGCAGTAACATTACTACCATTATAAGTAGGTGCATTGATAGTATATGTGCCTGCAGGTAATGTAACCTCTTGGCTAAACAAGAAAGTCTGTTCCCAGCCTGTAGAAATGGCAAGTCCACCACCAACTTCTCCGTTGTAGCCTTTTGTAGGCACGGTGGCTGTATTAAAAGTTCCTTTGAATCCATACTCGTAGGTTCCCACGATGGTGTAGTTGGCAGAAAGGTTGGCTGTCCATCCCTTCACATCCTTAATTTCTTGCGTAACTTCATTCGACTGTGACGCTTTATAGTCGAAGTCTTGGTCAAAACCATAGTTTTGTAGCAAATACTTCGAGAGATCTACTTGAGCATATGATGCTAACGCACCAAATGCCAACAAACAAGTAAACAAAGTTTTTCTCATGCTTTTAGGTTCTTTCGTTAAATAATAGTTAGTATAGTTCTGTTAATGCTGGCAAATATACGAATAATTTTCCTATGATTATCTAAAAAATAAAAATAGATATAATAATAACAATATTTACTCGTCGTATAATGATATTTACCCTTATCAATACAAAACTTCGTGTTTTCTTTTGTCATTCCACTCACTTGCACTAACTTTTAATAAGTTAGGCTGCGTTCGGGAATGAAAAAGAAAAACTTCGTATTTTCTTTTGCCATTTCGCTCACTTGCACTAACTTTGCAGCACGATAATATGTTATAGAAATATGATACGGGAATTTAGGAAACTATCGGATTTTCTCACTAAGCACGAAATAAAACTTGATGCTAACGCTTGGCGTAAACTATCAGCAATACTTATGGGTAAGGAGAAGCCAACTAAAGAAACGTTGGATAAGTTGGCTTTGTTGGCAGGCTTCCAAAGTTGGGAGAGCCTAAAGCGTACGTTTGAAGAATAATCATACATAATAATATAATTATGAAGAAATTATCTTTAGCCACACTTTGTCTGGTTATGACCACAACAATTAATGCTGCCGACATCAATGTTGCGCATGTTAGACATGCAGGACCATTCAAGGTGGTGGCGCCAATAGTCTTTGACAGCATCGACAATGCTCAGAATAAGTTTAAGGCAGACAACCTGCTCGATACTCGTTTGTCGCTGACTATTGCCGATAAGAAGCCTTTGGAAAATCTTGCAGTATTAAAGTTAGATACAGCCCAACTTCATCTTGTGAAGTTTGATGTGATGGCATCGAAATACTTGAAAGATTTGAAACTCTCGGTAAAGGGCGCAAAGAAATATAAGGTTTATGCCGATGGGGTAGAGCAGACTGCCGGTATGACCCTGCAGCCAGGTCAACATACTATCGTGATGAAGTTTGTTGCCGACAGCACAGGCTTGGCTCTATCGTTGCCCAACGATGCTCTGTCGTTTGTAGAAACAGGAAAGCGTAGTTTTACGATGCGCGATGTGCTTGGCACAAAGATTACCACAGCACCATCACTCTCGCCATCTGGCCGTTGGGCTTTGATGGGCTATAGATGGTATGATGAGAAGAACAAGATACAATATAAGTATATCCTTGCCGACTTGAAGACTGGCAGCAAGCGCTTCGTTGACGGCTCGATGACATGGATGCCAACTTCTGACAGATATTATTATATCGAAAAAGTTGGAGGCAAAAACCTGCTTAAGACAGTAGACCCACTAAATAATAAGGTAGAGATATTGGCAGAAGACATGCCCGACGATTACTTCGTGATATCGCCAACAGAAGATTACGCCATCCTAATGCACTCTACAGATGGTCCAAAGAAGGAAGAAGGAGTGTTCGAAATAGTACATCCCGACGACCGTCAGCCAGGTTGGCGCAACAGAACATCGTTGGCTCGATATGATTTCAAGACAGGATTGGTGCAACAGCTAACATATAGCTACCATGGCGTATGGCTTTCTGACATCTCGCCCGACGGCAAGCACATCCTTTTTGGTGTAACTTCCGACTCTATAACCAAGCGTCCTACCACTCGGGCTACATATTACGACCTCGACCTTGCTACCATGACCACACGTAAACTCGTGGATAAGGACGGCTTCATAGGTGGAGCCTTGTATGCAGGAGGCACAGACCGCGTGGTGTTTAAGGCAGGTACAGAGTCTTTTGATGGAATAGGCAAAAGAGTGCCAGAAGGCAGAACTCCAAACACCTTCGACTATCATCTGTACGTGATGGATACCAACACCTTGAAGGTAACTCCACTTACTGCCGACGACGAAACAAGTATCGAAGATATGGAATGGTCGAAGGCAGACAACTGCTTATATTATACTGCTCAGAATAGAGATAGCGTAAGCCTGTTCCGTCTTGACACAAAGACATGGAAGTCGAAGATGGTGCGAATGCCATTAGAAGTAATCTCTGATTTCAGCATAGCAAGCAAGGGCGGCAACATCGTTGTTGATGGTTCTTCGATGTGTGTACCTTACGAGGTTTTCAACATCGCGTCTCCAGCCAAGAATGCTAAGACCTCCTTGCTCTTGGCACCAAACAAGGACGACTATGCCGATATGCCGTTTGGCACAGAGAAGTCGTGGAGCATGCAGACCACACGTGGCTATAAGGTGACTGGATTCTACACTCTGCCTGCCGACTTCGACCCTCAGAAGAAATATCCAGTTATCGTACACTACTATGGAGGTTGCTCGCCAACATCGCGACGCTTTGGCAATGGCTCGCACTATCCTGCTCACTATTGGAATGCTTTGGGCTACATCACCTTCGTAGTAAACCCTTCTGGAGCATCAGGCTTTGGTCAGGAGTGGGCCTCACACCATGTAAACACCATGGGCGAAGGACCAGCACAAGACATCATCGATGCCACAAGACAGTTTGTGAAAGATGTGCCACAATGCGATGCCGACCATATCGGTTGCATATCAGCATCATACGGAGGTTTTATGACTCAGTATATGATGACAAAGGATAATCCTTTCGCTTGCGGAGTGTCGCATGCCGGAATATCAAGCCACACCAGCTATTGGGGTGAAGGATATTGGGGATATTCGTATAGCGAAACCTCGGCTGCCAACAGCTTCCCTTGGACACGCAAAGACCTCTATGTGGAGCGTTCGCCTCTGTATAATGCCGACAAGATAAAGAAACCAATCCTCTTCACCCATGGTACAGCCGACACCAATGTGCCTATAGGAGAGTCGATACAGATGTACAACGCCTTGAGAATATTAGGCGTGCCAACAGCCTTTATAGAAGTAGAAGGCGAGAACCATGGCATCATGGATCCTGCAAAACGCACCAAATGGATAAACTCTATCATGGCATGGTTTCAGAAATATCTGAAGAACGACGACTCATGGTGGAACGCCATCTATACTCCAAAGGAACTATAGTTATAGAAAAATAAGAGAATTCGCATTCGCTCAGAGGAATATTCCATTTGGCGGATGCGAATACTCGTTATGGTCTATTCGAGTAGCCGCATAGCCCAATTCGAATAGTCGCATAGCCCAATTCGAATAGTCGCATAGTCCAATTCGAATAGTCGCATAGCCCAATTCGAATAGCCGTATAAAACCACTCAATAAACATTATGTAGCCTTATAATATTATAAAAAAAACAAAATAGGTGAGAATTTGAGTTTTTTGTGCTAATTTTGCACCTTGATATGTGCACAATGTGCAAATTTAGAAGGTAATGACATTTCGAATAAAGAAATTAGATATATTTATAGCCAAGCAGTTCGGTCTACTTTTCGTAGGAACATTCTTCATCTGCCAATTCGTGCTGATGATGCAGTTCGTATGGAGATATGTCGACGAGCTTATAGGAAAAGGATTGTCCGTGGAAATCTTGGCACAGTTCTTTTGGAATATGGCGTTGATGCTGGTGCCACAGGCTTTGCCTTTGGCTATCCTGCTGTCGTCGCTCATCACGTTTGGTAACCTGGGCGAAAGTTATGAGCTTACAGCCATAAAGTCTGCAGGTATCTCTCTCATGCAGTCGTTTCGTTCACTCATCGCCATTACGCTGGTGATATGTGGAGTGTCGTTCTACTTTCAAAACAATATTGGCCCTGAAGCCAACATGAAGCTCTCGCAGTTGCTCATTTCTATGAAGCAGAAGAGTCCGGAGCTTATGATTCCAGAGGGGATATTCTATGATGGAATACCAAATTGCAACATCTATGTGCAGAAGAAGGATGTAGAGACAGGTAAACTCTATGGTATGATGATATACCGAATGACAGGCAGCTACGAAGATCAAGCCATAATCCTTGCCGACTCAGGAATGATGCAGACTACGGCAGAGAAGAAACACCTACTGCTGACATTATGGAGCGGAGAATGGTTTGAGAATATGCAGTCGTCGGAGTTTGGTAATAGCGCATCGGTACCATATCGTCGAGAGTCGTTTGTGGCAAAGCAGATAGTGCTTGACTTTGATGGCGACTTCAATATGCAAGATGCAGCATCATTGGCTAACAATGCTAAGGGTAAGGGATTGCGACAGATATTCCACGATATGGACTCTATCAACCAAGTCTACGACAGCATCGGACGCTCGTATTATGACGATGCCAAGCGTATGTATTTCTATAACGTGTCTTTGAATAAAGCCGACTCGCTGAATGCTGTGAAGATGGCAAAGGCTGATAAGACAAACTTCGATAGCTTGTTCGGAAAGAAATCTGTGGATGTTCAGAAAAATGCTGTAAACGATGCTTTGAATAGCGTACAGGGACGAGTCTCAGACCTTGAGTTCAGGAGTATGATAACAAGTGATGGCGACCGACTGCTCAGAATGCACGAGATAGAAGCTATCAATAAGTTTACGCTTGCGTTGCAATGTCTGCTATTCTTCTTCATCGGAGCACCACTCGGAGCTATCATCCGTAAGGGTGGACTTGGATATCCTATCCTTATCTCGGTATTGGTGTTTATTGTCTATTATATCCTCGACAACTCAGGCTACCGTATGGCACGTGGAGGAATGTGGGCAGTATGGTTTGGTAAAGGACTGGCACCAGTAGCGCTTACGCCTATAGCGATATTCGTAACATATAAGGCAAACAAAGACTCTATGGTGTTCAATGCCGACCTCTATAAGGAGTTCTTTATGCGACTATTGGGCTTGCGACTCAAACGCCATGTATTTGCAAAGGAGGTTATCATCAACGACCCTGATTATGCAAATGATACAATAGTGCTGAAGCAGATGAATGCCGATATCGATGCTTATTCTAAGGAACATCGATTGGTTTCTGCTCCGAATATCATAGACGTATTCTTCAAATATAAGAAGGATAATGAGATTGAGCGCATAAGCGAAGTCTTGGAATCGGTAATCGAAGACTTGGCAAATACCAAGGATAAGATATTGCTCCACGAGATGAACAAATATCCAATACTTGCAACGAAGGCTCACACCCGACCTTTCGAATATAAGTGGTTGAATATTATCGCAGGAGTGCTGGTGCCTGTGGGTGCGGTTCTGTATATCAGAATGTGGACCTTCCGTCTGCGTCTGTATCGCGACCTCAGACAGATTCGCCAAACCAATCAGGCTATCATCGTTAGAATGAGAGATATTAAGTGAAGAGTGAAGAGGGAAGAGTGAAGAATCAAATAGTTTTGAGTGTTCTGTATTCTCTTATGATTCTGCTTATGTCCCCTATATATAATAATGTATAAGAACAAAACTATAAATATGGATTTCAAAGTCAATACTATAGAAGAGGCTATAAAGGACTTCAAGGAAGGTAAGTTTGTTATCGTTGTAGATGACGAAGACCGTGAGAATGAAGGTGACCTTATTATAGCAGCTGAGAAAGTTACCGACGAAAAGGTGAACTTCATGCTTAAGAATGCGCGTGGTGTGCTTTGTGCTCCTATCACCTTGAGCAGATGCGAGGAACTCGATTTGCCAAAGCAGGTGATAGAGAATACATCTGTCTTGGGCACTCCTTTTACCGTTACCGTAGATAAATTGGAAGGATGCACAACAGGTGTTTCTGCGCACGATAGAGCAGAAACCCTTAAGGCGTTGGCAGACCCAAACTCAAAGCCTTCTACTTTCGGACGCCCAGGACATGTAAACCCTCTTTATGCTCAAGATAATGGAGTGTTGAGCCGTTCTGGTCATACAGAGGCTGCTGTTGACCTTTGTAAGTTGGCAGGATTGTATCCTGCTGGTGCTTTGATGGAAATCATGAACGAGGATGGTACTATGGCACGTATGCCAGAGTTGCAGGTTCTTGCCAAAGAGTGGGATATGAAGATTATCACCATCAAAGACCTCATCGCTTACCGATTGCAGAAGGAAACAAGCATCGAAGTAGGCGAGAAAGTACATATGCCTACTCGCTATGGCGACTTTATGCTCATTCCTTTCCGTCAGCAGAGTAATGGCTTGGAGCATATGGCATTGGTTAAGGGCGAATGGAACGAGAACGAATCAGTACTCGTTAGAGTTCACTCTTCGTGTGCTACTGGCGACATCCTCGGTAGTCAGCGTTGTGATTGTGGCGAACAGCTACACAAGGCTATGCAGATGATAGAGAAAGAAGGCAAAGGCGTGCTTATCTACATGCAGCAAGAGGGTAGAGGTATCGGACTCATGAATAAGATAGCTGCTTATAAGCTACAGGAAGAAGGACTTGATACCGTTGAGGCTAACATACACCTCGGCTTTGAACCAGACGAGAGAGACTATGGTTGTGGCGCACAGATGCTAAGATATCTTGGCATCCACAAAATGCGACTAATGACAAACAATCCTACCAAGCGCGTAGGCTTGGAAGGCTATGGACTCGAAATCGTAGAGAATGTTCCAATTGAGATAGAGCCAAATAAATACGACTACAAATATCTTAAGACAAAACGTGATAGAATGGGACATACTCTTCACATAGATTAATATGTGAAAAAGTTATTTCATTTTTTCGGGATAAACAAAAAATACGTAATTATTGCATAATACAAACATATATTTATATCATGGCACAATTATCTAATAGACTCAATCGACTCGCACCATCTGCTACTTTGGCAATGTCGCAAAAGAGTAGCGAAATGAAGGCGCAGGGTATCGATGTTATCAACATGAGTGTAGGAGAACCTGACTTTAATACTCCTGATCATATCAAGGAGGCTGCAAAGAAGGCTATCGACGAGAATTATTCAAGGTATTCACCAGTTCCTGGATATCCTGAGCTTAGAAAGGCAATCGTTGCTAAACTAAAGAACGAGAACGGACTTGAATATGGCATAAACGAGATTCTCGTTTCTAATGGTGCCAAGCAGAGCGTTTGTAACACCGTGATGGCATTGTGCAATGATGGCGACGAGGTGATAATACCAGCACCTTACTGGGTTAGCTATCCTCAGATGGCAAAGCTCGCAGGAGCAGAGCCTGTTATCGTGAATGCAGGTTTTGAGCAGAACTTCAAGATGACTCCAGAACAGCTCGAGGCTGCTATCACTCCAAAGACTCGTATGCTCATCCTTTGTTCACCAAGCAATCCTACCGGTAGCGTATATTCTCAGGAAGAGCTCGACGCTCTTGCTAAAGTTATCCTTAGCCATGAGGAGTTGTACGTTTTGGCTGACGAGATTTATGAGCACATCAACTACGTAGGTAAGCATGCAAGTATCGCTAAGGCTGAAGGCATGAGAGAGCGCACTATTATCGTAAATGGTGTCTCTAAGGCTTATGCTATGACTGGATGGCGTATTGGTTATATCGCAGCTCCTGAGTGGATTGTTAAGGGATGCAATAAGCTTCAGGGACAGTATACAAGCGGTCCTTGCTCTGTAAGCCAGAAGGCTGCTGAGGCTGCATATACTATGGATCAGGCTTGTGTAGAGACTATGCGTCAGGCATTCCAGCGCAGAAGAGATCTCATCGTAGAACTCGCAAAGGATATTCCTGGTCTTGAGGTTAATGTTCCAGAAGGTGCTTTCTATCTCTTCCCTAAGTGCAGCAGCTTCTATGGAAAGGCTTGTGGAGACAAGGTTATCAACAACTCTACCGATCTCGCTATGTTCCTTCTCGAAGAAGGTCATGTAGCAACAGTTGGTGGTGATGCTTTCGGCGACCCTGAGTGCTTCCGTATGAGCTATGCTACAAGTGATGACAACATCCGCGAGGCTATGAAGAGAATCAAGGAAACTTTGGCTAAGTTGAAGTAAGACGATAAATATTATCAAGGTTTGACCGTGCAAAGATAACAATTGAACTTAGGTGTACAACTACACTAAAGAAGACATGTGAAAAATATTCCGTTAAAACTTCTTAATTGCATTTGTAATTACCGTTTAATTGTTATCTTTGCGTGGAAAATGTTAGTAGATATAGACAAAGACTTTATTATTTTGAATGAAATATAATAACATGGTCTTTCGTTTTGTCGTGTAATAGCGTGACTACTAATAGATTCTGTTACCCCAAAGGGGAAATAACTAACCCTCATCGGTCTGACCAATCGATAAAAATCTATAAAAAGAAAATTATAATTAATTTTATTAATAACTAAAAATTAACACTTACATTATGGCAACAAAAACAAATGCAGCAAGCCCTAAGAAAAGCTCGGGCTTCACAGGTATTAAATCAGCTATTTGGGTAATGGCAATATGCTTATGCCTTGGTTATGGCTTCTGGTACTTCGTACTCGGTAACCCTGACAACTTCGCAGGTGGTACACACGAGGGCCGTCCATTGAACTTGATGGGAACCGTATACCATGGTGGTTATGTAGTAGGTCTTATCTTTACTTTGATGTTTACCGTTGTAGCTTTGAGTATCGAGCGTTACTTCGCTCTCCGTACAGCTTTCGGTAAGAGCTCTCTTACTAAGTTCGTTCAGCAAGTTAAGGCTGCTGTTAAGGCAAATGATTTCGACAAGGCTCGCGAGCTTTGCAACAAGCAGCAGGGTTCTGTAGCTAACGTTGTACTCGCTTCAGTTAACGCTTACTGCGAGATGGAGACTACTTCTGGTATCAAGAAGGCACAGAAAGTTGCTAAGATCCAGCAGGCTCACGAAGAGGCTACTCAGCTCGAGATGCCAACTCTTCAGATGAACCTCCCTATCATCGCTACAATCGTTACCCTCGGTACTCTTACCGCTTTGTTCGGTACTGTGCTCGGTATGATCGGTTCGTTCCAGGCTCTTGCTGCTGGTGGTGGTGGTGACTCTATGGCTCTTTCTTTGGGTATTTCAGAGGCCTTGGTTAATACCGCATCAGGTATCGCTACTTCTTGGGTGGCTGTAGTTGCTTACAACACATACACTAACAAGATTGATAAGCTGACATACGCACTTGACGAGGTTGGTTACACTATCGCTCAGACATACGAAGCAAACCATACAGAAGAAGCTTAATTTTCTACTAACCCTTTAAAATTTTATCGCTATGGGTAAAGTAAAAATTAAGAAAAGCGACGTCTGGATAGATATGACTCCTATGTCGGACGTGATGACACTTTTGCTGTGTTTCTTCATGCTTACATCTACATTCGTTAAGCAGGAGCCAGTAAAGGTGAACTCTCCAGGTTCGGTATCGGAAATTAAGGTGCCTGAAAAGAGCGTGCTCAATATCCTTGTCGACAAGACAGGTAAGATATTCATGAGCTTGGACAATCAGAACGACGTCGTTGACGTTCTTTCAGGTATGACTGGTCAGTATGGCATTAGTCTTACAAAGGCTCAGGTTAAGAAGTTCCAGAACGACCCTATGTGGGGTGCGCCTATGGATAAGCTTGAAGCATATCTTTCTTTGAGCACTCAGGACATGTCTGAACAGCTTCCAGGTCTTGGTATTCCTACCGACTCTATCGACGGTAAGGAAAGCGAATTCCAGCTTTGGGTACGTCAGGCTCGTGACGTTAATCCAGACATCAAGATCGCTATCAAGGCTGATGAGGCTACTCCATACAGCATCGTGAAAAAGATCATGTCTGAACTTCAGGACATGAATGAGAACCGTTATTATCTTATCACTACATTGGCAAAGGAGGACTAACAAATGGCTAAAAAGAAAGAAAGTAGACAAAAGAAGATTAATGTCCGCGTAGACTTCACCCCTATGGTGGACATGATGATGCTTCTTATCACCTTCTTCATGCTCTGTACCTCTTTGGCAAAGCCACAGACAATGGAATTGAGTATGCCAAGTAATGATAAGAACATGGAAGATGAAGATAAGTCTGTAACAAAGGCTTCTTACACAGTAACTATCTATGTAGGTGCCAATGACAAGATTTATTATGTTGCAGGACTTCCTAAATATGATGACCCTTCATGCCTTAAGGAAACAACTTGGGGTAAGGATGGTATTCGTAAAGTCCTGATTACACACGTAACAGAGGATGGCACACAGCCTGTTCAGCAGGTTATGTTGGCTAAGGCTAAGCTTGATGAAAAGAAGGCTGGTGACCTTACAAACTCAATGCCAGATTCTGTTTACCAAAAGGAATTGTCAAAGATTAAGGCTGGTATCATTAATGGTGAGAAGATTCAGACTATGACAGTCATCATCAAGGCTACCGACAAGTCTAAGTACAAGAACCTTGTGGATGCTCTCGACGAAATGCAGATATGCAGCATTGGTAAGTATGTTATCGACAAGATTAATCCTGACGATGAGAAACTTCTCAAAGAAAAGGGAGTCGAGTAAGTCGATATATTGCTAACTATATTAAAAAGAAGAACAAATGGCAAAAATAGATTTGATTTCTCGTGATTGGACCGAGATGGTCTTCGAAGGAAGGAACAAGGAATACGGAGCCTACAGACTTCGTAAGAATGCCGGAAAGCGAAACCTATACTCTCTGATCACTATCTTTATTGCTGCATTGGCTATCTGGGGTGGTATTTCACTTGTTAAGTTTGTGGAATCACGTACCAAGTCTGTAGCTCAGACAAGCGTTGCTGAGCTCTCTGCTCTTAATCAGCCTAAGAAAAAGGCAGAGGTTAAGCAACAGAAGAAGGTTAAGCTTGAGCAGCCTGAGAAAGTTGTTGAGCGTGTTAAGAGCTCTGTTAAGTTTACCGCACCTGTCATCAAGAAGGACGATGAGGTTAAGCCTGAGGATGAGCTTAAGACACAGGACGAATTGATGAGCACCAAGACCGCTATCGGTGCCCTTGACGTTAAGGGTAACGATGATGCAAATGGTGAGGTGCTCAAAATCAAGGAGGCCGTTGCTCAGCCAGAACCAAAACCTGAAGTTGAAAAGGTATTCGACGTAGTAGAGCAGATGCCTTCTTTCCCTGGTGGCCCATCAGCCCTCATGGAATGGCTTAGCAACAACGTCAAGTATCCTGTAGTAGCTCAGGAGAATGGTGTACAGGGTCGTGTTGTAGTATCGTTCGTCGTAGAGCGTGACGGTTCTATTACCGACGTTAAGGTTGTTCGTGGTGTTGACCCATCACTTGACAGGGAAGCTTCTCGCGTAGTTAGAGCTATGCCTCGTTGGATTCCTGGTAAGCAGAACGGTTCTGCAGTGCGCGTTAAGTACAACGTGCCTGTAGCATTCAGATTACAGTAATAAACAACTAAATGAAAAAGAACGTATCTTACATATTAGTAGGATTAACACTTGCGGCATGTGTCTTTTCTTCTTGTAATGAAAAGAAGAACAAGAACAGCCGTACAGATACATATTCGTCAGGGGTGATTTCGATCACCTCTGACGAAAGTTTTCAACCAATAGTCGAAGAAGAGCGTGAGGTCTTCGAATCGATTTATAGAGATGCCAAGATTAAGCCTATCTATACTAACGAGAGTGAGGGTATAACCAATCTCTTAAAGGCTAAGAATACTTGGCTTGTCATCACTGCGCGTAATTTTAAAGACGCAGAGCTTCAGGGCTTGAAGGATAGAAACTTCTTGCCAAAGGCTCAAAAGATTGCGTACGATGGATTAGCTCTTATCGTACATAAGTCAAATACTGACACTTGTATCTCAGTTAATGATATCAAGCGTATCTTGAATGGAGATGCTAATGACTGGAAGGACATCTATCCAGGGTCTAAGAGGGGAGAGATTACCCTTGTGTTCGACAATCCTAAGTCGAGTGCTGTTCACTTTGCAGAAGATTCTATCCTTGGTGGCAAGGCTATTAAGAGTAAGAATGTTGTGGCAGCCAATACTTCAGCCGAAGTAATTAAATATGTAGAAAAAACGCCAAGTGCCATCGGAATTATCGGTAGCAATTGGCTCAATGATAAAAGAGATACTACCAATCTTACCTTTAATTCCAACATTAGGCTGATGGCTGTAAGTAAAGCACCGAAAGCTACTCCTGCCAATAGTTGGAAACCATACCAATATTACTTGTTAAATGGTAATTACCCACTAATTCGTACAGTCTATGCTCTTATCAACGATCCTATCAACGGATTGCCTTGGGGCTTTGCAAGCTTTATAGCTTCGCCTAAGGGACAGCTCATTATCTTGAAGTCGGGCTTATTGCCAGTATATGGTAACATTACTATAAGAGATGTTAAAGTAGGTGAATAACGATAACTTTATCGAAGTTTGTTCGTTTATTCAAATAGATGGAGTCTTATTTTGACCCACTAATGCATGTCTATCTATAATTAATTAGATATTATGAAAGCAATTAAATATTTCGTTTTAGGAGCCATGATGATAGGATTCGGTGCTCCTGCAATGGCACAGAACAACAATGCCGTTATTGAAGAAGTAAGTAAGCTCATTAAGACTCATGGTGATGGCGAGGCTATTAAGGCTATTTTTAAAGCCAACAAGAAGAACCCTGAGGTCTTGCTTGGTATGGGTCGTGCTTATCTCGAAGTTAAGGACACTGCTAATGCGTCTAAGTATGCTAACCTCGCTCTTGCTCGTAACAAGAAGTATGCTAAGGCATTTATCCTTCTTGGCGACATCGCAGTATTTGCTGACGATGGTGGTAAGGCTGCAGAGCAGTATCAGCAAGCAAAATATTTTGATCCTAAGGATCCTGAGGGATATTTTAAGTATGCAAACATCCTTCGTGGTCGTAGCCCTGAGGAGGCTGCTCAAAACCTTGAGGAGTTGCGCACACAGCGCCCTGATATCGCAGTAGACGCTCTTGTAGCTCGTATCTACTATTCTTCAAACAAGATGCAAAAGAGTGTTGATGCTTATGCAAAGGTAACTGACTATTCTAAGCTCGCAGACGAGGATATCACCAACTATGCTACAGCTTCTTGGATGCTTCAGCAGCGCGACAAGAGCTTGGAGATTGCTAAGTATGGTCTTTCTAAGAATGCACGTAAGGCAGCTTGGAACCGTTTGGCTTTCTACAACCTTACTGATATGAACCTGTCGGACGAAGCTTTGAAGTATGCTGATGCTTTGTTCAACAACTCTGATAGTGCTAAGATTTCAGGTTTCGACTATACATATTATGGTACAGCTTTGAAGAATGCTAAGCAGTATGACAAGGCTATCGAGATGTTCCATAATGCAGCAAAGGAGAACAAGGACAACAAGGAGCAGTTGAACATGACACGTAAGAACCTTGCTGATACTTATGTTGCAATGGAAGATTATGCAAATGGTATCAAGTACTACAACGAATACTTGAGTAACGTTGATAAGCCTTCTGCTTTCGATTTCGCAGGTCTCGGTACTATTTACCAGAAGCAGGCTTCTTCTCTCAAAGGTGAGGCTCAGAAGGCTGCTTTGTTGAGCGCTGATAGCGTTTATGCAAAGCTTGCAGAGGTTCATCCTACACAGACAGACTTCGCTAACTTTATGCGTGCTCGTATCAACTCTTCTCTCGACCCTGAGACAACAGAAGGTCTTGCTAAGCCTTTCTATGAGGCTTTGGCTACTTCTCTTGCTGCTAATACCAACCGTGACAAAACTGATAACATCCGTCTCGTAGAGTCTTATCGTTATCTTGGCTACTACTACTTGGTAAAGAACGACAAGGCTAATGCAGACATCTATTGGAACAAGGTTCTTGAGATTGACCCAGAGAACGAAACAGCAAAGCAGGCTCTTAGCATTTCTCTTGGTAAGAAGAAGTAAGATAGATTGATATTTAGTACTTATTTATAGTACTTGCACTAATAAGAAATGAGGGTTGGAACTTTCAGAAGTTCCAACCCTTATTATTTTTATTGGTTGATTAGTTTAAATAATATTTTATAATTGATTTGGGTTTAAAGAGCATTCTTTAAAGCTTCAGCCATGTCAGCATATTCCTCGTCGGTGAGATATACTTTCTCAGGATTCATCTGGAATACCCCACCGAAGTCTGGTCCACCAACATATTTAGGTATCAAGTGGAAATGTAGATGCTCCAAGGTATCTGCATATGCACCATAGTTAATCTTGTCTGGATTAAACACCTTCTGCATAGCGCGTGTAACCCTTACCACATCCTCCATAAAGGCGTTGCGGTCGTTGTCGCTAAGGAGGTTAATGTCGTCAACATGGTCTTTGTAAGCCACGAGGCAACGACCATGATAGGTCTGCTCCTTAAAGATAAACACACGTGATACAGACAATTCTGCAACCTCAATCATAAGGTTGTGCAATGTCTCATTGTTCTGACAATAGAGACAATCTTTTGGATCGCTTTTCATAATTTTTGTGTAGTTTGTTTTGGTGATAATAGCCGTAGCAACGGCTAATCACAAGGATATTAAATAATTAAGGGTGCAAAGGCTAATACCTTGCACCCTTATGTCTTTTTGTCGAAGTCTATCGATTAGCCAAGAGAGATTGCCTCGTTAGGACAAACGTCAGCACAAGTTCCACACTCTGTGCAAACTTCTGGATCGATTGAATACTTCTCGCCCTCAGAGATAGCTCCTGATGGGCACTCGCTAATACATGTACCGCATGCAATGCAGTCGTCGCTAATTACGTAAGCCATAATAATATTTTTAAATTAAGTAAATAAATTCAGTTTCTTCTGGGCTTATACTTTTGAGGTATTGCCCATTTTGATTTGTGTATGCAAAGATAAACATTTATCTTGGAATAACTACAATTAGGTATTGCTTTTTTTTATAATTTAAACATTTTCTTAATAGCTGTCTATGCAATAACAATCGTTATTGTGCGTTTATAATAAAGGTTTATATAATTTTATATGAGTTTAGATAATGATAAATAGTCAGATATTAAGATATAATATGCTTATTATTGCGCTTTGCATGCTATCTTCGTTGCATGCTATAGCCCAGCAGAGAACGGTAGAAAATCGTCCTTATACAGACCTACGTCCATTCCATTTTGGAATTGTAGCAGGTACCCATCTTCAAGATTTGGAGTTTGTAAATGTAGGTATGCAGACCATAACAAATGAGGATGGAACCACGGGTGAAGCTTTGATTACTTGTGACCAAGACCGTTGGGACAATGGTTTCACAGTAGGTATCGTTGGCGAGCTAAGGTTGAACAAGTCGTTTCAGTTTCGTGTTGCTCCAGCCATGTATTTCGGCACTCGCCATCTAACATTCCTTAATCTAACATCCCAAGCTGCAGGAGCTAAAGATTATGAGAAGACACAGAATATTAAGTCGGCTTATATATCTGCAGCTATGGACCTTATTTACGCCTCTCAGCGCTTTAACAATCATCGTCCGTATATGCTTGTAGGTCTTAACCCAATGATTAATCTCACGGGCAAGAGCGATGATTATTTGAAGTTAAAGAGATATGATCTGTTTATTGAAGCAGGTTTAGGTTGCGACTTCTATCTGCCATATTTCAAAATACGTCCAGAAATTAAGTTCCTTTATGGTTTAACAAACTGTCTTGACACCGACCATGCCAACCACATCCGCGACGTATCAAAGTTACCTTATACAAACTCAGTAAACAAGGCTCGTAGCAAGATGTTTGTACTGAGCTTCTATTTCGAATAAAAGATAAAGGTGGAACTCTAAACAATTAGAATTCCACCCTTTATTATTATAGAATATAAGGATAAACTTATATGATATAAACAATCTGCTTATCTGTTATTTCTCGACGGTTAATGTCATTTTACCAATGAATGCTGCATTCTTACCATTCTGGTCTACAGGAATATCCTTGCCATCAAGGTTCTTTGCATATTTCAATGTTTGGAAATAGCTGTGGCTATGTCCGCCCAACACCAAGTCGATATATCTGCAATTAGCAATGATGCTTGGATCCTCGTATTTGGTGTCGCCCCAGCCAAGGTGGGAAATCAATATAACCAAGTCGCATTTCTTCTTTTTCTTCAAGAATTCGCTCATCTCCTTAGCCTTTACTCTTGGATCGAGGAACTTTACGCCTTTGCAAGTCTTTGCACTTACCAAACCTTCAAGCTCTGGGTCAAGCGCAAACACACCTATCTTCAGTCCTTTGCGCTTAATGATGATATATGGCTTAATCTTGCCTTCGAGAGCGGTACCAGTGAAATCGTAGTTGCTGCATAGGATAGGAAAGTTGGCATTGTCTGCCAGTCGTGCGAGATTCTCTACGCCGAAGTCAAACTCATGGTTGCCGATAGTAGAGGCAGCAATTCCCATTTTGTTCATCAGTCCCACTTCTACATCACCTTTGAACATTGTGTAGTATGCAGACCCCTGAGAAAAGTCGCCACTATCGAAATATAGCAAGTCTGGGTCTTTCTTTCTCTCTTCGTTCAGTACAGCCACACGACGTGCGAAACCACCTCTGCCAGCCAATGTGGTATCGGCAAGATTCTTTTTCACAGGCAATATACAGCTATGAGTGTCGTTGGTATGAAGTATTGTTAGTTGCTTAACCTTCTGTGCCGCCATTGATAATGGCATCAAAGCTATCGCCAAAGCAGTGATGGTAGTACGCATGATATTCATATTATTTTTCATTTTCTTGCTCCTTTCTTTATTTATTCAATAACCAGTCTTCCTTCCACTTTGCTATCTACAGTTTTTCCTTGAGCCATAGCTGCCTTGAAATAGTCAACGATGATAAATCTTGCGTTGTTGGCTTTGTCCTGTGGTGATACAAGGTTTGTTGCCGACTTAAAAGCCAACAATCCGCCATTACCCTGTGCCAAATAGTCGATAGTAGCAATGCGATATGTGGCGTTAGGATCAATCTCCTTGCCATGTAGCTTCACCGACTTCAGCTTATAGTCTTTTGTCATCACCATTTCTACTCCGTGGCTCAATCCTTCACCTTTTTCGCTTGCTATTTGCTGGAACAATTCCAAAGTCTTTTCGCCAGTAAGAGTGAGGAAGCAAATCTTGTTCTCGAAAGGAGCCACAGCCAATACATCACCATATGTAATGTCGCCCTTTAAGAAAGAAGCACGCATACCTCCCATATTATATACTGCGAAGTCTGGGTTTTCGCCTCTGCGCTGTCCTTCCCATACCAAGATGTCGCACAATAGGTTAGAGAGGTCGCTCTCTGGCTTTTTTGCTCTCATGTCGTGAGCTATCTGACCTACCACCGGACACATCACCGAGTCTACTTTTTGCTTATATGGCTTAAGCCACTCGTTGGCTTCGGTATTAGGATAAGCGTCATACTTGTCGTCAACCACCATTCTTGTGCGTTCAATTCCTGTCATATGCCAAGAAGAGCCGCAAGCGCCACATACTGCCGCAAAGGCAATGGCGCCAATAAAATGTCTTGTTGTCTTTTTCATATATGGGTTATAAAATATCTGTGCAAAAATACGAGAAAAAAGTCAAACTGCCAAATAAAGTTTCTTTGTCTATTCTTTCATTGTACTAAAGATATACCTAAAATATAGTAAAAAAGTTGCTAACTCTTTGTCAGTTAGGAAAAATGTAGTAACTTTGCACCGCTTTTCGGCGTAACCGCTGATTGTGGATGAGTCACAATGAATGTTACGTTGGAACGACAAACAATATTTAATTATCAAACAAAACAATGGATTTAATTAAAGTTGCTGAAGAAGCATTTGCAACCGGCAAGAAGTTCCCTGAATTCAAGGCAGGTGATACTATCACAGTCGCTTACAAAATCGTCGAGGGTTCAAAGGAGCGTATCCAGCTCTATCGTGGTGTTGTAATCAAGATTACAGGTCATGGTGAGAAGAAGCGTTTCACAGTTCGTAAGATGTCTGGTACTGTAGGTGTAGAGCGTATCTTCCCTATTGAGTCACCTAACATCGATTCAATCGAAGTTAACAAGCATGGTAAGGTACGTCGCGCTAAGCTTTACTACTTCCGTGCTCTTACAGGTAAGAAGGCACGTATCAAGGAAAAGCGTGTCGTTACTGGCGAGTAAAAAGGACTCATCGCAAAGAGATAAAAAGCAGTTTTTGCCCCTTTCGGCAGGAACTGCTTTTTGCTTATAATGCCTAATATTATAAAAAGCTAATAATTAAACAACCAACAACATGGAACAAAAGAAACACATTGGCACCCTCTGCGTGCAGGCTGGATGGACTCCAAAGAATGGTGAGTCGCGTGTGCTACCTATCATCCAGAGCACCACTTTCAAGTACGATAACTCAGAAGAGATGGCTATGCTCTTCGACCTTAAGAAAGAAGGATATTTCTATACACGTCTTCAAAACCCTACCAACGATGCTGTGGCTTCTAAGATTGCTGCCCTTGAGGGTGGAGTAGGAGCTGTGCTCACATCGAGTGGTCAGGCTGCCAACTTCTATGCTGTCTTTAATATCTGTGAGGCAGGAGGACATATCGTTGTTAGCAATTCAGTATATGGTGGCACCTTCAACCTCTTTGGTGTAACCTTGAAGAAGCTTGGCATAGATTGTACATTCATCGACCCAGCAGCTTCTGACGAAGAAATAGAGAAAGCATTCCAGCCTAACACCAAGGCTCTTTTTGGTGAAACCATCTCTAACCCAGGTTGCAATGTCTTCGATATAGAGCGCTTTGCTAATATGGCTCATAAGCATGGTGTGCCTCTTATTGTCGACAACACCTTTGCAACTCCTGTCAACTGCCGTCCTTTTGAGTGGGGATGCGACATCGTTACACACTCTACCACCAAGTATATGGATGGTCATGCCACACAGGTGGGCGGTTGCGTTGTAGATAGCGGCAACTTTGATTGGGAAGCACATGCTGATAAGTTCCCAGGTCTTTGCACTCCTGACGAGTCGTACCACGGACTCACTTATACCAAGGCTTTCGGCAAGATGGCTTACACCACTAAACTCGTAGCCCAGCTCATGCGCGACCTTGGCTCTATTCCTGGTCCTCAAAATTCATTCCTTCTCAACCTCGGTCTTGAGACATTGCATCTTCGTATGCCTCGTCATTGCGAGAATGCACAGAAGGTGGCAGAGTTCCTCCACGACGATCCACGTGTTGCATGGGTGCGCTATTCTGGTCTTGCCGATGATCCAGACCATGCTCTTGCCGAGAAGTATTTGCCTAATGGCTCATGCGGTGTGATGTGCTTTGGCTTGAAGGGCGACCGTGAGACAGCCATCAAGTTTATGGATTCCCTTAAGATGATAGCTATCGTTACCCACGTAGCTGATGCACGCTCTTGTGTGCTCCATCCTGCAAGCCACACCCATCGTCAGCTATCCGAAGAGCAACTTCTTGAGGCAGGCATCGCTCCAGACCTTATTCGCCTTTCTGTAGGTATTGAGGATGTAGAAGATATCCTTGCCGATATCAAGCAGGCTTTGGATCAAATCTAATGATTTATATATGTAATAAGATAAACCACAAGGGCATGCCACTTTCGAGTGACATGCCCTTTACTAATTCCAAGCATTTTGGGGCAATTCATTGTATTGCTGTTTTTATGATTCCCTTTATCTTTAGCCTTAAATTCTGTGACAAAGGTACTTCATAGATATTTCAATCATAATACAGCAATATTATATGTATATTACAGTCTGTTTACTACAGCATACACCACATGGTAACGAGGAAAGGTACGCTGAAGTCAGTAACGAAACCATGGTATATGCTCAAGGCAACATAGCGTTGACCAATAGTTTGAGTGATTATTGGTAGGGTGGTGTCCATGGTTGTAGCTCCACCTGTAGATATAGGAGCCAATGGTCCAAACCATTTTGCCAATAATGGTGTTAGCAATAGCGTTGTCATCTCGCGGATTATATTAGCAAGCAAGGCTATGGTGCCAAGTTCTGCTCCACGATATTCAGTTATGAAAATACTCGATAGCGAATAATATGCAAAGCCGCTATTCAAAGCCAAACAGTCGCTAAGGCTTCGATGTTGCAAGACGCTTGTGAGGTCTATGTTCATTATCAAGTATGCCACCACAGCTCCGAGCCATGAGCCTAATATCGTTGCCAAAGGCAATAGTGCCAATCGTGGACTAAGACTTTTGATATCTTTCTTCATATCAGGATTCATTCCTATGCCTAAGCCTACGAAGAACAATAGGAAGCATAACGCTATGAAACTTGTATCGCTTTCCATCACCCATGCTGGCATACAATTGGTGTGTCCGACTATCAGTCCGAGAATGAAAAAGCCTACCACTATCAAACTACCTTTCATTCTTCGCCTCCTTTCTTCTCTTGCTTAGCCATCTTCCATAATCCCCATGCCAAGGCACAGCTGCCCAATGTTCCGCATACTGACAACACCAATGCTTCAACACCCAATGTAGGCAACGATTTTATTATTTGCTCGTTGCTTCCCACTTCTATGCCAAGCATGAACAGTAGCGTCCATATCAGCCATGTTGTTGTTCTTCCAGCCCACGTGCCTATAGATAGCTGCTTGTCGCAGCTTATCTTTGTGCGTATGATATAGCCTACGCTAATACCAAGGAATATGAATAATATTACTATGAACATTACTTTTTCTCTATTGTCTTTATATGGTATTATTGTTATCTGGGGTATAACCACAAAAAAAGTGTATCAAACTGTGTGATTTGTTTGATACACTTTCTTAGTATTATTGTTTGCTTTATTCAGCTTTGTAAATTCTCGCCTTATGGACGCTCATCGAAATGAATCATCGCGTCCATGTGGTATGCAGATGAAACCTGTCCACGTACATGAGTAGAGATGTCGCCATCCTGTGGCCATTGTGAAGTCTTAGTGCTTGGCAACTTCACAGTCTTAAGCCAATTCCAAATCTGCTCTGTTGCAACATCTGGATTTACGTAGCTATGAATCTCGAATGTGATACCATCGTCGAATACGCCACGAGCCAACTTCAAAGCTTCCTTAGCTTCTGCTGTTGTGCAGTCAATCAAGATATCAATACCAGTAGCTGTATGATTGATTTCTACAGGGAATGAGAATTCCTTACCTGCAAATTCAAACTTAGCTTCGAAGCTCTCAACATACTGATAAACATTACCAGTACGGATATCGAAGTCGTCAGCTACAGCCTGACTCTCCATAGGGATAGGGAGGAATACGTGAACAGCAGCTGTATCGCGTACGTGGATAGAAGTCTTAATCTCGTTCCAATCCTTGTGCTCCTGCTGATGGATGTCGAACTCAACCTCGCCCTCACGAACTACTGGTGTTGGCTCAGGTGTAGGTGTAGGAGTTGGCTCAGGCTTTGGAGCTGGATTTGGGTCTGGTGTTGAAGGAACAACAGGAGTTTCACCCTTACCAGGTATAATCTTCACGATCCAGTCATCGTAGATGCCATCTGGGTCAATCTTACCATCACCCTTTACCATCTTGTAGTCAATACCAAGATAGTAGTTACCTTTCCAGTAGTATAGTCTCCAGTTGTCAACATCTGTATTGCCGTATGAATCGTGAGCACGTGCACCCTGGAAACCCTGAGTCATAAGAGCTGCATTGTGAGTGGCGGCGTTGTCACATTTACCAGAATTGAAGTTGTTGACATGTGTGTACAAACTTGCCCAACTGAAAGGTTTACCATTAGAATCAAGTTCCCAGCTATTCCAATCTCTAACTTCTTTGATATCGAGTTTGTCCAAATGTGCAGAACCATCAATGTTATTATGCTGTGCACCATTCCAGTCTGTATAGCTATAGTTATTGTGTGCACTAATCACGTGCTGTACAAAATAATATGTATAGCCTGGCCATTCTACAGATGCTCCAGGATTTTTGCGAACATAGTCAAGGATACCTGCCATTTCTTCTTCTGTAGGATAATCTGGCATTTCTGCACCCCACATGTTGCCATTTACATCGCATCCACGTGAGCCTGCAATCTTATTGCCTCCGAAATAAAAGTTTACTTCCGATGATTGTGTGCCATACTTCTGAGCATTCTCAGTCAGAATATTGCCTGTTGTCTCAATGTCTTCACTGCTACATGATACCATACCCAAAGAAAGGGCGGTCAATGATAGCATTCCAAGTAGTTCACTCTTCATATTTTTGGGGATTTTACAGTTTATTTAAGATGAAAATATGTTAGGTGTAATATTTCGGTTGCAAAGTTACAATAATTTAATTTTACAACCAAGCGTATGGTCTCTAAATTTTGATTTTAAACTTTAAAAAAATGATATAGGTTACTAACATGCATATTTAGCTATATAAATAGTATCTAATTTTGACGAAGAAGTATCTTATATAAAAGGAAGAGGGTATGTCATGCGACAAAGTCGTAGACATACCCTCTTGTTAGGTTATATTATGAGCAGGATAATACATTTACCCTTTTCTCATTATATATATAATGTGTGCTTACTTCTTGGCAACCTTCTTGCCGTTTACGATGAAGATGCCCTTAGTAGCCTTGTTAACCTTTATACCATTCAAGTTGTAAACAGTACCATTAGCAATAGCAGCATTGATATTCTGAATACCGCTTGCTACACCTACATAGTAAGTCAAAGTTACAGTAGGAATATTATCGCCATTCTCGTCAACGAAGTATCCCTCTGGAATCTCGATAGTATAAACACCCTTTTCTGTAGCGTTAACAGCAACAGTAGCCTTGTGAGAAACCTCATTAAAGTCATTAGGATCCTTGTATACTACTTCAGCTTCAACTTTCTTGAGCTCCTTACCATCCTTGTAAATCACTATTTGGCCGCTTGATGCCATTATAGATGTTGTGTTGTTGTCGATAGTAACAGTTCCCAAAGCGTCAACCTTGCTACCATTGGCAGGATCAGCTGTGTATGTAATCTCAGTAGCTTCTTTGCCTACAGTATAATATAATGTAGTAGCTGCGTTGCAAGCACCTGACAAACAATCGCTGTCATACCATGCCTTGTTACCGAATACACCAGCAGGAATTTCGATACGATATTCGCCTTCAGCAGTGATAGGCTCACCTGCAGCGTCAGTAAACTCGATATAAGCTTCTCTGCGGTTTACATCGCCCATAGTCAATGTTCCATTGAATACCTGACGGTCACAATAAGCTTGGATAGGAGTTGTAGTTCCGTAGATATCCTTGTCGCTCATGATAACGATTTCGCCAAGTGAAGTGATTGTCGACTCGTTCTCAGGATCTGTAGTGAATTGAAGTTCCTCTGGAGCTGCAACAACTGTATACTTAAACTCTACAGGGTTTTCATTCTGTGCTGCATTGAAACCAGTACCAACGAAGTAAACATAATCGTCGATATGAACAGTATATGTTCCAGGTTCTGTGATGGCAGGAGAGAACTTAATATACATTCCGCCCTCTATATCGCCGCAAGTAGCTGTAGCTACCTTCTCATTCTTTTCGGTAGATGCTGCGAAGTAATTCTTGCTATCGTTATTATCCTTTGCTTTGAATAACCAAGGTGTGTTGTCCTTGTCGAAACCAATCTTCTTCATTGCAGCAGTAGGAGTGTTGTGGTCGCCCTCATAGCGCATGAAGTTCTTATACGATTGGTCTGGAGTAGAGAAGTTGTCGCTGAAGAGAGTTGCGTCAGATGTAGAGATCTGGCGCTCGTAAGTACCAGTATAGTTCAATACAATCTGCTCGTTAGCACTCTTAGAAGACCCGGAAACATCGGTCAAAGAACCAGCCTCCAATACCACCTTGTATTGTGAACCCTTATAGAGATACTGTGAAGCTGCAGGCATCAAAGCTACCTGATTTTCGTTTGAAAGTACAGACAAAGAGCAGATAGCCTTCTCGTTCTCACCATCAAGCTGTACAAGCGAAGCCTTAGCGTTTTCGCTTACTGAAATATTGGTGTCGAAAGTCAAGATTACAGGGTTGCTGGTGTTGTCGATACGAGCAATCTCTGCATTGTTCTCTGGGAATGCGCTTTGCATCTTAACAGGCACATTCTCTCTACCAACATAGTTGATAGTGATGATGTCGTTCTGCTTGTCGGTATTCTTTGTCAAGGCAACAGTTTCTGCAGGAATCTCTACAGTATACTTTTCGCCTGCTTTCATTTCTGTGTTACGGAGGTAACAATCAACACCTTAGGGTTGGTCTTGTCAACAGCAAAACCCATAGACTTTCTCTGTACTGCACCCTCAGCATTCTTCAAAACTGCGCAATCCTTATTGCCGAGAACAGTAATCTCGTGAGTGAAGGTAACCTTTACTACTGCAACGTTGCTGAAGTTAGAACCAGCAGCTGGTGTAGCTGTATAGTTGTTGAGCAAGTTGATGGCGCGACATGCCTCTGTCATAGTTTCAGGCATTGTCACCACGTAGCTTTCGCCCTGAGGAGAAACCATTGACGAAAGAGTCTTGGTGTCGGCAGAAGCTGACCACAAGGTACCTGTATTATCATAGCCTGTATAGTCGCTATACTCAATGCCGTAGCGCTGCTTTAAAATAAGGTCGAATGGATACCATAAATTGTCTACACATACTCTCCAATCACGAACAGGAGAAGAGGTGCCAGGAGCACTTCCGTAGAGGTTTCCTTCGTTGTCGATGCAGCAAATAAGCAAATCGTTGTCTTCCTGAGAATTGAAATATTTATATTTACCAGTCTCGGTATTATAAACCATTGGGAAGATGTTGTCGTCTTTGTCGCGGATGTCGCCTGCCACATATTTGCCATTCAAGCTAAATACAGGTTCATCCTCGAGCTCATAATCGCCTGTAGGACCTTCGTTTGCATTCTCACCAAACTTGAAGTAAGTTTCAGTCTGGCGGTCATAGATATATCCTATAGGGCCATAGCTCTGGTTGCCGTATATAACGATGTAGCGACCATCGGCAGTAATCTGGGTAAATGCTTCCTGAACGTGCTTCTTGACTGTAGAACCTTCGTACTTGGCATTTCAGGCAAGTTCTTAAGTTCTACAATCTTAGGCTCGCTTCCTGTCATATCCCACATAATACCACGTGAAGAAGAAGAGAAAGCATCGTTGGCATTTTCCTCAACTCTACCTACTGCATACTTACCACCAGGGGTGATGCTCACAGCAATACCAGTTGTCATACCCGCTGGCATAGGAAGAAGGTTCCAGTCTCTGTCCTTCTTATTCCAATATGCAGGCTTACCTGTATATGTACCTCCCTCAGAGAATACGCCTCCGGCAGCACCAACTACAGTATTACCATCATCGGTAATGTCGCGGATTTCATACAGACCAACAGCATCGTCATCTTCTTCGCTTGAGTGACGCACTACGGTAGTCTCACCTGTCTCTACATTAACGATGCGAGCCTTACCGTTTTTCTGCTGTTCTGTGGTAGCACCATAAACTACAGCCCACTTACCGTTATCAGAGGTTGTGAATGCAATAGCATAGTCAGCAAACTTCTGGTACAGGAACTTAGGCTTTCCTGTAGCTGTCTGAGCATTGGCTTAGATGCAGCACACCATAGCCACGAGCATCAGACAAAGTGTTGATAATATTTTTTTCATATATATCGTTGCTTCTTTACTTTACGACAACCTTCTTGTTGTTCTTTACATAGATACCCTTTGTAGGCTTTGCAACCTTGCGACCAGCCAAGTCGTAATAGTTGTTGTCAACATCCTTGTTCTCAATGTTGCTGATGCTTGAAGGCACACCATTGAGGAAGTTTACAGTTACACTTGGACCCTCTACGAGGTAGTATGCCTGCCATTCTGAATCAGAGATCTCTTCGTCAACAACACCCTTATAAGCTGTGAATTTAACTACGCACTTACCTTTGCCATTTGTAACCCAGTGAGCCTCTATATCTTTTAGTTTTTTGGATTCAATTACAGTAAAGCCTCCTGTAATATCGTCGTTTTCCTTTTGTAAAGTAGGCTTATAGTATGTACCTAATTCTTTCCAACTACTGCATGTAGTACCCATACAGAAAGAAAAAGCACCATTATCCAATTCGAGAACTTCGCTTTTTACTACTATCTTTTGGTCACTTCCGCTAACATTCTTTAGAGCCACGCCTGAAGTGATGCCTGAAAAAGTTTCTTCTGTAGCGTCGATAGCTGCGCCATCTTTAATAGTACCAGTCTCCACAGCCTCGTCACCTTCGCCTGTGATAGTTACAAACTGCAAATCAGTAGTTTTCTGGGCGAAAAGGGTAGTAGCACCCATCATCAAGCCCAAAGCTAATGTGTAAAATCTCTTCATGATAGTTTATATTTAATTGTTATTATTATTTTTGTTTTTTACTTTTTTACTTTTTTACTCTTTTACCTTTTTACCTTTTTATTTTTTTACCTTTTTCCCCTTCCAAAGGTATATTCCCTTAGGCAACTTATCAAGGTCGTAGCCCATCATGATGCCATTCATGTTGTATATGGCAGGCTTAGAGCTTTCGCCATTGATCTCAGAAATACCTGTGGTATTGTTGTTGCGGAACTTAAACGATATTGTGCCATCGGCATTCTGAGTGATATCGGTAATCTCCTTGTTTCGCAACTTAGAACCGTCGGTATTTGCATGGTTGAGAGTTGCTGCAGGAATCGTTGTGTTACCAAACGAGTTGTTGCCATTGAATGGATAAAGGTCGCCCTCTACATCTGGAATGGTGCGAGCTTTTGAGTTGTCGGCAGCCATAATAGCATAGCGCTCACGGGTGGTGTTAACATCGTTAGCTTCCCATGCCTCTTGGCTATAGTCTATGTGGGTAATCATGAGTCCGCTGGCATATAGACCTGCTTCATTGCCTTGCTTCTGACGGTTCTCCAACATGTAGAACTCATCCTTGTAGCCATCGTTATATATAATATATGTGTCGCCATCGTCAGCCAAAGGCTTCATATTTACGATGTCTGCATCCTTGTCAAGCACTATAGGCTCCTTCCATCCTGTAAGCATACGCTCTAAGGCAGTCTAGGCAGCAGGAGTGTAGCCGCCATTAAGGTAGTTGCCATTGTTCATCAGATCCCATACATAGGTGCCATATTTCAGTTCTGTTTGTCCAAACGATGTTCCTTTGTCGTAAGTGTCTGGCAATCCGAAGCAATGAGAGAACTCATGGCAAATTGTGCCGATTCCATCGATAACTTTGTTCTCACCAAGTTCACAACTGCAAGCATAAGAGTCGATGGTTACTCCATCCATTTCGAATGGTTGCTGGTCGGAACCTACAGAGTTGAGGCTTCCTTCCTGTGGCCAGATAAGTCCAGTGTCGGCACCATTCACATTCTGTCCTTGTCCGGCATAGAGAATGAATAGCTGATCTACCTTTCCGTCGCCATCCCAGTCGTAGTCTGCGAAGTTAACATCGCCATCTGCCTTTCTACAAGCATCATAGATAAACTTACCAAGGTGTGCATCTTGCATACCGCCAGAGTCTTCGCCGTAGTAGTTATATGTATTGCCCAATTTGTAAGGACCTACAACATCAAACTTGAACTTAAACTTTCCGCTGCTCTGAGCAAGGAAATAGTCGTATACACTCTCTGTGAAACCTGTCTTGGGGTCAGAGAATCCTTCTTCGTTAGCTACGCGATTATAAAACTCCTGAGCTTTCTCTGTAGAGAACTTTACCTCTGGAGTGTTTGTAGCTGTACGCTTAGGGAACTCCACTAATATTATCAAACCTTTCTTTTAGCCTGTGTACAGGTCGTTGGCTTTAGCTTTTGTTACCTTTGCCATGCGTCGCTTGTTTGCTGCATTGCGCTTTTGGTCGGCTGCCTTGTTTGCAGCCTCCTTGTCAATAGCTACATAGCAACCTTGAGCTGCGCTCCATGCGTAGCCCTTGCCGTCAGCTGCAAGCCAATAGTGGCATAGCTCGTCGCCTACTAATTCTGCTCTAATCTCTGTGCCATTAGCCAATTTCAACATTTTCCATTGTCCTGGCTTTGCAGGTATTGCCATCATAGAGGCTGAGCATATCATCAGAGTTGATAAAGTAAAAATGAGTCTTTTCATATATACATATGTGAATTTTTAGCCTATTGCATTCGACAATAGTCATTGAGATATCAAACCTTTAAATGCTTTTTAAATTCTTGCGTCGCGCATTAAAAAATGATGTTTCGAAACTTTTCTGCAAAAGTACAAAATATATGATGATTAGAATATATTTTTTAATAATTATTATAAATATGTTGTTTAGAATGGTATAAAAATGAGTAAATTATAAGTTTGAGTGCATAAATACAAAAAACAGCATGGTAGGTTTCTATATATAAAAACCATCATGCTGTTATGGTTAATGTGCTTATTGTTTTAAAACAAATCTGAATGTGTTCCAGTTTCCAATAATATAAGAGTTAATTCAGAATCGTTTTGTGTCCATAACATTAGCCAATCTGGAGCTATATGGCATTCCCAAATACCCGAAAGGCGTCCCGAAAGGATATGAGCTTTATATTCTGGTGGAAGTTTTCCTTCATTCGCTAATAATGTAATAGCTTTTCGAGAAGTTGTATGTCGTATCCTCTGCGTTTGCAAAGTTTATACGATTTCTTAAATCCTCCAGAATATTTAATTCTGTATTTCATTTTTCAAGCTGCGCCATCAAATCTTCAACACTACTTGCTTCAAAGACTTTCCCTGTTTTAACATCGTCTAGTGCAAGTTCTATCTTACTCTTTTTCTGCTTTTTAAGTGACCATCCCATTTTCTTGGAAAGGGTACGAAGGAATGATAAATCAGATATAGGCAGCGATATTGAAACATTTTCTGTAGATACTGTTGACTGCATAATCTTATTATTTTAGTTTATCTTTCTGCAAATATACAATAATCTTTTGATATATTTGATGGTTTTAAAGAAAATAGTGATGTTAATAATTACTATTTCTCTATTTACATCGTTGCCGTAAGGAATGTGGCATTGCCAAAAATGTAGAGGATGTTTTCGCATGCAGGCACAAGGAGTGTTTCGCCTTGGCGAACCTTAATGCCGTTGATGTTAGCTTCGCCCCATAAGCATACTACCACTACAAAAGAATCGACTTTGAAGTCTATTTGTGCAGCAACTTGCACTACCACACGATTGACATTGAAATATGGGCAGTTGATAAGTTGGCTCGTAGGCTTTGTGCTGTCGTACGATGTGCGGTATTCTGGCCATACCTGATAATCGATGGCTTCTTTAGCTTCTTCTATGTGTAGTTCGCGTGGGTTGCCATGAGCATCCTTGCGTCCGAAGTCGTAAACACGATATGTTATATCAGAAGTCTGCTGAATTTCGGCAAGGAAATTGCCCGCACCAATAGCATGCAGACGGCCTGCAGGCAGAAAGTAGAGGTCACCCTGATGAGCTTCATGAGTGGCAATGACATCCTGCATAGGTGAATGTCCATTTATAGGTTCCGCTGTAGCAAGTTTCTCGTATTCATCGGGAGTAATGCTCTTAGAGAGTCCAGCATATATCTTTGCTCCAACATCGCTCTTTATGATATACCACATCTCTGTTTTTCCTGCACATCCGTGGCGCTCCATAGCAAGTTTGTCGTCTGGGTGTACTTGCACAGACAGATCTTGGCGAGAGTCGATAAACTTGATGAGCAATGGAAACTTATTTCCATATTTCTTATAAACCTTTTCACCCACAAGCTTACTCTTATATTTGTCGATAAGTTCAACGAGGTTGAGTCCAACGTCAACATCATCAACAAGTCCGCGCTCTATTGCAACACTCTCATGACCAGGCACACCACTAATCTCCCATGATTCACCGATGTTAGGTTGCGCGGTGAATATTCCCTTAAATGGTGCTATCTGATAGCCACCCCAAATAGTGGTTTTCAGATATGGTTCAAACTTGTATGGTTTCATCTTTTTTTAGTGTTTAATGTTTAGTGTTTAGTGTTTAATGTTTAGTGTTTAGTGTTTAGTGTTTAGTGTTTAGTGTTTAATGTTTAGTATTTAATGTTTAGTGTTTAGTGTTTAGTGTTTAATGTTTAGTGTTTTATTGATTAATTAGCTGAAAGCTCCAGCAAAAAGGCTAATGGCTTTAACTTCTAGCGACCGCCAGGGAGCGCTAACTTCTTTTATACTCTAACTTCTGAACTTGCGAAAGTTCTATATACTATATATACGTAAATGAAGGCTTGTTTACTTAGTCATATTCTAAATATTACCCAATCCATATTTTATAAATGGTATAACTTTTATATTATATCCATCAGTATGAATTTCTCGTTCTTCATTATTGGTAATGATAAGCAGATTGTTGCATTTTAACTCTCCCGCACATTCGATCAGACTACTAACTTCACGCTTCTCTGTTTTTGGTGATGTCATATCATAACAAACTTGGATAAGTTGGTTTATATGAGTTCCTTGCCGTGTTACGAAATCAACTTCACGATCGTTGCGTGAACGATAGTAGAATAAAGAGGTTTCTACCTGATATCCTTGGCGAAGCAATTCTACAAATACTTCATTTTCTAATAAGCGACCGAGATTCTCACTGAGGTTGAATGCCTTTGCTGCAACAAATCCATTGTCTATTACGTACACCTTACTAGCCGCTTTCTTCATTAACTTTAGCTTATTGTTGAATCGTGGTAGGTAATAGAATAAATAAGGCTCATGGAGATAATCCATGAATTTGCGTGTTGTAGTGACGCTCGTCATTGATAGTTCTTTTGCAATGTCGTTGGCTGAAAGTGGATTACAAAAGTTGGATAACAGATATAATGCAATGTTGTTGAGATCTGTAATATTGCGAATGTTATGGCGCTTAGCAACATCTTTCCATATTATAGAGTCAAACAACGTAGATAGATAATTGCGTGTGATGCTACGCATGTCAATAGTTTCTGGATATCCACCGTTTCGCAAGTAATCGTCTGCAATTGCGACAGCTTCAGCTTGTTTTGCGTTGCTAATACTATTGATATTGGCACCCTTCCATTCTATAGTCTCTGTAAGGCTAAATGGTAACATCTCTACTTGTAAATATCGTCCCGTGAGAACTGTAGCCATTTCGCCACTAAGCATTTTAGCGTTGCTACCTGTTATTACGAGATTCTTGCCACGTCGGTATAGCTTAGAAACCCAAACATCCCAGTCTTTTAAGTTTTGCACCTCATCAAGTAGTAGGAATTCGTAGTTTGGGTACACTTCATCAAGAGTTCTCATTACAAGCTCTTCATCCCATGCTGATAGCAAGAGATTATCATCAAAGTTTAAATATGCAAAGCTTTTGCCTTGTAGCATGAGTAATGCATATGTTGATTTACCAACGCGTCGAGGTCCGGTGATAAGTTTTATCATCGGATTATCAAGCAGAGTTTTAACATCAGTATTCGACTTTCGCATAAGATAATGACGTGCTAATAGCTCGTCGCGCTCTTTGCGTTGGTTTTGAATTATTGTATTCATATGCCTATGCAGTATAGTTATTTGTGGCAAATATACTGCTTTTTATCCAATAATTAGCCTTCTACTGGATAAAAATCGGCTTTTTTATCCAGTACGACTGCATTTATTGGATAAAATTGGCAAAATGAGGTGATAGTTGATATTCTGACTATCACCTTTTTTCCGCTTATGCCTTTGCCGTATGGAAAATAATCTGTAACTTAGCGCACTATTTCAGAGATAGGCTCTAAATAGTGGTATATATAAAAAGGTAAAAAGTAGAGATAATGGTTACACATCGTTTGTTGATCGTGGAAGACGATTTGGCTTTTGCTACTATGATGCAAACTTGGCTACGCAAGAAAGGTTTTGAGGTAGACAAGGTTAGCTCTGTTGGTGCTGCTGCCAAAAAGGTGGTGGAAGATGATGCCGACTTTAGTCTTGTGCTGTCAGATCTTCGTTTGCCTGATGGCGATGGCTTGCAACTGCTTGCGTGGTTGCGCAAGAAGGGAATGCAACTGCCATTTATTGTGATGACAAACTATGCTGAAGTGCAAAATGCTGTACAGGCTATGAAGTCGGGAGCTTCTGATTATATTTCTAAGCCTATACAGCCAGACATATTATTACAGAAGATTAATGATGCATTGGCTGCGCCTGTTGAGGCTAATGTGGCTACTCCTATAGCAAAGTCTGAAACTCAGTCTGCGGTAAAGCCTAATAAAGAAAACAAAGAAGCTAAAGAAGCTAAGCAGTCTGCTACACCTAAATATATAGAGGTAAGAGTGAGGCTTCGCGTCAGCTATATGAATATGTAGGGTTGGTGGCTCCTACGCCAATGTCGGTATTGATATTGGGAGCCAGCGGCACAGGTAAAGAGTATGTGGCTCGTAGAATTCATGAACTTAGCAACATAAGCGACAAACCATTCTATGCCATCGACTGCGGAGCTATACCTCGCGATGTTGCTGCATCTGAATTCTTTGGATATAAAAAAGGTGCTTTTACTGGTGCTGATGCTGATAAGCAGGGGGCTTTTGAAATAGCTAATGGTGGCACACTATTCCTCGACGAGATGGGAAATTTAAGCTACGATGTGCAGGTACAGTTGCTCAGAGCTTTGCAAGAACATAGAATAAGACCATTGGGCTCAACTAAGGAGATTGAGGTAGACATACGATTGGTATGTGCCACCAACGAAAACCTTGCACAGAGAGTTGCTGAAGGCAAATTCCGTGAAGACCTATACCATCGTGTCAACGAGTTTACTATCTATATGCCATGTCTAAAGGAGCGTGGCGCAGACCTCTTCCTTTTTGCCGACTTGTTTATAAAGCATGCCAACGAGGAACTTGGTCGCGAGGTATTAGGCTTGGACGCTAAGGCCTCAGAACTTTTGGCACGCTACGACTGGCCAGGCAATCTGCGTGAGCTAAACAATGTGATAAAAAGAGCGGTGCTTATGACTCGTGGTAAATATATCACTCCTGCCGAACTTAGCATAGGTCAGCAGCTACAGCAACCAAAGCCTATGGCTCTCCATGACGAGGAATCGGAGCTGCAACGTATAAAAGACGCGTTGGCTGCAACAGGAGGCAACAAAACCAAGACGGCACAGCTCTTGGCAATAGACCGTAAGACGCTATATAACAAGATGCAGAAATATGGCATTCCACAATAAAGTGTGGAATAATTCCACAGTATTTCCCCACTTTCCACAACTTGTGGAAAGTGGGGTTCTTAGTTAACTCTCTCATAATCAATGGTGTAACATGTTTGCGTGTTTTTTGGCACGGCAGTTGTCCTTATTACCAGTGAATAAGACAACAAAATAATAATAACAATAAATACATGATAATTATGAGAAAGTTTATGTTCGCAGCCGTTTCGGCAATGGTTATAGTTTGTGTTAGCAACGTATTCGCTAATCAGTCAGCAATGCAGTTTGAGGCAAACCATGGTATTCAGTCTGATTCTGTAGTAACAGATTCTGCAAGCCAGCAAGTAGTAGATGCTCCAGTTGTTGCAGATACAACAGCAGCTTCTGAGAATACATCTTCTGAAAATGTAGCTACAGAGACTCATGCTGACTCTGCCAGCTCAACCACAGAGACTGTGGAAGCTCCTGCAGATAGCGCAGTTGCACAGTAATTGTAATTGGTAAGGTTTGGGGATAACAGAATGCTCCTTCGGTCGCTTTGTTAAACGACTGGAGGAGCTATTTTTCTAAATGTTAGTTAAACCATGAGCAATCAACCTAAACAAATCGGAATAGTTACTTTATAGGGTGAAACAATTTGTTCTTCGTACCTAATGCTTCTATTTCCTCCATAGTATAAAGTGGGCGCCAACGCATGGTGCCATTGTTGACTCCTCTGC
>OBLI01000316.1_pt1 | contig 52712 bp, 52 predicted proteins | sample 1519701 | NCBI WGS metagenome assembly OBLI01 (sample SAMEA3663005, study PRJEB22513) | pig gut metagenome | biome: pig gut; feature: pig-associated habitat; material: faeces | place: France | collected 2012
TGGGCCAACAAAGAAGCCCGTCTGACGATGGGCTTCTTTCGTGCTCTTTTAGGAATCAATTAAGGAGGGCACTTTCTATGCGCCAATTAAATGAACTGTTCGAGAAACATGACCGGGTCTGGTTTTCTCTTCCCGATGAGGAGAACCGGGCACAATTCCTGAAAGCTGTTACAGCATATGACCCGGACAGCACAGCCGAACTCAGCCAAATCGGATACCACATGGCTTATGGTACGGATCGCCAGCTTCGCTACGTTTCGTGGCTGGTATGGACGCAGACCTTTGAGCAGATGGACAAGCCTGTGCGGGTGGATTACCGGAAGTACCGGCAGGGTGCGGAGGATTTTTACATTACCAAGCCGGATGCCGTATTTGCCGGGTGGAAATGATCCAGTTTTCGGATTTTTCTTCGCCAAAGCCGCCAGTTTTCATCACGAAAACTGGCGGTCTTAGCTTACATCTTTTGTTCCGGGGAAACAGAGGGCAGATTTCCCAGATTGTTATTTTCGGTGCCATCGGGTATGGATTTCAGGTATTCGGTATCACCCCGGTGGGCAATGCCCACGCCCGCGATCTGTCCCTGCTTCGCCATGGAAACGGCTTCCGGTTTGGAAACGAAGGTTTCATCGGACAGCTGGTATCCCGTGATCCTGCCGCCCTCCTTCACAAGCCCGACGATGCGTTTTGCGTTGGCATTTGCCTGCGGAATTTGATCCAACGTCTGCTTTGCAAGTTCCTGTCCATCCATCATCATCACTCCCTGGGCTTAGTGTTTGCCAAAGAGCGGAAACTATGTGGTGCATATAGGGAAACTCCTTTTGCTGTGAAAAATTGTGCTGCTGTAAACAAAGAAAAGCGTTTTTTCAGGAACCTCTTGCCAGAATACATTTTCTCTGCTATAATCCAAGAAACGATATGGATTGGAGTTGAAAGGATGCGCAATACTTCTTGCTGATCGATGGGGCGATACAAAAAGCGGCGAAACGGCCGCTTGTGTTTGTTGTGCCCTGATGCAGGAAGGCGTGCGCCGGATCAACTGACATAGTGCTGCCATGCCCATGGGGGCGGCAGATCGTGTTGGCTGCGGGATGCGTTCCTGCGGCCATTTTTCTTATATTTGGAGGGCAGCTATGTCTTTGATTCAAGTTTCCAATTTGACCTTTGCCTATGACGGCAGCTATGAGAACATTTTTGAGAACGTCAGCTTCCAGATCGACACAAACTGGCGTTTGGGCTTCACCGGCAGGAACGGACGGGGCAAAACCACTTTTCTGAATCTCCTTCTGGGAAAATACGACTATCAGGGCAGGATTTCCACCTCTGTGGAATTTTCCTACTTCCCGTATTTTGTGGCGGACAAGAGCGTTCTAGCCCTTGACGCGGTGGAAGCTATGTACCCGGACTACGAATATTGGAAGATTCAGCGGGAAATGGCGAAATTGCAGCTGGATGATGAGGTGCTTTACCGTTCCTACGGCACCTTGAGCAACGGCGAACAGACAAAACTCCAGCTTGCAGTTCTGTTTTCCAAAGAGAACAACTTCCTGCTCATCGACGAGCCGACGAACCATCTGGATATCCGGGGCCGGGAGCTGGTGAGCCAATATCTGAGTACGAAAAAGGGCTTCATTCTGGTGTCCCATGACCGGGCGTTCCTGGACGGCTGCGTGGATCACATTCTCTCCATCAACAAGTCGGATATCCAGGTCTGCAAGGGCAATTTCTCAAAATGGATGGAGAATAAACAGCGGCAGGATGCTTTCGAGCAGGCGGAGAATGAAAAACTGAAACGGGAGATTTCCCGGTTGGAGGAAACCGCCAGAGAGAAAGCCGGTTGGTCGGATACCGCTGAGCGCAGAAAGCTCCGCAGCGGGCCAATGGACGTAGACAATGTAAAGGGCTGGCGCCCGCTGCAGGGTGCAAAGGCCAAAAAGTCAATGGCCCGCGCGAAGGCAATCGAGCAGCGGCAGACGGCGGCGATAGAGGAAAAATCCAAGCTGCTGAAAAACATTGAGCGCAGCGACACGCTGAAAATCTTTCAGACCCCGTACCATACCAAGCGGCTGGTGGAGCTGAAGGATGTGACCATCGCCTATGGTCAGGAGCCGGTATGCGGCCCTGTCAGCTTCACCATCCAGCAGGGGGATCGGATCGCCTTGCAGGGTGCCAACGGTTCCGGCAAAAGCAGCATTCTCAAGCTGATCTGCGGGCAGGAGATCCCCTACACGGGAGAATTCTGGCGGGGGAACGGCCTGAAAATTTCCTATGTCAGTCAGGATGCTTCCAATCTGCGGGGGAGTCTGTCTGACCTCGCCCGGGACAGCGGCATCGAGGAAAGCTTGTTCCTCGCCATGCTGGCGAAGCTGGATGTTCCGAAAACGCAGATGGAAAAGGATATGTCGAGCCTGAGCGCCGGGCAGAAGAAAAAGGTACTGCTGGCAAAATCCATCTGCGAACCGGCCCACCTGCACATCTGGGACGAGCCGATGAACTATATCGACGTGATCTCCCGGATGCAGATCGAAGAATTGCTGATTCAGTTCCAGCCGACGATCCTGTTTGTGGAACACGACAAGGCCTTCTGCGAAAATGTAGCGACGGGAATTGTTGCGCTTTGAAAAAACATGCTCCACGGAAAATCACCGTGGAGCATGAAACATTTCTGCACCAATATTATAGCACATCCTCTTCGCGAAATACACAAGTCATTTTATGTGACACACTTACAAGGGCGATTTTCAACAGGACAAAGACGGAAGGATTGACAAAGAATCATGCTTACATTACAATTAACATACAAACAAAAGACAGAGGGTGCTGTTTATGGCTGACTATTTTGATATCTATGGAACACATATTCCGATTTCTGCAATAAAGGATTTTCGGATGATCAAAGTGGAATTTATTTTTCGGCCTGTGTTCCGTGAGTCCAAAAATTTGTTGATGACTGCAATCTCGAGAAAGAAATATGAATTTGCCTATATGGAGCCGTATGCTGCAATTATTGGACAGCAGGGACATAAGTCTGAACTGGGCGAATATAAGGCAAAGGATTTCAAAGAAGCACTGGGGAAAGATATCAGTGGTGCGGTCATTTATACGATTGCGGATAAATTAAAACTTAAGGCTTTTAAACAGCAAAAGTATCAATGCGTCAATTTGGCGGGGAGGGCATTTACTACATATCTGGATGATGTACCAGCTAAGATGATGTGGGCGGATGGGAGAACAGCGGAAGTGTATAAAGAGGACAAGTTATACACCGTGCTTAACGAAATTACCACTCCGGGCGTTGAATATATTTCTGCGCTGGTTATCAAAGCGAACGAAGTGTTTTGCTTCTATGGAGACGGTGTACAACTTGAGGATGCTGGAAGTGAGTATGAACGGCTGAAGCAGGAACAGGAAGATTATCTGTATGAAAAGAGCCATAAGAAGATTGGCACAAAAGAAAAGATTGCATTGCCGACAATTCCTAAGTTCCATCTTCAGGGAAAAGCTGCTGCACAAAAGACGCTTGACTCTGCGGAGCAGAAAAATGAGTTGTTAGACGGCTGTGATACAATAGACAAAGATTAGAGGGATACAATGACAATAACAATAAAATGCACCTGTGGTAATTCCATTGAAATACCTGCACCGAATAAAAAGCTCACAATACTTCGAGATTATTTAGATAGTCGACATTTTTATTTGGGAAGGGCTGACAGCGAAGAAATTCAGATTTTCTGCGATAAGTGTAAATCGTGGATAACTTTGAGCTTAAACTAAAATAAATGACAAAACCGCCAGTTTTCTTTGTGAAAACTGGCGGTTTTGGTCCGGGCTGCGGGACTTGAACCCACGGTCTCTTGGTCCCAAACCAAGCGCGATACCAAACTTCGCTAAGCCCGGATATTCAGTTGGAGTTTTTTCAGATGTGGTCAAACATGTGGTCAAAGGCTAATTTAGACCAAAGCGGGGGGAGAAGTCAAGAAGAAAAAGTGCTAGTGCCGCAATGGGTTTTCGGGTTAGCGGGATTTTGCTGCCGGTTTGGTGCTCCAGCACCCAAACCAGGCGCCCTACCAACTGGGCCACACCCGGATATTCAACTGGATTAACGCGTTCATTATACACGAATTCCTGAAAAAAGCAACCCCCAATCCTGAAAATAGGACAGCGGCACGGAAAAATGTATGGAAATGATTGCAATTTAACGGAGTTTGTGGTAAACTATCCCGGTATGTCAAAAAATGGGGGGGGTATCCTGTGAAAAGAATTTGTGCGTTGCTGCTGACGGCGCTGATTTTATGCGGATGCGCGAAGATAGATGATACACCGGCGGTTGAAACTGCAACTCCGGCGGAAACCGTACCTGCGGCGACTGTCCCATCGGACGGCGACCCGAAGAATGTGACCTGCAAGGGCAGCTATACCGGGCAGGGGAAGGAACAAACGGTCATTGCCAGTGTGGGAAAGCGGACGCTCACCAACGGGCAGCTGGCGGCGTGGTATTGGGCTGAGGCGGCGCAGTACTGTCAGACCAAGGGGCAGGACGCACCGGATCATGCGGCCCCGCTGGACACTCAGCGCTGCGGCGTGGATGATGCCGTGAACAGCTGGCAGCAGTATTTTCTGCGGCAGGCGCTGAACGCATGGCATACGGCGGCGGCGCTGAATGAGCAGAGCGCGGATGTCCCGCTGGAAACGGAGGAGGCCTATCAGCCTGACGATCATCTTTATGAAGAGTATATGCAGGGAATGCCGGCAACAAAGTATTTGTATGGCTACGATCCCTATTATTCGCCCAACTCCATGCACCAGGCGTACCTGGATGCCATTCCTGAAACCCTGAACGCGCTGGCGCAGGAAAAGAACTGCGCGGATACGGATGCGTTGGCCCGGCAGGCGTTTGGTACCGATACGCAGAGCCTGACACAGATGGTGGAGGAACTGAACCGGGCGTATATGTACTTTACCCAGTTGACTTACGACCTGCCTCAGGAGGAGACGGAAGAGGCGGTCAACGGAGAGTATTGTGTAAATTTCCGGCATATTCTGCTGAAGACGGAGGGAACGACTGCGGAGGAAGCCATAGCGGCATTTCAGGAGAAGGCTGCCGCCCGGGTCAAGCCTCTGACCAATCAGGAAAAGCAGCGGGAGAGCACCTTCGCGGATCTGGCCCACTGGTATTCTGAGGATTCCGCCTCCGCGCTGGACGGCGGTGCCTACCGGCGGGTTCTGAAGGAGCAGCTTCCTCAGGACATTGCGGCATGGTGCTTCGCGCCGGAGCGCCAGCCGGGGGACACCACCGTGATCAACGGCGAGGATGGCGTACACATCCTCTATTTCTCCGGGAAGGAATCTGTTTCGGAGGTGGAAGCGGCGGAGCAGGCCCAGCGGGATGTGCAGACAGCGCTGATTCAGAAGGCAAAGGAAGCCTACCCCATGGAGGTCACCTACGATGATATCGTTCTGCCGGAGGCGGAAGCGCTGGTTTCTTCCGAGGAACTTCTGTATCCGGACATCGCCCATGAGCGATTCCCGGAAATTCCCCTGTATTTACAGCAGGATTACCCCACCACCATGTATGGCGGCTGGCCCATCCGCACCAACGGCTGCGGCATCACCTCCATGGCGATGGTGGCCTCCTATATGACGGATGAACTGATGTTCCCGCCGGAAATGTGCCGGCGCTTTGGCGGCTACAGCCACCGCCACGGGACTGACGGTATGATCTTTTTCAAGGAATCCCCGGGCATGGGCTTCTATCTGATCGAGCAGACCTATGACCCGACGGTGGCCTGGCAGGGATTGGAGGATGGTCATGTGGCAATTTCCGTCCAGCATCCGGGCTATTGGACACGGGCGGGGCACTATATTGTGCTTCAGGAGATTACGGAGGACGGCATGGTTCGGGTGCGGGATTCCAATATTTACAACTACAGAAGAATCAGCAATCACATCAACGATGAGCATACCTGGGGCAGCATCACCAGCGCCGGTTCCGGCTTCTGGGTCTTTGACTACAAGATCACGCGGCTCCCTGCCTGCTCTCGCTGCGGCGAACCGGAAAAGACCTCCGGCGGACTTGTGACAGATTACTACTGCCGCAAGTGTGCTCCCGCGCAGCTTCGGCGCGGTACATATCTGGAATCACTTGCTGACTGAAACAGAACGGCGTCCGGGAATTCCCCGGGCGCCGTAGTTTTGCAGCGAAACTGCATTTTTCCGATGTTATCATATCTGTTTGGTTTTGGCCTGTGAGAAAACGAGCTACCTTAATACTGCGCCGCTTCCGCGCTCTTAAGCTGCAATTGCAGCTTGTCCGCAATCAGGGCGATGAACTCCGAATTGGTGGGCTTACCCTTGGTGTTGGATACGGTGTAGCCAAAGAATTTTTGCAGGGTGTCCAGGTCGCCCCGGTCCCACGCGACTTCAATGGCGTGGCGGATGGCCCGCTCCACTCTACTTGGCGTGGTACCGAAGGTTTTTGCGACCTCCGGGTACAGTACCTTGGTGATGGCGTTGATTACATCCATGTCGTTCACGGCAATGATGATCGCCTCCCGCAGATACTGGTAGCCCTTGATATGGGCGGGGACGCCAATCTCGTGGATGATATTGGTTACAAGAGTCTCAATGCTGACCTTGTCAGAACGGCGGGCGGCAGGATACCGAAGGCTCTCCCCACCTCGGATTTCCTCCAACCGCTCAACCAGCGCAGCCATGTCGCAGGGCTTCAGCATCAGGTAGCGGACGCCTAAGTTTGCCGCTGCTGTGGAAACGTACTCCGTAAGAAAAGCGGAGGTTGCCAGTGTGATTGGTTTATGCTCCATATTCGCAATGGATTTGAGGACGCTGATTCCGTCCTTTTTCGCCAGCATTAGGTCGAGTACCAGGATATCCGGCTTTTTCTCTTCGATCATGCGAATTGCCTGCTCCCCGTCGCCGGCAGTTCCCAAAACTCGAAAGCCGTCGGCGCGCTGCAGAGCAGCAGTCAGACCGGAACAAAAGTCCTCGGCGCTGTCGGCGATAAATACCGTTGATGTGTGTTCCATACATACCTCTCCTGTCATGTAGAATTCTCCCCAGTTCACGGCGTAACTGCCATGTGCGACAATAAAAGAATACCACGATATGTTGTAATTTGCAAGTGGAATCCGCAACAATCGTTCGTCAAACATCGACAATCTGTGATTAAATTGTAAGAAAATGTAACTTTTTCGAAGAATCGTGTCGAAAAATGGCGGAGGATCGAACGGTTGACGCCTGCAACTTTTTGATGTAAAATCATTAGCAGTCGATTTTTCAGTGAAAAATGGAGGAGAAGCCCACAATGAAAGAACAGATTGAGAGCCTGCGGGCATTTCTGGACGCCTCTCACAGCGTCTATCACGCGCAGCATTTTCTGAAAAGAACACTGGAAGAGGGGGGCTATACCCGCCTGCCGGAACAGTCGGACTGGCGTTTGGCGCCCGGCGGAAAATACTATGTGGAGCGGGGCGGCTCTGCTCTGGCGGCGTTCCGAATCCCGGAAGGGCAGCCGACAGGCTTCCTGATGAGTGCCAGCCACCTGGACCGACCCTGCTTTAAGGTCAAGGAGAACTTTGAATTGAACGGGGCCTGCCTTCGGATGGCGGTGGAACGCTACGGCGGGCAGATTCTGCATACCTGGCTGGACAGGCCTCTGTCGGTTGCCGGGCGGGTTACGGTGGAAACGGACCGGGGCGTGGAGAACCGCCTGGTGGATATTGACCGGGACCTTCTGCTGATTCCCAGCGTCGCCATTCACATGAACCGACAGGTCAACGACGGGTATCATTGGAATCCGGCGGTGGATATGCTGCCTCTGCTGGGAGGAAAAGACAGCGCCGGAAGGCTGGTGGCGGAATTGGAACGGCAGGCGGGCGGGAAAATTTTGGGCCACGACCTGTATCTCTATGTCCGGCAGAAGTCTTCCGTCTGGGGCGCGGATGGGGAGTACATTTCCTCCGCCGCGCTGGACGATCTGGAATGCGTCTGGGGCTGTGCCCGGGGCTTTTTGCGCGCGGGGACATCCGGCGCGGTGCCGGTACTGTGCGCGTTTGACAGCGAGGAGGTCGGTTCCGGCTCGGTGCAGGGCGCGGGCTCCACGCTGCTGTCGGACGTGCTGGAGCGGATTTGCGAGAGCATGGCCTGGAATCTGAAACGGATGCTGGCCCAGTCCTTTGCCGTTTCCGCGGACAATGCCCATGCCGTGCATCCCAATCATCCGGAGCTTGCCGACCCCTCCAACGCGCCCGTGCTGGGCGGCGGTATCGTGCTGAAATACAACGCCAACCTGAGCTACTGTACCGACGGCATGTCCGCCGCCGTGTTCCGCAGGATATGCAGAAACGCGGGCGTGAACGTGCAGAGTTACTGCAACCGGGCGGACATTCCCGGCGGCTCCACGCTGGGACGGATTTCTCTTTCCCATGTCAGCGTTCCCACGGTGGATATCGGCCTGCCGCAGCTTGCCATGCATTCCTGCTATGAGACGGCGGCGGTTTCGGATGCCGCCGATTTGGAAAAAGCCATGACAGAATACTATGGCAGCAGGCTGATTCTGGAAGGGGACAGCTGCCAAATCGACAGGTAATGGCAGAATCAACAAAAACAGAAGGAAAAAACTGTGAAAACCCACTGTTGCCGGATGGAGAATAATATGATATCATTTGTGTATCCAGGTGAATTGCGTCTACTCCACTACCCTAGGCGCCGTTCGCTGAATTAAAGGAGGATAAATCCGTCTGACTCACGGTGCGGCAGTGTGGAGACCTGTCGTAATGCTCCCGGATTATTTTTACTGTCCGGGTATGCGAGAACGCACGCGAAAATGGTAGGTGCGTTTAGAGTCGAAAAACGTATGGCAAGCTTAACCCTGAAGAACATCAAAAAGGTCTATCCCTTCAACGGCGACGATGCCAAGAAAAAGAAGAAGGGCGAGCCCGAAAAGAAGACCAACCTGCAGATCACGGACGAGGGCGTCGTGGCAGTTCAGGAGTTCAACCTGGACATCGCCGATAAGGAGTTCATCGTTCTGGTCGGACCTTCCGGCTGCGGTAAGTCCACCACTCTGCGGATGATCGCCGGTCTGGAAGAAATTTCCGGCGGCGAACTGTACATCGGCGACAAGCTGGTGAACGATGTGGCTCCCAAGGACCGCGATATCGCCATGGTCTTCCAGAACTACGCCCTGTACCCCCACATGACCGTTTATGATAATATCGCCTTCGCCCTGAAGCTGCGCAAGATGCCCAAGGACGAGATCGATAAGAAGGTCAAGGAAGCTGCTGAGATTCTGGATATCACCCAGTACCTGGGCCGTAAGCCCAAGGCTCTGTCCGGTGGTCAGCGTCAGCGTGTTGCCATTGGCCGTGCAATCGTCCGGGAGCCCAAGGTTCTGCTGATGGACGAGCCCCTGTCCAACCTGGACGCCAAGCTGCGTAACCAGATGCGTGCTGAGATTATCAAGCTGCGTCAGCGCATCAACACCACCTTTATTTACGTTACCCACGACCAGACCGAGGCTATGACGCTGGGCGACCGGATCGTCATCATGAAGGACGGCTTCATCCAGCAGATCGGCACTCCTCAGGAAGTGTTCAATCATCCTTACAACCTGTTCGTTGCTACCTTCATCGGCACGCCTCAGATGAACCTGTTCGAGAACGCCAAGCTGGTTAAGGAGAACGGCAAGTACGTTGTCAAGCTGGACGCTCTGAGCGTTGAGCTGTCCGAGGAGAAGCAGGCGAAGCTGGCTGCCAACAATGTTGCCGAGCAGGATGTGGTTCTGGGCGTCCGTCCTGAGCACATCACCCTGGGTACCGAGGGCATCGAAGGCAAGGTCGACGTGTCCGAGCTGATGGGCTCTTCTGTCCACCTGCATGTGACCAGCATGGGCCGCGACGTGGTCATGGTTGTTTCCACCATGAACATGACCGGCGCGGAAGTCGCCGCCCTGTCCAACGGCAATACCGTCAAGTACACCTTCCCCGGTCACGTGTGCCATCTGTTCTCCAAGGAGACCGGCATCAACCTGGAAGCCTGATCCGTACATCTGAAAAGACCCGCCGCAAAGTGCGGTGTCCATAAGGCAATTAACAGCCACAGCAGTTTGCCCTGCTGTGGCTGTTCCTGCATTTTCCTCTGTTATGTGATAATATGGAACCGTACAGACCTGCAAATCGAAATTTGTCAATTTTGCTGTGGATGGTGGAAGAATAATGAAAAAGATATCAAAAGGCGAGTAAGATTGAATAGAATTCATATTTTGTGACGTAATGAATGAGCAAATTTGAGATTGATATTTTATCTAAGAAAAAGATAATGATAGATTCCAGTTTGTCGAACGGATTCAAAAGCGCACATACGGGGTAAGCTCCGTATGTGCGCTCCGCGAAACGGAACACCCTGGACACATGAATGTCTGGGGTGTTTTGCGTCACTGCGTTCCACGCGAGGATTTGCATCCCTTGCGCCGCTTATGGCAAAAGGCGTGACCACTTTCGTCACGCCTTTTGTATGTTTTACAGTCTTACGATCAACGCCAAAAGGCGGATCTTTTATGTACAGATATCGCGTTTCTCTTTGCGGGAGTTACGATTCTCCAAGAGAAACCGGCAGGGGCCCAATGGATACCCACTCAGATGAGGCGTCTTCCGGGTCTGCTGCCTGTAGCTGAAGCGTCAGATCCGTGATCTGCTCAAGCCGCTGCAGCCCCATGTCTTCCAGAGCGAACAGGTGCATTCCGGCTACCGTTCGGGTCTGGGCGGGCAGTTCACACCAAAAACTCAGATCCGCTTCCTTCTCGTTTACCATGGCCTGCTGCAAGTATAATGCGACAGGATGCTCCGAGGCGTTTTCCAGATAGAGCAGCAGTTTGCCCTGGGAGACATCCTCCTGATCATAGCTGCCGGGCTGATACCCCTGGAATACCACGCGCAGCTCGGTGTCCTCATACAGCACATCCCCCTGATCCGGGTCGGACTGGACGAAGTCCGGTATGGCTTTCGCGTTCAGGTACAGAGGACCGATTTCGGCTACGTTTTTATAGCTGTCAGAATCGTAGGCAAGCAGACAGATGGACATGGTCTGTACCGTTTCAATGCCGGAGTAAGCCAACTCCTCTTCATCCAGAGAAAAATCCGCCTGACCTGTATGCCCTTTGCGGACATTGCAGCTGAAATGGGTTCTGTCCAGCAGATAGCCGTTGACAATTACCTGATTTGCGTACAGCGTCAGGTTCTTTTTCGTATTGTTGCGCAGGGATATGGAAAAGCCATCCCCATATTCCTGTCCATCCTTCCAGTTGGTCGTGATCGTGATTCCGTCTTCCGCATAGAGGGTGGTTTCAAAGTCAGGCGACCCCTGCTCGGAGAGTTCCGCGATGGTTCTTACGGACTCAGCGACCGGGCTGTGAAGAATAGCGCTCAGAATGCCGACGCCGGCGGCAACAACCATCAGCGTCAGAATCAGGGGCAGGACGGAACGCTTTTTTGTCCTGCGGTCGCAGCCGAGGGGGTCTCTGCGGGGGATGGGCTTTCGGGCCGTATCCTCTATAACCAGAGGCTCGCCGGTGTGGGTGTGGAGTCCGTGAGAGAGTTCCTCCGAGAAATTCTCATATAGACAGGCCTTGCAGCGCCTGCCGTCGTAGGGTTTTCCGCAGCTGGGGCAGATCTGTTTTGCCATAGGAGCAGTCTCCTTTCTTTTTGCTTTCATTATAACAATCTGACGACAACTGTGTCAATCTCAAAGTTGCCGCCGAAGCCGAATGCCTGAAAAGTTCGGATTTGTTTGGCCTGGGATTAACCTGATTCTGTTCCGGGCATAATAGGAACTATCAGACAATAAGGAAAAATTCCCCATTTTTCGCTGGTTATTACTTGACAAAAAAGGGAATTGACAGTATTCTATAAAGGTATGGGGTGGGATGGAAACGTTTCACTTTTCCGATCATCCGTTTTATGGGCACCCCATGGTATTTTGTAGCTGCAACCGCCTTCGCGGTTTGAAACAATGGCGAAACCCCAACGATATTATGGAGGCTGAAAAGATGAATCTGAATTGTGTGAACATCCTGAAGTGGACGGAAGCACAGCTGAAGTACACTTACGACGTATCCCTGAAGGACGCGACCCCTCAGGAACTGCATGAGGCCCTGGGTCAGGCGGTCATGATGGCGATTTCTGATAATTGGAGCCATGCCAAGAAGACCCGTATGCACGAGCGTAAGGCTTATTATATTTCTGCTGAGTACCTGATCGGTCGTCTGGTCTACAGTAACCTCTTCAATCTGGGAATCTTAGACGAGATGAAGAAGCTGTTTGCCGAGCGGGGCGTGGATCTGGCGGTTCTGGAGGATATCGAGGATGACGCACTGGGCAACGGCGGTCTGGGCCGTCTGGCGGCCTGCTTCCTGGACAGCGCCGCTTCCACCAACATCCCCCTGTCCGGCTATGGCCTGCGCTATAAATTCGGCCTGTTCAAGCAGAGCTTTGACGGCAACGGCAATCAGGTGGAGAAGGCGGATGACTGGACCAAGTTTGGCGATCCCTGGTCTTACCGCCGCTACAACCACACTGTGAAGATTCACTTCCCCGACCACACCGTTCTGGCGGTTCCCTACGATGTGCCCATCATCGGCTATGACACCAATAATGTGGGCACCCTGCGTCTGTGGCAGTGCGAGGCCGAGGAAGAGCTGAACTTCGACGCTTTCAACTCTCAGGATTACCTGCGGGCTCTGGACGCCAAGAACAAGGCTGAAGACATCACCCGCGTGCTGTATCCCAACGACTCCACCTGGGATGGCAAGCGCCTGCGTATCAAGCAGCAGTATGTGCTGTCCTCCGCTTCCCTGCAGGATATGATCCGCACCTTCAAGATTGCCCACGGCAACGACCTGAGCCGCTTCGGTGAGTTTTACGCTGTGCAGCTGAATGATACCCACCCGGCTATGTCCATCCCTGAGCTGATCCGCCTGCTGGAGCTGGAGGGCATGAGCTTTGACGATGCTTTCAAGGTGGCCCAGAAGACCTTCTCCTACACCAACCACACCGTCATGGGCGAGGCGCTGGAGAAGTGGCCTCTGGATTTGATGCGCAGCGTGGTTCCCGAAATCGTGGATATCATCTGCCAGATCGATGCCAAGCTGAAGACTGAGCATCCCAACCTGTTCATTATCCGGGACAATGTGGCCCACATGGCGAACCTGTCCGTCTACGTGGGCAGCTACGTCAACGGCGTCGCGGAGATTCACACCCAGATTCTGAAGGACGACTGCTTCAAGGATTGGTACAACGTCTATCCTGAGCGTTTCCAGAATAAGACCAACGGTATTACCCCCCGCCGCTGGATTGGCCTGTGCAACCCGGAACTGACGGATATGGTCCGGCAGAAGGTGGGCGGCGACTTCCTGAAGGATCTGGAGCTGATCGGCGGCCTGAAGGATCAGGTGAGTGATGAGACGGTAGCCCAGTTCAACGCCATCAAGCGCAAGAAGAAGGAGCAGCTGTGCCACGTCATCGCCAAGCACGAGGGTATCATGCTGAATCCTGACTTCATGTTTGATGTTCAGGTCAAGCGCCTGCACCTGTATAAGCGCCAGCTGATGAACATTCTGTCCGTTGTGGACATCTATTTCCGCCTGAAGGAGGGCCGCTTGCCCGACTTCTATCCCACCGTGTTCATTTTCGGCGCAAAGTCCGCTCCCGGCTATATGGACGCCAAGTCCGTCATCCGCTACATCAATCGTGTGGCCCGGATGATCAACAGCGATCCCGCCGTTGCGGATAAGATGAAGGTGGTCTTCGTTCAGAACTACAACTGCTCCTACGCAGAGCACATCATCCCCGCTGCGGATGTATCCGAGCAGATTTCTCCTGCGGGCACGGAGGCCTCCGGCACCGGCAACATGAAGCTGATGCTCAACGGCGCTGTGACTCTGGGCACGCTGGACGGCGCCAATGTGGAGATTGCTCAGGAAGCGGGCATGGAAAACGAGTATATCTTCGGTCACACCGTGGAGCAGATCAATGCAGGCCGCAGCACCTACTATCCCCGCGGCATCTACGACAGCAATGCCGACCTGCGCCGTGCCATCAATACGCTGGTGGACGGCACCGTGCCTACCGACGACGGTCTGCGCAACCTGTTCCATTCTCTGCTGGACTGGGGCGGGAACTCCGACCAGTACCGGCTGCTGCTGGACTACGAATCCTATCTGGATGCCAAGCTCCGCGCCAACCGGGACTATGCCGACCGCATGGCCTTCGGCCGCAAATGCCTCCAGAACGTGGCTTCCGCCGCCAAGTTCTCCTCCGACCGTACCATTCGTCAGTACGCTGAGGAAATCTGGCACATTAAACCCATCCAGTACTAAGCGCTTCTTCCAAATCCCCGGATTCCTTTGGAATCCGGGGATTTTTGCGCGCATTTTACACATAGTTTGCAAAGACCGGGAAATACTACCTCCAGAAAAGGCGGTGGTTATGATTGGAGGAATTCTCCTGTAAAACAAGAATCCTGTCGGGACCGGGGGCGTGCAGCGCGCTGTCCACCATGGGGGCCAGGCGGCTGTTTCTGGTCACAGACCCGTTCTTCGTGAAAAACGGAACGGCGGAGCGCATCATCGGGCTTGCAAACTGTCAGGAATCGGAGGTATTTGACAAGGTACAGCCGGACCCCACAGTGGAGCTGGCAGCGGAGGGGACGGCCCGGCTTCGGGCCTTTGCGCCGGACCTGCTGGTGGCCCTTGGCGGCGGCAGCGCCATGGACTGCGCCAAGGCCATGGCTTTTTTCGCAAAAGGAACTTATAAAACGGTGGCAATTCCCACAACGTCAGGCTCAGGTTCGGAGGTGACGGATTTTGCCATTCTGACCCACGACCATGTGAAGCACCCGCTGGTGGATAAACGCATCCGTCCGGACGTGGCGATTCTGGACAGCGATCTGCTGACAGAGCTGCCAAAGAGCCTGATCGCGGAGACGGGCTTTGACGTGCTGACCCACGGGGCGGAAGCCTACGTTGCCCGGGACGCGGGGACCATCACGGATTTATATGCCCGTGAGTCTTTTTCCAGCGCCTTCGCGGCGCTGCCGGCGTCTTATGCGGGAAACACGTCGGTTCGGCTGAAGGTGCATCTGGCGGCGACCATGGCGGGCATGGCATTTACGCAGGCGGGGTTGGGACTGTGCCACGCCCTGTCCCACAGCCTGGGGGGTATGTTCCATGTTCCTCATGGGCGGCTGAATGCCATTATTCTGCCCGCTGTGATCGGCTGCAACGCGCACGTCGCGTCAAAGAAGTATGCGGAGCTGGCCCGCGCGGCGGGCATGGGCGGCAGTGTGGACACCATTGCCGTCCGAAATCTGAAAAACGGCCTGATTCGCCTGCGGCGGGAGCTGAACCTGCCGGAGACGCTGGTACAGGCCGGGGTGGACCCCCGAAGTGTCTGGCGGAATGCGGACGAAATCGTGAAGGCGGCGCTGGCAGACCCCTGCTGTCAGAGTAATCCCATGCCGGTGGAGGATTTTCTGGTGCGCCGTATCCTGGAAGAGGTGACAGGCCGTGTCTGAGTGCCTGCTGAGTGTGGGACTGGACGTGGGCACCACCTCTACCCAGCTGGTAGTCTCCCGGTTGACAGTGGAAAACCGGGCATCCAGCTTTGCCGTACCGGATATGGATATTACGGAACGAAGCGTCCTGTATAAAAGTCCGGTCTATTTTACCCCGCTGCTGGATGAAAGCCATGTGGATGGGGCGGCGATCCGCGCCATCGTGAAGGCGGAGTACCAGAATGCGGGCATCCGCCGGGAGGACGTGGACACCGGGGCCATCATCATCACCGGGGAGACCAGCCGGAAGGAGAATGCCCGGGCGGTGCTGGATGCCCTGTCGGATTACGCCGGAGACTTTGTGGTTGCCACTGCCGGGCCGGATCTGGAGAGTGTGCTGGCGGCGAAGGGAGCCGGCGCGGTGGAGCTTTCCCGAACCGCCGGCAAGCCTGTGCTTCATATGGACATCGGCGGCGGCACCAGCAATCTTGCCTATATTGCGGATGGAAAAATCGTCCGCACCGGCTGCCTGAACGTGGGCGGACGGCTGATAAAATTCGACCAGAATCAAACGATCACTTACGTTTCCGGGGTGTTGTCCGGAATCCTTCACCGGAAACCGGGAGAAACCGCCACACAGCTGGAGCTTTGCAAGCTGGCGGAAACACTGACGCAGGCCCTGGAAATGGCGGCAGGTCTTCGGGAGCCCACCGATTTGATGGAGAAACTGCTCACCGAAGAAACGGGACAGAAATGGAACCCGCCGAATGGGGGAGTGGTGCTGTCCTTTTCCGGTGGAGTTGCCGACTGCATTGCGCAGGATACACCGTGGGATCAGTTCGGCGATCTGGGGCCGATTCTTGGCAGGACCATTCGCGAAAGCCGCCTGTGTCAGGGGGAATATGCGCTGGGCCGGGAAACCATCCGGGCCACGGTGATCGGCGCGGGCAGCTACTCTACCCAGCTTTCCGGCAGCACCGTCTACAGCCAGAATGTCCGGTTCCCTCTGAAAAACCTCCCGGTTGCTCGGAAAAACAGAGAATTTCATGAAGGTTCCGTGGTGCTTTCCCTCCCCGGAGCGCTGCCGCCGACCTATGCCCAGGTACGGGCAATCGCCCAGGAGCTGGCCCAAAATAACCCGCCGGAGCTGTATATCTGTCTGGAAGCGGACATGGCAAAGGCGCTGGGGCAGGCGCTGGCGGCGAGACTCTCTCCCGATGCCCGCATTCTGTGCATTGACCGGATTCATGTGGGAGAGGATAGCTATCTGGACATTGGGGAGCCGGTGGGCGGTGCCTTCCCGGTGGTGGTAAAGACGCTGGTGTTGGAAAGGAGAAGCACATGAACAAACAGGAACTGACCGCCATGGTTGCGGAAATCTTAAGCACGATGGATGCCCCGCCCATGGTGAAAGCCGGGGAGTACCGTCCGACGGCGCCCCAGCCGGAAGCGAAGGATACCCATTACCACGACGGCGATTTCGTGCCGGATGTAAGTGCGCTGGACTTGCGCAAGCTGTATTTGACCGAAAATCCGGAAAATGGGGAAAAATTTCGGAAAATGAAGGAGCGTACCCCTGCCCGTCTGGGCAGCGGCAAGGCAGGTCCCCGCTATAAGACCCTGACCATGCTGCGCTTCCGCGCCGACCATGCGGCGGCACAGGACGCGGTGTTTTCTCAGGTGCCGGAGGATTTTGCTCAGAAAAACGGCATGGTGGAGGTACAGACCCGGTGCCAAAGCAAGGATGAGTATCTGACCCGCCCGGATCACGGACGGTGTTTTGACGAAGAAAACCAGAAAAAAATCCGCGCCGCCATTCCCGGCACCCCCCGGGTGCAGATCGTAGTAGGGGACGGCCTGTCTTCCGCTGCCATTACCGCCAATGCCATGGACTGCATGGAGGCCCTTCGGGAGGGCCTGAAACTAAAGGGCATCGATCCGGGTACGCCCATATTTGTGCGCTATTGCCGGGTAGGCGCGGGGGATGCCATTGGCGACATCACCGGCTGCGAGTTGGTGTGTATGCTGGTGGGGGAGCGTCCGGGACTGGTGACGGACAAGAGCATGTCCGCCTATATCACCTACAAGCCCCACACCGGCGTGTCGGAATCTGCCCGGACGGTGGTTTCCAACATCCACGCCCAGGGCACCCCTGCCGTGGAAGCCGGCGCCCACATTGCAGGCCTGATTGAAACGATTCTCAGGAAGCAGGTTTCCGGCGTGGGCCTGCACATGGAGGCAGGGGTATGATCCCGGTTCAGGTTTTGGCGGTTCGTTACCTTGCCAACGCAAGCCCTGCGCTGTGTCAGGCCCTGGGCGCGCCCAAGGGATACCCAGCGTTGGGACTTCTGACCACGGACTGCGATGATGCCACCTATATTGCGCTGGACGCGGCAACCAAAGCCTCGGAGGTGGAGGTAGCCTACGCCCGGAGCTTCTATGCAGGAGCCTCCAACGCCTCCACCCCCAACGCCGGGGAGGTCATCGGCATCCTTGCCGCCCAGACGCCGGGGGCTGTGCGCAGCGGCATGGAGGCGGCGCTGTCGGAACTGCACCGGGTGGGCTTTGAGGAAACGCATAAAGTGCCGTATCTTGCGCACACTGTCAGCAGCGTGGGTACGTTTCTATCCAAGGAAGCGGGGGTTCCTGTGGGTTCGGCGCTGGCTTACCTGATCGCCCCGCCGTTGGAGGGGATGTACGCCATGGACGCGGCAATGAAGGCAGCGGATGTGAAGTTATGTAAACTATATGCCCCGCCCAGCGAGACGAATTTTGGCGGCGGCCTGCTGTCCGGTACCCAGAGCGCCTGCGACGCCGCCTGTGCGGCCTTCGCCTCTGCGGTGGCGGAAGCGGCGGAAAGACCGGTGGAACATGGCTGATTTACGAAAGGATGGACGAAAAATGGATACAAATTCTCTTGGTATGATCGAAACAAAGGGACTGGTGGGCGCCATTGAAGCGGCAGACGCCATGGTGAAATCCGCCAACGTGCAGCTCGTGGGCAAGGAGCAGGTGGGCGGAGGCCTTGTAACCGTCATGGTTCGGGGCGATGTAGGCGCGGTCAAGGCTGCCACGGACGCCGGCGCGGCGGCAGCGGAAAAGGTGGGCGAGCTGATTTCTGTTCATGTCATCGCCCGGCCCCACATGGAGGTGGATGCGATTCTGCCCAAGGGCCGCAGCAACCCCACACCTCCCGCCGGTAAGTAATGCTCTATAACGAGGAAGCGGTTCGGGCCAATATTCGCAACCGGGATGGAAAGCGGGTATTTTACCTCGGCAAGGGCGACCAACTGACAAGCTCCGCGCGGGACTGGCTTCGCCGGGAGCGCATTGAGATACTCCCGGCGGAACAGGCCAAACCACAGCGGTACTGTCTTCTGAACGGCGGCTATGTGGAACAGAAGCCGGAGCATATGACCCATTTGTACGGGGATGTGCTGGTACCGAAAACCCATCCGCGCATCCTGTTCCGGGGAAAGATGGACACGCTGGAGTCGGAACTGATTCTCTGCCAGTTGGCTGACAAATCACTGGAAGGGCCGGTAGGGGAGATTCTGGGACTGGCCCGGCAGATCATCCGGTGTGAGGTGCTGGGGGAGCCCCTGAAATGGGACACCCTCTGCGGCTTGACGGAGAGCGAGCAGCGCAAGCGCAGCCACTTTCCACAGGAGTACTATGGTCAGCCCCATTTCATGCCGTCCTTTGCCGACGGCATGGTGATTGCCCGGCTGAACCGTGCCCGGTGTGCCGCCCGGGAAGCGGAGCTGGCATCCGTGACGGCTTTTGCCGACCGGGAGGGCAATATCACCCGGCAGGACATTCCACAGGCGCTGAACCGTATGAGCAGTATGCTATACCTGTTGATGATTCAGAAGAAAGCGAAATTGGAGTAGAGCATGGGGCGGACATTCCTGCCCCATACTTTCACAAAAGGATGAAGAATATGAAGCTGAAAACCACATTGCTGGGCAAAACCTATACATTCCGGGACTTAAAGGAAGTGCTTGCCAAGGCCAACGAGGAAAAGACCGGCGACAAGCTGGCGGGCCTGGCAGCGGAGTCTGCGCAGGAGCGGGTGGCGGCGAAGGTGGTGCTGTCTGCCGTGACCTTGGGGGATCTGCGGGAAAACCCCGCCGTGCCCTATGAGGAGGACGAGGTCACCCGGATCATTCAGGACGATGTGAACGAGGCGGTCTTCCGCAAAATTCGCGGCTGGACGGTGGCGGAATTCCGGGAGTGGCTGCTGGATGAAGGCACCACCGGGGACGATATCCGCAAGACCAGCCGCGGGCTCACCAGCGAAATGGTGGCGGCGGTGTGCAAGCTCATGGGCAACCTTGACCTCATCTACGCCGCGAATAAAATTCACATCACCGCCCACTGTAACACCACCATCGGCCTGCCGGGAACCCTTTCCTGCCGTTTGCAGCCCAATCACACCACCGACGACCCGGAGGGCATCACGGCTTCCACATTGGAGGGCCTGAGCTTCGGCGCTGGCGATGCGGTCATCGGCCTGAATCCGGTGACGGACAGCCCGGAGCAGGTGGGCAAGGTGCTGCGCCGCTTTCAGGAAATCAAGGAGCACTGGCAGATTCCCACCCAGATTTGCGTCCTGGCCCACGTCACCGCCCAGATGAAGGCTGTCCGGGCAGGGGCGCCCTGCGACCTGATCTTCCAGTCTATTGCGGGCAGCCAGAAGGGAAACGAGGCCTTCGGCTTCAGTGCAGCTACGCTGGAAGAAGCCCGGCAGCTGCTTCTGAAGGAGGGCACCGCCGAAGGCCCCAACGTTATGTATTTTGAGACCGGGCAGGGTTCCGAATTGAGTTCCAACGCCCATCACAATACCGATCAGGTGACCATGGAGGCCCGCTGCTATGGCTTTGCCAAGCGGTTCCAGCCCTTCCTGGTCAACACGGTGGTGGGCTTCATCGGGCCGGAATACCTGTACGACGCCCGGCAGGTGACCCGGGCGGGTCTGGAAGACCACTTCATGGGCAAGCTCACGGGCATTTCCATGGGCTGTGACTGCTGCTATACCAACCACATGAAGGCGGATCAGAACGACATTGAAAATCTGGCAAGCCTACTGACCATGGCAGGCTGCAACTATTTCATGGGCATTCCCCACGGGGACGACATCATGCTGAACTATCAGACCACCGGCTTCCGGGAGACGGCGGCCCTGCGGGAGCTGACCGGTAAGACGGCGATTCCGGAGTTCCAGCGCTGGCTGGAGAAAATGGGCTTTGTGGAGAACGGAAAGCTGACAAAGAAGGCAGGAGACGGTTCCAGTCTGCTGTTCTGAGGAGGAGAGGACGATGGAACTGGACAAGGATTTAGCCGCCCGGCAGGAGGCCAGGGCTTTGGCCCGGCAGGCGGGGCAGGCACAGCACATTCTTGCGGATTTCCCGCAGGAGAAGCTGGATGCCATTGTAGAAGCCGTGGCGAAGGCTTTTTCGTCGGAAGCAAAACCCCTGGCAGAGCTGGCGGTGCAGGAGACGGGCTTCGGCAATGTGACCGATAAGATTACCAAAAATAAATTTGCTTCGGAAACGGTGGCAAAAGCCATCCGGGGCATGAAAACCGTGGGCCTTCTGCGAAAAAAGGCGGAGGAGCGGGTGTGGGAAATCGGCGTGCCGGTGGGGGTCATCGCCGCCATTGTGCCCAGCACGAACCCCACCTCCACCGTGTGCTATAAAGCCATGATTGCCCTGAAATCGGGAAATCCCATCCTGTTTTCGCCCCATCCCAAGGCGGTGAACTGCACCCGAAGGGCCGCGCAGATCGTGGCCCAGGCGGCAGAGAATGCCGGTGCGCCTGCGGGAAGCGTTGCGTGTCTCAGCATCCCGTCCATGGCGGGCTGTCAGGAGCTGATGGGTTCCGCTGAGGTGAAGCTGATTCTTGCCACTGGCGGCCCGGCCATGGTGAAATCGGCTTATTCCTCGGGGAAACCCGCCATCGGCGTTGGCGCGGGCAACGGCCCGGCATATATCCACCGCAGCGCGGACATTCGCCGTGCCCTTGCCGACATTGCCCGCTCCAAGACCTTTGACAATGGCACGGTCTGCGCTTCCGAGCAGAGTATTATTGTTGAGCGCTCCATGGAAGAAGCCGTGGTGGAGGAAGCAAAGCGGCAGGGCTTTTACTTCCTGTCCGGTGAGGAAGCGGGGAAGCTGGCGAAGATTCTCTTCCGGCCCAATGGGGCGCTGAATCCGGAGGTGGTGGGAAAACCTGTCGCTCGACTTGCGGAATTGGCAGGGTTTACCGTTCCTGCCAGTGCGAAAATTCTGGTGGCACGGGAGCGGGAAGCGGGCATCGGCTATCCTTACTCCATGGAGAAGCTCTGCCCGGTGCTGGCCTTCTACGTCATGGACAGCGAAGAGGAAATTCTGCGGAAATGTATCGAAATTCTGGACTTTGAGGGGGCCGGGCACACCTTTGCCATCCATGCCGGGGATGAAGACGTGGTGCGCAGATTTGCCGCGAAAATCCCGGTGTCCAGATTCCTGGTCAATACCCCTGCGGCGCTGGGGGGCATCGGCGCGACAACGGGGCTGTTTCCAGCGCTGACACTGGGCTGCGGCGCAGTAGGCGGCAGCAGCTCCTCCAACAATATCTCGCCTCTTGACCTCATCAACATCCGCCGGGTGGCCTGGGGTACAGAGGAGCCGAAGGAAAAGGAAGTCCACAATCCGGAGCTGGTGGAGCTGCTGGCCCAGAAAATTCTCGAGCGGCTGGAACACTGAGGGGGGATACCATGCAGGAACAATGGCAGGAACTGGCAGAAGCAGTGGTATCCCGTCTGTTTGTGGAGCTGGAAGCCTCCGGGCGGCATGTCCATGTCACGGCCCAGCAGGCCCAGACCCTGTTCGGGCATCCGCTGACCCCGGAGCGTCCCCTGTCCCAGCCGGGGCAGTATCTGGCAAAGGAGCGGGTGCGGCTCATTGGCCCAAAGGGAGAATTTCGGAATGTGGCGGTGCTGGGGCCGGAGCGGAAAGAAGGACAGGTGGAGATCTCCCTCACCGACGGACGTATTCTTGGCATCGACCCGCCTATCCGGCTCTCCGGGGATGTAGCCGGCAGTCCCGGCATCACGCTGGAAGGAGAGCGGGGGAGCGTGACCCTCCCGCAAGGGGTCATCGCCGCCCAGCGTCATGTCCACCTGACCCCGGAGGATGCGGTAAAATTCGGTGTAAAGAACGGACAGACCGTTCGTTTGCAGACCTACACCGTCCGTCCCACGGTATTTGGGGACGTGGCGGTACGGGTCAGTCCGGATTTCGCCTCCTATGTGCATCTGGACTATGACGAGGCCAACGCCTGCGGCTTTCGCAAGGGAGACCTGGGGAGGCTGCTGCCATGACAAAAGCGCTGCTGATCGGGTCAGAGCCGCCGCTGGAGTTGGGCTACGAGTATGTGACCCAGCCGCCCTATGACGCGGTGGTCATTGGTTCGTTAAAGCTGTCGGAACTGCTGCATTTCCGGGAGGAACGGGTGCTTTCCGCGTTGGCGGAGGGGAAAAGCGTGTATCTTTACACCCCGGGCCTGCCGGAGTCTCCAAAAAACCGGGCCTTGTCCGGCAGCCTGACGGCAGCCCAGCGGGAACTGAAAAACTGGGGCGTGCTGTTCACCGACGGCGGGCGAAAGAAGCTGATTACTGCGGAGGAAGCCCGGATTTTACGCAGCGCGGGACGGCAGCCCGCTCCCGGCGCGGTGCTGACGCCGCTGGCGAAGGAAATCATGGAGGGAACGAAATGAAGGTTGGAAAAGTGGTCGGCTCCATCTGGGCCACCCGGAAAGCGGCCTGCCTGCAGGGACAGACTTTTTTGGTAGTGGAGTCCGACGGGCAGCAGGTGGTGGCGGCGGATCAGGTGGGAGCCGGAACCGGGGACCGGGTGCTGCTGGCAACGGGCACCGTGGCCTCCCGCTACTGCATGGACGCCCCGGTGGATGCCGCCGTTGTGGCGATTGTTGATGAAAAGTAGGGAAAAACCATGTCGTTTCACGAAATTTTGATTGCCGTCATGGCAGGCTTTGCCCTGCTGGGCGCGCTGGACCGGATCTTCGGCAACCGCTGGGGACTGGGCAAGGAATTTGAGGACGGCATTCTCGCCATGGGCTCCCTGGCGCTGGCCATGGTGGGAATCGTGTCTCTTGCCCCGGTGCTGGCTGCCCTGCTGAAACCGGTGGTGGTGCCCATCTACGGTTTTCTGGGAGCCGACCCCGCCATGTTTGCCGGCACTTTGCTGGCCTGCGACATGGGCGGCGGTGCGCTGGCTGTCCAGATGACCGGAGACCATCAGGCGGCAATGCTGGGGGGCGTGCTCACCGGCTCCATGCTGGGGGCCACCATCGTGTTCACCATTCCCGTTGCCATGGGTATCCTCCGGGAGGAAGACCGCCCGGTGATGGCCAAGGGCATCCTCTGCGGCATCGTCACTATCCCGCTGGGGGTGCTGGTGGGCGGGCTGGTTGCCGGGTTCCCTGTGGGAATGGTGCTGCGCAACCTCATTCCCATCGTGATTATCGCCGCCCTGATTGCGCTGGGCCTGTGGCGTGCAGAGGGGGCCATGGTGCGGGGCTTTGAAATCTTCGGAAAAGCCGTCGTTATCGTCGTGACCATCGGCCTTGCCGCTGCTATTGTGGAAGCCCTGACGGGCTTTGCCATCATCCCCGGCATGGCCCCCATTTCCGAGGGCTTTGAAACCGTAGGAACCATTGCCATTGTGCTGGCAGGAGCCTTCCCGCTGGTATTCGTGGTGACGAAGCTGCTGCGAAAGCCCCTGATGGCGGCGGGAAAACTGCTGGGCATCAACGACGCGGCGGCAGCGGGGCTCATTGCCAGCCTTGCCAATTCCATCGCCACCTTTGGTATGGTGAAGGATATGAACCAGCGGGGCAAGGTCATCAACATCGCCTTTGCGGTATCTGCTGCCTTTGTCTTTGGCGACCATCTGGGCTTTACTGCGGGCTTTGCTCCGGAGATGATGGGGGCCATGATCGCGGGCAAGCTGGTGGGTGGCATCAGCGCCATCGCTGTTGCCATGTGGCTGACCCGAAAAGAGGAAAAGGCTTGACAAAAGGAGCCTATCTGGGCTATAATGTCAAAGAAATAGCAAAAGCTGTGAAAAGAAGAGTATTTCGCAAGAACCGGTCAGAGAGCCCTGTTTTTGGTGGAAATGGGTACGCAGAAAGCGGAAGAACATGGTCTTGGAGCTGGGTTTTCGATAAGTAGGGAACTCCGGGCCCGCCCCGTTACAGGCGGATTGAGGCGTTTGCTGCGGCAGACGCGAATCAAGGTGGTACCGCGTCAAATTTTGTCGCCCTTGGGTTGAACCCGGGGCGATTTTTCATTAGGAGGAGATACTTATGTGCGAAAAATGCAAGGGTAATTACTATATTACCACCCCCATTTACTATCCGTCCGCCAAGCTGCATATCGGTCACGCCTACTGCACCGTGGCAACGGACACCATGGCCCGGTTCAAGCGGCTCCAGGGCTACAACGTCATGTTCCTCACCGGTACCGACGAGCACGGTCAGAAGATCGAGGACAAGGCCAAGGAGGCCGGCATCACCCCTCAGCAGTTCGTGGATAACATCGTCACCGGCCCCAAGGGCGTCCTCGACCTGTGGAAGCTGATGAACATTTCCTATGACCGCTTCATCCGCACCACCGATGATTACCACGTTGCCGCTATCCAGAAAATCTTCAAAAAGATGTACGAAAACGGCGACATCTACAAAGGCACCTACAAGGGCAAATACTGCAAGCCCTGTGAATCCTTCTGGACGGAGAGCCAGCTGGTGGACGGCAAGTGCCCCGACTGCGGCGGCCCTGTGCAGGACGCGGAGGAAGAGGCCTATTTCTTCCGCCTCAGCAAGTATGCCGACCGGGTGCAGGATCTGCTGGAAAACACCGATTTTCTGGAGCCCCGCAGCCGGGTCAGCGAGATGGTCAACAACTTCATTAAGCCCGGTCTGGAGGACCTTTGTGTGTCCCGCACCAGCTTCACCTGGGGCGTGCCCGTGGACTTTGACCCGGGCCATGTGGTCTATGTCTGGATTGACGCCCTGTTCAATTACATGACCGCCCTGGGCTTTGAGAACGACAAATATAACGACCTCGCCGACTTCTGGCCCGCCGATGTCCACTTCATCGGCAAGGAGATTGTCCGCTTCCACTCCATCATCTGGCCCGCCATGCTCATGAGCCTGAACCTGCCCCTGCCGAAAAAGGTCTACGGTCACGGCTGGCTGCTGCTGGACGGCGGCAAGATGAGTAAGTCCAAGGGCAACGTGGTGGACCCCTATGTTCTGGCGGAGCGCTTTGGTGTGGATGCGCTGCGGTTCTTCCTGCTGCGTTCCTTCCCCTTCGGCTCCGACGGAAACTTCTCCAACGAGCTGCTGATTAACACCATCAACGTGGACCTTGCCAACGATCTGGGCAATCTGGTGTCCCGAACCATTGCCATGGCCCAGAAGTATTTTGGTGAGCACCTGCCCACCGAGCAGAAAGCGGACGAGGAAAAGGACGCCGAACTTCTTGCCATGGTGTCCGGTCTTCGGGATCAGTATGAGGCCGAGATGGAGAAGTTCGCCTTCCAGAACGGTCTGGCAGTGGTGTTCAAGGTCATTTCCCGGGCAAACAAGTATATCGACGAGAACGCCCCCTGGGTGCTGGCAAAGACCGAGGAGGGGGGGCCCCGTCTTGCCCGGGTGCTGTACAATCTGCTGGAAACCATCCGCATCTGCGGCGGCCTGCTGCAACCCTTCATGCCCGACACCTCCGCCGAGATTGCCCGCCGTCTGGGGGGTGCCCGGATGGACTGGGACAGCCTGAATACCTTCGGCGTCCTGCCCGCTGACGTTGCCACCGTTGCCGGCCCCGCGCTGTTCCCCAGAATCGACATGGAAAAGGAGCTGGCGGCGCTGGAGGAGCTGAGCAAGCCCGCCAAGCCTGCCATCGAAATTGAGCCTTATGCCGAGGAGAAGGTGGATTTTGACACCTTCTGCAAGTCCGATTTCCGTGCCGTGAAGGTCAAGGCCTGTACCAATGTGAAAAAGAGCGATAAGCTCCTGTGCTTCACGCTGGACGACGGCACCGGTACCGACCGGCAGATTCTCTCCGGCATCGCCAAATTCTACAAGCCCGAGGAGCTGGTGGGGAGAACCTTGGTTGCCATCACCAACCTGCCGCCCCGGAAGATGATGGGCAAGGAGAGTAATGGTATGCTTCTGTCCGCCGTCCACACCGAGAAGGGCGAGGAAAAGCTGAACCTTGTCATGCTGGACGACGCCATTCCCGCCGGCGCGAAGCTGTGCTGAGCCATCATAACAATCCTATCAACAGAGCCTTCCGGTTTCGGAAGGCTCTGTTTTGCACGGACAGGGCTTGACAAAGTTGTCTACAAGTAGTAGAATACAGCTGCCTACAAATAGTAGAAGAAAGGAGGAACCCTTATGGCAGAATACCGGCTTGGCGAAGTGGAGTCCATTTTTGCCGACATCATCTGGAAAAACGAGCCGCTCACCTCCCGCCGCCTGGCAGAACTTGCCGAACAGCGGCTGAGCTGGAAGCGGACGACAACGTACACCATATTAAAGCGCCTGTGCGACCGGGGACTGTTCCAGAATCAGGAGGGAACCGTCACCTCTCTGCTCAGCCGGGAGGAATTTTATGCCCGGCAGAGCGAGCAGTTCGTGGAGGACACCTTTCAAGGCTCTCTGCCTGCCTTTCTCGCGGCCTTCGGCAGCAGGAAAAAGCTGTCCGACGCGGAAATTGACGAATTGCAGAAAGTAATTGATTCCATGCGGGGGTGAGGGTATGCAGGCTGCGTTTGCAAGAATTCTCAATATGAGCCTGACCGGCAGCATCGTGATTGCCGTGGTGCTGCTGGCCCGGCTTTTCCTGAAACGGGCGCCGAAAATCTATTCCTACGCCCTTTGGGCCGTGGTGCTGTTTCGGCTTCTGTGCCCGCTGTCCATCACTGCAGGACTGTCCGTGCTGAAGCCCATTCCTGTGACTATGCGCACGACTCCCGGCGTCAGTTCCGTCGATTATCAGCCCGTGCAGCAGGCGCTAAGTCGCGGCGGCTATGTCCCGGCGGTTCAGCAGCAGCCGGCTTCAGAGCGGGAACCGGAACAGGTGGAACCGGAGGTGACCGTTCTGCAAATCGCCGCATATGTCTGGCTGGCCGGAGCGTCCGTCATGGCAATTTACAGCGTGGTTCAATACCTGACGCTGCGGCGCAGGCTGATGGGCGCGACCCCTTACCGGGAGGAAATTTATCTTGCCGATCACATTGCGACCCCCTTTGTCCTGGGCGTTCTGCGGCCCAGAGTGTACCTGCCCTCGGAAACCCCGGAGGGAGAGCGCGCCTTCATCATTGCCCACGAACGGCACCACATCCGGCGGGGCGATCCTGCGTGGAAGCTGCTGGGCTACATCGCCCTGTGCCTGCACTGGTTCAACCCACTGGTGTGGCTGGCCTTTGCGCTGGCGGGGAAGGACATGGAAATGAGCTGTGACGAGGCGGTAATCAGGCATCTCGGCGAGGATGTCCGTGCAGAGTATTCTCAGGCCCTCCTGCGCCTGGCGACCCATAAGAAGATTATCACCGGAATGCCCCTTGCCTTCGGCGAGGGTGATACGAAAGGCCGGGTGCTGAACATGGCCCGATGGAAAAAGCCGAAGGTATGGGTGAGCGTCCTTTGCGTGGCACTGTGCCTTGTAATTCTGGCAGCTTGCGCATTGAACCCAAAGCAAAATGATCCTCTTCAGGGTGTTGCCAGCATCCGGATGACGGAGGAGGGACAAACGGGTGCATGGGACTTGCATTTTACTCTGCCTAAAGGCTACATCATGGAAAAGCAGAAAAGAGATGTTGCCTCTTGGACTGATGAGAGAGAAGTGATTATCTGGGGACTGTCAGATGGTGTAAAGCCCATCGGCGGAGTGATGGCCTTCCCGATACCAGAGAATTTCAGTTCGGACAGCTGGGATTGGCTCCATGAACTCGACCTGCCGGAGTGGCAGGATGATACCCTTGGTTACTCTGCCGGCGGCGCACCGGGCGATGAGGTCACCGTGGAATTCTTCAGCGATGTGCCGGATGGACAGGAACGAACCGTGCTGAATGAGCACAATCTCTACTTCTATGAGGGCTGGATTTATGATCTATGGTTCGATAAGCTGGCAGTGAAGACTGAGGATATGGATTTGATTCTAAACAGTGTTCTTGTTGGCGCTGTGCCGTACCAAATCGTGAATCTTCCGAATGGATATACTTATGAAACTGTGCCGGATGGCAGAATCCTTCTGATACGTAAAGGGCCCGGTGACGGTACTGTAGTTGGCCGTATTGACCGCTATCTAATTCCCGAGGGAGTATACGACCCCTATGATGACGCCTACCTATGGCTGGAAGATGTAGGTATCCCGGATTTAGAAGACCCAAATCTATACGTTGCGGGCGTGTTTTCATGGAAGGGGAGTAGTAGCTGTGCCCTCACCGTTGAGGACGATTTTCAGAATCCGACCGTAAAGCGTACCCACTATTTCCAGATCGCGGGGAATATGCTCTATGACTTCTGGCTGGACGATCTGAACGTGGACGAGAATGCTCGGTCTGCCATAGAAAAAGCAGTGGTCTATCAGGAACCTGTGACACAGCAGTCAGGAACAGCACCCGAGTCTGAAATGTCAGAAGAAGAAAAAGCGTTCAGCAAATGTCAGGCAGTGATGATGGGCTTGCAGGATTCGGTAATCCGCATTTTTACGGTGTGTCAGTATCAGAATACGCCGGAAAAGAATTGGAGCGAGGATTTCACCTATTCTAACGAAATCGGCTTCCTGAGAATGACGACATCCGCTGATGGCACTGTACGGGAGGAGCTGTACGCATTTGACCGCTACTTCACAAGCGAGGCAGATGAGACAACTGGCTTGATGAATTGGACGGAAGCGGAACCAATATCCGAACGTCGCGGCCCGTGGCTTGGAAACTTCAACTTCATTCGCCATTATGTGACCTATGTGGACACTCTGTCTGATACGGAGAAGACCAGCTATCTGTTCCGGGTAGACGCACCCTTTGAGGACAGGGAAGACGCCACCCCCTACTATTTCGTGAGCTTCGATTTTGACTCGGAGGGTAATTTCCTCAGCGTCTATCTTCAGATTAACCCGGCGCAGGACAACGCCTACACCCTGACGGAATCCATCGTGTCAACGGACGAACAGGCCATTGTGACCAAAATCGACCAAGAATACCAGCACGCCATCGGATAGCCAAAGCGGCCCCCATTCCCCGGGGACTTCCTGATAGATACCTGCGGGTCGCGGACAAGAGCGAGATTGAAAATGGAAACGCATTCCTTGACACTGCCGCCGGGACATGGTAAACTACTTGGAAAGGAAACGGTCAAACGCAGGTGAGGAAGAGGAAATGAATCGAACCCAAAAGACTTTTATGCCCATCTGGCAGCCTTACACAGATATCCCGGCGGAAACCATGATCGGGTCGCTTTCAGATGAAGAAGAGCGGACGGTTGCATTGGCAGCACATCATTATTTTCAGGGCAGGTACGACAGCGCGGCGGAGGAGAGCCAGCGATTTCTGAACAGTCCCTGCCCGGAGATTCGGGCTTCCGCGCTGCTTTTGCACAGCATGGCCAATGTGGGCTTGGGGAACGCGGAGCTGGTGCGGGCGGATTTTGCCGCGCTGATACAGGCGGCGGCGCAGCCTGAGGATGAGAAGATGGCAGCGGTGTATGGCGCGCTGCGATATCTTCTGAAAGTGTTTTTTCACACGGACGGGGAAATTGAACCTGTTCGGGAAGAATACACTGCCCTGCTTCCCGAGGGAACGAGACTGTATTTATTATATGCCATAGCCCACGCGCTGTATCTGCAAAAGCAGTATCAGCAGGCTTTGGGCGTTGCCCAGTCGGCGCTGATGATGGCGGCGGGGCGGTTCCCTTCCGTGTGTGTGTATTTGAATCTGGTAGGCTCCATGGTGGCAACCAACCTGCAGGACGCTGACTTTGCGGCGCGGTTTTTCCACCGGGCGTGGCAAATCGCGGAGCAGGAGGATTACATTCAGCCCTTTGCGGAGCATCATGGACTGCTGCAGGGACAGATTGAAAGGTACATCCGGGACGATCAGCCCGGGCAGTACGACCGGATTGTGGAAAAGGTCATGGCTTTCTCCCGGGGCTGGATGAAGATTCACAACCCGGAGTCCATCAACAAGGTGACGGACCGCCTGTCCCCCTATGAGTTTTCCATTGCCATGATGGCCGCCCGAGGCAAAAGCAATCAGGAGATTGCCGATTATCTGCACATCTCCGTCAATACCGTGAAATTCCACCTGTCGTGCATTTATCAGAAGGTGGAGGTTACCAATCGCAAAGAGCTGGAACAGTTTCTGAACAGATAAAAACTGCCCATTTTTGCCCGCCGGCGGGTAGTGACACGCATCGGTTTTTGTGCTACAATGACAGCATGGATGCGTATACCGTACCACAGCGCGCCTGCGGTGTGCCAATGCGGCAGGTTGCAAAGCAAGAACAGACAACGTATACGGAAGCGGCGCGGGCATTGGCGGCGGCGCTTATGGCACAAGCGACAACATCACCGTCAAAGACGATGCGCAAGTTACGGCAGAGGGCAATATGGACTGATGTGAGGAAAAAGAAAAATGGCTTAACTGACCAAAGAAAGTCAGTTGAGCCATTTGCTCATATATGGGATTGGAATGGACAACACCTGCCAGCCGCCCTGCATCGTGCAGTAAAATAAAGGGGAGGCGTGGCATCAAGTGCTATCAATCTGCTATCAAATCGGGAGAAATTCTCTGAAATTATCGATTTTTCCGGGTCTTGACCCGGGAAAAACAGAAAATCGGGAAAATTCAATTACTCCCACTCGCTTCTCTGAAGCATGACATAAACAATTTTGCTTATGAAATATTCCATGGGTTATTCCTATTCTTTTCATTATCCAAAAACCGGAGGCTATCTGATTTTGTGCTGCCAAAGTGTTGCCGCAAACAGATTACGCTCCGGCGTGTAGTGCCTGCTGAATGGAGGTTTCCACGAAGCTGTTCAGGCTCATATTGTGGGACATTGCCGCAATCACTGCCTGCTTGTGCAGTTCAGGAGAAATGCGCACATTGAAGCTTCCCTTGTATGCCTTTTCCGGTTCCGTGCCGGACTGAGCGCACAGCTCCAGATAATCGTCCACGGCGCCATGGAAATCGGCGACAAGCTCGGCAGCATTGGTTCCCTCATAGGAGATCAGCGCGCGGATACCTAAAACTTTTCCATAGAACAGAGCATCTTCTTCAGAAAACTCTACACTGCCAACATACCCCTTATATTCCATCGTATTGTTCATAGAAGTCCCTCCTGTTCCAGAATTTGGGTCAACTGTTTTACCTGATACTCTAGTAATTCCTTGCGCGGATGGGGTTTATGCATCGAGATCGGGGGATGATCCTCAGATAGGAACATAATCCGTGATCCGCTGGTACGTCCTTTGTTGGATCTGGAATAACCAAAGTACCGCAGCAGACTTTCGGCATCATCAAAGGTAAAGATTATCGGCTTTGCCCTTAGCCGCTCGATTAGCTTCTCTTTTTGCCCCATTGTGCTGCTCCCTTTCTGCCTTTACTGTATTATACTACTGATGTTCGTAAAATGCAACTATTTTTAGTGCATATGGTGATAAATGATTGGCTGCTGTACGCTAGGCACAGCAGCTATCGGTTTGAGATGTTGCAGGTTTACGGAATTACTCCCACTCGCTTAAGGTTCCTTTTCTTGCGGTCCTATATGCTGATACAGGGCGGACTTCCTGGGCAAAACAGAGGGGCGTATAGGATCTTTTCGTAGAATTTCAACGGTAATTTTAGATTTGTATTTGCTTTCAATTCTACTATCTAAGATTTTTTCGAATACACGCTCGCAATGGTTGATTCATAAGTTACTCCTGTGTGATACTGTCACTTCAAAGCATTCATTGCGTATCTACCTTATCTTTGCACCTTTTTAAACAATGTACTTATTGGCTGTTCCAGAGCGAACCATTCATAATGCGTTTTGAGGCTATTTGGTGTCCGGCGGTAAACGACCCTGATCATCGGGATCTTTCTTTTGAATATACGCCAGTGCGTTACACCACATCTGCTGCCACTGCCGGTATTGTTTCAGAAAGGATACAAAGCCTTTCCCATGGGAGTGCATAACCAGCAGCTCAGGAACGCTGGCGATGTAATAGCCGTCCTGAATGATGCGGTAGGCAACCTCTATGTCTTCGCCGCCATCTCCCAGTTGGGTGGCAAAGGGATGTTTCAGCAGCAGCTCCCGCCTGGCGCTGGCATTACAGCAGCTGAAGATTCCCGGGTGGATTTCCTTTTCCCGAGTGATGGATGAACCAGGGTTTCGCAGCCTACTTTTGAGATAGCTCAAGCCGTAAAACACCTTCTCTGTCAGGGAGCCATCCGGCAGGGCAATCACCTTTCCATAGCAGCCGCCGATTTCCGGGTCTTGAAAGATTTGATTGATGGATGCCAAATAGGTATCCCGGACAGGAACAGAATGACCGCTCAGGAAACAGACCACTTCACCTGACGCATATTCCACAAGCTGATTGCTGGCGAAGCTGTAGTTAAACTCTGATTTTGCGATATGTTCAACACGAGCATGATACGCCTGTGCGATTTTTAAGGTGTCATCCGTTGAACTAGAGTCGAGGATGATGGTTTCATAATTATGATATGTCTGCCTGGAGAGGCTTCTCAGAACTTCACTAAGGTGTTTCTGCTCATTATAGGTTCTGATTAACACGCTGATTTTATAGTCCATGATATGTTCCCTTATCGGAATAGCTCATCCACAATATCCGCAAATTTTCTGTTGAAAGCCTCATTGTTGCTCTCGAATCTGCCGCTCATGGAATGGGTAATCTCGTCATAATTCTCCAGAATGTATTTCAGCTGAGACGCATCTTCCGCAAGAAGAATTTTTCCGCCGAGCTCCTTGATCCGATGGCAGAATCGGATCTGGTGATCGTTTATATGCTCACGCAGCCGTTTGGTTCTGGGGACAACAACCGGTATTTTTCCCATCATCATGGGTGCGAAAAAGCTGGATGGTCCGCCATGGGTGATCACGATTCTGGCATCTGAGACCAACTGCTGCATTTTTTGATAGGAAAAGGTTTTTGCCCATTGGCATGACTGGGGCTCATAGGTGCAGGATCCGGTTTGAATCACCACATCCTCCTGGATTTCACCCCGCTGCTTCATTCCGTCCACACAAGTAATCAGGCGGTTGAACTGCTGCTCATGGGTTCCGACCGTAACAAAAATCATATCCCATCACCTTAAAATATACTGCCAAGATTAATTGCTTTCGGATATACCTGCTTCATTTCTTCCCACTGAACAATAAAACGATCCGCTACAGGATAGCACAATTTGCCGGAGAGCGTTGGCTTATCTATCCGGTCATACACTTCAAGATAGATGGTTTTTGCCCCCATCAGTTTCCCAATCCAGAAAAACGGCACAGCCGGCGCTGCACCGGAAGAGATAATCAAATCGGGTTTTTCCGTGGTCAGTATCTTGATTGCTCGATAGGTATTGATCATAAGCGCTTTGATGCTCCGGTTACTGGGAGAAAAGCAGAAATACATTCTTTCTTCTTCCAGCAGACTTCTGACATTCTCTTTATCAAATGATACCCAAAACCGTTCCTTATCCTGCCAAAAAGGCTTAAGCAAATACAGATGGAACAGATGACCGCCGGAAGATCCGACCAGGCATATTTTCATGATTTACCCACCTTTCCTTATTTCTCAAAGCTGGATTTCTCAGAAAGGATGCTTTCAAAGCTCTGACTGACTAACTCTGCCGCACGCTTCCAGTTACTCAGCCTTCCGTTGTCGTTAACGCATATGATTGCATACTTCTGTTTCTGTATGGCGTCGCATACAATTTCCACCCTGCTGTCGGTCAAATGGCAACAATAGCCGCACTTATTAGACATGGGTATAAAGGTCCCCTCTGCCATTTGCCAGAATTTTATCAAAGAAGGACTCACATTTGTGGGATTGCGGAACTTGTAGGTACAGGTTTCATCCAGTGTTTCCGGAGCTGCTTCCCATACCTTCTCAAAGGTGGATTTCAGAAATGCACTGGTTAGGTGCCAGTAGTACATTCCGGGAAACCAGGGATAAAACAGTGCCAAAGCACAGGTTTTGATCACCTTTTTCACACCGTTTACCGGATTCAAATACTTTGTCCAATGTTCCTTCAATACCTTGCGCATCCGAAAGTGAGTGTTCAGTACAGTCATATTTGCGCCATTGATAAGGCCAATGCTGTCCTTTCCAAAGAAAATTGCATCCAGACCAAAGCAGTCGCAGGGAAGTCCATGCATAAAAAACAGCGTGGGCGTTACCGGGCGTATCAGGAACACATCATCGTTGAAATAGATAAACTGTTCCGACAATCCTTCAATGCGGTGCATATTCAATTCGATCGTATGAGAATTAAAGGTAGGCAAGTACTCCGCCGGGATGAAATCGGTATGCTTCACGATGTGAAGCTTGGGATTTGTGGTATCCAGCCAGTCCGGCAGATGCCCCCAGGTGACAAAATGGATTTTCCGTACCCATGGAGCATATTTCTCAATTCCCCGAAACCAGTAGCGCATCAGACCCCAGTCGCGAAACCGCACATCCGACAGCTCCACCGGCGTGCCGGAATAGCGTGCCCGCTCCTTCAGCCATTCCGGATCGCTGCCGTCTACCCATGTTACTACAATATCAATATCCATTATTCTCCCATTCATTGCGTCTGATTCACCTGACCGTCCATAAATGCGTTGTATGCCGCAAGCACTTCCTCTGCGGGACCATCCATTCTGATTACACCATCGTGCATCCAGATAATCCGGCTGCACAGTTCCGCCAGCGTCGTATCCGAGTGGGAAACGATCAGTACCGTCGTATCATCCTGGTTGATAAGCTCCTTCATTTTCGCCAGACTTTTTCGCTTAAACTGCCGGTCGCCTACGCTGAGCGTCTCGTCAATCAGCATGATCTCGGCCTGAAGAATCGCGGTGATGGAAAATGCCAGCTTGGAGTGCATTCCGCTGGAGTAACTCTCCACCGGCTCGTCGATAAACGCTCCCAGTTCCGAAAAATCGATGATCTCCTGCTCTTTTTTTCGGATATCCTCTTTGCTGAAGCCCATGAGCATACCGCTCAGATAAATGTTGTCCCGTCCGCTCAACACATTCTGGAATCCAACACCAATCGCCATAAGTCCCGCCGTGTGTCCAAAGGTCTCAATGATTCCCTTGTCCGGAGAGTAAATACCAGCAATTGCGCGCAGCAGCGTACTCTTTCCGCTTCCATTTTTTCCGATAATTCCCACAATCTCGCCTTGTCTCAAGTCAAAGCTGATACCCTTGACTGCATGGAAAAATTTGCCTGCCGGTTCCCGGTGCCGAATCAAATCCGCCACCTTGAGCGGTTTTACGATCCGGTAGGAAATCTCTACATCCCGAATGGACAATGCTAATTCCTTCATTCTATCCATGTTATACCGCCTTGATGTAATTTTGCTCGTGTCTGTAAATCAGATTGACACCATAGGCTGTAAGCAACGCACTAATTACCGCCCACACCGCTAAACGAAGATAATTTGGCGCCGTACCATAAACAAGCACCGAACGTGCTTCGTGGATAATCATTGCGGCGGGATTCACAGATACTAACAGGTCGCCATACGGCGCAGGAACCCGCGCCTGCAGATTATAGAAGATACCGCTGAGATAGAATGTCAGCTTCATACACACGCCCAAAACATTCCACATATCCTTTGCGTATACGCCCACATGAAGCAGGATACACCCGATACCAAAGCTCCCCAGCAGCAAGATGGCAAGAATCACAGGTAACCACAGCACATACCAGGTAAACTGCACCCCGTCCAGGATGCACATCACCAATGTGATTCCCAACGTAATCAGCAGCTGTACAAAGAATCCAAACTGATTACTGAGCAGCAAAATTTGCTTTGGAAGATAGATTCGTCGCAAGACGCTTTTATTCTTGCGGATCATCTCCACACTGCGCATAACTGTGGAGTTGACGTATTTCCACACAGCCTGACCAACAAAAACAAAGGGGATAAAATGCGGCTCCGATCTGCCAAATACAACCAGAGAAATAAACGCATACACCATCATGTGCAAAAACGGATCCAGAATCCACCATGTCCAATTCAAGAAGGAGCCGCTGACTTCCGCTTTCAGATTGGCGATGCCGGAATAGCAGATATATTCTGCATATTTTGCAAGATCTATGAAAAATTTTTTCACTTGTTTTCCTTTCCTTCGTTTGAAAGTATCCGTAACAGTCCCCAAAACGTTTAGAACCGCTCAAAATGGCTTCGTTCCGGCAAAATCTGTGCAAAAGCGCCGCAGATCTCTGCCTGCACTCTGGGAAACGCATCCTTTGATATGTTCCCATCATTGATGCAGATCATGGGCATCCGTTGCCCGGTAATCACACGGATGATTTCCTCGTTATCCTCTGTAAGCACGAAGGATGCTTTTCCTACGGGTTTCCCGGGGGTAAAATCGCCCTCCGCCAGTTGGAACATTCTCAGCAGCCACTGGTTGACATCATGATCATCCCGTAGATGGTGCCTGGAGGTGGCATCCAGGATATCTCCGTCGGTTTCCCATGCTTTAACAAATGTTTGCTTCAGAAAGGGCTGCGCCAGATGCTCCACCCGGAATCCCAAAAACCTCGGCCACGGGAGCAGCATGAGACTCCGGGGCAGGTACTTCCCATAAACCGGAGAAAGCCATTTTTCGGGATACTTCCGTATGCACGCGCGAAAATCATAGCGGCGATTCAAATATTGAACATCATTGTACAGGTAGTAGAGAATTTTGTTCCCGCACTCCGCCATCTTCAAATCTGTGGTGGAAACCGGATTCATCACCGCATTGTCCACAGGAAGACCATGGCGGAAGAAATCTTCGGGAGATCTTGCAGAAATCAGGTACATATCATCATTAAAATAGACAAACTGTTCGCTCAATCCCGGTATGCGGTGCATATTCAGTTCAATGGGATGGCTGCTGAAAGCAGGACGATATTCCTCCGGCAGATAGTCCTCGTGCCGGACGATGTGCAGTTTGGGATGGTCAGTATTTAACCACGCTGGGGGCTCCTGATCACAAATAAAATGGATTTTTCGAACCCAGGGTGCAAACTTTTCCACACCACGGAACCAGTATGGAAGCAGCCCCCATTCACGGTAGCGAAATACACCGTCATCGGCAGACGCACCTCCGACAATCTGAGCTTTTCTGCGCTGCCAGTCGGGATCGCTTCCGTCAACCCATGCCAGAACAAAATCTATCTGTTGATCTTCATTCTTCTGCGCGGAAAACTCTGATTGCTGTCCTATGCCATTAGATGTCTGTAAAATAACCACAAATATCTATTCTCCATGTATTGAATGTTTTATAAAGAATAATGATAACAGGATGAATTATAATACCATAATACATTAAAAATAGCAACTATTTTTGACTATTTTTGAATGGCATTATTTGATTATTAGACTCATTTCTTAAACTGGCAGCAATACTGCTACCCGATTTTGTCTACTCTATAGGTATAAAAAACTGTGCCCGTTTTGACCATTTGGTGCCAGTGAAGTAATCCTGAAAAAACACCGGTAACCGATAAAGAAACAGCTTTTGCACTGCATAATACCACAATCCTTTAGTTGTATTTATCGTTAAAATTATACGACACAAAGTATTAAATATCAACGATTTATCGAAGTATAATTTACGAAGAATACAAGTATAGGGGTGAATGCGGTGAAAGACATTCTTGCATCGATAACGGAATACAGAGAGCAAAGAGGCTGGACGGAGTACCAGCTTGCAGAGCGTTCCGGTTTGCCCCAGTCCACCATCTCGTCCTGGTATCGGAAAAACATGGTGCCAACCATTCCTTCTCTGGAAAAGATCTGCGCGGCATTCGGAATAACGTTGTCTCAGCTATTTGCGGAGGGTGATGCGCCTGTTTCTCTTACCGAGTCTCAGCGGAAGTTGCTGGAGCGCTGGTCGAAGCTGAGCGCAGACCAGCAGGCTGTTGTGTTTGCGCTGATTGATAAAATGTAAAAGCCCGCCAGTACCGGCACCATAGGTGCCAGCACTGGCGGTTCGCCGTTAGTCCAACGGCTTATACTCTGTGACGACTTTCAGATAAGTCTCCGGGTCGCCGTTCAAGACCAGATCTGCGTATGCGGCTGGGTCATTGTAGATCAGCCAGTCCAGTTCGGAACGCTGATACATATTCTCCGCGACTTCGTCTTCCACAGCTGGGCAGTAAATGGAGATCATGGAGCCGTCGGCGTATTTTACTTCTACGCTGGCAGTATCGATATTGAACGCGCAGCTTACAACTTTTTTCGTAACAGCCTCCTTAGTGTAAATCCCGAAATGTGTTGTTTTCCTTTGCGAGTTTGCTTGCAGCCTCCCGGCGCTGCTGAGAGTAGGGAGCAGTCAGCCGGATGCTGATTCTTTCCTTTGCAATCTCGAACCACAGTCCGCCCTGACCGTCATCGTCAGTTTGTTGGCAAAGCTCTGGATATTCTTTAGAAAATGCACTGAGCCGCTTTTTCAGCTTAGAATCGTGGGTGTAGATTTCTGCGGTGGGGTCTTTGGCATTATAGAACACCTCTGTGACCTTTTGCTTTTTGGATAGTCCTGTTTTCATATAAATCCTCCTGAATTTGAGATTTTTACTCGGCTCTTGAGCCGGGGAAATGGGGTGGTTTTCCGATGGGATTGTGAAATCGAAATCAGCGGGAGTCAGTGCCAGCAGTTCGCCTTCACGGATACCACACCAATACAGAACTTCAAATGCGTAGTAGGCGACGGGCTTGTCCATCATGACCTCTGCGAATTTCAAATACTCCTCCTTTGTCCAGAACAGCATCTCCCGGCTCTTGGATTTGCCCATATTGCCGACCTTGGCAGCGGGGTTTTCACGAAGCCCATAGTATTTGACTGCATGGTTAAAAATGGCACTGAGCTGATTATGAAGGGTTTTCAGATACACAGGGGAGTAAGGCTTTCCCTTGGCATCCCGGTGGTTGATCATCTCATTTTGCCAGTTAATGATGTCTTTTGGCGTTATCTGGCTGATCTTCCGCTTCTTGAAATAGGGTAAGAGCTTGGTGTTGATGATGTTTTCCTTGGTGTGCCAGGTGTTTTCCTTAATGCGGCTTTGCATATCCTGCGTGTAGAGCTTTATGAAACTCTCAAAAGTCATATCCAGATCGGCGGTGACCTTGCTCATCTGCTCCCGCTCCCATGCCTGCGCCTCCCGTTTTGTTTTGAAGCCGCGCTTCTGGGACTGTTTGCGCTGACCTGTCCAGTCGGTGTATCGGTAGATGACCCGCCATGTGTTCGTTTTTTCTTCCTTATAAACTGACATCAGGCGTCCCTCTTTTCTTTTTCGCCGTAGCAGAGTTTTTCCAGAAAGAATTTCCGGTTTACTCTGCCGGATATGGTCAGATACCCAAGGCTTTTCAATTCTGCATTGAGCTGCTGTACGATTTTGTAGGCATAGGATTTGGAAATACCCAACTCCTTGGCTACTTCATCTACTCTCATAAAAGTGTTTTCGTTCAAATAAAGTACCTCCTGGTTTTGTTGTTGATTTTTTGATTGGTTTCTGAAAGAAGCATAGACTGACCCTGCCTACTTCGTAAGATTTTTCTACCCCTCCGAACCACCGGCAGCTTACCGATGCTCATTTCTCAATCTCCGATTGACTTACGAAGCCTCTCACCCTATTGCCTGCGACGGTTGTTATCACGCTCGGACTGTAGCTGGTGGGGAGTATTCTGCTCTCTGCTGTCATCGCCGCCTCCGGGAGCTGCCCGGATTACTCGGAGCTGATTGTAAATCCTCCGATTCGGCTCATCGCTCATCACGATCATACAGAGAGGTCGTTATTCGGTGGAGCTTTATTCGATTGTCAAGGTGCCAGCGTACTGTTCAGGATTAAACGATTACTGAATCAGCACGGTCGTTTTCAATTGGCATTCCTCCTTCTATAGAATTAAGCAAATAAGCTTAGCGTAATGGCGTTATACTAAACAACATTGCTTATGTCAATAGGATAATAAGCAAAAATGTTTAATTCCATATTGACTATCTTAAACAGATATGCTATATTCAGATTATCTCAAATGACAGGAGCTGCTGATTATGGCAATCGGTGAGAGAATTCACTTTTTCCGCAGTATGCGAGGGATGACACAGAAATATCTGGGACAGTTAATGGGCTTCCCAGAAAAGTCAGCGGATGTACGGTTAGCGCAATATGAGACGGGAACACGAACACCCAAGGCGGATTTAATCAATTCGCTGGCAAATGCGATGGATGTTTCTCCCTTGGCGTTGTCTGTGCCGGATATTGATTCTTACCTGGGTCTGATGCATACGCTGTTTACTTTGGAGGACAGATACGGTCTGCAAATCGATGAAGCAGATGGAGAAGTCTGCTTGAAGGTCGATGTGCGTAAAAATAAGGATGCTGCTCGTCTGCATGAAATGCTCTGCGCCTGGAACCAGGCTGCTGCCAAGCTCAAAGCTGGGGAGATTACGCAGGAGGAATATGACCGCTGGCGTTACCGCTATCCTGAATTCGATACCACGCAGCGTTGGGTGAAGGTTCCGTCTCAGGAGCTTAGTGATATGTTGATTGAGGCTTTGAAAGAAGGTACTGAATAAAGATGTACGAAAGCTACACCAGACAATCTCTCCCTACCAGACAATATAGAGAATTACTTGGTAGCGCAATTTGTGTTTTTAATTCCAATAATGCCTTTATGATTGAGAACATACTCAGATGTGATGAAATCGGGAAGTATGACTGGTATCACTTGATTGACCTTGAATCTGGTAAGCTCAAAAAAAGCGTGCATGAAGTGATTAGCTCAAAGTGTGGGACTGAAATAGAGGACTTATTTGTAACTATTGTGAATATGCGAAATCGAATAATTCATAGTTTTCGTATCACAGATGAAAATGGAGAACAGATTTTAGCAACCAAAGAAAAAGTGAAAGACGGAAATCACCAATTCTACATAACCGAAGAATACCTTTTAGAGTTCATAGGGCTTAATCAACAGCTTTCAGACAAGTTGCATAATCTGCGAGGGTATTGATATACTGATTTGAATAACAAAAAAGAGCTAACTGACTTAATCAAAATCAGTTAGCTCTCTTTAATTTGAATAATGAAAAATGTTGCCAAAACGTTGCCACAAATTGTGGAAACCGCTACTTTCCCGGGTCAAGACCCGGCTTTTTTGCGTTCTGGATTATTCCCACTCAATCGTACCCACGGGCTTGGGTGTCAGATCCATCAGCACCCGGTTGATGCCCTCCACCTCGGCAGTAATGCGGCTCGTAATATGGTGCAGCAGGGGATAGGGGACTTCCTCGATGGTGGCGGTCATGGCGTCGGTGGTGTTCACCGCGCGGATGATGGCGGGCCAGCCCTCGTAGCGTTTGCCGTCCTTCACGCCCACGCTCTTCAGATCGGGTACGGCGATGAAGTACTGCCAGACCTTGCCGGCAAGGCCGTTCTTGTCGAACTCCTCCCGCAGGATAGCGTCCGCTTCCCGCAGGGCTTCCAGACGGTCCCGGGTGATGGCACCCAGACACCGGACACCCAGGCCGGGGCCGGGGAAGGGCTGACGGTAGACCATGCCGTGGGGCAGGCCCAGAGCCTCGCCGACCACACGAACCTCGTCCTTGAACAGCAGCTTCACAGGCTCCACCAGCTCGAACTTCATACCCTCGGGCAGGCCGCCTACGTTGTGGTGGGCCTTCACGCCGTGGGATTCCAGAATGTCGGGGTAGATGGTGCCCTGAGCCAGGAAATCGATGCCCTCCAGCTTCTTGGCCTCGTCGTTGAAGACCTCGATGAACTCCTTGCCGATGATTTTGCGCTTGGTTTCGGGGTCGGACACACCGGCCAGCTTGTCAAGGAAGCGGTCCACGGCGTCCACATAGATGAGATTCGCGTCCATTTCATCCCGGAACACCTTGACCACCTGCTCCGGCTCGCCCTTGCGCAGCAGACCGTGGTTGACGTGGACGCACACCAGCTGTTTGCCGATGGCCTTGATGAGCAGAGCCGCCACCACGCTGGAATCCACGCCGCCGGACAGGGCCAGCAGAACCTTCTTATCGCCCACCTGGGCGCGAATCTCGGCGATTTGCTCGTCGATGAACTTCTGGGCCAGCGCGGGGGTGGTGATGCGCTCCATGCTTTCGGGACGTACATTGTTTGACATATTGGATACCCTCCATTTTTTATAGCTGCCTATCGCTTGAATTTGACCGAGAACATTATAAACGGATTTTGCACTGTTCGCAAGGCTTTCTTTCCGAAAACAGGGATTTTTAGCGATGTAACGACAGCACATTCCCATAACCGGGGCTTTTTGTTGCAATTTGGCACAGCTGTGGTATAATATCCGCGTATTCTGACTGCGGAGGCGGAAGCGATGGGCATTGTGGTGATTGGTATGATTTTTGTGGATATCAAGGGGTATCCGGAAGCGTCCTTTATTCCCACGGGGCGAAACGTGGGCCGGGTGGAGCGCGTCCACGGCGGTGTGGGTCGGAACGTGGCGGAGGACATCGCCAACTGCGAGCTGCGCCCCACGCTGGTGAGTCTCACCGATGAAAGCGGCGACGGGGAGGATGTGCTGAGGAAGCTGCGCAATCACAAGGTCAATACCGACTATATCCGCAAGACGCCGGACGGGCTGGGTACCTGGCTGGCGGTGTTTGATAACGCCGGAGACGTGGCGGCTTCCATCTCCAAACGCCCGGATATGACGCCGATTTTGGACATTCTGGACAGTCAGGGCGACGAAATTTTCGCTGGCGCGGACAGCGTCATTGTGGAGATCGACCTGGATAAGGAGATCATCAAGCGGGTGTTCCGGCTGGCGAAAAAGCACGACAAAAAGGTCTACGCCGTGGTGGGCAATATGAGCGTGGCGCTGGAGCGCCGGGATTTTATGAAATCCACGGACTGCCTTGTGTGCAACCTTCAGGAAGCGGGGCTTCTGTTTTTTGAGGATTATTCCGGCAAAAAACCGGAGGAAATGGCGGATATTCTGGCAGAAAGGATCACTGCCGCTCAGATTCCCGGCATGATTGTCACCATGGGCGCGGACGGGGCGGTCTATGCCAATCTGGCAGGGGAGAAAGGCTACTGCCCCGCCCGGAGGGTGGACGTGGTGGACACCACGGGAGCGGGAGATTCCTTCTGCGCCGGGGCGGTAATCGGCATGACCTACGGAAAAGGTATGGCGGAATCCGTGGAAATCGGTTCCATGCTGGCGGCGTCGGTGATCGTCACCTCGGAGGCGGTGTGCCCCCGATTCCTGCCCCGGGAACTGGGATTGGACATGGACCCGGTGGAGGGCGTATGAGCTACAAGCGGATTTTGACGATTCAGGATATTTCCTGTGTGGGGCAATGCTCATTAACGGTAGCCCTGCCGGTGCTGTCCGCCTGCGGGCATGAAACCTGTGTACTGCCCACAGCGCTGCTGTCCACCCACACCGGCGGCTTTGGCAAGCCTGCCATTGTGCCTTTGTCCGACGCGTTGCCGGAGATTGTGGAGCACTGGAAAAAGAATGGGATTACCTTTGACGTGATTCTGACAGGCTATCTCGGAAGCATTCGTGCCATCCATGCGGCTGTGCAAGTCATGGAGACCATGCTGTCGCCGGGGGGCATCTGCATTGTGGACCCCGCCATGGCAGACCACGGCAGGCTGTATTCTGGTTTTGACGGGGACTATGTCCGGGAAATGAAGACGCTGTGCGGCAGAGCCGATAGGATTCTTCCCAACTTGACGGAAGCGGCGCTGCTTGCCGGGCTGCCCTGCCGGGACAGAACCGATGAAGCCTATGCCCGGGAGCTGCTGGAAGAACTGCCAAACGACCGGGTAATCCTGACGGGCGTGGGGGAGGAAGACACGGGCCTGCTCCTGCGGGACTGCGGGGAGGTCAGACGGTATGCCCACCCCAGACTGCCGGGCAGCTTCAGCGGCACCGGTGACCTGTTTGCCGCCGCCTTTACCGGCGCTGTGGCGGCAGAAAAAGGATTGTATGAATCCGCTAAAATTGCGGCAGACTTTACTTGCAGGTGCATAGAATGCACCATAGCCCAGCCTGCCCACTGGTACGGCGTCAAGTTTGAGCCGGTGCTCCCGGAGCTGATGCGGATGTTAGGGAACCCCTGAATAAATCGGCTTCGGCTGGATGACAGGTCTTTTGCCCCATCCGTGCAGTACTGAAATTGGGAAATACACAAAGTATTCCCGCAATTTCAGTACTTTCGGCTGAGCCAAAATCCCTCGTCACCAGCTCTTACCGATTTAATCAGAGGTTCCCTGGGAATAAAATATATCGGCTTTACTCAGCAGACAAATCATGCGTAATTGTCAGAGTTGAGAGTTGAAAGTAGAAAGTTGAAAGTAAAGGAGTCCCTACGGGGCAATAAAAAACCGGACATTCTCTTGCAAATGTGTCGTGGTCAAGATTTGCAGGGAGATTTTCAATCATCCCGAAGGAATACCACAACTTTCAACTGTCAACTCAGTTACCAATTGTCGTTTTGCTGACGAAAAACTGATAAGCACATAAAAAATAAGAAATACCCTCTTTCATTTTGAGCCGGAATCGAGTATAGTTATGTCAACTGAGAAAAGGGAGCGTTGGCATGGAGAAATCATCAAAAAAGCGCGGCGGGCCTCTGCTCTGGGTGCTGATCGCGATACTGACCCTAGGGGCGCTGGCAGCGGCGGCGTATTTTACGGTATTCCATGTGAATCATTTTTCACTGGAGCTGGCGCTGACCGGGGAACCGAAGGTTCTTTTGGAGTATGGGGACAGCTATACGGAACCCGGTGTCATTCCCGTTCTGCGCGGAACCCTGTTCCTGAAGGACGGCTATACCCCGGAGAATCTGGAAATTCGCCGGGAAACGGATCTGAATGAGGGAAAACTGGGTAAGTATTCCGTCACCTATTCGGCGCGGTACCTGAACTGTGAGGGCACCGCCCGGCGGGAGATCCGCGTCATCGACACGAAAGCGCCGACCATTACCCTGAAGGAGGACCCGGAAGGGTCGCTGGTTCCCGGAACCATCTATCAGGAGGCGGGCTTTACCGCCACCGATAATTACGATGGCGACATTACAGAACGGGTGGTGCGGACGGAGGAGCCGGGGCTTGTGACCTACGCGGTCACGGATTCCTCCGGCAATCCCGCCGTAGCAAAGCGGAAAATCCCCATGCGGGACATGGTTCTGCCGGAAATCCAGCTGGAGGGCGGCGAGGACTACGTGATTACACTGGGTACCCGCTATGAAGAGCCGGGCTTTACCGCTATGGATAACGTGGACGGCGATGTGACCGCCATGGTGCAGGTAGAGGGCGAGGTGGACTGGCTGACCGCCGGAACCTACCCCATCACCTATACGGTGGCGGACAGCTGCGAAAATACAGCCGTGGTCACCAGAAATGTAGAGGTTGTTACCCAGCCCTGGCAGGATACGGTCTACCCCGAGGGCAAGGTGGTTTACCTGACCTTTGACGACGGCCCCAGCGCCTATACCGAGCAGCTGCTGGACGTACTGGATGATTACGGCGCGAAGGCGACCTTCTTTGTGGTCGGCTCCGGCAGCGGGCGGATGATGAAGCAGATTGTCAAGCGGGGCCACAGCATCGGTATCCACTCCGTCAGCCATGATTACGGGCAGATCTATTCCAGTCCCGAGGCGTATTTTGACGATCTTATGAAGATGCAGTCCATTATTTACGACAACACCGGCGTGAAAACCACCCTGATGCGGTTTCCCGGCGGCAGCTCCAATCTGGTCAGCCGCAAAAGCTGCGAGGGCATCATGACCTTCCTGACTCAGGCGGTGCAGGATGCGGGCTTCCAGTATTTTGACTGGAACGTATACTCCGGAGACGCTGGTGAGACGAAAAAGACGGAAAAAGTGGTGGACAACGTGATTGAGGGCATCGGGCAGCATCGGGTATCGATTGTCTTGCAGCACGATATTCACAGCTACAGCGTGGACGCCGTGGAGGACATTCTCCGCTGGGGCAAGCGCAACGGATACCGCTTCCTTGCTCTGTCGCCGGACAGCCCCGGCTTCCACCATGATCTCAATAACTGAAGCCACACGGCGGCCAAAGGGCCGCCGTGTTTTCTGTCCGAAACCGCTTGACAGAAGGACATATCTCAGGTAAAATAGCGGGGTAAATAAGCCCCAGTAGCTCAGCTGTATAGAGCGGCCGCCTCCTAAGGTTATCCTCGAACACCCGCCTCGGGCCTCAAGGTGTATGGTTGGAAGTACAAAAAAGAGGTCACAATTTCATACGCCCCAATAGCTCAGTTGGATAGCAGCGATCGCCTCCTAAGCGATAGGTCAGAGGTTCGAATCCTCCTTGGGGTGCCAAAAAGTGCCTAGTTTTCCGAAAAATAAGGTAAATTAGGCACTTTTTGATTTTTTCTTATTTCAGGGAAAAATTGGTTCTACAGGGCAATGGAGCTGTTGTTTGGGCATCTGATTCCAGAAAGAAATTTTGTGCTTTTTGGCTAACATTGTTAGCTAGAAATGAACGATTTTGCTAACAAAAATGCCTATGTTGCTAACAAGACGCAAACCAGATGTTCTATTCTAGCTAACAAAAAAAGTGTTTGGTTCATTTTCGCCTTAGTAAAGTTCTGCTTTCTTGTAGATTTCCTGTGTTAGCAGCGTTTGGCTGCTTATGTAGAAACTTCTGTGTGAGGCTCCGGTTAGGCTAACAGTTTTTGAATCAAAAAGGCGAGAAGCAAGCAATCTGCTTCTCGCCTTTTCAATATCAAACCTTATTTACAAGTACCTTCAGCAATTCCGTAGTTTGCGGGTCGGAAAGAAGTTTCATGATGATGGATAGTCGATCCTCTGTTGATTCCGGTGTTGTGGGCTGTTCTGTATTTGGCAGAGAAGGTGTGAAAGTCTCTTTCTTTTGGTAAAATGCTTGTTCCAGTCTTTGGGCGTTTTTACGTCTGTCATCATCGAGAACATGTGCATACTGCTCTGTGACCATGGTTGCCTGTGCATGACCGCTGTCCCCCTGCACCATCTTAATATCACCACCGCTTAATTTGAGCTTGTAGGTGATGCTGGAATGGCGTAAACTGTGAAAGACGACAGGGGGAAGATCGTGTTTTTCTATAAGGTCTTTCAGCATATGGGTAATTACCTGGCTTTCCATAGGCCGCCCAATTGGACTGCAAAACACAAGATTATAGTCATTGTATTCGTCTCCGAACAATGATTTTTCCTCGTCCACAGTAGCCTTTCTCTCAATCAGCATCTTTGCAACGGTTTCCGGCAAGAATACTTTCCGTGTACTTGTTTCTGTTTTTGGTTTTTTGAGGACAAGTGCGGTGGTAGTTTTTCCGATTATGGCAGGAAACTGGAAAACCACATCCCTCTTATTTAGGGCAGATAACGCATCCCGGTTCACACGTTGCAGTTCCTTATTGATAAATATGAATGCCTCGCCATTTTGGATAGCGGTATCGGATATTTCAACGCAGTCCCAGGTTAGGGCAAGCATTTCTCCAATACGAAGGGAGCAGGAGAAAGCCAAGTTCATGGCCAATCTTAAAATGTCATCGTCGCATAGAGAGAGGGCTTTTTGCAGCGTTTTCATATCCCATATTTCACGTTTGGCGTGTTCCTCTTTTGGGAGCGTTGCCCGGTCACAGGGGTTTCGTTGGAGAAGGTCCCATTTGACTGCCTGATTGAAACAGCTACGGAGCAGCTTGTGAATCTCACGGACCGTATGGGCGGTAAGATACTCGTTCTGTGGCTTCCTATGATTGGTGGCTTTGGAGCGAACCCGTAGTAGACTCTGATAGTATTTATCCAGTACATGAGTGGAAATATCCTTTATTTGCATTGAACCCAGCATAGGGGCAATGTAGTTCAGGTACAAACTTCGTTTGCTCTCATAGGTTGACATTGCCCAGGAATTGACACCGTAGACGCTCATGTATTCTTCCATCAGCTCGTTCAGGGTCTTAGCGGATGGAACGACAATAGTTCCTACAAATTCCTGTGCCTCAATTTCTTTCTTACGCCTTTTTGCTTCTTCGTTTGTAGCGAAAGTTTCCCACTTTTGGTGTTCTTTCCCGTTTTCATCTTCACAGCGATATATTACGCAGTAACGATTTCGCCGCTTACGAATTGTTGCCATTTTTACACCTCACAATCTTTGATAATTTTGTATTTGCTTTGGGAATGATACCATTTTTCAAAGGTTTCTCGCATGATCCGTTTGTGATTGCAGATTATGACTGTCTCAATTTTTGCGTGATCCACCAACCAGTAGGCCCCGCCGGGTGAAAGCCCTAAGAGGCTGCCAAAGTCAGGAATTGATAGGGTGTCTCCCCATTTTGTTCCAGGGAGGACCCCGTCAACCCGCTTGTAATGGAACTGGCTGGAATACCATTCATCAAATGACTCAACCATAATTCGCATTCCCCTGCCAATGACCCTGACCTCAAAAAAACCTTTCTTGACAAGCCAATAAGATTCCGTTTTGCATATGCCTAAAAGCAGCTGCATTTCACGAACAGACATACTCGTTTTCTTCACTGTATACTCCTCCTATTGCTATTATGTGTGTGCGGTTAACCTGGGCATATCATAACAGGTTGGAGGAAAGAAGTGAAATGTACGAAATTGCTCGCAGTACCTTATTTCCACACTTGACAAATCAGGCATTTCCCTCAAGCCATGCGTCAAAGCTTTTTTTAGAGATTCTGACCGTTTTCCCGACCTTTACAACACGGAAAAGTCCACTGCGACAAAGCTTATATGCGGCATCCCTACCGATTCCGAGAATATCTTGAATTTCGTCAACCCGATAAGTCCTTTTTTCATAAGAAACAGGATTGGAAAGAGTAGACTCGTTCATTTTCTGAATTGTGTTTTCAAAATCAACCATTTACCAGCACATCCTTCCAGCTTTTTGATTTGTAACGATTTGGAAATCCCAACCATACCGAAGCCCACAGTAAGTACACACTTCTTTTTCCGTTTGGAAAGGATGGCTTCGCCGGATGGTATGTTTACCGGATTGGTAGAATTGTGAGGCGCATACTGGGCATAGAGAGAGTTCTATGGTGTCCTTTTCATGTATGTTCATAGTACAATCACTCCTTTTTTGAGAATAAATATCCCTTCACTTATCGCGGCGAAAAAGGCGTTTTGTTAGGGTATGTTTTTGATATTTTTCAAAATTTTATTTTTGGCAACTTTCACAGACTCGTAGATGCTCAGAAAAGTAGCACCTTCAAGAGCGGCAATTTCTCGCAATGTTTTTCCATCAACTAAATGAAGCCAAACCCTCCGTCTCTGTGTCGCAGTCAAGCAGCTATTGAATTTCTCCATAAGAATGCTGCATAGTTCGGTTCGTTCAAGGCTTGACAAGGACATAAAAAATAGGTCCTCCGGGGAATCCTCTGTGGCAGCTTCTTCGGACATTCCATCTATGTACAACGTATTATCCGCAAAAACATGACGTTCCTTTTCTTCATTGTGGTAGTCCTCGTCGGACCACTTCTTCCAATACTCAAATTCTTCATCGCTGCTGAACATATCTCTTGTCAGGCGTGAAATCGTACCCATAGAATCTCTATATACGAGCGCATTCCGATCCTTTTTGTTCAGAACATACAGATTGTTGTTATCAAACATTTTTGTAACCTCCAGATTCTTGAAATTTGAAAATCAAAAATCTGGCTGTCACGGATATTTAGCAACAAAGCAGTGCCAATTGTGTAGCATATATTCCTTTCTGCCTAGTTATGTCCAAAGGACACAAATGCTGCCAGCAGAAAAGAACCTTCAAAAATGCAGCCAAAAAAGGGTGCATAAAAGCTAGGGTACCAATACTGCGCTTCTCAGATGGTGAGAACAGCATTATTTGTATCCTTTGGCCCTTGTACTTCAGGCTGTAGATATTTAATGTTCTAGAAAAAATAAAAGCCGGGCATGAATACGACAGAGTAAACTTGTTACTCATCGTTTCATGCCCGGCTATTTGGTGGTGTTTCATTATGCGGTCAGTGACCGCATACCCCGTTGCTCGGTGCTATGATGGAATATTGAAGAATGGTAGTCGATAATGTGTAATCCGCTGATCGGCGGTAGAATAGCGGTGTCCTACTCCGGCGATACGCCAGATTGATTTCGGTGATTTTTCTGCACCTGGGACACTTGCACTCGATAATGCCGGTACTTGGCGTTGTTTTATAAAAGATTGTCATATTGCATTGCTTGCATTTTACGGCAATGCGCATTTCCTGTTTACCGGTAGTTTCCATACGTCTCTACTTCCTTTGCTAAAGAAGGTTCCTGTCCAGCAGCCCCAGTTGTTCCATACGGAAAGACAGGGCAGACTTGGAGGCCCCTAAAACCTCTGCCAAGCGGCAAAAGCTTTCATACTTGTTCGGTGTGTATTTTTTGCTTAGAGTGCCGATATGTTCACCCAGCCCCACAAGGAACATCCCTTCCCGGATGGCATTCTCCGGCATCAGCAGTGCTGCGGCCAGAGCATCAGCCTGCCATTCTGTCCAGTCGGCAACGGTCCTGTGTTCTTTGGGTTTCTTCCGGGTATGGTACATCAATTGTTGTGCGGAGGAAAAACGCCCCGGAAAGGCTTTATAGAGGACTTGGTGGGAAATCTCATGGGCCAGCGTATAATTCTTCCGTCCGGCATTACGGGGCGAAAGGCATAGCCGTCCGTCGATCAGAATGGTATTTCCATCCAGATAGTAAAGGCATCCCTCGTTTTCCATATAAATGGTCACAAACTGCTCATCTGGTGAAGTAACGCCCAGGATAGAGCCGTCCAGAGAGAGAATTTGATAATCCACCTCCATGCCCAATACATCGGCCAGCTTTTCCGGCTCGACCTGATAGCACAGGTGCTTTTCCGGGACATATGCTTCCGTGTAAACGGAAAGGATTTTTTTGGCGATCTGCTCTATATCGCTTCTGGAAAGAATGGGTGCTGTCATACCGCCACCTCCATAACGGTGATTGAATCTTATTAGTACAAATGTTCGTTAAATGTTTGTGACGATATAATAGCACCGTAAATTACCTGTTGTCAAGAAAAATTTGGAGATTGAAACAAAATTCTTTTCTCAGAGCAATACTGCTATGCAGGATCATTGCAACAAAAGCCGAGGTCTGTACGCACCATGCGGGCATATCTTGCAGTGAGCGCCATGTCCTGGGTGTAACCGGGGATCACCTCTGGAAAGTAAGCGTTTCCCCGTTGAAATCCCCACAAATGGGCCAGCTTGAAGCCTATGGTTTCAAGATAAGAGTAGTAGTCCTGCATCTGAAATGCCAGTTTTTTCTGCTCTGCGGTAAAGTGCTGAAGGGTGTTGTGGATGGCTTTAGCAGATGATTGTACACGGGGCAAAGACTGGAAAAGACTCTCTCCATGTAGTTCCTCGTAGTCTGTTTGAAGCCGAAGTTTGTTTATGGGATTTTGAGTGCATTCCAGATTCCAGGAAAAGCCCTGCCAGAAAACATATAGCAGCTTGGCCGCAAACTGCGCCTCAAGGCTTTCTGCAAAGCATTGGTCAGAGAGTTGGTTCTTTGCAGACTCAAACCTTTGATATTCTCCGGTAAAATCGGGGTCGGAGGTTGCCAGTGCTTTTTCCAGATGCCTTAGGAGTGGGAGACCATTCGGGGTGAAATCATGGTAGGTCATGGGTAATGCCTCTTTCAATATTATTTTTCGGAAAACTCATTTTATTGTATTTACAAGTAATTCCATTGGACTTATAATATATCCGGCGGTATGTCGAAGTCAGTCGAATTATGGGAAAAGAAAACCAGCAGGCAATCTTGATATGTACCCAGTTTTCTGGACACTGTCAATTGAATTGAACAATTAGCTTATC
>OBLI01000318.1_pt1 | contig 52602 bp, 47 predicted proteins | sample 1519701 | NCBI WGS metagenome assembly OBLI01 (sample SAMEA3663005, study PRJEB22513) | pig gut metagenome | biome: pig gut; feature: pig-associated habitat; material: faeces | place: France | collected 2012
AGCCCACTCCCACCTTCTCCGCCTGCTTCGGCCAGGCCTTCCTGGAGCTGCATCCTACCAAGTACGGTGAGGAGCTGGTCAAGAAGATGGAGGCCAACGGTGCCAAGGCTTACCTGGTCAACACCGGCTGGAACGGCACCGGCAAGCGTATCACCATTAAGGACACCCGCGGCATCATCGACGCCATCCTGTCTGGCGATATCCTGAAGGCCGAGACCAAGAAGATCCCCATGTTCAACCTGGAGGTTCCCACCTCCCTGCCCGGCGTGAACCCCGCCATTCTGGATCCCCGCGACACCTACGCCGACGCTTCCGAATGGGAGACCAAGGCCAAGGATCTGGCTTCCCGGTTCATCAAGAACTTCGCCAAGTACACCGGCAACGAAGCCGGCAAGGCTCTGGTGGAGGCCGGCCCTCAGCTGTAATCCCCTTGTAAGAGTAAAAATGTCCTCAGCTTCGGCTGAGGACATTTTTTAGTGTGGGGAGTGGAGAGTAGAGTGTGGAGTGGTCGGAGTCATGATACCGTATGGTAGCGATACCGAGCGGTGCCCTATGGTGCGTCGAATACAGATCAGCCTACGCACGCATTATCTGCGGCATTGCCGCCGATACCGAGCCACACCCAATGGTGTAACGATTATAGGCAAGCTTGCGCACGCATTGGACGGCGGCCCTGCCGCCTTTTGTCAAGCTGTAAATATGAACAATATTTGACCATGAGAATAAACAATCTTCACAACACTTAATACTTGCTTAACAGTTTTCCCCTTTTTTCCTTAATATTTTACAGGTATAATAAGGCCATAAAGATCAAGTGAACCTACTCCAGTCCTAAATAGGACGGTTTCTATAAATTGCTACCTACCATCTTTTTCATTTTTCCTCTCCTCTTTTCTTGTTGCAAAAACCGCGGCATGTGCCGCGGTTTTTGCATTGTCCGGAGACTGCCTTCCCATTTGGGCTAATGTTATCAACTTAAGCATTCTCATACCGTCTACCACTGTCATTGCGAGGAGTGCAGCGACGTGGCAATCCGAACTTCTCTTGTTAATGGGTACGTTATCGAACTCTGAAAAGGGGAACGGATTGCCACACCAGCGTACGCGCTGGCACGGAATTTGTCAAGGATTATTTTGTCAAAGAGGCATTATTGTCTAACCACTGTGTAGTTTGTGGCTTACCAACACGTTCTGCTGATGCGGATATCCCTGCTATTTCTAATTCGGATCATTTGGAGTGATAGAGCGTGGAATTTGGAAAAGCGATGAACTTGGAATTTGTGCATGCAGGAGCATCAATCCGCTGCCATTTCCAGAAGAACGGCACATAACTGATCGCCGAAAGCGTCTGTACTGAGGATTGTATCTCCCGGCAGATGCAATTCCTCCGTTGCATACCGACGTTCCAGCAGAATCTGGCAGGCATGATCCACTCTGCGTGCCAGTTCTGACTCATTCAGTGAGTAGCGCAGCAACATAGAAACAGCGGAAAAGATACAAACGGGGCAGACGGTCCCTTGACCGATCAATGCTTCATTCGGATTGTGGAGTTGGTTGGGCGTATAGATTCCTCTGCCATCCGGTGCCAGTTCCGCGGAACCAAACAGACTAGGCGTTCCGCTGAGCTGTGTCAGTTCATCCGCAATAATATCTCCATAGGCATTGCTGGTCAGAATCACATCAAATACACCCGGCTCCCGAATCACATCCATGGATGCGGTGTCAACATAACGGTTTTCCAGAATAACGCCAGGATAATTAGCGGACAGTTCTATGACCTTTTGCCGCCACAGCGCACTGGAAGCCAGCACGTTGGCTTTGTCCAGACTTGTCACCTTATTTTTTCGCTGCTTCGCTCTGCGAAACGCATAACTGGCTGTTTTCGCGATGATCGCCTCGTTGTAATATTCCAGATCACTGGCTTCCCGCCCGGATTCCCCAGTACCGGCAATATGATTTCCAGCCAGCATGCCGCTGCTGACGTCCCGAACCATCAGAATGTCAAACCCATCTTTAATGATGGATTCCTTCAGCGGAGAAAATGCTTTTAATTCAGGCAGCAGCCTGACCGGACGCAGATTGGTACAGACCTGCAGGCCCTGCCGCATTTTCATCAGCGCCTGCTCCGGCTTATTCTCCCGGGGCAGGTTCTGATACTTTTTTGCTCCGATGTTGCCGAATAGAACCGCCTGACAGGATAGTGCCTCCGCCAGCACTGCTTCTGGCATCGGATCTCCGCACTCGTCAATGCTGGCACCGCAGGCTTTGAGAATGTGAAGATCAAAGTGAACATTGGGTGCGGCGGAGCGCAGATTTGTGAATTCCTCTAGCGTACGAAAAAGCTTGACAGCTTGCTGTACCAGTTCCGGTCCGACACCGTCTCCCGGAATAATCGCGATCGGATAATTAAGCATACTTTTCCTCCATTATGAAAATACCGGATGTACCACGGGTGCATCCGGTATTATTGCAGTTATTTCTTACGGATTCTCCTGCCGGTTTCCGCTTCTTCCCACATTCTCCTATCTTCTTCCGTTTCCAGACGAAGCTGGGGCACAGGAACCGGACGGCGATTATCATCAATGGCTACGTAATGAAACATTGCATTCCCCGCATTTCCGACAAAAACACCATTTCGTTCCACATCAGTATCCAGACGCACTGCAAATGATGTTCTTCCGGTGTATACGACTCGTCCCCGAATCACGATGGTTTCTCCCTCGTAAATGGGCCGACTGAAAGCAACGTTTTCGACTGTTGTCCCATATTCCAAGGGAAGTTCTTTCACTTCCTCGCCGTCAATCGGCACAGGGAAATTGAACACAATGTTTTTAATCCAACAGCCGTCCTTCCTCTTTTCCGGAAACATATCGATTCGCTCAATAAAGGCTTTCATAAACTCTTTCTGCTCCGCTTCCGTTGCAGAATTGTAGACTTCATCAAACGCCAATAAAAGCTGATAGATATTATCACCGGAAATTTTCTCTTGTCTGATGCTGCGGATCTGATTTTGCAGCTCGTCAATCTGCGCTTCGATTTCACCTATCATATCATACTGTTCATCATAACGGCGCTGCAAATCCAAAATTTTTCTGTCATAATGGGCATCGTTAATGTCTAAGGTGTCCATCTGACGCTCCAATCGACCTTTTGTACCTAAAACCTGCTTTAACTGCCCTTGCAGAACAGCAACTTGTTTTTCCATATCTGCTGTATCAACAGCCGTTCCGATCTTCGCTTTAATTGCTTCCACAAACCGAGGCTTGTTGACCATAGCAGAAATGATTTTTGCCACCATTTTATTGATTTCCGTTTGCTCAATGTTGAGCCGGAAGCTGCATTCATGTCCCGTGGCTGTGACCGTGTTTTTGCAGTAGTAATAATACCTTGTTTTCTTGTCCTTGCTATGAGCTTTGGCAATATTGCCGTACATACTTTTGCCGCAGCATGGACATTTCAGGATGCCGGACAGGATGTGTGCATGGTCTGGATTATTCACCTTTTCCCGCTTAAAGGAATTGAGCTTACGTTTATCCTGTGCCAGTGCCCAATCTTCTTCGGATATGATAGCTTCATGCTGACCCTCGTAGATAGGGAACTCCGATTGCTCAACCACGTGCATTTCATTTCTCGTACCCTGTTTCTTTTCGGTTCTCCGTCTGCCATAAGCGATTTTACCCATATAAACAGGATTGTCAAGCACATCCAGCACAAAATCCCTCGAAAATCCGGGAATGGTATTGTTCTGCCGCAGCTTCTTTACATAGCCATTCCGGTTCAGATATTTGGCAACTCCGGCAACACCATCGCTGGTGTGGATATAGCGGTCATAGATGACACGGATAACTTCAACCTCATCTTCAGCAATGACGAGATTACCGTTTTCCAGCTTGTAGCCATAGGGAGCAAAGCCGCCGTTCCACTTACCCTCACGAGCCTTTTGCTCTCGTCCTGCCATTGTCTGTGTTCGGATATTCTCTCGCTCAATCTCCGCAACCGCAGACAGTACCGAAATCATCAGCTTACCGGCATCCTTGGAGCTGTCAATGCCATCTTCTACGCAAATCAGATTGACTCCAAAATCCTGCATGAGCTGCAAGGAGTTCAAAACATCTGCTGCATTTCTGCCAAACCGGGAGAGCTTAAAGACGAGTACATAAGAAACGCCATCTTTTCCATCTTGAATGTCGTTCAGCATCCGCTGGAACTCCTGCCGTCCTTGGATATTCTTTCCGGAAAATCCCTCGTCAGAATACTCTCCGGCAATAACCATATCCTCGTATGCCGCATATTTCCGCAGCTTATCTCGCTGGGCATCCAAGCTGTACCCATCAACCTGTATGGCGGTGGACACTCTTGTATATAGATAACATTTAATTTGCTTCTTTTTCAGAATCGCCACCTCCCTCATCCATTTCCTTTACCATCAATCCTTCGTTGCGGACATAATACTCCAAAAGCCAAAGGACATAGTCCGGTGCATGGCGATTATCCAGTTCCCACTCCGTCATGGTGCGATATGGGATATGGACACATTTGCAGAAGTCCTTCCGGTTCATGCCTGTGCTTTCCCGCAACTTTATAATTCTGTTTTTACTATCCATTTGATTTTCTCCATAAAACAAAAATACACGTTGCGTACTTATTATAGCATAGCTACTCTAAGTACGCAACGTGTAAATTGCAAATTTTTACGCAGCTTGTTTATTCAAAGGCTGCGCTTGTTTATCATCGTCGGAACACTCCGTTTCTTTCAGAGCATCCGCTTCTTTATTTTCCAAGACCTGATGACCATACTTTTGAATCAACCGGGTCATTACATCCACACAGCGGTCAAATGCCGCATTATATTTTGTTTCCTCATAATATTTAGTCAATAGGCAAATCCTCCATAAATTAAAGTTCCATATCCCGTCCGTGCTTGTGGGCAGGGATTGTGTGTTCACGAGTTTCCTTTCCTCTGGCGAGGATGGCAGAAAGAAAAGCCCTGACCCGTTCTGCTGCGATTTCCAACGCATCCAGATAGGGCTGGGCTTTTTCTTTCAGTGCTTGATATTTTTCGTCCAGTTCATCATGCCGCTGTTTCCAGATGGAAGCGGATTTTACAGCGGAAGCCAATTTTTCTTTCAGGCGATCATTCTCAGCATTGAAGATAATTCCGTTTGTTGCGTACCGTTTCAGGGTATCGCACTGGTCTGCTGTGAGGGTGACATTTCCGGTAAAGGAATTTTTCTTACCCATCGCTTCAATATCCTGCACGGTCATTGCTACCGTCTTTGCTGTCTTGGTTTCCTTTTGCAGAGCTTTCAGTTTCTTTTCTTGTTTCTCCACAGCGAATTGGGTATCCGCCAATGTCTGCTCCGATTGTGCCACCTGTGCTGTCACAGCTTCCAAACGCTGGGTTTCCGCTTGCACCTTAAACTGGGTAACGGTCAGATGTTCCTCGGTGCTGCCACGCTCTCCACGCTCCACATCGGTGTATCCGGCAGCTTGCATGAAATTGAAAAAGTCATCCTGCAACACACTGTAGGATGACTTCAAAATCTTTTTACCTTTTGTGTTCAGCATGGGATTGCCGTCCCCGTCAAGAACGGGTTTGGATTTCCATTTCTTACTGCGGCTGACCTGCATGATCGTTTCCTTGACTGTTCCCCGGAGGGCTTCATCCTTGCACCGCTTCGACCAGAGAATCTGTTTTTCCACCACCGGGATATAGACCACATGGAGGTGGTAGTGGTACACATCCTCGCCAAGAGCTTCGGACATTGCCTGATTGCGCTCATCGGCGTGCATGACGGCGGAGAGAATATACTGCTCTCCGCCCACAACCTCCACGGCAGCTTTATAAGCATCGGCATAAAACTGTTTGGCAAATTCATAGCCGCCGTGATTGTAAAAGTAAGCGGAGTTCACATCGAAAACCAGCTCACCGTATTTCACGGCATCCGCTTTCAGACCTCTGGTAGAGATCACCTTGTCCTGTTCCATCTGGGTAAACATTTCTTCGTAACCGGCAGTCGGCTCTTTGAAATGAATGTTCAGAGAAGAACGCTCCGGCACGATGTCCTGATTGCTGTAACTGTCTTTTTCCCGTTCATTGTGTTCCTGCACCTTTGCCAGATCATCGGCAGTTTCAATGTCCTGATGGCGGGCAACGGTGCGGTCAATTCCATCATTTCTTGCCATGGGTCATGCTCCTTTCCGAGAGGATTTGCGAGGGACGAGGGGCTTTCGAGAGGCACTTTTTCAAAGTGTAATAACCCACTATTACACTTTCATCCATACTGGCTGCAAAGTGCCGTGGGCTCTCCGAGGGCTCCTCCGGAGAGGGGGTGCGGTCACTGCGGTGACCTCTGCTGTCCAGTCCGAAAAATGTCCCCGGCCTTTTTCTCTTGTCCAGCCTGTCTGCCAGCGGAATTGCACCACAATCCCTTGCAGACAGCGGCAGCGAACAATCCGCAGTTTTGCCGATTGTATTCACTGCCAGTCCATAGGAAGCACTGCGGCACTTCCTATGGGGACGGGAGCTGCGAGGGGATAAGATACGCCGCATCATCGCTCCCTCCGTTTCTGCCACACGATGTCATAGCCCAGCACATCGGCAAGCTCGATGACCTCTTTGTAGCGGATGCTCTCTCTTTGGAGCTTTGCAGAAAGGTTGGATACGCTGTCCGACCAGTCGTGTTCCTCCGCCAGTCTGTCCACAACCTCCTGCATGGTGAATCCGGCACGGACGATCTGTGCCTTGATTTCGTTTCGTACATTACTCATATTGAAAAACCTCCATAATTTTGTTCATGAAAAAGCGAAGCAACTGCGCCCATTGGCGTGTCCGCTTCGCTGTACCGTGTAATATCTGATTTTCATAAAATGCGATAGAAATACCGCCTGTGATGTCCTGCCCATAAGCGACCCTATCCCATTTCACTGTTTTGTTTGCTTTGGTCTGAAACAGTGAAAACAGCCATATTTTCACAAAGACTGTTCACTGTCCAGAGAAGCACTGTTTCGCAAAATAATTTCGTCCTGCGGTAAAAAATTTTGCTGTTTCCATTACCTTTGATTTTCCATCCCTCAAAACAAGGGTGCTGCGAATGCTTCCACGGCAGTAAAACGACAGTAAGCAAAAAATACGTGTACCAAGTGTACGGTTGACACTCGGCTCCATCCGGTACGGATGGTACACGTATTTCTGAGTTACTGCTGTTTTCACAGAAACGGTCTTTGCAGAAGCTCGATACCCACAAACCCTCTGGCAAAGCGCCCGCCGCCGATGTTGACCTTGTTGGTGTATTCAAGGTTATATCGGCTCTCATTCTGTTTCAGGAAGGAACAGAAGCTCTTTTGAGAAAGGCTGTTCAAAGCGTTATCATCACACCACTGCTTATAAACAGCGTACAGATTTTTGGAGCTTGCTTCATAATCCGCACGGAAGCGGATATATCCCTCGGAAGCCAGAAAGTCAATGATGTTGTTTCCGTCCGAAACGGCATCGTTCAGATTGTCCAAAGCCGACTGGCTCAGAGTAAAATGAAAATCATTTGCAATCAATCGGTGCAGTCCCTCCAATGCCCAGAGGAAAATGCCCTCCGCTTCGGCAGCCATCTTTTCTGCAATATAGGGATCGTCTTTTCTGTTTGGGTCTTTCTCCTTGGTTGTCAGAATGATCTGCCTACGGAAGAAACCAACACTCCGGTCATGGAGGGCTTGCAGAACACCGTTTCCAAGTCCGATGAACCGCACATACAAATCTCCCTGATAGCTTTGCTGTCGCTTTCTCTCCAAATCCATAGGCAGCTCTGCGGTGATAATTGCCTTGATGTTGTTGGTCTGGGGAAGTGCTTCCAGCTTCATATCATCATCCAGCATCAAAAGCTCATGTTCCAGATCAGCACGGGCGAAGTTGCTGGTCTCCACCTTTGCCACGCTTCCGGTTTTCATGTTGGTTCCCAACAGCGCACGAAGAACAACGCCGATCCGGCTCTTGCCTTCGCCGCCCTTTCCAGTGAGCATGAGCATCTTCTGCCCTTTGGTTGAGGGAATGAAGCAATAGCCGATAAATTCCTGCAAGGTCAAAATGTCCTCCGGCTCCAAAAGCTGGGACAAAAAATGCAGCCATATCACAGGCTGCGGAGCGTCTGGCGCATAGGCAACTGGTAAGCGATTGCGACAGTAATCTTTTTCCGTACTGAATGTGCCATCCAAATGATAGGTGCCGTTTGCCACATGGATGCGGTCTTGATACAGGAGAAGATCATCGGCACAGCATTCCATTCGCATTACATCCAGCAGATTTGTGACCCTTTTTGCAATGTTGCTGGTCACATAGGGCTTGATACGATCATAGATTTCTTTTTTCAGCCTGTTTTCATCGTTCACAATGCCATTGACTGTAAAAAAAGTTCCGTTTACCGTAATCATGGGATAGTCCCTGAGAAATTCTTCACAGAAAATGACTTCGTTGATTGATTTCCCGTCAAACCATACCGCAATATCAGCGGACGGGTTCTGTGCTGCTTCTTTGCTCATGGTGCAGTTCCTCCTTTTTCTTTCGTGCTACATAGTCCTGAAGGAAAGCAACCTTGCCCTCCTTCATCAGCCCGTCCACCAGTGCAACCCGTTCTTCCAAAGTGCCTACGGTCAGAATGTCCGCCAGATATTCGATGTGGTCGAGCATCTGACAGGCTTCCACAAACCGGTCATCCAGCTTGTCCTCCGGTGTTTTGGGTGCATACCGCACTTTCCAATCTTCCAGCAGATGCAGATAATCCGTCAGCACCCGGAAGCAGAGCATTTCATCCTCCCGGAACTGACGGATATGGGGGCGTTTTGTCTTGTGTGGAGCTGCCACGGCTTGTCCCGGCTCGGTGCTGATGCCGAAGTCCTCCGCCAGTCTTTGCGCCGCTTCGAAGTTGCTGAGATCAAACAGCTTTGCCACAAAGTCGATCACATCTCCTTTGGCTCCGCAGCCGAAGCAATAGAAATAGTCCTCGTTCAGCTTCAAGCTGGGATGCCTGTCATTGTGGAACGGACAGCAAGCCATACCGTTTCGGTTGACCCGCAGCCCGTAGTGTTCGGCAGCTTGTCTGACTGGGACAGCCGCCTTGATGGTTTCATAGATTGTCATTGAAAATCCTCCATTTCATAGTTTTGAAAAAGAAAAACACCCGCCGGGTGGCAGGTGCTTCGCTCCTTCTACTATGGTTATGCCAGATTTCGCAAAAAACAGGCTAATCGGAGGACAACCCTGTTTCAAAAAACAGGACAGCAGTAGATTTCTTCACATTTGGATGATATAATGATGGGAAAAGGAAAACAGGACAGGAGGACGAATATGAATCAGAAATTGATGACGCTGGATTTCTGGCAGGATACGGTCATCTACGAAGCGAAAACGCTGCCCACCGGCACACTTGCCTGTGATGCGCTGAATGTATCCGCCGATACACTTGCCCGGATGAACGAGCAGTGCGACAAAATCAATCTGCTTCTGGGGAAGCTGAACGACGCACAGGACGCTTCGGCATTGTTTCCTATGGTAAGAGAAGCTGCGCTGACGATGCTTGATATTCTCAGCGTTACCCCTCCGTTTTCCTATATGGACATTCCAAAGCACCGGGAACGGATTCAGACGGTCTTTACTGCGGAGAACGCACAAAAATATGTAGAGTTCGCAATAAAGGCAACAACCAATTCATTGCCTTTTGAGGAAGTCCCCATGTATGCGGATGCCATGATGCTTCAACGCTACACGGCAGTTTTCGGGCATCTGGCGTACTCCCTTGGTGAGTATCAAAAGGCTATGCTTGATTTTGCTGAAAAAACGGATGGAAATGAAGCAGATCGTACAGCAGAAGGATTTGCAAAGCTGTTTGGTACCTGTTTTCCACCGGAGTTCTCCGTTACGGAGGGCAATGCCTGGATGGCTGCATCCAATAACTCTGTCCAGTATGTTTCTGCGCTCCGTCCCGGCTATGATGTGCCGATGCTGGTCAAGCGGATGCACTTCCTTACTTTTGTGGGGATGTTCCGTACGGACTTGTTTGAGGGTCTGTGCGTGGGTCACGCACCAAAGAAATGTCGTATCTGCGGCAAATGGTTCCTGACCACCAATGCAAGGCATACCAAATACTGCGGCGGATATGCGCCGGGGGACAAGCTGCACCGCACCTGTCGGCAGATCGGCAATCTGAAAGGCAGAACCCAGAGAGAACTTGCGGATGATCATCCGCTGAAACAGATATATGAGAAGCGGCTGAACACCATAAACCGATATATCAAGCGTGGCACACTGGATGCGGAACTTGCCAAGGCGATGAAAAAGCTGGCAAAGGATAAGATGCTCCGGGCAATCAGTGATGTTGCCTATGCCCGTGGGGATTATGAAACGGAAATGGAACAGGACGCTTTGCAAAGTGAAGCTGAAAAGAAAATTTGAAGTTGTGGAGGTGAAATGAAGTGGAAATAACGCCAAATGGTTTACAAAAAGAATTGACGACTTTGCTATCAGAGCTGGTTTTTGATACAGGATTTAAAAAGAAAAAAATCGGATGGTTAACTCGAAAGGTTGGAGAATGTGAACAATTTTTTACTATCACTTTCACAAGGGATCGTGGTTTGCCGGGGAATCTCTATTCTGTAAATTTTACGCTTTCATTTACATATAAAGAGGTAGATAGACTTACAAGTTTATTTTTAGGAATGGAATATGACCCTAAGTGGTCTACGGGTGCATGGATGTTCTATACACAAATTCCAAACTACACAATGAGCACGTTTAAGTATTGTTCCGATGAACCTATGCAGACTTATGCTGAACGCATTGCAAATTACTTTAGAAAATATGCACTTCCGTATTATGAGAAAATTGATACGTTAGAAAAAGTTGCAAAAATCTTTGAACAAACTGCATCCGCAAAAGACAGCGATAAAGCGAGAAACTTTTTTGTTGTCCGCCGTTTGCGGGGGAGTGAAGATGATTGCTGTTATGCGGCGATACTTTGCGTGCAAGGAAAATGGAACAAATTGAGAGACTTTCTTCCTATAGCAAGAGAACTTAGCATAGAAGAAAAAGAGCGCATAGAAAAATATATTTCAGATAAATAATCAAGCGCACAACTTCCAGTTTGTCTAAGAGAAAATATGTCCTCACGGAAGCCGAAGGGGAGGTGCGCTTATGCTGAGAGAATATTCATGGGACATGACCGGGTACAAGCCAAAGTCCTTTCCCGATACGCCCGACAGTGGCATTACAAGATATATGGCAGAGCGCATCTTCCAACTGGAACCGGAGCTGCCAAAGGCAGAGAACATCAATGATTACATTCTGTCTGCTCTCCGGGAAAAGGATTTGAAATACTTTTCGTTTTTCCTGCACCATTACGAGCCACAGCTTAACAATCGCATCAAAAGCTTTCTTGGCGTAGACAGCGGCGATCAGTATGACCCAGAGCGTTTTTTGGATATAAAACTTTCCTGCCGGGAGGCTATGCTCCAGAAGCTGCCGGACTATGCCCCTGAAAAGGGTGCTGAATATGCTACCTACATTTATCCCTTCATACGGGATGCCATGCTCCGTTTTCGCATGGGCGAAGAACAATGGTCGGTATCCTCGCTGACCAGCTATAAGATGCTCCGCACCATGGCATGGCTTTACCACAACACAAAAGATGCCATTGCTGAATTTTCAAAAAAATATAACTGCGATCTTGCGCTGGCAGAGGAATATTTGAAAGTTGTCCGTGGTATCCGCAATCAGCAGCCATTCTTTGTGACCGAGCAGGACGAGGACGGCGAGGAAACAGGCGAGGATGTGACCCGTGACTATAGCTGGAACTATGCCGATATTCTATGGGATGGTATACAGGCTGAAAAGGTGCGGAAAGCATTTGAAAAGCTGAACTACCGGGAACAAACCTTGTTGGAAAAACGGCTTGCCATCTGCATGACCTGTGGGCGTGTCGGTTCATGGAAAAACCGCCCTACCTTTGAAGAATTGGCTGTCATGTTTGAGGGCAGCTCCGCCAGCGGTGCGGAACGAGCCTACCGGAAAGCAGCGGAACATCTGACACTGCTGTTGGTAGAAAACGGCGGTATCCATGCAGTCCGGCTGAAACAGAAGTCCAAAACCAAACGAAAAAAGAAAATTGCCACCGCAGTCTACGAATATCAGGCAGACTGCGATGGCGAATGGGGAGAAATTTTATTCGATTTTGAAAACGGCACAGGGTCGATTGTCCGGCTTGCCGACTGGGATACCATGATTTCCAATGTTTTTGCAAAACGGGTGATCCGGTATCTGCTGAATTGCGAAAATGATAGATTGCCAAAAGAAACCATGTTTGCGTTTGAGATGTATGAATAAAGGCGAGTAAAGTTTACCAGCCATAAGAAGAAAAAACTCGAAAATAAAAAAAGCCGCTGCCGCATGGTTGGTTCCATGTAGCAGCGGTTTTTCACCGGCAGCATTCAATCAATATTCAATAGGCAAATTATGCTGCTTCAAAAAAGACAGTTTATCCCAATATCCTCTCTGGAACAGAATTTTACCATTTACAACATGGAAGAAGCCGCATCCCCGCAGTCCCAGCGGGTCTTTCCACTCCAAAATTGCCCATTGTCCATCTTCAAAAATATTCTCTACAATGGCTGTCATATCGGCAGTGGCAAATTCTGCTGTAAACATTTCTCTGATTGCGTCTATCCCGATCACAGGCTCATTGGTCACCTGATGGTTGGTTGCATTATCATGGTACAGGCTCACGATTGCATCTACATCGTGGCCATTAAAGGCATCTACCCATTTGCATACTACTTCTTTTGGTCGTAACATCATGATTTCCTCCATATATCTTTGTCTACTGTTTTCATTATACAATCTTCATGTAAAAAAGCAATTCCCCCATGAAAACAGGAATTGCTTTTTTATGTAGACTTGAGACAGTTATACTGAAGATTTGAACATAGGCTTACAATTCACGCCGCTTCCACTGATTCAATGCAGCAACGATACAAGCACCCACAACAGCGAATGTCAAAACGATAAAGGAAAGTCGGAATCCGTGCAGTGCCACCTCATACACATCGTAGTAGCGCAGAGGGGTCAGGTAATCCAAAATTTGATTTTCTGTGTATTCGGCTGTAAAGGCCAGAGCATAGGCAGCCAGCATGGAAATCGTACCTGTCCTCACCGCAGCCTTATAGGACATAAACAGGCTGGCAAACAGCAGCCCCAGAGCGAAAAAGAGGAACTGGGTAAAGAACATTCCCATGGTTGTGGTGAGCACTGCTCCCGGCTGTTCCAGACCGCCCAAAGGAAGAACGATTGTAAAATAATTACATAAACCGCTGAACAGGGCAAACACCAGCAGATTTACCGCCGAAACGATCACCTTCGCCAGTACAATGGTTTTCCGTTCCACAGGCTTTGTGAACAGGTATTCCGAGGTTCCGAACTTCTTTTCCTTCGCCACACAGGACAACCCCAGAGACATGGCATAAGGGAACGCCAGCAATCCTTCCCAGAAATAGATGCACACATACCAGCCAAGGGATGTGGTTAAATCGCCTTTGACCCCAAACATAATCATGATCAATCTCGGAAATTGGCTGACCATCGTTGCCATTTCATTCAGACTGTCCTGTAGAGACAGAAGCTCAAAATAGCAGAAACCGCACAGAAGCAGCATGATCCCTAACCAGATCAACAAGAGCCTTCTGGTTTGGCGGAACTCATTTTTAATCAATGTTTTCATGTTTGCACCCCCTTATGAACGAAACTGAATGTCTTTTTTCAGAAAGACACCGTAAGACAGCACCAAAAACAGGGTAACCAGCAGCACGCCCCAGCCAAGATAGGTCATATCATAGAAGCCAGTTTCGGAAATTTTTGCAGCTCCAAAGAAGGAGTATGGGGACAGGAAACTGATAGCCCGGTTACTGATGATGTTGGAGAAGCTGGTTATGCAATACTCCACAAACACGACTAATCCGGCGGTCAGCAGTGGGCTACGGTTGCGGGGAAACAAAATTCCCACCATCAGACCCATTGCAGCAAAGAACAGCGTAACAAGGGTGAGGGACAGAGCAATCAGAAAAAACTCTCCCCATGGAGTTCCGGAACGAAACATTGCCATGGCCAAAAAAGAAGCCAGCAGATACGCAGCACCTACGACCACCACTCCGATCAATACAGTCAATGCCTTTGCCCAATAGATTGTTTTCCGAGGAAAGGGCTTTGTAAACAGGTATTCCGAAGTTCCTTCCGTACATTCTCTGGTGTGAACGGAAATGCCGAAGTGCATTCCGAAAACGCCGGAGGCAATCATGAAAAAGCTGGTCAGAAACCCATAAATGCCCAACGGGGAAGTCAAGTATTCCATCGATACGCCGACACTCCTGTAAAAGTCCGTGGTGCCCATGGTTTCAAAGAGTTCCACGGAGGCAACATCCAGGAAGCTGTAATAAGTCGGTGTCATCAAAAAGATACACACAGCCAAGGCGATGGTCCAGCCCAGGATATAGGTTCGATGCCGTTTCAGTTCATATTTCAAAATGACCATACCTGACACCTCCTTACTCATAGTAGTGCATGAAGATTTCCTCCAAAGAGGGCTCTTCCAAAAGCACATCGTCCAAATGCAGCAGGTGAAGTTTATCAATGATTGCTGTGATATTGCCGTTATACATAAAGGAAACAGAGGTCTTGTCCGGGGTCTCAGAGAAATTCGCAATACCAGGCAGCTCCCAGAAATCACTGGAAATCGGTGTTTTGGTGGTAAGGCTGACCTTTTTATAACCGCTTTCCCGTAGCTCTCTGATAGACTGGATGCTCATGAGCTTACCCTCTTTTAAGATTGCCACCCGGTCACACAGCTTCTGTACCTCGCTGAGTACATGGGAGGAGAAGAAAATTGTGGTGCCCCGGTTGTTCTCCTCCTTCAGAATATCATAGAATGCCTGCTGGATCAGCGGGTCTAAGCCGCTGGTAGGTTCATCCATAATCAGCAGCTTAGGGGAAGTCATAATGGCAGACACGATGCCCACCTTTTTCTTGTTGCCCAGAGACAGGTCTGCAATCTTCCGGGACAAATCCAAATTGAGCCGTTCGGAAAGCTCATACATTTTCGTTTCACAGTTCATGGCGTACAGGTCGGCGGTGTATTGCAGTAGTTCCCGCACCTTCATGTTTTCATAATAGCTGTTCTCGCTGGGGAGGTAGCCCACATCTCTGGCAATGACACTTGCCTGACTCTGGCAGTCTAAACCGAAAATAGAAGCGTTGCCACCGCTGGGACGGATCAGACCCATCAGAGTGCGGATGGTGGTGGACTTACCCGCACCGTTTGGGCCAATGAAGCCAAAGAACTCGCCCTGATTAACTGTGAGATTGAGGTTGCTGATACCTCTGTGTTTCCCATAGTGCTTGGTCAGTTGGTTCAAGACAATAGCGTATTCACTCATTTTAAATATTCCTCCTTATAGAAATTGTTTTTTAGAATTGAAATGGTTTTTTCAAATTCATTCATAACTGTTTCAAAATCAAAAACGGCTGCGTTACGATAACGGGCTGCATACCCCTCCGCCATCACTAAAAGCATATTGTAAACAGGTTGAGCATCTTCGGGATTTTTGAACTTTAAGGAATCATCCTCTCGTAAAACCATTTCATTTCTGAAATTCCCTGCTTCCATCTTTAATGAAGCAAGTAGGTCATTGACTTCAGGAGAAGCCTCTTCCCAAACACTTGCCATAAATTGAGTAATAAACGGGTGTGTTTTCATTGCAGCCATTTTCATCTTGCTGGAAACCAGAATGCGGTTAAACAGATCGGTTTCTGAATCAAGTATCGTTTGGTCAAACGAAGGCATAATGATTTTCATACAATATTCCAACAGGTAGGTATACAGTTGTTTTTTGCTGCCAAAGTACTGAAATACGGATGCCTTTGAAATATGCGCCGTTACAGCAATATCGTTGACAGAAGCCTTATCATATCCAAACTTACCAAAGCACTGGAGTGCCGCATTGATGATGGTAATTTGCTTTTCCTCGCTTAGTGCAAAAAATTTGTCCATTTAATTTCTCCTTTCAAGTGACCGATTCGGTTATTCACAGTATAGCACCGATAACCGATTCGGTCAAGTGATTAGAAATCTAATTCTATGCCAACATCCACTACAAAAAAACGCCTGTACGAGCATTTCTCATGCCCGCACAGGCGGCTTGCTTTATCTTTGGCAATCAATCCAAAGGTTTATATTCTGTTACAGTTTTCAAGTAGGTTTCCGTATCGCCGTTGAGGATCAAATCCGCATAGGCTGCCGGATCGTTGTAAATCAGCCAGTCCAGTTCTGACCGCTGATACATATTGTCTGCAACCTCGTTCTCCACGGCGGTGCAGTCTATAGAAATCATACTGCCGTCTGCATATTTCAGCTCGACACAAGCGGTGTCCATATTGAACTCACAAGAAATCACCTTATCCATAAGAACCTCCAAAATACGGGATTAAATCATCCCAAAATATTTCATTGCTTCTCGGATTGCGTTCTCTTTCTCGGACGGACACTGGGGCTGTCTGGAATCCTCCGCTTTCGGCAGATTGTAGTTCTTTCCGACCTCCAACCCGCACTTTCTTTTGATTTGAGAGATATACAGGTTAGATACCTTTAGTCCGCTATGCTCCAACACATAGTCTTTAATCTGCGTGTAGGTTGCCTTATCTTGAAAATCAGACATATCCATATCTTCCAAAGAGAACTCAACCCGAACCTTTTTCGAGTCGATCTCACCCTTGGAAAGCAAGACAACCGTTTCGACTTGTTCTTCGTTGTCCAAACTGATACTCATATCCTCCTCAATGATCGGCAGCTTAAATTTAATGGATTTCAACCACTGCCCATTGGGCTGACGCTCCGGGTAAATCTGAATCTCAGAGATCAGTATCTCCATCAGCTGACGCCGCTCCACATCGTTCATCACGCCATACAGCTTCTCAAAGTAAATCAGCACTTTATAGATATTGTCGCCGGTCAGCTTTTCCGCTTCAATGGCCTGCTTTTTGGCTCTGGCGGCAATTAACAACGATTCTGTATCTTCAATCTTATCATACATCCTGTAAAGGCGGTCATCAAGATCAGCCTTGCGCCGGACATAATGCCGGTCATCCGGGTCGAGAGAGTCAATTTCTTCTGCCAGCTTTGTTTTGATGGAATAGTGCTGGCGAAGCTGCTTTTCGTAGTTTGCAATCTCCTGATCAATGGCGGCAGTATCCACCTTCATGTTGATCTTTTCCTGCATCATGGCAGCAAACTTTGGATTGCTCACCAGCTTTATAATGACTTCCGCCACGGCATCGTCCAGCAGTTCTTCCCGAATCTGCTTTTTGTAATCGCACTTATGCCCGCGTATCATGGAGCGATGCTTGCAGCCGTAGTAATAAAAGTCCTTATACTTGGTACCGTCCGCTTTGTGCTTGATGCTTTTGTTCCCATACATTCCTGCCCCGCAGACAGGGCACTTTACAATGCCGGAGAGAAGGTGTACATGCTCGTCCTTCCCGCAGTTGACGTGTTCATACTTTTTTGCTTGTGCCAGCAGCTTCACCTGCGCCGTTTGCCAGACTTCTTCCGAAACAATCGGTTCGTGCAAACCATCTGCCAGCAGGTAGTTGTCCTGCTCCACCAGCTTATACTCGTTCCTTGTACCACGAACTTTTTCCGTCTTGCGGCGGCCATAGGCAATTTTCCCGCAGTACACCGGATTTTTCAGAATCAGCCGAATCAGATGCGCATCGAACAGGGGATTTTTCCCGTTTTGCCGGGGAATTTTACGGATACCATGGTTCTCCAGATATTTTGCAATTCCGTTTGCGCCAATATCCGTATGCACGTATTGGTCATAAATGACGCGGATTGCCTCTGCTTCTTCCTCGTTGATCATCAGTTTTCCATCGACCAGCTGATACCCATAGGGAGCAAAGCCGCCATTCCAACGGCCCTCCCTTGCCTTTTGGATGCGGCCCTCCATAGTTTGGACACGGATATTTTCCCGCTCAATCTCCGCCACAGCTGACAGGACGGAGATCATCAATTTCCCTGCCTCTTTGGAGGAATCAATGCCGTCTTCCACACACACCAGGTTGACGCCAAAATCCTGCATGACCTGAAGGGAAGAGAGCACGTCCGCCGCATTTCTGCCAAAGCGCGACAATTTGAACACCAGAACATAAGACACGCCGTCTTTTCCGGATTTGATGTCTTCCATCATCTGGCTGAATTGCGTCCGTCCTTCAATGGATTTGCCGGACTTTCCCGCGTCCTCATATTCCCCAACAATCTCATAATCGTTATAGTCTGCGTAGGCTTTCATTTTGGCCTTCTGAGCATCCAGCGAATAGCCATCCACCTGCATAGCGGTGGACACTCTGGTATAGGTGTAAACTTTTATCTTCTCTTTCTGCATCGTAATCTTCCTCATGTGGCGCTAATCAAAAAATTGGATTGGCCATTTTTAACTTGGATCAGAAGTATCATCCTGCTTTTCCGCTTCCGTCTTAGCCGTTTTCCCCAACTGTTTGATGGTCTTCAAATATTCTTCCTCCACGGGGGAAAGGGTTTGTGCCTGATAGCGTTTATATTCCGCTTTCGCTTTTTCCATCGCCTGTGCATGACTGATTTTCCCTGCATGGGTCAGCACTTCTTCACCGGTCGCTCGAAGAATATTGTCCAGCTGCTCCACATAATCGCTCATATACATGGGCCGGTGACGGATGGCCTGCACCTCGGCAAAGTCGAAATAACCGGATACCATTTGATTCAGAATCCGCAGTTCTTCCTCCGTCAGATAATTCTTGGCAATCCCAATATCTTTTGCCGTGGGAAAATCGCCGGAAAAGGTGGTAAGCCCCATAAATGGCTTATCCGCATCGGCCCGCTCATAGATCACTTCCGCAGCCGTATGTCCATGCGCTGCATAATGAAGCTTGTTCTGCACCATTTTGAAAAACGCAACAGATTCCGCACTTCTGGGGTTATAGTCCACGCTGGTGGCATACAAGTCCAACACTTGACGATACATGACTTTTTCCGAAGAACGAATGTCCCGAATCCGTTCCAGCAGTTCGCGCCAATAGTTGCCACCGCCCAAATTTTTTAGGCGCTCATCGTCCATCGTGAAGCCCTTAATCATATATTCTTTTAGGCGCTCAGTGGCCCACCGGCGAAACTGGGTGGCAATCAAAGATTTTACTCTGTACCCCAAAGAAATGATCATGTCCAGATTATAGAAAGGCAGCTCTCTGGTTACTTGCCGGTTGCCCTCCATTCGAACCTGTCGGAATTTCCGACAGGTTGAAGTCTCATCCAGTTCGCCTTCTTTATAGATGTGGCCGATATGCTCCACAATGTTGCTTCTGGACGTATGGAACAGTTCCGCCATCTGCTGCTGTGTCAGCCAAACGGTTTCGTCCACAAACCGGCATTCTACCTTTGTAAGTCCGTTTTCCGCCTGATAAATTACAATTTCGCCCTGGCCCTGATTTGGTCTCATTTTGTCTTCCGCCATTTGTTCACGCTCCCATCTGATTCCATTTTTATGTTCCAAGAGGACAGGGAGTAGACCTTCCCTCTTGTTTGGACACTTATATCACGTTTATTATATCATGCAGCAATTTTGCTTTCAACTGCTTCCGCATTGAAATCAGAGTCTTTTTTATTTGCTGCGCTATCCTGATTATCAAACGATACTGCCGGTGCGGGCAAGTTCTCAACATCCAATTCCGAAACATACTTTTCAATCAGGTTGGCCAGCAGGTCTGCAAAACCGCTCCACTCATCTATCATAGGCATTTTCCCTTTCTTTTCTGTGAGGCTGTTTGTAAAATTCTAATACTTCTGCCGGTATCTGTTCCAAAATCGCCACGGCACTGTCATAATCTCTCCGCAGCTTGAAGTCTTCGATTTGCTTCAACGCACTGACTTTCTGCGCCGATGCAAGAGATTCTTCCAGTTCAGCAGTTTTCGTTTTCAGCTTTTTGTTCTCAGATGCTGTTTTTGTGAACGCCACGCCATATTTCCGCAGCAGCGTGTCCATCTTCTCCACGCTGGGAATATAGATATCCAGTATTTTGCAGATTTCCTCCGCCCGACTTTTTGCATTAAATGGAGTAATGCCAGTAAGCAGCTGTCCCAGTTTGTCCTTCTGTTTGGTCAACCGGGTCATCTCCTTGAACACGCGGGGCGGAATGTGGTCGCGCCCGGTCAGACTGGCGCTCTCACCGCGCTCCAAATCCGGGAACTTCTTGACCATGTGTTTCCAAAACTCATCCTGCCACCAGGTCAGCTTCTTTTTGTTGCCCATAATGTCTTTGGCGCTGAGCCTGCCATCTTCCGTCAGCGGGACAAAACAAAGGTGCATATGGGGCGTTTTCTCATCCATATGCACCACAGCAGATATGATTGTCTCTTTGGACTGATGCTGTTCCAGAAAGTGCAGGGCTTCCTCGAAAAACACCCGAATCTCCGCCCGTTTCTTCCCTTTGAAGAACTCCGGGCTGGCAGTGAACAACGTCTCGATCATACGGATACTGTCTTTCCGGGTACGGCATCCGACAACGGCAATCTGCCGCTCTGATTCCGCTCGGTATTTGCCGGGCGGTTTGACCAGATGGAAGTTGTACTTGCTTCGGCTGGTGTCCACATCGGGATTGCTGGCGTACTTTTCTTTTGTGCGCTCGTTATGAGCCTCGATATTGCCGATTTCCGGCCCCTTGTACTTTGCAAATCGCATAATCGCATATTGTGCTTTCTCCATATTCAATCCCTCCGTTTCTGCCAGACAATGTCATAGCCCAGCACGTCAGCCAGTTCTACGGCCTCCCGATACCGCAGCGATTCCCGCTGCAATTTCCCAGAAAGATTGGATACGCTGTCGCTCCAGCCATATTCATCGTGCAGCTGGTCAACGACTTCCTGCATGGTGTAACCGGCGCGGATGATCTGCGCCTTGATTTCGTTTCGGATACTTGACTTCATAAAATATTCCTCCATTTTCGCAAGTGACACTCTTTGTCACTTGACAGCTAAAACATGATTTTCGGTTGCGTCATAAAAAGAACCGGCTGCGCTGGGGAGCGCACCGGCTTTGGTCAATGGTGAAATTTTCGTAAGTGCTGTTTTGCGATAGAAATGATTCCTCGCGTATCGGTGGTCAACGGCGGAATATTCGACTTCGCAGAAATGTGGGGCTTTTCACTGTTCGGGCTGTATTGTCACAAAATGCTGCAATCTGTACGTCGTTCCGTGAGCCGCCATCCGGCGAACTGTATACGGATAAAAGAGAAACATTTCGCCGTTTTGAGATTGCTCTAAAATATGCCTGCAAAATCACCGCTTTCCCTTGACTGTTTTAGACGCGGACAAAAATGTCCATGACTACTTTGCTTCGCTAAAGTGGTCGGGTTCAAAATGACACCGACCACTTCACATCACAAAACCGAGAATATTTGCATTGTTCTGGTCGTACCCAAAATGGGCACGACCACTTTATCCAAATGAAGCACCTCTACAATATATAGGGTAATAGGGTTAATCGCTGCGTACATACGTACCGGCGACCAGAGCGGAAATCAATCCCGCCAGTCTTCCGGTACGTACGTACACTGTGAAGCGTCCGTAAACTCGTTTATATGCGGTCTTGCCACTGCCTCGATCCCCATAAAGCCCCACACCCGGCGTCCTGCCGAATTGGTGATCGTGTTGCAGTGTTCCAGATTGTACTTGCTACAGGCTGCCACCAGCGCATCGCTGAAACTGCGGCGTTTGAGTGCAGTCAGACTGTTTTCCTCGCACCACATCCGGTAAATGTCATAGCAATCCTTTGAGCTGATGGAAGCATCGGCTTTCAGCCGGATATAGCCCTCGGATTCCAGAAAGTCGAACACATTGTTGTTATCCCGCTTGACGGCCTCCCGGTTCTCTCTGGTGCGTTGGCTCTCGGTGAACTTGAAGTTGTTCGCTATCAGCCGCTGCAATCCCTCAAAAGCCCACAGCAGAATGCCCTCCACATCGGCCTTCATCTTCTCAGCCAGGTCGGGATCATCCAAACGGTCGGCAGGTTTCTCTTTGGTGGTCAGCACCAGCTGCCGCCGGTAAAAGCCATCGCTGCGGTCGAAAAGGGCCTGCAAATCTCCGTTGCTGAACGCCAGCAGCCGGGCGCACATCCATCCCTGATAGCTCTGCTTGCCTTTACGCTCCAAATCCATTTTGCCCTGTGCGGTGACGATGGATTTGACATAGTTGGTCTGCCGCAGGGCCTCCATCCGCATATCATCATCCACACACAGCAGAATGTGTTCCAGATCAGCGCGGGCAAAACGGTTCTCGGAAATTTTACCGATGCTGCCGTCCTTCATGTTGCTCCCGAACAGGGCGGACAACACCGCGCCGATCTGACTTTTGCCCTCACCGCCGTTACCTTTTATGACCATCATCCGCTGGCCTTTGTTGCTGGGAATCAGGCAGTAGCCGATATATTCCTGCAACGTGGGAATGTCCTCCGGGTACAACAGCCCATCCAGAAAGGCCAACCAGCGGGTCGGCGCTGGTGCTTCGGGATTATAGGACACTGGCAGACGACAGCGCACGATTTCCGGCTTGCCCTCTGTAAAAGTGCCATCCAGAAGAAGTGTGCCGTTTACCAGATGGATGCGGTTGGTTTCCGGCGGGAAATCTTCCGCCAGTGCGGCCAGCTTCATCAGCTCCACAATGTTGCTGATTTTGCGCGGGATATTACTGACCGCGCAGCATTTCAGTTCCTCAAAAATTTCTCCACGCAGCGGCAGTTCATCGGTCACGCGTCCATCAGGCGTGAAAAAAGCCCCGTTTGTGTAGATGATTTTATGTCTGCTGAGAAAATCATCACAAAACAGGGCTTCATTGATGCTCTTACCGTCAAACCAGACTGGCTGGTTGGCCTCACGCGATTGCTCGTTCTTCGCCACGGTGCTGCACCTCCTTTTCCAGACGTTTGAGCCGCCGCTCCAGCGCGGTGATAGTGCCGTCCTTCAGCAGCATATCCACCGCCTTCACACGCTGCTCCAGTTCCGCAAACATGAGAACATCCAACAAATGATCTACATACTCGATCATGTGACACGCCTCTACAAAACGGTCGTCCAGTTCGTCCTCCGGCGACTTCGGCGCATACTCGGCTTTCCATCCTTCCAGCAGATGCAGATAATCGCACAGCACCCGCAGGCAATGCATCTCATCGTTACGGAAAGCCCGCGCCAGCGGATAGGGCTTTTTCAGCGCCACAGCTGCCGGGGGCTTGTCCGGATCGATGCCGAAGTCATAGGCCAGCTTCTTTGCGGCCTCATAGCTGCTCAGGCCGAACAGCCGCGCCACAAAATCAATCACATCCCCGGTAGCCCCGCAGCCAAAGCAATAGAAATAATCCCTGTTCAGCTTCATGCTGGGATGCAGGTCATCGTGGAAGGGGCAGCAGATCATGTCGCCCCGGTTGACCTTGCAGCCGTAGTGCTCGGCGACCTGCTTCACAGTGACAGCAGATTTTACAGTTTCAAACAAATTCATAGGCTTTGCCCTCCATCATTTATTGACGGTATCTGCCCGTCTGCCTGAATATACGGGGAAAAAGCCTATAGACCGAAAAATCCGTTAAAAGTGCAAGAAATGAAAAATCGCCACCCTGAAATCTTGCAAAAATGCAAGACATCAGAGCGGCGAGACCAGCGGAAAGCATTTGCCCACGCTGGTTTTATAAGGTATAATGAAAGCAGAGAGTTTACAGGAAAGAGGTGTGTGTCACATGGAGGGAGCCTATCTGCCCGGCAATATCCGGCAGCGGATGCAGGAGCTTATGAAGGAACATAAAATTACCCAGGCACAGCTGGCGACCCGTATCGGCAGCACCGAAAGCGCCATCAGCCGGTTTGTGAGCGGTAAGACCGATAAAATCAGCACAGAACATTTGCTCCGTATTGCGAAAGTGTTTGAAGTCTCCACAGATTTCCTGCTGGGGGAAGTCAATACACCCGACCGGACAAATTTTGATATTGAAGAACTGGGCCTGTCGGTGCAGGCGGCACGGAATCTGTACACCGGGAAAGCCAATGCTGAAATTGTCAACCGCCTGTTGGAAAGCCCGCGCTTTGCAGAAGTCACTTACATGATCGAGCAATATTTTGATGATACGCTGGCCGCTGGTTTCGCCGGACAAAACCAGATGCTTACTACCCTTAGCGCAATGCTGCGCCGGAATGTGAAGACGGATGCCGCTGTGCAGGCTGCCAGAACTGTCAACCGGCAGAAAGTCCCTGTCTATCAGGCAGACCTGACGATGATACAGAATACTTTCATGGCGGCACTGCGGGAAGTGAAGAAAGAAATCGGTAACGATTTTACGGCGGCACAAACCTTGACCAAGGGCATCACCCAGCAGATGTTCTCCGAGTTGACAAAAGGCCAGGATGTCCAGGCACCGACCATCACGCCAGAAATGATTTCCGCCGCTGTCACCCAGAGCGCAGCGGGGATGGACGGTGTGCAAAAGGAAGCATTAGACAAGTTCGGTCAGGCGCTGACGGAATTTCTCCAATCCACCTTAGACCACGCGCAGGAGAAACAAAATGCCGGCCCTGAGCAATGAGCGGCTGTGCAAGCTGGCGCAGGCAGGGGATACGGCTGCCCGTGATATTTTGCTGGAAAACAATCTGGGATTCATCCGAAAAATCGCGTTGGAGCAATACCGGAGCATGGGTCTGGATGAAAATGATATTGGAATGGATTTAGATGATTTAGTGCAGGAGGGAAGTATCGGCCTGCTGAACGCGATTCCTTTATTTGACGCCGGACGGGGTATGAAATTCCTGACCTATGCGGCACCGGCAATCCGCAATGCCATGACGGACTGCATTCGCGCAGCCCTCGCTCAGTTTGAACAACGGATGGTGGATAAGAAAGACGGCCCCGGCTTCCAGAGAGTATATCTGGATGACGTTCTCTCAGATGATGAACGGATGCTGCGAATCGAAGCCATAGCCGACCCTTACACTCAAACGCCAGAGCAAATCTATATCCAAAAAGAACAGCTAATGGAATTGTATGCGGCGATGGACAAGCTGACTGCCAGAGAGCAGACTTATCTGCTGTATCGCTATGGATTTACCGATGGTATTGAGCACCCGCTGATCGGCACAGCACTCCATTTCCATCTCAGCGAGAGCCGGACGAAGAAGGTTGAGGGCGAGGCGATGGACAGTCTGCGCGGGAAGCTGCCGTGGTGGTTCTGATACGATGGTAAGCAGCTGCTGACGGGGCTTTGATATACCTTTGTTCCGCAGATGACAAGGATGGCAGACAGTGCATATTCGCACCGCCTGCCATCCTTTTTCTGTCGCTCATGCCGCCCCGTAAGGGGCAACCTTTCCCGCCAGAACGCCGCAACTGTAGCCACACTTCCCGGGGTGTGCTACAATTCCGGCTGCCATCTGCTCCACAAAGGTATAACACACTAGACTTTCCTACGGAAAATCGTGTGCCAACAGGGATGCTACTCGCCCCTATTGGAAACCCAGAGCCAAAGGAGCTACGCCCCTCTGGACACCTTATATATTTTCTTCGCCTGTGCATAGTGCATATATAAAACGACAATCTTATTTTAACCTTATCTCGCTTATATATTTCACATTCTCCGAAAACAAAAAATCCCACAGACTTCATCTTTCATGGAAGAATGAAATCTGCGAGATTTTTATACCATTGTGTCAAGATGTGTATTGCTGTTCACATCGTTAATCTCTGTTACAATCAATCAGCTCGACTATCACATTTCGGTGCAGTTCCAAGATATTTTCATACTGCTTGAACTCCTAAAGCCAAGAGACTTCTTCCTCATTCTCCTGAGAAATCTGAATTGGGGGTTCCTTTTGCTTTGAATTCCTTCAACGCGGCAAATGAGTAATTCTTCCAAAGAACGGGGCATCCACCATAGCACACGCCAAAGTGCTCGCAGGCGGTACACTCGTCAGATGGCAACTTGCGTATCTCGTCCATCGTTTTGTTGTAGTTAGCACTTTCAGTTAATGACAGGAATTCTTGGTAGGATGAAAAATCTCTACCAAATTTTCCCAACTGCTGATAAATGTACATGTCACATGGAAGCAGTTCCATCTTCGTATTAAATGTCACAGCATTTTTTAGGTGAATCTGGCAGGGAGTGGCCAGCCTTCCCTTTAGAAGTTTCAGTTGCTCCTCGGTATACACACACATTGGGAAACTGTATTCAACCCACCAGTCATCAGTAATGGCGCTCAATTTATCGATTTGAGATATAAAATCACTGACCAATTTTATGGGATCATGTTTTTGCAGATAAGCCAGGTCTTTTTCCTCTGCATCATCATTGTCGATGATGAATGTGAACGAGAACTGCTTTGCACCATTATCATGAGCAATTTGGACAGACTCACAAAAGGAGTGAACGTTCTCAGGCGTTATCACCATGGAACATGTAAAATCTATTGGCAATGAAGCCAAATTACGAATGGCCTGATGTTGCGCTTCAGAACCATCATACCCCGTCATTTCACACCATTCCCGACGATCCTTTCCCTTCATGGACACATCAATGTATCCAAGGCCACTATCAATCAACGTTCTGCACAGCACCATATCTTTGAGCAACACACCGTTTGTTGCGATTGCGGTTATCATGGGATGATGCCTTGTTTTGATATATCGCAAGATTTCCGGAAGGTGTGAATATGTAAGAGGTTCTCCTCCGGTAAAGAATATGTATTTTACTTTTGCTTCACAGCAAAAATCAACTATACTTTTAAGATCATCGTAGTCGATTCTATCATCTTCTACATATCCTGCACGCTTGACATAGCAAAAGTTGCAACGCAAATTACAACCACGTGTAAGTACAATTGAGCATTGCTTAATAATCCCTTCAGTAGGCATTTAACCTCTCCTCTCATAATTGACCGACACGTTTAATATGTCAGCTTATCCAGACGATACAGCGAAGAGACCTCATTAGCAAATACTGCTTCAGGTAGCCCCTGCGCAACAATTTTTCCACCGGCTTCACCGCCGAATATACCAAAGTCAATGATATAATCCGCAACCATTGCAATGAATTCAACATTGTGCTCGATAATTATGACTGTTTCGCGATTCTGCTGCAATGAAGATAGAACCTGAATAAACTTATCAATATCTACATCATTCAAGCCGGATGTCGGTTCATCCAGAATATATAAATTTCTTCCGTTAGACGAAGAACTTAATGCCTTCGCCAATTTTACGCGCTGTGCCTCTCCACCAGATAAATTCATAGACATCTGCCCCAACTTTAAATATCCTAACCCCAATTCGATCATACTATTCAAAGTTGGGTAGACTTTTTTTGTTCCCTTAAACACATCAATAACATCGGCGATAGGTGTATCCAGGATATCCTGAATTGTTTTCCCGCAATATTTCACAGATAATACTCGCTCGTTGAATCTCTTTCCTCCGCATTCAGGGCATGTTATGTAGGAATCAGGCAGATAGTTAAGTTCAATCTTCTGGAGGCCCGTACCTTGGCAACACTCACAACGTCCACCTTTGACATTCATGCTGAATGACGAAGCGCCAATTTTCATCTGTTTGGCAGTGTCTGTCTTTGAAAACAGTGTGCGAATCTCATCAAAGATTCCCAGATAAGAAACGATTGTCGATCTTGGTGTTTTCCCTATAGGGGACTGGTTAACTTGTATTACTCGATGAATATTCTTTCCGCCCTGAACAGTGCCGTAGATATTATCGGATTTTCTGGAGAAACATCTTGCAACGACCGCTGCCAATGTTGATTTTCCGGAACCGGAAACACCGGTTATACAGGTAATTCCACCTATAGGAAAGCGAGCGTTCTGTCCATGTATGTTTCTGAAGTTGATATTATTAACTTCAAAATAGTCTCGCACCTTCAATGCTTGTTTAAAAGCAAGCTGATATCCGATATTTTTGGGTGTACTTGACTGACTGATCAAGTATCCTCCATCGGGCCCCCCAACAGGCCCAAGCTCTACTATACAGTCTGAAGATGACATGTATTGTTTATTATGTTCTATTGCAATGACAGTGTTTCCGCGGTGAATCAAATCCCGGGTGGCTTTTACGATTTTAGTGATATCTCTATAATGCAGCCCTTTACACGGCTCATCTAGAATATAAATCAATCCCTTCAATGAACACGTAAGTTGAGTAGCAATCCTAACTCGCTGCCTTTCGCCACCTGAGAGAGTAGGAATAGACCTGTTAAGGCACAGATATCCCACATCAAGCTGTATTAATGCCTTCAGTTTGCATAGAATACTGTTTATCAGTTGCCCAACGAGCTCCTTTTTGGACAGTGGGATTCGATCGTCGTTAAACTTTCTCATCCAGGAATACAACACTGTCAGCTCCATACTTTCGACATCATCATAATTTAGTCCGCCAATCTTGTATTCCAGCACTTCTTTACGCAGCTTGGCACCGCCACATACACGGCAAGGAATTTCTTCCATGTACTTGGCATAGACAACTGAGGGGCCGGATGGATCGCCACCTGATGCTCGTTCTAATATGGCAGGTACAGCTCCGCGAAGCATCACATAGTGCTGTTTCCTTCTCTTGCCCTCCTTGTATGCCAATTTATATCTAATTTGGTCATCGGCATAAAGCAATTGATGAAGCTCGTCATTACTAAGTTGGGAGACTTTTTTGTCTATGTCAATTCCATAATGTTCGCACAATGCCGCCAAATATTTTTGTTCCTTGCTTTCCGGTGAGCCTTTAAAATACAAAATCGCACCGTCTCTCAAGGTAACATCGCGGTCTGGGATCAGAAGGGATTCTGATACTACAGTTTCCACTCCGAGGCCGGCGCAATGAGGGCAAAAAGACTTTGGATTATTAGACGAGAACAATTTTTCCGAAATACTTGATGCCTGGTCGCTATTAACAACCGCAAATAAGGATCTGAGATAATAGGATATCTCTGTAGTAGTGCCGATAGTGGAACGAGGATTCACATTGTAGTAGTTTTGAGAAATATTCAGAGCAGGACGCAGATTTTCAATAGAACCCACCTGCGGTTTGTTCATCAGCTTCTGTCCATAAATGTTTCCGGTCATTCCCTCAAGAAAGGCTCTTTGGCTCTCTGCGTATATCGTATCAAATACCAGAGAGGATTTACCGCATCCTGAACAACCAGTCACACAGGTGAATTCGTCCAAAGGAATTTCCAAGTTCAGGTGTTTTAAATTGTTTTCGTATGCATCCTTGATTATGATTTTTTCCATGATTGTCACGACTCCCATATACGAATCTTCAGAGACATATATCCTCCATTGCAAAGGTCAAGGGGTTCCTATTCTGCTGCAGGATATGTTTCTTGTAAAATTCTGTCAACCTTGCTGTGGGTTATAGCCGCAACATTGCAACGGTGCTCATTGATTCTAAACGGATCTCCGTCAGAATTCTCATTTGAATTCCACATCATACAGACTGTACAATAGCCTCTATCCTTACAGTCAACACACTGTGAGAACCGCGACCGTTTTATTTGTCTTAGTTCCTTTATCTTTTCTGAAGTTTCCCAAATTTCCTGAACAGTTTGATGATTCAGGTCTCCGATAACATTGTTCTGCCAGCCAGCGCAAGGAAACACCTTTCCACTCGCCATTACGCAGAAGCTATACCGACAAACAGAGCATATTGGATCGTTCCCGGTCAGCTTTTCTTTGTCCTTGGCGGTCTTGCGAATTGATTCAGCATAACCCTCCTGCATTTGTATTGTCAACACATCGTCTACTTCTTCTATTGACAAACGGTTCTCAAGATTACAGCCAGAATGATCATAAGCAGCAAAAATCACTGGTTCTGTTGCCACAGCGATATTATGTGCCCATCCCCAGTGAAGGACATCGACATAGCTGTCTTTATTCTGTTTGATGATAGGGCACGAAATTTGCACCGGGATGCCTTCATCACACAACCGAAGTATTCCGGCTTTTGTTTTTTCAAAGCTCCCGTTTAACTTCGTGATAGAATCATGTACTGCGGCGTCCATAGAATAAAGGGACACCTGTACAGAGAGGAGCGAGTTTTTCTTCATTTCTGATATTATATCATCCGTTAGCAAAGTCAGGTTCGACAGGACGTTTACAGATAATTCCAGCTCTCTGCACCTTTTCAAAAAGCCTAAAATATCTTTGTGAAGAAGAGGTTCCCCGCCGGACAATGTAACATGTATGATATTCATCTTCCGCCCTTCTTCTATGATTCGATAAAACAAAGCGGAATCAATCACATTATTTTTGCGTTCATTCGGAATATAACAATGAATGCAACGCTCATTGCATGCATCGGCTATCTCAATATGAATACTTCTAAGAAATTCGTTTGGTCTTATCTCTCCACCAGTGCAGTCATTCCTCACAATGTCATCTTGAATCTGATCACCACCATTCGACCTCGAGGCGCTCCCTACAAATTGATCTGTGCAAGTATCAATCGTTTCGCCACGACTGAGAAAACCCTCATCTACAAACAAGTCGAAAAACTCTGTTGTATCTTGTTTCAGCACTTCGTACTCGACACCAGTGAAAATCTGCGACAACTCTCCGACAACATCATCTATTGATCGAGGCGATTTGCTCAGCATACTTAACATGACAGCCCCACTGGCAGAAACATATTTCTCACCCAGATATCGACGGTTATCGTCAAGCATACGATATCCATATTCAGAATTATCTGCTATATAACCATGCCCCTGATATTTCCGGAACAACACATCATTCCTGATTTTGTAGTACATCTTGCCTACCTCCTTTGTTCCCAGGTCCAGACTATATCTCATACGAACATTTCGTAGATATAAAAAGAGGGTACAGCACGATTGCTCTGCACCCTCTAGTAGACATTATGGCTTTTATTCAGGCCTTATTCACACTGCAAGGTCTGCCACACGGGCCATCGCCGCACTTTGCCGAATTTACAATCACGGGATTGATAACAGCGGGCTTAACGTACTCCATATTTTTATCTCCTTCCCGATTAAGTGGTATACTCATATGTGAGACATACCTTTATTTACAAATATGCTATCATGAATAGCGAAAAATGTCAATGATTTCCCCAAGAGAAAATCACATATCCGGAGTGTCTGGAAAGTAATAATTTCCGCATCTCACATAGCCCAGTCCATCCCATGTCGTTCCTCCTTCAGCTCATCCGAAAATATTTCAGCGCCTCCATAATCGCCGCTTCCTTTTCCGGCGGACACTGCGGCACTTTAGCATCTTCCTTCTTTGACAGGTTATAGTTCTGTCCCACATCCAACCCGCACTTCCGTTTGACCTGGGAGATATACAGGCTGGACACCTTTAGACCGTGTTTTTCCAGCACATAGGCTTTGATCTCATCATAGGTGGCTTTACTCTCCGCCGATGTCAAATCCAGCTCGTCCAGATTCAACTCCACCTCGATATGCTGCTTGGTGTTTAGTTTGGACAAAAGTACTACAGTCTCAACGGAAACCGTCATAATCTTTCCTTTCACAAATCCGAGACCCACGATGCCAGAGAACTCGTCATAGATGCTAAGAAGCGCACCACCAAACATGGTTCCGTTGGGATTCAGCATGCTCGGCATAACGACTCTGCGTTGAACCATCTCGGTTTCGGAAGCAGATACTAATGCGACAGATTCCACACTTCGCCTCACTTATCCCATGAAAAACCGTCCCACACCAGCTTGCCGGTGTAGTGCTTTGCTTCTTCTTCGCCTCGCAGCACACGGAGCGCTCCGGCAGCCATGGCTTCCATCTCAAACTCGCCGGGATAAGCGGTTACGGGAGCGATCCAGCCGCAGTACTGCTTCAGCTGCTGCACCAGATCCTTACTGTGAACCATGCCGCCTCCCAACAGAATGCCGTCCACTTTGCCTTCCAGAACGGAAGCCATGGAACCGATGCCCTTGGCGATCTGATAGATCATGGTGTTCCACACCATCTCAGCCTTCTTGTCCCCGGCTGCCGCGCGATTAGTTAGTTCGATAGCATCGGAGATTCCCACCTGAGATACGAAACCGCCGGTCTTGGTACAAAGTGCCTTGACCTCTTTCAAGTCCTTATCCTTGAGGTAGCTCAGCAAATTGGCCACGGAAATGCTGCCGCAGCGGGTAGGTGCCATGGGGCCTTCACCGCCGACAATATCATAACCGTCTACCATTCTGCCGCCGCGGTGGGCAGATACAGAAACTCCGCCGCCAATATGGCAAACAACGAAATTACAGTCTTCATATTTCTTACCAAGAGTCTTTGCGTGACGGATTGCCGTTTCCTTCAGGTTCAGCGCATGCAGATGGATGATACGATAGACTCCGTCAATTCCGGTCATTCGGGCCAGATCCTGCAGCTCGTCCACATCAGGAGGATTGACAACAAATGCCTTCGCGCCATGCTGCTGTGCCAAAGCATTGGCAATCTGCGGGCCCAGCTGTGCCGGATGCTGTACGCCGTTGGCACCCTTTGCAGCGTGCTCCAGCAGCAGCGCATCAATGACATAGGTGCCGCCCTCCATAGCCAGCAGCCCGCCACCTCTGCCTACAAAAGCGTCCACTCCTTCCAAAGTGATCCCGTTTTCGGCCAGGAGCTTGTTGATCGTCTCCATCCGGTACGGCAGCTGATCTGAAATTCCCCGGTACTGCGCCAGCACAGCAGCGTCATGACTTACATTTTTTGAAAACAGACACCGGTCATCTTCAAACATTGCGATTTTTGTTGAAGTAGAACCGGGATTGATTGCGAATATCTTCATAATGTACTCCTGTTCTTTTTTCTGCGGTGATATGATTTCTTCCGGCTCTCCGCGAACGGAAAGCCGGAAGGCATCAAAACAATTAGCTACACTTTAGGAGGCTTGGTTTATAGCATAAGTATAGGGTACAGCAAACCGATCCAGACGACCATCAGCGCTCCGCCGATGCGGGTGGAGATGGAGGAGAAGGCCAGAAGCTCCATGCGGTTGCAGGAGGACAGCACAGCCAGGTCACCGGAACCGCCGATGTTGCAGCAGCACAGTCCTGCGGTAACGCCGGTTTCAAAGCCGTACAGACCGAACAGATGGCCAAACAGAATTGCACCAATAAATGCACCCAGAACACCGAGGAAGATAACAACCAGCGCCTGAATGGAGAAGAAGGAGGTCAGATCCGTCAGTTTCAGAGACTTAATACCGATACCAGCAATCAGAGTGGGCAGCAGGGCACGGATCATGAAGTTCATGGCATTGGCGGTATAGTTGCCCACCTTTTCGTCCAGAATGCCGGTCGCCTTGATGATGATAGCAATAATGATGGACCATGCCAGTCCGGCGATGATGTTCAAGCCGGGGAGTTTACCCAGCATATTGCCAGCCTCGTAGATAGCGAAGCACATGAAGATGCCGCCGGCAAGGGCCTTGTAGTCGTCGGTGGTGGCAGGCAGCTTCTTCTCTGCCTTGGTTTCCATTTTGACACCGGTCTTGCGCAGAATGGTGGGGTTTTCATCGGGAGAAACCAGACCGGGGAACTTCTGGCAGACAGCCTTGCCCACGGCGGCCATAACCACCGCAATCACGTTGGCAATGGAAGCGTAGCACAGGAACATACCTGCCAGGCCAGTCATATCCTGACCGGTCAGATCGGAGTAGAGCTTGGGAATGGTGGTCATGGCGCCTGCGGAACCGCCGGACATGCAGGGAGCGCCCACGTTAAACAGCGCTTCGATGGGACCATAGCCGGTGACGAGACCGCCCAGCAGGACGAAGCCCAGAGCGAAGACCTGAGAACCGATGATAGCGGGCAAATACCGGGCGGTGGCACTCAGCAGAACCTTCCGATCCATGACCAGAACGGCACCAACCAGCAGGCAGGCAATGTAGGCATCCTGGAAGCCGCCGTTCATCAGAACCTTTACGCCGTTCTGCAGAGATTCTGGAACCAGTCCGAAGAAGTTCATGGCGGAGGCGCCGAACAGGGGCAGAATGCAGGCGCCGCCCAGATACTTATTCACAAAGGGAATGTTATCGCCCAGCCAGAAGAAGATGCCGCCGACGGACATCAGGAAGGCGAAGGTTGCGATGAAGCTGGTTGCGGTCAGACCCTCCGCCAGCTTGACGGTGGGCATCATGCCGGTATAGGTAACCAGCATCACGATAAGGAAGAAAGGCAGGAAGTGCTTCAGGCTCAGACCACAAACCTGAAATTGGAGTTTCTTTTCGTTACTCATGAGGATTCTCCTTTTCTAATGTGTCTCTTCGTTGTTTCTATTTCTGTCCGGACAGCAAACTACCCGGTATCAGACAGTTTACTGCGCCCCACCAATGAGAGCATTGAGAACGATGGACATGTACTTATCTTCTGCGGTCGCACTACGGCTGGTGATGACCACGGGCACCTGGGCACCCAGAACTGCGCCGCAGGTCTTGCCACCGCCGATGGTGGTTACGGTCTTGGCAAACACATTTCCACAGACGATATTGGGAACCACCAGAATATCCGCGTCTCCCGCAACGGGGCTGACATAACCCTTGATGGGCGCAGCCTCCGGATCCATAGCCAGATCCAGACTGATGGGACCTTCGATGGTCGCACCTTCCACGCCCTCTGCCTTGATAGCGTCCGCTTCCACGCACTCAGGCATCTTGGGATTGACCTTTTCCACCGCGGCAAGGATGGCAACCTTGGGATTATTATAACCCAACTTGTGGAATGCGTCTACCGCATTTTCAATGGCAGCTTTTTTCTGCGCTTGGGTGGGATAGGTCAGCAGCCCCACATCGGTGATGGCAAAAATTTTGTGATAGTTGGGGGACCACATGGTGCCGATCATGCTCATGGTGTCATTTTTCCGAATGCCGGTTTCCCGGTTCACCAGAACTTTCATCAGCGGGCCTGTTTCGGTCTTGCCCTTCATAATGCAGTCCAGCTTGCCCTCCCTGACCAGGCGGCAGGCAATCTGCGCACACTCGGTAACATCGTAGCTGGGAATGATCTCTGCCATTTCTGCGGGAAAGTCGAATTCTTTCAGCAGCTCTTTGATTTTTTCAGGTTCACCGATGAGCACAGGGAAAACCAGACCGTCCTTTGCCGCTCTGGTGACGGCATCCAGGGTGTGTTCATCCTGTGCGGCAACCACGCCGATGCGGCGCTTGACAGGGCAGGCTGCCAGCATGGCCTTCAGCTCTTCAAAATTACGAATCACAGCGGTTCCTCCTTATTCATGCGGACAGGCGCGGGGATCGGTAATCACACCGGCAATGGCGGAAACGGCAGCCACAGCGGGAGAACACAGGTAGGACAGTGTCTTTTTTGTGCCCTGGCGGCCGATGAAGTTGCGGTTCGCTGTGGAAAGCAGGCGGTCATCGTCAGCCATCAAACCGAAGGGCATACCGCAGCACAGGCCGCAGCAGGGATGGGTAACCACCGCGCCGGCTTCCACAAAGGTCTGGATATAACCCAGCCGAATGGCTTCCTTGTACACCTTGTTGGTGGCGGGAGTGACGATAAAACGCATATCCGGGGCGATCTTCTTGCCCTTCATGTAGCTGGCGGCGATGGCCAGATCGTCCAGATTGCCGTTGGTGCAGGAGCCAAGGAATACCTCATCGATTTTCGTGCCCAGAACCTCCGAGATGGGATGGACATTGTCAACGCCTTGGGGGCAGGAAAGCTGCGGTTCCAGTTCGGACACATCATAGGTCAGAACCTTCTCGTAGCGGTCATCGTCACCGGCCTTGACCCAGGCAATCTCCTCCAGCGGCATATCGTAGTAAGCGGCGGTTTTCTCATCCGCTTCAAATAGACCGCACTTGGCACCGGCTTCCAGAGCCATGTTCGCTACCGTGAACCGTGCCATCATATCCATTTCTCTGGCGGCGGGACCAACAAACTCAATGCTCTTGTACTGACCGCCGTCGGCTTTGATGTCTCCCAGAAGCTTCAGAATCACGTCTTTGGACATGACGCCATCCGGCAGATGACCGTTCAGAACCACCTTGATGGCCTCGGGAACCTTGAACCACAGCTCCCCGGTAATCAGAGCTGCACACATTTCCGCAGTGCCGATGCCGGAGCAGAAGTTACCTGCGCCGCCGTAGGTGGTGGTATGGGAGTCTGTAGCGGTTGCAACTTCACCGGGCTTGGCGTAGCGCATTTCATGCATCAGGGAGTGGCATATGCCCTCACCGATGTGATGCTTGGTCACACCGTACTCTTCGCCGATAGCAAGGCCTGCATTGTAGTGGGAGGTGTCGTTCTTGGCAACGGCGGTAGGCATACAGTGGTCATAGACGATACAGACTTTATCGGGATCCGCCAGCTTTTTCGCGCCCATTTTGTGCAGGGTATCCAGCACATAGGGGGTGTAGATGTCGTGGATCATGAAAAAGTCAGGATGGGTAATGAGAATATCTCCGGGTTTGCAGTCATGAACGCCAGCATTTGCCATCAGCAGCTTTTCCGCCATGGTGTAGTTGCCCTCTCCCCGCTGCTCCAGCGGCAGCTTGGCTGCCTGCGTGGGTTGGGCACCGGAGGCCAGACGCAGCTTGGTATCTTCAATCAGCCCCCCGTTGGAGACGATCTGGAACAGATTGTCCGGACAGCCGCCAATGGGGAAGGTTTGCCCGTTTACACTGACGCTCTTGCCGACCTCCACGGTGACGATATCGCCGCCCTCGCAGACATCCTGAATGCCGTCGCAGGTGATCAGCAGAATGCCGGAGTTAAAGGCGTTTCGGAAGAAGATGCGGGCAAAGCTCTTGGCGATGATGCAGCGCACACCATTGCTGGAGAGAACCGTTGCTGCCTGCTCACGGGAGGAGCCGCAGCCGAAGTTCGTGCCTGCCACCAGAATGTCGCCCGGGCGCACGGTGGAGCCAAACTCAGGCTTCAGCAGTTCAAAGGCGTACTTCTTCATCTCTTCGATGGTGGGAATGGTGCCCCGCTTGCCGGGGATAATGGTATCGGTATCAATGTCATTGCCGAATTTCCAGATACGTCCGCTGAATACTTTCTCCATTGTCGCTTCCCTCCTCAGATAGCCTTGGTGGTGGCTGCTTCCATGACGGATTCTACGGAGGCGCTGTAGACCATGCTGGTTTTTACGCCCATGCAGCCGTCAAAGGTATACAGACCGGTAGTGATGAGCTTTTCACCCTTGTCAATGACACCGGGCCCCTGCCAGGTAACGCTTCGGTCACCCACAGCGCCAATCTGGGCGTTGAAGTCGATGAACTTTTCAATCAGGCCTTCATTCAGCGCCATCAGATAATCCTTTGAGGTCGCGGGGACGATGGAAAGACGGAACCCGTAAGCAAGTTTCCTGCCCTCCATCAGAGCCGCAGCCTTGCGCAGGTCTGCGATGGTACCACCGGCAATGCCGCCGATCTGCCCCGCGTTCACATTTACGCCGCGAACGGCGCTTCTGGGCAGAATTGCCGCCTGCTCCTGGGCTTCCCGGTCATCGCAGGGCATTTTTACCATTGGCACCACTTCGCTGAGATCTACGGTCACGTCGGCGGCTTTGCTCTCAGACCACAGAGCCGTAAAGGCGCCGGTGCCGCAGACCATGCCGCAGATTACCGCCTTGTCGTGCTCGTTCAGGCTGCCTACCAGTTCGATGACTTTGCCCTTGGCAGAGGACCCCAGTTTCTTCATGATGGTCATAGCGGCATCCATTGCGGAGCCTTCCAGCTCCCCTTTCAGTTCCACAACAATGGTCTGGGGAACAATGAAGCTGTAGTAGCCGCCTTCGATGACTCTTGCCAGCTCCGGAACTGTTACATTCAGTCCCAGAGCACCGATGCTGCCATAGATCGAAGCGTGCCTGCCGCCGCCGATTACGATATCGCCGGGTTTCACGACCTCGCTGAGCATCCAGCTGTAGCCGATGCCTACGTTCTGGACGAACTTGCAGGAATATGTATGGGCGAAGGTATGGATACGCTTCCATGTGAAAGCGGCCTCAGGACTGCCGGTAGGCACATCGTGGTCAAAGATGACCACCACTTTTTCGGGAGACGCCACGCTTTTCACCAGTTCTGTCACCTTATTGGACGGGCCGTCAGTGATTACGGTATAGTCCGGCCTGACAGTGACGATAGAGCCTGCAGATGCTCCCAGCATGGATTCGATCATTGCTGCCATAATGATTGCACAACCTTTCTGTATTTCTGCCCTGCCCCGTTTTCCGGGGCAGGGTATGGAAGCCGCTTACTTTTCAGAGAGCGCTTTGTAGTTCTCATAACGCTGTTTGGCATCCTCTTCACACTTTGCGAACAGTTCTTCCGCTACGCCGGGGAACTTCCGGGCCAAGCTGGAGTACCGCACTTCGCCGTTCAGGAACTCACGGAAGTCGCCCTTAGGCTCCTTGCTGTCCAGGATAAAGGGATTTTTGCCCTGCTCAATCAGAGTGGGGTTGTAGCGGTACAGCTGCCAGTAGCCGCAGTCAACGGCGTTCTTCATCTCGGTCATGACATTTGCCATACCTGCTCGCAGACCATGGTTGATACAGGGAGCGTAGCAAATGATGATGGAGGGTCCGTCGTAGGCTTCTGCCTCGGTGATAGCCTTCAGCAGCTGAGCAGGGTTGGCACCCATGGCGACCTGCGCCACATACACATCCCGGTAGCTCATGGCCATCATGCCCAAATCCTTTTTCTTGGTGCGTTTACCGGCAGCGGCAAACTGAGCGACAGCCGCCCGGGGGCTGGACTTGGAAGCCTGTCCGCCGGTGTTGGAGTACACCTCGGTATCGAATACCATGATGTTGACATTTGCGCCGGTGGAGATCACATGATCCAGTCCGCCGTAGCCGATATCGTAGGCCCAGCCGTCGCCGCCGAAGATCCAGATGGACTTCTTACGAAGATGCTCGCTGTTGTTGCGAATGTAGGCAGTCAGTTCTGCCAGTTCCTCGGGTGCTTCGTAGACAGCCAATTCAGCCTTGAATTCCTCGCTGGCTACAGTGCTGGCATCGGAATCGTTGTAGGCATCCTGCCAGGCGATGGCGGCGGCACGGACACTGTCAGCATCGGAATCATTGGCAGTTTTTTCAATAAATTCCGCAACCTTGGCTTCCAGAGCGGCTCTCTGCTGCTCGGCGGACAGGTAGATACCCATGCCGAACTCGGCGTTGTTCTCAAACAGGGAGCCTGCCACTGCAGGGCCGTGACCCTTCTTGTTAGTGCAGTAGGGGAAGCTGGGGAAGGAGGTTGCCCACACCTGAGAGCAGCCGGTGGCGGTGGCGATGTACATATGGTCGCCATAGAGCTGGGTTACCAGCTTGGCGTAAGGGGTCTCTCCGCAGCCTGCGCAGGCACCGGAGAACTCCAGCAGCGGCTGATTGAACTGACTGTTCTTGACAGTCTTGACGCCGTAAGGATTGCGAACCTCAGGCAGAGCATCGATGTATTCCCAGTTTTTTTCTTCCTCACGCTGGGTATCCAGAGGCTCCATGGAAATGGCCTTGGTGGGGCAGACGGTGACGCAGGAACCGCATCCCTGGCAGTCCAGAACAGCGACCTGCATCCGGTACTTGTACTCGGAAGCCTTGGGCTTGGTATCCACAGCTTCCATTGCAATGGGAGCGCCTGCCACTTCTTCCTCCGTCAGCAGGAACGGGCGGATGGCAGCGTGGGGACAGACATAGGAGCAGTTGTTGCACTGGATGCACTTGGAGGCATCCCATGCGGGAACCTTGACGGCAACGCCGCGCTTCTCATACTTGGAGGTGGCCTGGGGCATGGTGCCGTCGGCGTGCTCTTTGAAGGCGGAAACCGGCAGGCTGTCGCCCTTCATGGCGTTGACAGGCTCCAAAATGTTGGTAACGAAGGCGGGAACATCCTTGCGTGCCTCGACAGCGGGAACCTCCAGGTCAGCCCAGGACGCGGGATAATCGATCTGTACGGCACCGCAGATACCGCGATCCACGGCGTTGTAGTTCATCTGAACCACTTTCTCGCCCTTCTTGCCGTAGCTCTTCAGGGCAGCGGCCTTCATATAGCCAACCGCATCCTCATCGGGAATGATGCCGGTGATGTGGAAGAAGGCTGCCTGCAGAATGGTGTTGGTACGATTGCCCAGTCCCAGCTCCGCCGCGATGGCCACGGAATCGATGACATACAGCTTGGCATTCTTCTGTGCCAGAGCCTTGCGCATGGAGACGGGCAGATGTTCCTCCAGCTTCTCAACGGTATCCCAGTCGCAGGCCAGCAGGAAGGAGCCGCCTTTTTTCAGGTCAGATACCATATCGTAGCTGTTGACATAAGCCTTGTTGTGACAGGCCACAAAGTCGGCATGGGAAACCACATAGGAAGAACGGATGGGGGTGTCGCCAAAACGCAGGTTGGACTTGGTAACGCCGCCGGACTTCTTGCCATCGTACTCAAAGTAGGCCTGCACATACTTGTCGGTGTGGTCGCCGATGATCTTGATGGTGTTCTTGTTTGCGCCAACAGTGCCATCGGAGCCAAGACCCCAGAATTTGCAGGAAACGGTGCCCTTGGGGATGATGTCCAGTTCCTCAGCGATAGGCAGGCTGCGGAAGGTCACGTCATCCTCGATACCAATGGTATAGTGGTTGGCGGGTTCTGCCTTACGCATATTGTCGTACATGGTGACGATCTGCGCGGGCGTGGTGTCCTTACAGGCCAGACCAAAGCGGCAGGCATAGACAGGGATATCGCTCCGGAACTCCTTCAGGACGGAGCACACATCCTCGTACAGGGGTTCGCCCACAGCACCGGGCTCCTTGGTGCGGTCCAGAACAGTGATAGCCTTTACCGTTTCAGGCAGCTGCTCCAGGAAATGCTTCACAGGGAAGGGACGGTACAGATGGACATTCAGATAGCCAACCTTCTGGCCCTTGCTCATCAGATAGTCGATGGTCTCGGCAGCGGTCTCAGCAACGGAGCCCATGCCTACCAAAACCAGCTCCGCATCGGGAGCGCCGTAGTAATTGACATTGTGGTATTCCCGTCCAGTGAGCTTGCTCATTTCACCCATGTACGCTTCTACAACATCAGGAAGGTTGTCATAGTAGGGGTTCATTACCTCGCGGCACTGGAAGTAGGTATCGGCATTCAGTCCAACGGTGCGAAGCAGGGGACGCTCGGGGTTCAGAGAGCGCTTGCGGAACTTCTCAAGTTCCTCATAGTCCACCAGTTTTGCCAGGTCATCATAGTTCAGCAGGTCTACCTTCTGAATTTCATGGGAGGTACGGAAACCATCAAAGAAATGCAGGAAGGGCACATGACCCTTGATGGCGGACAGGTGGGCAACCGCGCCCAGATCCATGCATTCCTGCGTATTAGAGGATGCCAGCAGAGCAAAACCGGTCTGACGGCAGGCCATCACGTCGGAGTGCTCCGCGAAAATGGAAATGTTGTTAGTAGCCACGTTCCGGGAAGCAACGTGAATGACACCAGGCTTCAGCTGGCCCGCGATACGGTACATGGTGGGGATCATCAGCATCATACCCTGAGAGGCAGTGTAACTGGTGGACAGGGAGCCGCCATCCAAGCTGCCGTGCATGGAGGCAACCGCGCCTGCCTCGGATTGCATTTCAATCAGCTTTACAGGCTGACCAAAAATGTTTTTCATACCGCTGGCAGCCCACTGATCAACAAAGTCAGCCATGGGGCTGGAGGGAGTGATGGGGTAGATTGCGGCGACTTCGGTAAACGCATAGCTGGCGTAGGCAGCAGCCTCGTTGCCATCCATTGTCTTTTTCTTTACCATTTGAGTTTTCTCCTAACAAAATAAGCAGTTGAGCGTTTTGTACGCCACATACAAAAGCAGCCCTTATTTTTTAATCACTAAAACGTTAATTCTACATATTTCGTTGCAAGCTCAGTATAGTTTAACGTAAAACTAATGTCAATATGAAAAATTTAATTCGGTTAGTATCACAAGTTGACGCTTACTAAACTGGGCAAAATGCAAATAAACTTTAGTAAAAGTTTAGTAAAGGAATTGACATTTTTCGGGAACACATTATAATAGGAATATCCAGTTTTCGCGTTTTGAAAAGTCAACAACACCCAGGAGGTGATCCCATGGCAACCCTGAAGGATGTAGCGGTTCAGGCAGGCATCTCTGTTACAACTGCTTCATTAATACTCAACGGCAAAGCCAAGGAAAAGCATATCTCGGACAAAACCATTCAGCTTGTCCTGGAGGCGGCGGAGCAGCTCCAATACCGACCCAATCACAGTGCCAGACAGCTGCGGGTAAAAACCTTCAGCCGCCCACGGGTCTGTTTTTACTGGCCGTTGGATGTGCGCTCCAATCTGCTGGGTTATCGTTTGGCCGGCTTACAGAACGCACTGGTGGAGCAGAATCTGGACTACGAGCTGGTGGTGCAGAACTATTACAATAATCATATTGAAGATTTTATTGCCCCGCTGACCAAGGGGTACTACGATGCTGCTGTCATTGGCGGCGCAAGCCCCCATGATGTAGAGACGTTGGAAACCATGGATTTTTCCGTCCCCATCGTGCTGTTGAACCGGGAAAGCAGAAAATTTGCCTCTGTCGGTGTGAATAACAGCCATGTTGGTCTCCAGGCGGCAGTTCTGATACAGAAAAAAGGGTATAACCGTTGCGCGGTTGTCAAAGCTTCCGCCCATTACACCGGCAGCTCCGCCCGAACCCAATCGTTTTTATTTACCTGTCAGCAGCTCGGCATTGAGATCCGGCGGGAATGGATATTCAGCGGTCCCGCAACCATTGCCGGCGGCGCCCAGGCCACTGAGGAGTACTGCACACTGCCGGACAGGCCATCTGTAATCTATTATGAGACGGACTGCATGGCCCAGGGCGGTGCCTATGCCCTGCACAGGATGGGCCTGTCTGTGCCGGAGGATGTGGAGATTCTTGCCATTGGCCAGCAGGTACCGGAAACCATGCAGTATTTGATTCCTTCCATCAGCTGCATTTATCTGCCTCCCAACTCCGTAAAGTACTGCATCTCTCTGGTGGCCCAGATGCTGGAGAATCCCTCGGCCGAACCGGCCCACATTGAGCTGGAACCGCTTATTCAGCTTCGCAGCAGCTTCAGCCTGTAGAAAACCGTATTCAAAAAGCGCACGGATACAGACGGTCCGTGCGCTTTTGTCAGCACTTCATAAGTTTAACGTTAAACTATTGTGAAAAACTACTAATTGACAACGGTATTTTCATTGTGATACACTTAGTATAACGAATTACTAAAACGTTACTCTATTATTTCTTTCTCAAATTGCGGCTTTTCCCTCCGCGCCACCGGAGGGCGGCAGCCGCAGCTTCTCGCGTGGGACGTTTCCCGGCGAAAAAACGTGAAAGAAAGGCGTGTGATTCCATGTCATACGGAGTATTCTCAACCAACACCCCCGTCCGGCTGAACAGTCTGGATTTCCGGGATGGCCAGCAATCCATGCTGGCTACCCGCGTCACCACCGAGGACATGCTTCCTTTTCTGGAACGTATGGATAAAATCGGCTATGACAATATGGAAATGTGGGGCGGCGCAACCTTTGATGTATGCATCCGATATCTGAACGATGATCCCTGGGAGCGGCTGCGGAAATTCAAAGCCGTTATGAAAAATACACCCCTGAAAATGGTTTGCCGCGGACAGAATCTGGTAGGATACAAGGCTTACCCGGATGATATCGTCCGCAGATTTATTGCCGCCGCAGCCCGGAACGGGATGGACATTTTTCTGATTTTTGACTGTCTGGATGATCTTCGCAACTGCCAGGTTCCCTTTGAAGCGGTTCTGGAAGCAGGCAAGAAGGTGGAAGGCTCCCTGCAATATATGATCAGCCCCTACCACACCCGGAAGATGCGGGTGGAGAACGCGCTGGAACAGCAGCGGATGGGGGCTTCCGGTATCCACGTGGAGGACATGGCCGGTCTGATGGATCCTACCGAGGCTTACGCCCTCATCTCCGATCTGAAGGATGCTCTGGATATACCCGTTTACCTGCACTGCCACTGCACAGGCGGCATGGCTGAAATGTGCTACTGGGAAGCCGCCCGGGCAGGCGTTGACGGACTGGATGTAGCATTCTCCCCCATCGGTCTGGGCGCCTCCCTGCCCGGTGTGGAGAACGTCGTTGCCGCTCTGCGGGGCACGCCCCGGGACACCGGTATTGATCTGGCACAGTTAAATTCCCTGAATGCCGACTTTAAGGCGCTGCGGAAGAAGTATGCGGAATTCTCCTCTGCGCTTGTGGGCGTGGACGTCGGCTGTCTGCAGCATCAGATCCCCGGCGGTATGCTGACCAATCTGGAAAGCCAGCTGAAGAACATGAAGGCTTTCCACCGTCTGGATGAGGTGCTTCAGGAAGCGGTACAGGTACGTGCCGACATGGGCTATCCTCCTCTGGCCACTCCTTCCAGTCAGATGTGCGGCACCCAGGCCACCACCAATGTGCTTACCGGCAAACGTTACGGCATGGTTTCCAAAGAAATGGCCGATTACTGCCGCGGTATGTACGGTCAGGCACCCGGCCCCATCAGCCCCGATCTGATGAAGGCCGCTCTGGGCGACGAAAAGCCCATTACCTGCCGTCCCGCGGAGCTGCTGGCTCCCGGCTGGGAGGATGCCTGTAAGGCTGTGGGCGATCTGGCGACCTGCGAGGAAGATATTCTGACCTATGCGCTGTTCCCCAGCATCGCCCCCAAGTTCCTGGAGGAAAAACGCCGAAAGGCTGCAAACTGTGTTTCCTATACCATTGAAATATGTGAATAAAAAGGTGATACTACCATGAAACAAACAAATCCCGAAAAGCTGGAACAGTCCAAAGCCATTCTTCAGCAGCTGAAGGAAGCCCGAGGAGGTTCCCTGCTGGAATCCCATCGGAAGATGGGCAATGACCCCTACCTTGCCAAGATGTTTCTGGATACCTACCAGAATAACAAGGCCGACTGCACGATCCCAAAGAAATACAAGGAGCTCATGGTCATGGCTGTCGGCATGGCTACCGGCACTGCTACTACCATGAACGTTCATGCCAAGCTTGCCGTTCAGAACGGCGCCACCGTGGATGAAATCTGCGAGGTTATCCGCATGATCTTCTTCACCTGCGGTGTGACAAAGCTGCTGCCCATTCTGGAGCAGCTTGATCTTGAGGCACTGGAACTGGACGAATGATTTCTTCCCGATGCTGGCGGGGATGCCGCGCCTTTGGACATGGTAATCAATCTTCCTCTTTCTTTTGATCAGGCATTCCCATAAGCATAAAGTCAGCCCCCGGAAAATGCCGGAGGCTGACTATTTTTCTTTCGTTAAACGATAAACGTTGACAATGGCCTGTTTCCCCTTTATCATTAGATTCAGAAAGCACAAGGAGGTAAAGCCATGCCTACCATTAAAGATGTCGCCAAGCAAGCCGGAGTGTCTGCAACAACCGTATCCATTATTCTCGGCGGCAAAAGTGAACAGAGGAAGATTCCTGCCGCTACCTGTGAGCGTGTTCGGGAGGCCGCCCGTCAGATCGGTTACCGCCCGGATCCAAGCGCCAAGCGGCTGCGCAAGGGCGGTGATCGAAAGCCGGTAATTGCGTTTTTCTGGCCAATGGACTATCGTCTGCCCATCCTGGCCTCCTTTATTAACAGCATCTCCAAAGAATTGCGCAATCAGGGTGTGGAATGTGAACTGGTGGTGCAGACCTTCGAGAATGACAAACTGAAAGACGCGGCTCAGGTATTGCAGGATCATTATTACAGTGCAATGATCATCGGCGCCTGTTCGGCTGATGATCTGGCGTTTTTGGAATCACAAAATCTAACAATCCCAGTGGTGCTCATCAATCGAACTTCGCAGCGGTATTCATCGGTTTGTGTCGACAATGAAAGAATCGGCCGGGAAGCGGCAGAAATGATTCTCAAAAAGGGCTATCGCAGTGTTGCCCTGCTGACAGCCAGTGAACGCTACCTGCAAACACGACGGCGTACGACGGCGTTCATTGACACCTGCCGGGTGTTGGGAATCACCATTGAAAAAAGCCACATTCTCACGGTTCCGGGCAATATGGCAGGGGGCTCCATGGGTGCCGTTCAGTTCTGCTATTTGGACAACCGTCCCAAAATGCTTTTCTGTGAATCAGACAGTTTGGCTTTGGGGGCGCTGAGCACCTTTCAGCGTCTGAATATTTCTATTCCAGCCGATCTGGAGGTGCTGGCAATTTCCATGCTGGGGCAGGAAGAAACCCTCTATTCCCTGCCGTCACTGAGTATCATCGATCTGCCTAATGAAAAAATGGCTTCCGCTGCCATTCGGATCATTCTGAAGCAGCTGAATGACTCTCTTACCGGAAACAGCACGCCCATTCATGAGATGGAAAAGGCGGATATCATCCTGCGGGATTCGTTCCGTCTGCCGATGCTATGAGAGTTTCGCATAGAGAAGAACTGAGGACAAGATTGCCATAATATACTTCTGTAAAGTAGATATTTTTAGATTTCCTGCTCCTTCTTGTGAGATGTGTATTTCTGTGCCTGTTCCTGATTTTTGCGGGCGGAGTCCACATGGGATTTGAGTTTCCAGAGCTGCTGAGAATCCGCACGGATGGATTGGAACTGGGCATAGGTTTCCTCGTGCTCCTGTTCCAGCTTGGCATACTCTGCATCCAGCTTATGCTGGTCAAATTTTCCGTCCGGAAATTCTGCCGAGAGTTTCCGGCGGGCTTCGTAGAACTGTTTCAGTTCGGCAGCGTGGTCCGACTTGTACTTCTCTTTGGATCGGGTGAACTTGGTTTTCTGCAAGCCATCGTACACGGGCTTCATCTCATGGTAGGTAGCCAGATAGTCCGGCAGCTTGCGGATTTCTTTCATGCGGGCAATCTGGCTGTCCAGCGTTTCCTTCAAAGCGTCGGAGGATTCCCGGAGCGTGTTCACCCGATCTTCCAGCGTTTCCAGATCGTGAATCCCGTTTTCCATGAGGTAGTTGAACAGGGCGTTCATTTCCTTCAGATTGTTGATCCGGGCTTTCTGGGAATAGGCCCCGGCGTTCCGGTGGTCAAAATAGGCTTGCAGCAGGGAAATCAAATCCGGGGATTTCGGTTTGGACAGTTCTGCCTTTGCATCCTTGATCCATTCAACCAGAGCGGCAATCTTCTTTCGGATATCCCGGATGGCAGCGTTGGTGGCTTTCACCCAGCGGTTGAACTCGCCCTTTTCCGTTGCGATACCTTTGCGCTCCATTGCCCGGACGGTGGGGCCTTCGTGAATGGTAGGCAGCAAATCCACGCCCTGACGCTCATAGCTGCGGTGGTCAATACGGTTAGGCAGCTCCTTTTCGGCAAACTTGGCGTTGCACAACTCCGCCCATGTCTTCCGCCAGTGCTCCAGCGTTTCGGGGCTGCCCCAGTCGGTGGTGGGCACGGCATTGAATATATAGTCCCCGGTTCCATCCGGGATTCGGTTGCCGTTTTCGTCCAGCACATATTCCCGCCGCTGCTTGTTGCCCCACTTGCCGTTCGGCTCCATGGGGCAGATGGGGCACATTACATGGAAATGGGGATTGGAGATGCCGCCATCCTCTTTATCGGGGGAATGCACGGCGAAGTCCACGATCATGCCCCGGCTCACAAACTGCTCCAACAAAAACTGCCTTGCGAGATTGATGTTCTCCTCCATGGAGAACTCGTTCTGCAAGGCAATGTCAAAGCTGTATGCAAGCTGGGCTTTCTTTCCGCGCTCCACTTTCTCCACGGCGTTCCAAAGGGTTTCCCGGTCTGCGTACTCCGGCGGGGCGTGGGCGGGCAGCAGAATTTCGGAACAGATCACGCCGCCCTTGCGGGTGTAGTCGCTGTCCTCGCCATAGTATTCGCTGTGGAGCTTTTCGCCGGAACGGTAGGCAGCAGCGGCAACGGCAGACTGTCCGGCGCTGCGTTTGATTTGGGTGACATGAAAATGAAATAGTGCGATGGTCAAGCCCTCCCTTGGTCATGGACATGGAGTGCTTCCACAAGCAAAGTCTGAACCTCCGGCAGAGCAAAGACCGATTCTGCAAAAGCATAGAATTCCACTTCCGTCAGAGCTTTCACCGTGGGAGCCACACTCTCCACAGCGGCTCCACGGGTAATGAGCCGGTGGGTGCGCTTTCGCCGTTCGCCTTTCTCACAATAGGCAATGCGGTTTTCATACTGCTGTGCCTTGTGTTGAAGCTGAACAAGCTGCCGTTCGCAGGCGGCACGTTCGTCTTCCAGTTGGGATAGGGATTTCTGTTTTGACATTTTTGAATGACCTCCTAAAAGATTTGGATAAAAAATGACCGCCAGCATTCACTGACGGTCAGATTCACGATATAAAAACTTGGTCAGCGGGAATGGTTTGCAAAACCGTTTCTGCTGACCAAGTCTGCAAGGATAGCCGCTTTCGCGGCGCAAGGGAGCGCAGCCCCTTGTTCGGAACGCAGTGACGCAAAACGCCCCGGACATTCAGGTGTCAGGGTGTTCGGCCTCGCAGAGCGCACATACGGGGTTCCCCCGTATAGAAGTGCGCCCTTAGTATAAGAACTAAGGGATTAAGGGTGCGTGTCCGAGCACCTTTCATATCCGTACGAGTTGCTTTGGTTCTCATTTCCATCATTTTTTCCTCCCAAACAAAATGACGCATCAAAAATGGACGGTCTGCAATTTCTGCAAACCACCCTTGGGTGATGTTATGCTGTTTGTTCGTCCGAGGGTGCCTCCGTCCCGGCATCTGACTGCGCCTGCTGCTGTATCAGCAGTCTCTGCCGCTCCTTCTTCCGGTAGTATTTCTCCCGATTGGCAGCTCTCTTTTTCCGCTGTGCTTCCATCTCCGCCAGCTCCTCCGGGGTCGGCTCCGGCATGGGGATGTCGAACTTGCCGATGAATTTTAAATAGATATCGATTTCCATAGTCCGCTCCCCGTCGATCTTTTCCGGGGCGTGAACCAGAATCTTATCCACAAATTCAAAAATCATGGGCGTGGTCAGTTCCGAAAAATCGGTGTACTTCTTCGCCAGGGCTAGGAACTGGTCAGCCCGGTCGGTATCCGTGCGGAACGCTTCCAGCGCACTCTGATCCGCCGCGATCATGGCATCCAGTTCCGCCTGCTCCTGCTCGTATTGGGCGCAGAGGGTATCAAACCGATGTTCCGTAATTTTGCCTGTGGCATAGGATTCATACAGCTTTTTAATCAGCACATCCAGCTCAGCGGAGCGTTTCTTCGCCTTGGCGATTTTCTTTTTCAGTTCTTTTGTATCCGCTTCGTGCTTGAGTTTGGATGCAGCAAGAACCTTTTGCCGAAATGCTTCCTCGTTGGAAATGGCATAGGCGCTGACTGTGCGAATGGTTTCAAGAAGCAGCGTGCGAACTGTCCGGGTGCTGATGTTGTGAGAGCAGCACAGCCGGGTCTCCCGGATGGCTGTCCGGGTGTAGGCAGAGCAGTTGTAGTTGTCATTCAGAAACTGGGCATTGCGGTTTCGGTGGTTGTACATTTTCGCCCCGCAGTCGGCGCAGAACATCAGCCCCGTCAGGGGGTTGGCTTCCCCGGTGGTGTCCGTGCGCCGGACGGTTTGCCGCACCTCCTGCACCCGCTCCCATGTGGCCTTGTCGATGATGGCCTCATGGGTGTTCTCGAAAATCAGCCAGTCCTCCGGGGAATTTTTCACCCGCTTGTCCTTGTAGGATTTCTGGGAGGTTCGGAAATTCACCGTATGCCCCAGATACTCAGGCTTCGAGAGAATGGCCCCCACGGTATTCCCATTCCAGTCGTAGGGCCGGGTCATGTCCACATTGTTTTTGTGGGAGCCACTGCCCCGGACGGAAAGGTAATAGGCGGGACACTCCACTTTTTCCTTTGTCAGGATTTCCGCAATCTTGTACTGCCCGTATCCTTCCAGCGCCAGGTGATAGATACGCCGGACTACTGCGGCGGCTTCCTCATCGATAATCCAGTGATCTTTGTCCTCCGGGTCTTTCTTATAGCCATAGATAGCATGGGTGGAAGTATGCTTCCCAGAGATGCCTTTGATTTTGTAGGCAGCGGATACCTTGCGGGACTGATCCCGCAGATACCACTCGTTCATGATGTTCAGAAACGGGGCAAACTCGTTGCTATTCTGATCTTCGCTGTCCACACCATTGGCGATGGCAATAAAATGAACCCCATGCTGACGAAAGAATACCTCGGTGTAAAAGCCTGTTTGCAGATAGTCACGACCTGCCCGGCTCATGTCCTTGACAATCACCCGGCAGACCTTTCCGGCTTCAATATCGGCAATCATGCGCTTCCAATCGGGACGCTCAAAGTTGCCGCCGGACCAGCCATCATCCGTATAGTGGGCGATGTTGGTATAGCCGTGCTGGGCTGCATAGTTTTCGAGGTATGCTTTCTGATTCAGAATGGAGTTGCTGTCGCCCGTGAGATCATCGTCACGGGACAGGCGTTCGTACAGCGCCGTGATCTTTCCTTCAGTCTGTTTCACGCTCATGACGCGCTCCTTTCAGACTGACGGCTCATTTGTGGTGGATTCATTATATCACACCCGTTTGGAAGATTCAACGCATCCCGCTGAATCATCCGCAGAATTTTATCTTCCATGGTTTCCTCTCCTGTCTCATTGAAATGTACGCGAACTTTGTAATTCGTATTACCCACCCGGCGGGTCAGGGTCACATAGTCTTTGCGGCTTTCGTTTTCTGCCATTGAACCTCGCTTTCTTGCGTCCCGGACGCAAATCCAATAGTTGTGTTTTCTGATATGTTTTCATAGTCGTGATTCCTTTCGTGTGAAAAGTTTATGGAATAGACAAACCTCCCAGGTTAATTTTGGCTCCTGTGACCAACAGAAAGTGGAAAACAGGCCAGGGAATGTAACTGCATTACCTTCGCAAATGCAGCTTAAAAAGTGGTTGCGCTGCAAGCACTTTTTTGTACCAAAGCGTTACATTGCAGCTTTACTCCTGAATTTGCGTACTCTGGCGGCGGTCTGTTCTTTTCGGGCCGCCGCTGCGCATTTGTCGGAGCAGTACACTCTGCGCCTGCTGACCGGGAAGGGCTTTCCGCAGTGCTGGCAGCGTTTTGTGGGCAGCCCCTGCAAGGCCGCTTCCAGTTCGGGATCGTTGGGCAGAACCGCTTCCCGAAAGTACCTGCACATGGAGCTGTTTGTGTAACAGACGCCAAGCATGGGGCATTCACAGTCCAACGGCAGGCAGCCATATTCCCTGTCATAATTGGCACAGCTTCCAGTCACCAGTTTTCGGATGGAGCGTCTTTCTTGCGTGCTTAATTCTCTTGTGGTTTTTGTCATAGGCATATTCTTTCCTTTCTTAAATATCTGGGAGAACGAAAAATGCCCGCCGAACTTGGCGGGCATCTTATCTCCTCGCTATGGTTATGGGGAAATTCTCAAAAAACAGGCTAATTGCAGGACAATCCCATTTCAAAAAACAGGACAAACAGCCGTGGAATGTTCCCCAACTAATATTTCCCACGGAATCGTCTGCCCCACCTCAGAGGATGTCGTATTTTACGCCTCCCTTGCGGCCATAATCTTACTCTTGTCTGTTGGTGTGGCTTCTCAGCCATTCCAACAAATCATGCTTCATCACCAACTTTCGTCCTCCAATCCGCAAAGTGGGAAAATCCGGGCTGTTCAGCAGGTTGTATGCCCCGGCTTTGGAAATCCGCAGCGCCTCCGCCAGCTGCTTGACATCCATCACATCAGGCATGGTTTCCAATGGTTCTTTGCTCATATGATCTCCTTTCCGGCATCAAAAAAGCAGCCACGAAAACTCGTGACTGCCTAAAGTGCCTTGTGCTAAGTTGTGTGCTTGTCCAGAAAATCGCTGTACTCCCCGGAAACAAAGTCCTCATACTCCCCAGCCAGCTTTTCAATGCGCTTACTGACTGCGCTGGGCGATTTGAAACCGGCCTTTTCAGCAATTTCCTTTAGAGAGAAACCCTCATAGCGTAGCTGCAAAATCAATTTGTCCTGCTCGGTCAGCTTGCCCTTGAACTGCTCCATGCTCTGTTCGGCAAGTACCGTGGATTCAAACTCGCCCCGGGGATCGGCAATGTCATAAAGCTGCTCACCGTCGATATTGGATCCATTTTCCAGCACATCCTCCAGAGAAATGTGCTCTGCGGTACGGCTGTGGTTCCATGATCGCATAAAATCCCGCTTGTTGATGTTCTTTCCGGTGTAATCCGCAACCTGACGATTGTTCCAGATTTCGTCGATCATTGGCTGCCAGTTCTGTTCCTCCACAATCCTATCCGTCAGATTGCCAACCAGATTGCCGAATTGCTGATAGCTGAGCCAAGGCAGCTCCGAATCCTTGTCCATGAGGAACAGCCGCTGGAAGCTCCATTCCATCTCCGTTTCAAACTTCTGCCGGAAATACTTGATGATTTCATAGGACAGCCGCCAGAGCGGAAAGTCACCGGAATAGTTTGACCAGTTGCCGGGGATGTCGTGTTTTGGTGCTGTTGACAAACTCCAAAATCTCGATTTTTTATCGGAAATATGGTACAATA
>OBLI01000319.1_pt1 | contig 52579 bp, 36 predicted proteins | sample 1519701 | NCBI WGS metagenome assembly OBLI01 (sample SAMEA3663005, study PRJEB22513) | pig gut metagenome | biome: pig gut; feature: pig-associated habitat; material: faeces | place: France | collected 2012
TAAACCATATTAGTTAATCGCCCTCAAATCTGTCAACACTTTTCAGGGATAGTCATAATGTTTATTGAAAATTAGTAAATCTTGTCACATTTCATAGCGACGAATCACTATTAAATTGGCAATTATCGCTACAAATTTACACAAATTTACCTAATATTATCAACGAATTATCACATTTTTCAAAAAACATTGTGTTTCTATGGGAATATCGGCATAAATTGAGGATTTTCCTGTTTACGCGTTTTTGGCAAGTTGTTCGACCATGTGGGTTACGGAGCCTTACGAACATTTCCCGCCCGATTTTCAACGGCACAGTTATATCTTTTTTCTCAAATCTGCAATAGTTTCCTTTTTTTTCGTAAATTTGCATTATGTTTTTCTCTCTTTAAGGGGAATGTTCGGTTTTCTGAGATTTTTTACCCTGTTTTTGTATCATTATTTTGCACCTATTTTTAATTTCTATCTATGGACAGTAAAGCAGATGTTTTGTCTCTCTCCGAGTGCCGTGAGCTGATCTCTCTGGCCGGGTCGGTTCGCACCATACTCTCCACCTTGCTCTCAGCCGAGGAGTTCGATAGCCTCTCCAAGCAGTTGACCGATGCTCTCCGCTCCGATAGCCCGGCTCACGACGGCAAGGGGCTCCCTTACGCTCTGATGACACTCCGTACTGCCTCTACCTTTGCCGAGATGGTTGACCCCGACCGCAATATCCTCTTGTCGATTTTGCTGAGTCCTCTTATCTCTCTCGATATTCTGCCGGTGGAGAAGGTGCGTCGAGACTGGGGCGATGATATCGCCGACCTCTATCTCGGCATCGAGAACGTGTCGCGCTTCAGCGCTCGTAATAGTGCAACCAACCAGGAAAATTTCCGCGGGCTCGTTATCTCGCTCGCTCATGATATCCGAGTCATCATCATTATGATAGTCCGCTCGCTCGTGCTTATGCGATCTATCAATCTCCACCCCGATGATGACTGGGTGCGCAATGTCGCCTTCGAGGCTAATTGCCTCTATGCGCAGCTCGCTCATCGACTCGGTCTCTATAAGATCAAGGGGGAGCTGGAAGACCTCTCTCTTAAGTATACCAACCGCGAGATTTATACCCAAATCGCCCATAAGTTGAACGCCACCAAACGTTCGCGTGAGGCATATATCAAGTCATTCATCGACCCGGTGAAGACTGCCCTCGAGAAGGCGGGACTCAAGTTCGACATAAAGGGCCGAACAAAGTCTATCTCTTCTATCTGGAATAAGATGCGTAAGCAGAAAGTCGACCTCCCCGGCATCTACGATCTATTTGCCATCCGTGTCATCCTCGATTCCGCCCCGGAGAAGGAGAAGAGCGATTGCTGGCTCGCTTATTCCATACTGGCGGATATGTATACTGCTAACCCCGCTCGTATGCGCGACTGGATCTCTATCCCAAAGAGCAATGGCTATGAGTCGCTCCATGCCACCGTAATGGGCCCCGAAAATAAGTGGGTCGAGGTGCAGTTCCGCACTCGCCGCATGGACCTCGTCGCCGAGAAGGGCCTCGCTGCCCACTGGAGATATAAGGGGGGAAAGTCGGATGGTACCGACCTCTGGATGAACAATATACGAGATATCCTCGAAAGTGCCGACGCCGGACCCATGCAACTGATGAAGAATATTCAGATGGACCCATTCGGCAAGGAGGTATTCGCATTCACTCCTAAGGGTGATCTCTTCCGCCTCTCCGGCGGCGCTACCGTGCTCGACTTCGCTTTCCATATACATTCCAATGTCGGTGCTCGTTGCATCGGCGCTATCGTCAATGGCCAAAACCGTAAACTAAATTATAAGATTCAGAATGGCGATACCGTCGAGATCCTCACCTCTGCCAATCAGACTCCACGACAGGAGTGGCTCAATATAGTCACTTCTCCTCGTGCCCGCAATAAGATCAAACAGAAACTTAATGAGGAGAAGCAACATACTGCCGACCTCGGAAAGGAGGCTCTGCTCCGTCGCGCCAAGAATCGAAAGATCGATATCGATGAGGCCCTCTTGATGAAACTTATCAAGAAGTTGGGTTATAAGTTTGCCCTCGATTTCTACGCCGACCTCGGCAACGAAAAACTCGATGTCGGCAAGATACTCAATTCTTACGTCGAGTCTACCGTGATGCCCGGCGAAGTGGAACATGTTTCGGCTGAGGAGTTCGAGATGCGTAGTGACGACGCCGACCACGCCAAGCATGACGATGTACTCGTGATTGGGGAGAAGTCGATCAATGGCCTTAGCTATAAGTTCGCCAAGTGTTGCAATCCTATCTATGGCGATGATGTATTCGGCTTTATCTCCAGCGATGGCGTCGTGAAGATCCATAAGAATAACTGCCCCAATGCCGAACATATCAAGCAGCGCTACCCCTACCGCGTGATCCGCGCCGACTGGAGCGGCAAGACCGGAACAGTACTCCCCGCCACTCTCCGTGTTGTCGGCAATGACGATATCGGCATCGTCTCAAACATCACTTCGATCATCTCTCATGAGGCGGGTGCCGCTCTACGCAGTATCTCTATCGATTCCCACGACGGTATCTTCCAAGGCTTCCTCGTGATTGGCGTTTCCGACAATCGTCAACTCACCACCCTGATAAAGAAAATTAAAACCGTCAAGGGTGTCAAAGATGTAACACGTCTATAACCACAATAACCCGTAACTCAATACTACCAATGAAAACAAAATCATTTCTCCTCTTATCTCTCTCCCTCTCTCTCCTCTCTCTTCTCTCTCTCTCCTTAGCTTCGTGTGCTTCGGGTAATAAGGATGGCGAGAAGGCGAAGGCTGATTATCAGCAGTCGCTCCAAGATTCAATCAAGGCTATTCAGGCTGAGATCGAGTCTGCCAATCAGCGTCTCGAGTCGCTCCGTGATTCGATCGATCAGTCGCTCCTAAATTTCACCACCGTAGCCAATCCGCGTGAAGTCGGCAGCTATATCATCCTTACTTCCGCGAAAAAGAATTACCCCCTTTCTGCCACAGGCATTGCCGCTCGTCTCGATGAGTCCGGTGTATTCCAACTCATCGCTGCTCTCTCCGGCAAGCCGTTCAATCAGATCGCCGTCTCTGCCGCCGGTCAAAGCATCGAGTCTGACGTAGTGCCGCGCGATCAGGGACTGAATTACCAAACCGATCAACTCACCACTGTGATGTTCTCCGGGCGTGTCACCGATTCAATCGCCGCTTTTATAGCATCCACTCCCGATCAGATTACTCTCTCTTATCGCCAATCTCGCGAGGTGAAGAGTATAAAACTTTCCCCCAATGATAAGGAGTTGATCTCTCGCACTTTTATGCTATATAAGCAGAGATGTCAGCTCTCCCTCTTGGAACACAAGATTCCCCTCCTGCATCAGAAGATCAACCTGATCCGTGTACACCTCGACAACAAAGATTTAGCCCCCTCCGATTCAACTAATTAGAGGTGGATAGGTCTTACCCCCCCTCTTAATATCTACGATAAAAGAGGATATATCGACACGCCGATATATCCTCTTTTATATTATATGATCCTGATAGATCTTATTTGATCACGTTAAGACGCTTGCCTACTGCGATGAAGGCGGCTATCGCCTTGTCGAGTTGCTCGCGTGTGTGGGCTGCTGATAATTGTACGCGGATGCGAGCCTGATCTTTAGGCACTACCGGATAGTAGAAGCCGGTCACATAGATACCCTCTTTCTGCATCTCGGCGGCAAAGTCTTGCGAGAGCTTGGCATCGTAGAGCATCACGGCGCAAATTGCCGATTGGGTCGGCTTGATGTCGAATCCTGCATCAAGCATACGAGTGCGGAAGTATTCCACATTCTCCATCAAGCGGGTGTGGATGTCATCGCTCTCGCCCAGCATCTTGAACATCTCGATGCTCGCTCCCACGATCGAGGGGGCTACAGAGTTGGAGAAAAGATATGGACGTGAACGCTGTCTCAGCATGTCGATGATCTCTTTCGGACCGGTGGTGAATCCACCCATCGCACCGCCAAAGGATTTGCCCAATGTGCCGGTGAAGATGTCGATACGACCATAGCAGTCATATTGCTCTGCCACGCCATGTCCCGTCTTACCCACTACGCCGGCGGAGTGGCTCTCGTCCACCATCACCAAGGCGTCATATTTCTCTGCCAAGTCGCAGATTTTGTCCATCGGAGCTACATTGCCATCCATCGAGAAGACTCCATCGGTGGCGATGATGCGATAGCGGCAGGTTTGTGCCTCCTGAAGACAACGCTCCAAGTCTGCCATGTCGGCATTCTTATAACGGAATCTCTTTGCTTTGCAGAGTCGCACGCCGTCGATGATCGATGCATGGTTCAAGGCATCGCTGATGATGGCATCCTCTTCGGTGAAAAGGGGCTCGAAGAGTCCGCCGTTGGCATCAAAGCAGGCTGCATAGAGGATTGTATCTTCGGTCTTGAAGTAGTCGCTGATGGCGCGCTCCAATTCTTTGTGCATATCCTGTGTGCCACAGATAAATCTTACCGATGACATGCCATAACCACGAGCATCCATTGCTCGCTTCGCCGCCTCGATAAGTCGACTGTTGTCTGCCAATCCAAGATAGTTGTTGGCACAGAAGTTCAACACTTCGCCTCGCTTGCCGTTAGCCTCGACTTCGATGTCGCTGCTCTGGGGAGTTACGATGATTCGCTCGTTTTTGTAGAGCCCTGCATCCTTGATGTCTTGCAGTTCTTTCTCAAGATGTGTCTTAAAATTCTTATACATGATATTAGTATTTTGCGGATAGTTATTTGTCTTGACATACAACTATCCTTTATTTTTTCACAAAATTAATAAAAGTTGGTTGAGTTTTATATATTTCTCAGTATTTTTTTTTATTTTTGTGACGGATTTTTTTAACAACTATCCCCTTCTCCTCTCCGGAGAGGCGATTATTCGTAAATTTCCTTAAATTTATACCTGATAATGAAGAATATACTTGTAATCGGAGGCACCGGTCAGATCGGTTCAGAGTTAATCATGAAGCTTCGTGGCATTTATGGCAACGATCATGTAGTGTGTGGTTATATCAATGGCGCCGAGCCTAAGGGTATACTCCTCGAAAGTGGTCCGGCTGAAGTGGTTGATATCACTAACGCTGATCAAATCGCCGGAGCTGTTGATAAGTATCATGTCGATACTATCTACAATCTTGCCGCTCTTCTCTCTGCTGTGGCTGAAGCACGTCCCCAACTCGCTTGGAAGATCGGCGTCGGAGGTCTCTACAACACCCTCGAGGTGGCTCGCGAGAAGAAGTGCGCTGTCTTTACTCCAAGCTCTATCGGTTCGTTCGGCCCCTCTACTCCCCACGTCAAAACTCCTCAGGACACTATCCAGCGCCCAGAAACCATCTATGGCGTTACTAAGGTGAGCGGTGAGCTCCTCAGCGATTATTATGCTCGCCGCTTTGACGTCGACACTCGCTCGGTCCGTTTCCCCGGTCTAATCTCCTACACCACTCTTCCCGGTGGCGGCACCACCGATTATGCCGTGGATATCTATTATTCCGCTGTCAAGGGTGAGAAATTCCATTGCCCCCTCAAGCCGGGCACTTTCATGGATATGATGTATATGCCCGACGCTCTTCGCGCTGCTATTGAGATCATGGAGGCTGACTCCACTCGTTTCAAACATCGCAATTCTTTCAATATCGCCTCGATGAGCTTCGATCCCGAGATCATCTACAACAAGATCCGCGAGTATGTCCCCGATTTCCAAATGGACTATGAACTCGACCCGCTCCGTCAGAAGATCGCCGATTCTTGGCCCGATTCTCTCGACGATACTTGCGCTCGAGAGGAGTGGGACTGGAAGCCCGAGTTTGACCTCGATGCCATGACTCAAGACATGCTCCTCAACCTCCGCAAGAAATTCAACATCTCCAAGTAATTAAGTAATTAAAGTAATAAAGAAGCCTTCTCATCGCGAGAAGGCTTCTTTTTTTTTCGTACATGCAAGTTAGTGTGACAATTTTACCGAGCGTCCCGAGTTGGTGATGATAGCTATTCCGCTTGGCGATACCCCTATTAGGGCATAGCCTGTCGAATCTGACTTCGCCACTGCTATCACTCGTCCCATCATGTCGACTACTCTGACTTCGCTATTCGGCATGGCTCCTTTCACTATTATCTTTCCATCTACATTTTCCGCTTGAAGGATATTCCGCTCTGCCAGGATATCATCTACGGCGGTGGTTTCGATCGAGGGAACTTGTACCGAAGCCTCTACATAACTTGTATTACCTACTACATCCGATAGGGTAAGGCGATAGGTGGCAATTACCGGGGTAGTGGTTCTGCCGAGGCTATAGTCTATGAGTTGTTGCAGCTGCTCGTTGGTCAGATAGAGATAGTCGTGCTGGAAGTCTACGGTTGCCTCATACTGATCGTAGGCTCCGCCGTTGCTCAGATCGAAGTCTTCTTCTATCAGCGAACCGCTCTCGGTGAGTGTCGTGTTGGCATCATGCCATATATCGCCATCCACAGTGCTCTCCAACATGAAGTGGTCAAGGCCCTTATTCCCCTTAGTGGCCTCTCTGGCAGGCGATGATGTAGCCGATGATGAGGTCTTCTTGCCATACATCTCCACATCAACTGCGTAGGTGCCATTGATTACGTTCTTGATCGATTTGATGGTAAGTTGCGGCTGAAGGGTCATAGTTTCGCCTGTGTTGCTTATTACAACCCAATCGTTGACCAAGCAGTCTTGAACCTCATTGCCATTCTCATCTTTTAGATTCAAGCGGTAGAAGACTTGGCGACAGAGATATTGATAGTCAACATTTGTTACCGGTGGTACCTGCCCACCCATGGTCAATGATTTTCCCCAGGTGTCTGTTCGTGTCCAGGATACTGTGCTGGAGCTGCCGGTTTTTAAATCCATACCCCCTAAGCCTTCCATCTCACAACCGATGGATATTTCGACTTCTGTAGTTACAGACTCTCCTTTGGCTGATCCATTACCCTTCTCTATCGAGATCTCTACACCTGTCGGACCGGCATCTCCCGGGTTGATATTCTTTTCTGTATATCCCACGAGTTGCGTCTTATCTATATTGAAGAGTGCACATAGTTCTGCTTCTGTAAAGCCCTGTTTGATATGACGGTAACTTCCCAAGTTGCCCGGCTCATGCGGCAAAACACTGTTGTCGATCACCGGTAAGCCTGTGCCATAGAGTCGCTCGTTGAAGGTGTTCAGTTTCCATGTCGTGTAGCGCGGCTCTTCTTCTCGCTGATTGTAGAAGTAGACCTTTTCTCCCTCCACGATATTGGGATTGTCACTCTTCACCACTTTGTAGATGTATTTATCCACAGGTATGAACGAGAAGTTGACTCCATCATCCGTTCCGGTTACATTGTAGTTGATCAGATTGGTCTTGCTTATCGAGCTTGAGAATGATTGCATCCATTCCTTGGAGACTGTTATGTCATAACCTATCTTAAATACATCCAAGAAGCTGATAGAGGCTGAAAATCCGGCCTTCAGACTCTTTGAGGTAGACTCTTCGGTCTCAACTCCAGTACTGCTCGTTATCGTATAGTAGGATGACGCATCTGCACCTCCATCCTTGGCTGTCTGGTCGTTGAATGGCGGCGCGGCAAGGATCGTGTAGATATTCGGATTCGTAGCATATACCTCCGAACTCTCATATTCTATTATTGTGCCATCCTTATAACGCATCGGTATCGAGGCAAATCCCGTATTGTTATTACTACCCGTATTGAATGGTGCGTCATACACTTTATTGAACGATCTTGATATCGGTAGTGAGGATAGACCTCCTTCGTAGGTATAGTCGGTGAGATATACCTTTTGTGCGGAAGATGCGGTAGTTATGACATAACATTCCGGATTCGGCAAGGTCTTATAGTCTCCGCTTATCGATGTGAATTGATCGAAGTGGATATCTACGATCTTGCGCGAATCTGATTCAGTATAGATTGGCTGGCATTTACTATAGTCGGGTGAGTAGACTCTGTTCCAATTTGCTGATATGATCGGCGCTGATCCTGTTTCCATTCCTCCCGGATAGACCGGCTCTATCTTCGTTTTCCAGAAGTATCCATCATGGGCTGCGAGTACATAGAAATTATTATCGTTGGCAAAGATCGATTGGACATCACTTTCACTGGTTGCCTCATCCCAGATATTGATATTTTTGTTCTCTCCGCTTAAGTCTAAATGGAAGATCACTCCCGTGTTTTCCAAAATCGAAGATCCGACTACCATCCTATAATTAGCCGATACAGGCACCATCGCCACTTGCAGCATAGGTGCACCGTTTTTACCTTCCGGATAGACTATCTTGGCATCCAATGAAGTTACTCTTGCGCCATAATCCCTATTGTATACACGTTCCTCATAGCTGCTGATCAGTTTCTCAATGCAGGTCTCACTGAATCCGGTCGAGGTTCCGTAGATCGCTACTGAATATTGTTTAAAGGTATGGTTGTCGTCCGCTATCGCCAAGATGTCATCATAGCCGTCTCCATTGAAATCGTATACGACTGATGTCCAGCAGGTTCGCGAACTGCTTGCTGTCACTTTCTCTAACGCTCTATCGGTGATCGTACCGGATTCGGTGTCAATCTTTATAACGTGATTCCCCTGGAAGACAAAGATATAGTTGCCACTTGAGCAGATACTCGTCTCCGCCTCGGCGCTTTGCATGCGCATATATTTGTAGGCGGAATTCTGCATATCTGCCTTTATGCTTTTCTGTACATCTGGTCGCGCCTTTGTATCTTCATAGAGCGTCCAGTCCGATTTGCTATATTTACTATAGTCCAAGTAGTTGGGAAGAGTATATGAGGCCTTCTCCACATAGTAGAATTCCTCGTCGGGATTGTTGTCATAGATCTTTAATTGCATGCCATCTGCTTTACCATAAAGCACCATCAGCATATCGTCTCCGATACTGACGCTATATCTTCGTGGCATCACCAGTCCCCAGTCATCTGTCGTGTGGTTATTTGCACTTATACTTGAGGGCCAGTCGCTCGTATTATTAGGCAATGTAAGACTCCATTTCATCGCATTGTTGTCAAAATTCATACCGGGAAAGACTATCGTCTTGTCGGTGAAATTGATATGGGTCGTGGATTGCCCAAATGGCCTCGCAGTGATTGTGGTTGCTTGATCCGGATCGTAGCCAAGCATCGTCGATACCATCGCTTTGTGGTTCGCTTCACGGTCGCGTTGCACAGCTCCTCCATCCAGCCCGTTGTAGAGCTTATTGGGCTCGCTTGTGCCCTCGGTCGATGCTCTGCTCATCCCTTCTCGAGGTGTTGCCATAAAGGCTTGTAAGCCTCGCTCTATTGTCTCTCTCTCTGAAAGCTTTTCTTTGTCGTAGAGACCACACACCTTCGTGCGGCTGAAGTAGTCGGCTGTCGCTTTGAGATCGGATGTTGTCGGTCGTTCCCATCTCTTGTCGGTCAGTGTGCTCACATCTGCGATCTCTTGGATGTAATACAATCCTCCAATCTTGTAGACAGTGTGGCGCTCTCCGGAAGCATCCAAGGTGTTGAGGAAGTGCACCCACACAGTGTGGTCGTCGTCCGGTCGCTCGGTGATTACCGTGATCTCTCCATCGGTGGAGTAGGCGGTGATCTGAAGGTCATCTTTGGCGCTGAAGGATATACGCTTGTCGCTGACCCTGCTCTCTTGGTCGCCCAATGCCAAGGTCTCACCCGACTGTAATATCACTAATTCTTGGTTGCGTAGATTCCGGACCTCTACCTTATCAATCGTATACCGATCGCTGTAGAGTGGCTTTACATCGATTACGTAGGCGAGTGACCCCATAGGTATCACCCCTATTGCCATCGCTGCTATGCCGACTTTAATCAGGTCTGTTGCTCTATTCATATTCTTTTTTGATTGGTTGTTGAGTAGATTCTGCTCTCTTTCCCGAGAAGTTTAGGATATGGGTGTTGGTGGTTCTTTACCAACTCTCATACAAAATTAGTCAGTTTCAACCCTTTTTTACCTATGTTTGTACCAAAAAAACTCGTCAATACTTAACTTTTTTAAGTATTGACGAGTTTTTGTAGATTTGACCGATTGATTCACTCTTTTATCATCTGAGTAGATTTGAGTGATGGCTCGCTACTGCGCTTGAGATTCCAGATGTTTGCTTTGTTGGTATTGTTTAGGTGATATCCCTACCATCTTCTGAAAGTAGCGATTAAAACTGCTGATTGAGTTGAAGCCACTCTGCAAGGCTACATCATTCATCGTCTGCTTCTCTTTCCCGGTCATCGCTTCGATGATGCGACATGCCTCTTGGACGCGATATTCGTTGATGTAGTCGTAGAAGGTCTTACCCCTCTGATTGAGATAATTCGATATGTACGACCGGTTGGTCCCAACGGCCAAAGCCAAGTCGTTGAGCGATAGCTTCGGATTCAAATAAATCTTTTCTTTCTCGATACATTTCTCTAAGGCTGCCGAGATATATGCAATGCGCTCTTGTACTAAATCTTTGTCTCTTCCTGACGACTCTTTCTTTATCTCTTTTTCCTCTTCTTTATCTCTTGATTGCTCTTTATCTTCTTCCTGTCTTACCTCTGACTCCAATGTCTCTCTAACATCTTTTCCCTCTATTTTTATCACATGATGCTTCCGGCCGATGTAACATAATATTCCCCAGATCAGCATACTGAAGATGTCAAAGACTATCTCTCCAAGCCAGGTCGTCTCTTTGAAACAGAGCCCATAAATCGCAAACCATAGAAAGTAGGCTATTCCCGATTTTACCACCCAGCCCACACTGATGTCTTGAGTGTAGGAGTAGTTTTCGGTCAGTTCTTTGTTATAGCGCATTACGTTATAACACACCATTCCCAATGATGTCAGAGCATATATCAGTATCGCTATATAGACTACCTGTATCACGATTTGTTCTCCGGATATCAGATAGATAGGTATGAATAATGCAAATGGCGTTACGATATATATCAATGTGCGTTTGGTGATCCTCCCGGGGGCGGAGGCTTCATGGAAGAAGGCGCATACAAAGGGGGCACACAGCATGTCGATTAGACTCACTATGTTCTCTGTCACTATATTGTTCTTGATCGGCTCGATGATGAAGATGATGTCTTTAAGATAGCAGAGCGTGATGAAACTTATCGTGATGAAGAGCACATGCTTCATGTTGTCTTCTTTGCGATGCTTGTAAATCTCGATCGCCCAGAAGATGAAAAACATGGTTGTTACACCTCGCATGTAGTGCGCCGCCGCCTCAAATGTCGTAATTTCTAACATCGCAATGTTTGGTCTATATTCTGATTGTTACTCCCCTCTGATTGTCACTCCCCATCAGTCGGTGAAGTCTATCGAGAGACCTAACCGGAATTGGTGGGGGTCGATAGGGTAGTGGGGCAGGGAGAAGTAGCCCTTGGAAAACCAGCCCTGATTCACGTGTGAGTACATTAGGAATGCCCTCACTTTATATAGTTTGAAGTTTAAGTAGACGTTGGATAGTATGAAGTTCCCCAAATCTTCGCCGCCTCCTCCTCGCTGTTGGAAGGTCATTGTAGCGGGTTGATAGTCCATACCCCAGTAGCGAGTGTAGTAGTCGCAGTCCACTCCCACCTGCACGGTCAGTGCCTTGAAGGCTTTGAAGTATAGGTACATGTTGCTATATACCGCCAATTTCGGCAGAGGTATCACGTCCGAGTTCGAGGAGGTCTGATAGGTTACCCGATTGTCCCAGTTCCATATCCCGAAGCGTAGTTTCTGATCGATTGAGGCGGAGAAGATTTGGACACTCCCGCCATATTGCTGCGGCAGACTCCGGGTGTTGAAGTATACCTGATTCTGCACATTCTCGACTCCTACTCTCAGTTCGGTCTTCGACCAGGGAATGTAGAGCCTGCCCTCTGCCCGGAAACTACGGATCTTCCCGAAGTCGTTGTTCCAGATGAAGTGGTTGCCTACATAGTGTTGCATCATATAGTTGGGTTCGACGTTGCGGAAGAATCCATGTGCCGAGACTCTTACCGTGTCTTTGCCCATGCGGAAGCGTGTCTCTATGTCGCCGCTGATGTCGATATCCCCCAATACATCTCCGGAGAGTCCGAATTTGGCATCTGCCGCATAGCGGATGATACTCCCCTTGGTCTTCGCCAAGCGCCCGCCGACCCAGAGCCTGTGGCGTGTCTCCCCAAGTCCTGCTTCATATCCCTCCGGAAGGGGGGTCAACCCGGTCGGCGTTTCTCCCTCTCCGGTCGGATCTGACGGACGCTCGTCCATCCCTTCGACCTCATATCCATAGCGGTCGATCTCGTAGGTGGCATAAACTCCGAGACCAAATTTTGCCCATTTCTGAAAACCCTCCACCATCTCGACACCGATTGTGTTGGCTATCGTCCAGTAGCGATTGTGCTCGCGTGTGCTACCCGCAGTGAAGTAGGTGTTCTCCCAAAATTGCTCTGCCTCCGTTGCGTCGGCATCCAAGAAGAGGCGATGGTAGTTCTTCCAGTCGAAGGTGTAGATGATCTTTGTCACCGGCACATATTCTTGCTTCTGAACCGTGTCTCCCTCTTGGGTGATATCCCTCCAGAAACCAAGCTTGTAGACATGGTTCATATAAAATTCCGACCCTACCAGTCGATTGTGGGTCGCCGATAGACGTGTCGGTATGCTCTTGGAGTCAATTTTCGTGACTCCTCCCTGCAGTTGCGCCGGGTCGGTGATGTAGAGGTCGTCGGTGATACCCCCATTCTCTTTGTTCAGATGGTTGTATTGATTGAAGAAGGCTTGCATCTCGTAGCGCGAACCGGTGTAGTATCCTGAGACGCCAAAACCTATCCCCTTCGCAGACTGGGCATCATACGAGGCTTTAGTGTAGGGATAGTCAAACCATGCCCCAACTCCGACTTTGCGGTTCACATTCCCCGCAAAGGTGGCTCGCAAATGGTCGGTGCGACTCTCTGCGCCCGTGCCCCATTTGTAGGTCAACTGGGTGTAGGGTATGTAGACATTATAGAATTTCTGCTTCTCAAAGGTCGGCACCCAGTGGCTTATCGCATTCTCAAAGTAGAAGGGGCGATTCTGCTCTCGGTTGAAGTAGATCATGTCGATGCCCGGACCGGTGAATTGTCCCGTCGATGCCCATGCATCCGATTGAAGCGCCGTCACAAATTCCCGGTGATAGTCGAGGAGCACTGTGTCCATCGTGCTCTCGATCCTGTCGCCAAGCGGATAACTGAGTCTCCAGGCACTCCCCGGAGGGTAGACCTTTTTCTCTTTCTTTTCCGTTTTTTTCGCTCCGGGTTGCGCATAGCCAACGGTCGCTGTTAACACAACGACCGTCAGCATTATCAGTGTTCTTAGTATGTTTCTTCTATGTTGTTTCAAGGATCTGCATTTCTATATTCAAAATGCAAATTTACAATTTTTTTGCGATTTATTATCCCTTGAACCATATTTTATCATCCCTTTGCGCTTCTATGACCATTTTTATCCTCTGCGCAGTGGGTATCTTTCTAAGTCGAGGCGCTCTTATCCCTCCACGTTCACAGGGAGTGGCTGATGAGCTTTGCGGAGCAGATCGTTGACCGTCTTCACCGGATTGAAGGTCTGTGCCGGAACCTCCACGAAGATTGTGTTCCAGTCGGACATCGCTCCATTCCAGAGTCCCGGCAATTCGAGTGCCTTGATCTCTACTCCTTCGCGGCTCTTCTGCGAGATGAATCCTGTCGCTTTGTCTACATAGCGGCGAAGATCATATTTCTCCCCTTTGTGGTCGGTCACCGATACGGCCAAGTCCACCGGATTGAAGTGTGTAGCCTCTTGCAGCATCTTCTCTGCCTCGGCATCGTTGTGATCGATCTGGGTCGATTCCAGGATCTGAGGGCTAACTGTGCCGTCGCTGTTGTATACCATGAAGGGACCTCCGCCAGGTTCGCCTTCGTTGCGCACCATGCCGCAGACACGCAGTGGCCGGTGCAACTTGCCATAGGCGTAGTCACACTTGCTCTCCAAGGTGGTTCCCTCCATACCCTTGCTGCGGATGCTCAGCACGTCGTTCATGAATTTCATGATCTCTTCGATCTTCGATTCGTCCACTTTACCGCCTTCCAAGTCGGCACAGTATTGATCGATGCGCTGTTTTACTGCCACCAAGGTGCCTCCCAACACTTTCTTGTATTGGATGGTCGCTCCACGATGTGTGTCGGGCACGACGTTGTCGATGTTCTTGATGAAGATCACATCGGAGTCCAAGTCGTTGAGATTCTCGATTAGTGCCCCATGGCCGCCGGGACGGAAGAAGAGTTCTCCCTTCTCGCGATAGGGGGTGCCGTCAAGATTGGAGGCTATTGTGTCTGTAGAGGATTTCTGAAGACTGTAGCTGATCTCGTAGTCGACTCCATATTCATGTCCAAGGTGAGCTGAGACTTCTTCGACTTTCTCTTTGGCGAGCTCCAAGTGGTCGGCGGAGACGGTGAAGTGTACTTTAACTTTCTTGTCTTTGCCCGCTGCATATTGTGCTCCCTCTGCCAAATGCTCTTCGAGTGCCGTGCGAGTGTCGCCCATGATCTTATGGAATTGAAGTAGTGCCTTCGGCAGATATCCATAGCGCATCCCTTCGTCGCCGATCAGTGCCGATACCACCTCTTTGTATCGTCCTTCTGCTATCAGACTCAGTACACTCTTGCCATGAAGACGCATCACGATCTGATTGAGCGTCGGAAAGAAGGCAAATTCTTCAATCTTCTCGAAAAATTCCTCCATGAAGGGGGTGTCGGGTGTCGAACTCTCCCCATTTACGAAGGAGAAGAGATTCTTGAACATGCGGGATGCCGCTCCACTCGCCGGTACCATCTTCATGACTCGACCTCCGGCCTGTAAAAATTTCTCCCAGTTGACGATGGCGCCATATTCCATCTCCGGACTCAGACGGGTGATGCCATTGTCCAAGGTGGCTGCTCCCTCCAATCTCAAGTAGGGAAAGCCCTCTTTTAGCATTCTCAACTGTTCTGCCAACTGCTCTTCGCTGATGCCTTTACGGCGAAGCTGTTCTCTGTCGTTTGCTCCTATTTCCATAGCGATAGATTTAATTTTTTTGAGTTTCTTGTTTTGTTATTTGGTTTGACCTAAAGAAAGGTTTTTTGTCTTTGTTATTTGTCTTTGTTATTTGTCTTGACCTAATTCGTCAGGCTTTGCTTTCCTTTTATACATATATACCGTAGAAGATTTCCGATTTGCCGGATAGAGTTTTCCACGTTTTAAGTTTTCTACCCAAATGATAGCCCCGGTTGCTTTCGCTTTCGCCACTATCACATCCTCTTTCTCCCTCTGACTAAGTTTGTTATCTTTCATGATGCGACTCACAAGACAACTCCCTTGCATACCCATCGGCTCTATCCTGTCCCCCTCGCGATGTCTCCGAAAGGTAATCTCTTTCGGACTCAATTCGGTCCAGAGCATTTCCAACGAGGAGGTGATGATCCGGCTCCAAAGTGTGTCGCTCATCTCAAATACCCGACTCTCGATCTCTATCGATTCTTCTCTCCGATCGGGAAGGTATTCCAAGGTGTCGCGCTCTAAGAGTAGTCTCCCTCCTGACACTCGCCATTGCTTTCCCGACTGATAGGGTAGGGCTGTCACACTCTTGGCAATCTCTTTGCTTTGAGTCACATTCCCTCCATATCGGGCGATAAACCGCCGTATCACCCATTCGATGTCTTCACATTCTCTCGCCTTCACAAGACTCAGTGTCGTGTCGTCCGAGTCGATGTATCTCTCTTCGATCCCCTCCAATATCCTTTCCTCTTGCTGTAGGTTTCGGATGCTCGTTGTGATGCTCTTTTGTGCTTCGGGCCATACCTCCTCCAGTAGCGGCAAAACTTTGTTGCGCAAGAAGTTGCGCCGATATTCGCTCTCCAAGTTGGTGGAGTCGGTGACATAAAGCATTTCTCCTTCTTCATCCCTCTCATCACACTCTCTCCTCCTCTCTTCGAGATATTGTAAGATCTCGTCGCGGCTTATGCCGAGCAGAGGTCGGATGATCTCTCCGTTATCCTCTTTCATGGCGCGCAACCCTCGGATGCCTGCCCCTCGCATGAGGTTGAGCAGAAAGGTCTCGACATTGTCGTTGCGGTTGTGTGCCACTGCGATTCGGTCGGCACCGATCTCCGCTTTGATCTCGCGAAATTTCTCATATCGGAGTTCGCGACATGCCATCTCTGTGGATATTCTACGCTCTGCCGTGGCTGCTGCCACATCGAAGTGGACTACCCGGAGTCCCACACCCAATCGCCGGCAGAGTCTCTCTACAAAGTGCATATCCCGATCACTCTCCTCCCCTCGCAAGTGAAAGTTACAATGAACAGCCAAAATCGTCATTTCGGCGCTGAGGCTGTGCATCGCGGTCAGGAGGGCAACGCTGTCTGCTCCGCCGCTGACACCGACCACAACTCGCTTTACGCCCGATTCTTCAAGCTGACGAGCCACAACCCCTTCGATTTTATCCCCGATTATATACTTGCTATCCAATCTTACATCAATTTATTGCAAATATAACTGTTTTTTACGCTCTTTTCAATTTTTTATCCCACTTTTGTAACTTTTTTTCGTTTTTGTTTGTTATATTTGCGTAAGATTTTCTGAATTACTCTTTTTGGATGATCTGTTACACTTATGTATTCTCTAATTTTATTTACCTAATACTTTCTAAAAAATGGCAAAAAAATGGATTTGCACCGTATGCGGTTATATCGCTGAAGGTGACGCAGCTCCCGAAAAGTGCCCCCTTTGCAAGGCACCCGCTTCTAAGTTTAATGAACTCGTAGAGGATGACTCTCTTAAGTTTGTCACCGAACATGAGATCGGTGTTGCTAAGGGCACCGGCGAGGAAATGATCAAGGACCTCAACACTCACTTCAACGGCGAGTGCTGCGAAGTCGGTATGTATCTCGCTATGTCGCGCCAAGCTGACCGCGAGGGTTATCCCGAGATCGCTGAAGCTTTCAAACGCTATGCTTTCGAAGAGGCTGAACATGCAGCTAAGTTCGCTGAACTCCTCGGTGATGTCGTTTGGGACACTAAGACCAACCTCGAAAAGCGTATGTATGCTGAGGCCGGTGCCAACGAAGATAAGATGCGCATCGCTCGCAACGCTAAGGAGCAGGGTCTCGACGCTATCCATGACACCGTTCATGAAATGGCTAAGGATGAGGCTCGCCACGGCCGTGGATTCGCAGGCCTCTACGCTCGCTATTTCGGCAAAAAGTAAATTTCCCGTCAAATCAAAAGAAGGGGTGTGTCAATTCTCCTAAATTGACACACCCTATTCTTTAAGCGCTTACCCTCTCTCTGTCACTTGTAGTTTGACTCATGGTGATTCTGAGTAGCCATTTATTAATTCCTATTTCCTATTTTATCATGCGTGTCCTCGCTATCGATTATGGCCGCAAACGTTGCGGCGTCGCTGTCACCGATCCTCTTCAGATCGCTGCGAACCCCCTTCCCGTCGTACGCTCTTGCGACCTTCTGAAGTTCCTCCAAGAGTATTGCGCCAAGGAGCCTGTGGAACGTATCCTTATCGGCGAACCACGCCAAATGAATGGCAACCCATCCGAGTCTATGAGATATATCAAACCTTTCGTCGGTCAACTCAAAAAAGTCCTCCCAGACATCCCCATCGAGTTCGTCGATGAGAGATTCACTTCGGTTATCGCCCACCGTGACATGATCACAGCCGGATTCAAAAAGTCCGACCGCCAACGAAAAGGACTCGCCGACGAAATGTCCGCAACTATTATCCTCACCACATGGCTCGAAGCAAAGAGCGCGCTCTAAGGAACGCGCTCTTAGTAATTATATGAAGCAGAGGATGATCAGCTGTGCTGCGATCACTCGCATAAACATCGTGAGTGGATATACAGTTGAGTAGGATACTGCCGGTGCATCGTTGTTGGCAAGCTTGTTGCAGTATGCCAAGGCCGGTGGATCGGTATAACCACCCGACATCACACCGCAGATCGTGAAGTAGTTCATCTTATATTTGGCTCGTGCTATGATGCCTACCACCAAGAGGGGGATCACCGTAATCGCAAATCCGTATGCCACCCAAGTGGCTCCCTGGGCATTGAAGACGGTCGATGCAAAGTTCTTGCCCGCTGCTATTCCTACTGACGCCAAGAACAGACAGATGCCAATCTCTCGTAGCAATAGGTTGGCTGATGAGTTGGTATAGGTCACTAAGTGTATCTTATGTCCGAAGGCACTGATCAAGATTGCCACTACCAATGGACCTCCCGCCAAACCAAGTTTCATCGGCACTGACATGCCCGGGATGAACAAGGGGATGCTTCCCACCAGGATCCCCAAGAAGATTCCGATAAACATCGTAATCAAGTTCGGCTCGTTAAGTCGCTTCATAGAGTTACCCAAGCGTTGTGCCAAGTTGTTGATATCCTCCAATTTTCCTACCACGGTGATGCGGTCGCCCATCTGTAGTCGCAAGTTGGGCGCGGCTAGAAGGTCGACGCCGGCACGATTCACGCGGGTCACATTCAGCTGATATGCCGAGTGGAGGCGAAGTGATCCAAGTTTCACTCCATTATATTGTGTGCGGGTCACCAAGATGCGTCGTGACACCACCGGTCCGCGTTCCATCTCCCATTTCTTCTCTACCTTCGGTCCAATGAAGCGGCTGAAGATCTCTTCATCCTGGATCGAACATACCACCAGCACCAGGTCATCCTTCTCCAAAACATCTTGCGACGTAGGGATGATTACCTTCCCATCCGGTTTCTCAATACGGGAGATTACATAGTCCACGGAGATGATGGTGTGCATCTTTAGCATATTCAAGCCTTCGATCATATCATTGGTAACTTTGAACGTACAGATATGGGGTGCCAACACCGATGATTTCTCATCGCTCTCTATCTCGTTTATCTCTTTCTCTGTGTCGATCTTGAAGATAAGTTTGAGAACTATCATCGTCAGGATGATACCCACCACGCCAAGGGGATAGGCTGCTGCATACCCCATCGACATCTGCTGCTCTACATCCATCATCTCCGGATGTACTTGTGCCAGTGCCTGTTGTGCCGCACCAAGTCCCGGTGTGTTTGTCACCGCACCACTCATGATACCTACCATCTGCTCGATCGAAGTGCTACCTTCAGATCCCCCTTGCAGGAAGTATATCGTAATCATGATGCCTACATTCAACGCGATGCCGATGATCGCCAAAAGATTCATCTGGATTCCACCCTCCTTGAATGAGGAGAAGAAACCGGGACCCACTTGCATACCGATTGAGAAAATGAAGAGAATCAATCCGAATTCTCTTAAAAAATTTAAAACATCCGTCTCTGCTGTATATCCGAAGTGTCCTAACAGGATACCCACAAAGAGAACGAATGTTACACCAAGCGATACGCCAAATACCTTAATTTTACCTAAGTAGATACCCGCGAATATCACAAAGGAGTACAACAAAATCGTACTCGCAAGTTGCACATTGCCGGGCTTAAAGAGGTCTATCAACCATTCCATTTTATAAAAAACGTTTTTTAAAACAACGAAAGAAATGTCTATATTACAGGCTTTCAGATCTCTTGACCTGATATCTATCCCCATCCCTCCAAATTTTCTGCAAAATTACAATTTTTTTCTCATTTACACCCCCTCCCCTCCCTATTTTTTACCATCTCCCTCTCATTTTTCTCCCTCACGCCGCAACTTGGTCCTGTGGTCGAGCTTAAGCTCGACGAAAATAAAGGGGCACACCCGACTAAGGCATGCCCCTTTGATTATAATTCTATTTTACTAATTATTTCACAAGCACTTTCTTATCTCCGACGATGTAGAGCCCTGCCGGAAGTCCTTGAGTTGCTGTCGCTTTGTCGACATCGCGTGCCACTACGACTCCCTGCATATTATACACATTCACAAGTGTATTCTCTGCCGTGGTGAGGTTCAATACGTTTGATTCACCATCATGACGGAGTACAATTGCCCGGATGTTGAATGCTGCGCCTCCTTCCGGGTTCATTTGGATCATCAAGCGGTCACTGGTAAGCTTTGAACGAAGATCAATATTGTTGGCTGTCAGATCGAGTGTAGCACACTTATTATTATGTTCGATCACATCGTTGCCTGCCACTAAACCGCTATCTTCCCACGATGTCATCATCTTGATGAAGTAGCTATTATAGTCCGCTTCATCTGAAAGATAGATGTCGATATATCTGTGTTCATCAAAGCGATTGAACGCCTCTTTGAAGAGTTCTAAGGTGTTCCAATTATCTACCCAGAAGTAGCCGCACCATACTGCTCCGGCAGGCGCTGTTGTGCCATCTGAATAAATACCTACGCCGGTTACGCTGAAGCTTGCTCCGCAGAGTTCTACGCCATTTGCTTTAACGGCACTGATCATATCTTCGGTGAAGTATACCTTAAGATCTGTTTTACCCTCGCCAAGCCAGGTGAAGAGGGTGCCGGGCAGTTTCTCGCCATTGGCTTTCAGCTCTATTACGTCTGTGGTGGCGCTGAAGGTGATGTAAAGGTAGTTGCCGGGCTCGATTGTGACATCCGCAAAGTCGGCGGCAGGGATCGTCAATGTTGATTCCCATGTCACTGTTTGTCCCTCTTCTGAGGTGAACAGTGACTTTACGAGGGTCGGTTCTTCTGCCATCACTGATCCGGCGATGGTCGCTGCCATAAGTGTAGCTAATGCTAATTTTTTCATGATCTTCTTTATTTTAAAGTTTTTACCTGTTATTTTTTCTGTACTTTGATATCGGAGATGGTGATGGTGCCTCCGTAGGAGTTGATACTCCAGCAGTTGCGCGGTGTCGTGTAGACTCTGCCTGTCCAGGAGGCGATGTCGTTGATGTATACTGTCACCACAGAGTTGTCGGTCACTATAGTGATGTCATATTCACCATCTGCCGGTGTATTGAATTGATAGCCATCGGTGTTGCCGATGAATCCTACGCCACCCTCTTCTTCGAAGTTGATCTTGCGGCGAGTATCGCTCTCCGGATTGATCATCACCGTGTAGTATTGCTCGGAGTCGGAGCCACGCCCGAATGATATGCCGAAGCGATCGCTTGCACTGCTTGTAGTTACCCGGAAACTCAGACGGTTGCTATAGCCGAGGCGAGGCAATAGTTTGTGGCTGTCACCCTCTAATTGGAATCCGGCTATCGTGGTGGCTTCCCCAAGATGACTGGCGATGGCTGGTATCTCACCAAGTGTCAGTGTGCCATCTTCATGCTGTATCAGCTTGTGTGCAACAAGATTGCCTGCCCAGTCAGGCGTGCCGGTGTTGCTGCTGCCGGCTTTGGTGGCACACCACCCCCAAATGTAGCGGTCGGTCCCGTTGCTCGCTGTCTTCCCGGCGTAGAGACCGCGCGAATCCAAGAATCCTTCATGGTCGTCAGGCCAGAGTCCGGCATCATCTTTGGTGCATGCCTTCAGCCCCTCCAAGCTCTCGGCTTTGAAGTATTGAACTCGTCTTACAGCATCATGTTGCTCGGAGTATACCAAATACCACCATGACCCCATCTTGAAGACATCGGGACATTCGTAGAATCTATCCCACATCATGGTCATAAATACTCCGACTGATTGCCAGTTCAGCAGGTCGGTGGAGGTGTATTCAGCCAAGACTCCTTTGCCGCTCTTCTTGGTGGAGATGAGCATGTGGTAGAGACCGTCATCTCCTTGGAACACGAAGGGATCGCGGAAGTCGCTGTTGCTGTATTCGTCGCCTCCGGTCACGAGCATGCTGTGATTCTTGCTCCAGGTGCGGAAGTCGGTTGAGGTTGCCACTATCACTGCCTCATTCACCCCTCCGGTCGTTGCCGGATTGGGGGAATGTGCCGTGTAGAAGGTGTAGTATACCCCATCTTTATAGATGGTGGAGCCGGTGCCAAGGGCTGCATCCAATTCTGTTGCAGCACCGCAACTTATCAACTCTCCAAGTGATGTGTAGCTCGCTCCATCTTTGGTCGATACACACCAGATTGGGTGGTAGGTCAAAGGCTGGTTCGGTCGGTAGTCTTGAAGATACATCACCTTGAAGTCTCCCTCCACCGGGTCGTAGAAGGGCATCGGGTCGCCTACATAGCCCACTGCCGGCTTGTAGTAGATATCTTGCTTGCTTTGGTCGCTCGACGCATAGTAGAGGTCGCTGCCGTCAAGATTGCGATCGGTGATCACCGGTTCGTCGCTGCTGCATGCTGTTATCGAGGTAAATATACCCGCCAGCAGCAGATATGTTGATATCTTGGTTTTCATCTTTTTCTTTTTTCTTGTGATTGGTTATATGTTCTACCTCTCGTTATTGGCACAGATAGTTGATGGCATTCTTGGTCAACTTGATCCGGTTGTCGCTATATGGATTGTTGTTGCCGCTCGGGTCATACCATTCGTATGCCGGACTGCCTATCACGATCACTCTGCCGCTCGTATATCCCTTGAGGGCTTCGTAGGGCTCAAATTCAGCCACGGTGATGACGTTGGCATCGTAGGTGTCGCCCGATCCGAGTGCCACTGCTCCGGTCTTCTCCATCCAGTCGTAGAGCGAACTGTAGGCGCTGCCGATGGTCCATTGCAGGGTGCGTCCCGAGTTCTTGCAGCCGCTCCCCACCAAGAGGATTCTGCCCCCTTCTGTGGCAATGCCGCTGTAGAGCGCATGACTCTCATGCCCGGTGATGCTGATTCCCAGGTCGGCTGACAAGGTGCTGTAACCGTCGCCGCCGAAGATGTCGTTGGGCGATTGCTGATTCTTGGCGATGCGCCATACGTCGTTGATATATCTCGCTCCGTCGCGTGTGGCAAGGATGTTGCCTCCCCTCAGCCAGTAACTGTTGAATTGGTCGCGACTATCCCACATCTGTGAAGGCCAGTCGGTGAAGTCCAAGTGTGCCCATACCATCTTGTAGTCGTCAAGCTTCACTTCTCCGTCGATGATCTGCTGAAGGCTAACGTAGGTTGTGCCCGGCACGTTGTCGCGCATCCATGCCCAGGCGGCTGCCGCTTCGGCATCAAGCTGGTCGGCACTCGCTTTGTTGCCTATGAAGGCTTTCGGCTCTCGCGACATGTCGTCTTTGACTACTGTCACTACATATTTCTCGGTGGCGCTGCGCAGGGTGGCGGTGAATTCTACCGGACTGCTGAAGTCAAGCACTGTTCCCGATTCGGGAGTCACTGTGGCTCCTTCGGACACTTCGTAGGTCACCACCATTGAGGTCACATCGCTCTCCATAGGCACGAAGACATTGATCGTATGGAGTGTGTTGTCGATCACTCCCTCATATTCGCCGTTCAACTTGAAACTCAAGAACTCGACACGGTCATGGCTGGTGTAGAGGGTATAGGTGTTGTAGACGTTGCCGTTGAGTACGCGAATGGCGCGGGGCATGGTGCCGTCGAAGGTCGTTCCCACCGGATAGTCGCAGGTTGCACCTTCGCTCAGGGTGATCGCATCGACACTCAGCTTGGTCAGATCTTGACTCACCGGAAAGTTTACTACAATGCTCTTGGCAGAGTGGTCGATCTCTCCCTCCATGCCGCTCACGATGATCGATTCGATGCGTGTATTGCCATCGAGTCGCAACGTGGAGTCGTTGTCGTCTGAACAGGATGCCATAAGCCACCCTCCGACCATCACCAGCATCAGATATATGATTTTATCTATTCTTTTCATGATTTTATTCCTTTTTCATGTTGTTATTACCAGTTGCCGATGTTTTGCTTGTAGTGCCCGTTCGATGCACTGATCTGCGAGAAGGGTATCGGCAGGTATTCATTCTTGTTGGCGGTGAATTGTGCCCCGCTGTAGATGGTGCAGTTGTCGGCTTCGTCAGCAAAGTATTTATTCAGTGTCTCGGCGGCTTCGCCCCATCTCACCAGGTCGAAGAAGCGTTCGCTCTCCATACCCAACTCAAGGCGACGCTCGAATTTCACGATCTTAAGAGCTTCGTCTTTCGAGTAACTGCCGTTGTAGTTGCGGATGTTGATCCTTACACCATAGAGCTTTTCGTAGTCGGAAATCATCGATACACTTTGGCGTGCTCTTGTGCGCAGGCTGTTGACGATGGCTATCGCTTCGGGGATTCCTTCGCCCAGCTGCACGAGTGCCTCGGCTCTTACCAACTGTATGTCGGCATAGCGCAGTACGATGCGGTTCATCGGTGATCCCCACCATGCACCCTTCACCAAGTAGCCGCTGTCGGGATCCACATTATGCTTGAGCGATACATAGTATCCATAGAGACCGTTGCTGCGGCTCCACACTGCCGTTCGATCCATTATATAGTTCTTGTTGAACATATAGGGGAGTCCCGGCATACCGATGGTTAGGAAGAGACGAGGGTCGGCATAGTCTGATCCTTTGTCATAGTCGGTGGCATTGAAGGTGTCGAGGTAGGGGAGTCCATCTGCGTCGGTGCGGAAGGCGTTGACCAGGTTTTGACTCGGCTTGTAGAAGTCGCAACCGCCGTCGGTGACGCCCGGGATGTTGGGCACGATCAGTCCGTATGCCCAGTTACAGTTGCCATTTGCCGTACCGTCGTTGAAGGAGTATTGCATAGCCCAGATTGATTCCGGTCCATTCTCATATTGGGGCTCGGGACGGAAGTTGTCGTGGTAGTCGCCGGCAAGTCCATACTGTCCATAAAGCGCCGGATCGGTGTATTCCACCACTTTCTGAAGATCTTCTCGGTTGATTTCGGTGACTTTATGACTCGTCGGATCGTCCTGACGATAGGCTTTGTAGAGATAGACTTTGGCAAGGTAGGCGGCTGCCGCACTCTTGGTGGGGCGTCCTACATTGGCTTGAGTCTCGGGAAGATGTTTGTAGGCATATTCCAGGTCGTTGATGATCTGTTGCCACCCTTCGTCGTTGGTATAGGTCTCGTTGCTCAGATTGTTGTATTCTTCGGGCGAGAGCATCTCGTCGTTGGCAAAGGGTATCTTCTTATAGAGTCGCTTCAGGAGGAAGTGACCGTGAGCTCGCAGGAATTTCATCTCGCCGATGCGGGCATCGCGCTCGGGATATTCCTCTGTGCTCATGTTGTCGAGCACTTGAAGTGCCGCGTTCGAGCGGGAAATGGCGTTGTAGAGGCGTTGCCACATGTCGGAGATGTTCCAGTTGGTGGTCATGATTCCCTGCTCGATCTCAAGGGCGTGGAACACGTCGCCATCTTCCGTACCGTTGCCTCCCTTGTAGGCATCGTCGCTGCGTACGTCGAAGTTCCACATCGAGAAGGAGGAGTTTATGTCTTCGGCTGATATCCAGATCGCGTAGGCGGAGATCACTAAGTTGTCGGCATTCTCCGGGGTCATCACTTGGTCGTTGTCGAGTACTCCCTGTGGTGCCGGCTCGTCAAGAAAACTGTCGCAACTTGTCCCCAGAATCGCAAGTGCCAGAGCCGTGCCATATATTATCTTTTTCATTGTGTTCTGTTTTAGACGTTAAGGGTTAGAATACTAAGTTTACTCCGAAGGTGACGTTGGTAGCGATCGGATAACCATAGTTGGGATTCTCCGGGTCTACTCCTGTGAAGTTCTTGCTCTTGATGGTCAGCAGGTTCTGTGCGCTGACATAGAAGCGGAGTTTGTTGATATGAGCTTTGCTCGTAATTTTCACCGGCAGAGTGTATCCGAATTGGATGTTGCGAAGCTTGAGGAATGACCCATCTTCTACATAGTAGGTGGAGACGCGCTTTTCGTTGTTGACATCCGAGCGGGTCAGTGCCGGTATGTCGGAATTGGGATTCGATGGTGTCCAGGCATCCAAGAGTCTGCTCCCCTTGTTGAGGAAACCGATGTTAAGTCCGCTCCAGAGGTCTGTCTCTTTCTTGAGGTCGGAGATCACGTCTGCACCCTGCGAACCTTGCCAGAACATGGAGAAGTCGAAGTCTTTATATTGTAGGTTGACATTCAGACCGTAGGTGAAGTCAGGGGTCGGATCGTAGATCCATTCTTGGTCTTTCTCGGTGATAGCACCGTCGCCGTCAAGGTCGCGCCAACGGATGCGGCCTACTCCGGCACCCTCTTGCAGGGCATGCTGATCCACCTCTTCCTGACTCTTGAAGATGCCGTCGGCGATGTAGCCTACTTGTGATCCCATCGGGTGGCCGATCACACTATATACTCCGTTGCCTCCGAAGGTGCCGTTGGCGGCTACTGTGGCGGGAAGCTCGGTGATCTTGTTGCGATAGGCGGCGATGTTGCCGGTGATCTCGTAGGTGAAGCCGTAGGAGGTCGTGTTGCGGAAGCCGAGATTCAGTTCCACACCTTTGTTGTCCATTCCGCCGGCGTTGATCCATTGTGAACTTCCTTCTCCCATGGCGCCGATACCTGCCATCTGCACCAGGATGTCGCTCGTCTTCTTGTAGTAGAGATCCAATGATCCGTAGAGACGTGAGTTCAAGAAGGAGAAGTCAAGTCCGATGTTATATTGTGTGGTAGTCTCCCACTTGATGTCGGGGTTGCCGATCTGGTCTCTCTTGAAGCCGGAAGAGAGGATGCTGCCACCATTTGTGCCGTCGATGTCGTAGGAGGTGCCATAGCTCTGTCCTCCCGATTCGTTGACACCATAGTTGGGTACATATACATAGTAGCGTGCCAAGTTGCTGATCTGCTGGTTTCCGGTCGTACCCCAAGAGAGACGAAGCTTTAGTTCGTTGAGCCAGCTCTCGTCTCGCAGGAAGCTCTCGTTGTTGATGCGCCATCCTAATGACACGGAGGGGAAGGTGGCAAAGCGATTGTTGGCGCCGAAACGTGACGAACCATCATGTCGCACCGTTACACTTGCCAAGTAGCGACTGTCGTAGGAGTAGTTGGCTTTCGCAAAGAAGGATACCAAGGAGTAGCCGTCGCCCGATCCGTAGGCTTGCGCTGTGCCGATACCGGCATCAGGCCACATATAGTCGGGATTCAATACCGAGAAGTCCTCTTTGTAGGCGGAAAACCATTCCGAAGTCTCTCTGATCAATTCGACACCGACCAAGGCATCTACATGATTCTTGCGTGCATCGATATTGTAGGAGGCTACGGCATTCCACATCCAGCGATTCCAGTGCTCTTGCTTTGCCTCGACACCATTGGTGGAGTTGGCTACGTTGCCTTCGGTGATGGGATAGGTGAAGATGCGTTGCTTCTTCTGCGAGTAGTCCAAACCGAAGGTGCTGCGGATGTTGAAGCCTTTGAAGGGGGCTACGTTGATATAGGCATCACCGAAGTAGCGCCAGTAGACGTAGCGATTGTCTTTGTTGCGATCAAGTCGAGCCACCGGATTCTCGCGGTCGGGATAGCCTCCCACCGGTCCGGCATATTCTCCATCGGTGGTGTATACCGGGAGTGAGGGATTGAATTGCAATACATTCTGCAGGAATCCGCCGGGTGCCGACACTTCGTCGGTGCGACTCAAGGTGAAGTGCTCGCCGATGGTCAGAATGTCGCCGAAGGGCTTGTATTCGTTGTTCAATCGTGCGGAGAATCTCTCGAAGTCGGTATTTTTGATGATTCCCAAGTTCTTGTAATAGCCGAAGGAGAAGAAGGATTTTACCCTGTCGCTCCCTCCCGAAATGGTGAAGTTGTAGTTCTGTATCAGACCGGTGCGTGTGGTCTCGTCAAACCAGTCAGTGTCCGATGCCGGGGTAGTGCCGGCGGCATCGAGATATTTCGCCATGTTGATATTGTAGAGCGTCGGATTGCCCGAGGCGTCATATCCCCAGTTGAATTTGTAACCCAAGCCATTGGTGTTGGGGTCTTGTCCGTCGTTGACGTAGGCTTGCCAGAGTGATCTGCCATAGCCTTCGGCGTTGAGCACATTCATCTTATTGACATAGAATTGTGCCGAGACACTCGCATCTAAAGTGATTTTAAGGTCTTTGCCTCGCTTGGTGGTGATGATGATCACTCCATTCGCTGCTCGCGATCCATAGATTGAGGCGGAGGCGGCATCTTTGAGCACTTGGATGCTCTCGATGTCGTTGGGGTTTAACTCATGCATGCCCGATTTGGTCGGTACCCCATCCACGATATAGAGCGGGTCGTTGTCGTTGAGCGTGCCGATACCTCTTATTCTTACGGTGGCTGCTCCCGAGGGTCCGCCATCTGCCGTGATGTTCATTCCCGGCACTCTCCCTTGCAAGGCTTTAATAGGGTTGTTCTCGTTCTGCTTCGAGATCTCATCCACATCTACAGCGGTGATCGCTCCCGTCACATCGACTTTCTTCTGCGTGCCATATCCCACAACTACCAATTCGTTGAGCACTTGCGAGGATTCAGCAAGCATTACTTTCATCCCGTCGACAGCCTTGACCTTCACGGTCTCATATCCGATGTAGGATATCACCAAGCGGCTCCCTTCGGGCACTGTGATTGTAAAATTGCCATCCAAGTCGGTGGCTGTCCCTTTACTCGGGGTCTTCTCCGGTTGAACGGTCGCTCCGATCAGTGGCTCGTTGTCGCTCTTGCTACACACTGTCCCATGGATCGTAACGTCCTGTCCATTCGCCATTATCCATGTCGTCAGGATAAAGAGCGCAATTAGGATCGATTTTTTCATGATTATAGCGGGTTGTTTTGAAATTTCATGTCGCAAATTTATCCTTTATATCTAACCTCCGTTATAACACATGTTGCATCCATCCCAATTTTTGTTGCAACGGAACATTTCTTATATCTTTTGCACAATTATTTCCCCTCCCACTCCCATCCATAGAGAGCCAAAGAGTTGTCCCCCACGTCGCGACTTGGTTCTGTGTGCAAGCTTCAGCTCTACATAACTCGTCGCGACTTGGTCCTGTGGTCGAGCTTTAGCTCGACATAAATAAAGCGGGCAAAAGCCCGCTCCATTCCTATCTAATCGAGAGTTCTTCGCGTAGTTCGCTCGGCGTCTTGCCATATACCTCCCGGAAGCACTTCGTGAAGTATGCCGGATTCGAGAACCCCGCAGCGTAGGCGATCTCACTCACCGACAGCTCGCTGCCTGTGAGCATACGCCGTGCTTTCTTCAGTCGGATGTGGCGGATCAGCTCGTTGGGCGAGTAGTTGGTCAGTGATTTAATCTTCCTGTAGAATTGTGTCCTGCCCAATCCCATACGGCTCGCGATCTCTTCGACACTCAGCTCACTGTTGCCAAGCTCCGGCTCTAAGATGTCCAAGAATTTACGATAGAAGTCACTGTCGATATCTCCACCGACGCTCTTAATCGCTTTGTTCGATTCTACCGGCATCTTAGCATCTTTCTTTTCAGCGTCTGCTTGGACACCTGTATCGGTCTTTAGTTGATTGTCGTAGATCCCACGGATGCGTTTGCGGTTTTCGATAAGATTGGCAACTCTTGATTCTAATACCTTATATGAGAAGGGTTTGGAGATATAGCCATCTGCCCCTGAGTCATACCCCTCGGCTCGCTGCTCGTCGAGCGAGCAGGCTGTCAATAGCAATACCGGGATGTGGCTCGTCGTCACCTCTCCTTTGATGCGGCGACAACATTCGAATCCATCCATCTTCGGCATCATCACATCGCAGATGATGATGTCGGGAACATATTTCACACTCATCCGAAGTCCCTCTTCGCCATTGCTGGCGCTGATCACTTGGTAGCGGTCGCGGAATTGCTCTTTGATCATCAGTCGGATGTCGGTATTGTCGTCGATGATCAGCATCACCGGCTTCTCTTGGGATTCCGATTCTAATGTCCCTTCATTGTCGGTAGTCTCGAGCGCATTGATCTCGTTGATCGCACCTTCCAAGAATATTCCTTTTACTTTCTCTTGTTTCTGCTCGTCGCTCTTCGAGACTTCTTGTCGCTCTTCGCTATCTCTATTTGTGCCTTCTGATATGTGGCAGATAGGTATGGTTACGGTGAACTCTGCTCCTTGTCCCGGTTGGCTCTTTACTGTCAGCGTGCCTGTGTGCAACTCAACGAAGGCTTTCGTAAGTGCCAGACCGATGCCCGAACCATCCGGATTCACCTTATCAACCTGATAGAATCGTTCGAAAATCTTTGTGAGATTCTCTTCTTTTATTCCCACTCCGTCGTCGATGACACTAAACCGGAGTTTCCCATCTTCAATACAGCTCTTGAAGGTGATGTGACCATTGTCTGGTGTATGCTTGAAGGCGTTGGAAAGCAAATTGAAGATGACACGCTCTATCTTCTCTTTGTCGATGGCAAGTCGATAGTCTTCTCCCTCCGCTATCTCGATGTTGAGCTTGATGTGTCGGCGTGATGCCACTGAGCGGAAGGATTCCACCCATTCGCGCGCTTCGACACCGAAGTCCACCTCCTCCGGATGGAGTGTGAGCTTCCCATTCTCATATTTGCGGAAGTCGAGTAGCTGGTTGATCAGCCTGTTGAGAATCTTGGCATTCTTCGCCGCTATTTGCAGTAGGGTGTTCTTTCGCTCTTCTTCCATGTCCGGCTTGTCGAGAATCTGCTCAATAGGATCGGCTATAAGGGTCAAGGGGGTCCGCAAATCGTGCGATACGTTGGTGTAAAACACAAGTTTGGAGTTGGTGGCCTTGGTCAATTGTTCATTCAGTATCTTCTGACGGTCGCGCTGCTCTTCGAGCTCTCGGTTCTTCTCTTGCAATTGGTCCCGATGCTGTTGTGCTACGTAATACCATCTCCATATTATATATACCATCCCTGCCAAGAGCACGATTATGACAATCATGGCATATAGAAATGCTGTCTGAGAGGAGTGCTTTTGCCAGTAGACATCCACTTCTTTCTTCAGCTTTTTCATTTTGTCTGTCTCGTAGATGAGTTGCTTGTTTTGCAATAACAGGATGCCGGCATTGCTCGAATCGACTGCCGAGGCTACCGGGAGATATTCGTCGCGCGGGAAGGGGCGCCCTTCGATTATGTCGATGGCGCGAGTGATGATGTGTTGTCCCTCAGTGGGGTAGAGGAAGGTGGCATCGATCACTCCATCTGCCACGGCTTGTATGCCAATCTCCGGCGCTGCATCTACGCCTATTATCTTTATGTCATCTCGTCCTATGGCGCGCGCCGATTCGGAGGCTCCGATCGCCATACGATCATTGTGCGCATAGATCAAATTCACCTCCGGATGCTTTGCAAGCATGGAGTCGACCACGATCTTCGCATCTTCTTTGTTCCATCTCGCACATGCCGAGGCTATGATGTCTATCCTCCCTATGCTGTCTGCTCCATGCTTAAAGCCTGAACGCCGATCGTCGGCAGGTGTCGACCCGTCAAGCCCTCTTACTTCGATCACCTTGACATCTCCCTTCACCAAGTTGCCGGCATATTCCGATGCCATCTGTCCGATGCGATAGTTGTCTACTCGGATGTTCGCTGTATATGTCTCGCCATTGATATCTCGATCGAACAGCACCACCGGAATGCCTCGTTCATACACCTCTTTTATCTTTGGTGTTAGGCCGTTCGCTTCGTTCGGTGCCACTATCAGGATGTCTACTCCGTTCTTTATAAAGTAATCGATATCGTCGATCTGCTTCTGACTGTTGTCATCGGCCGACCGTATCTCTACATCTATTTCGTTATGAAACATCATCTCGCGCTCAATCTCGTCGTTGAGTTTCGAGCGCCAGTCATCCTCACTGCATTGTGACACTCCTATTTTATAGCGACGCTCCGACTTGCTGCATCCGAACATAAGCGCTCCGATGAGTATCACTATTATTTGAAGTTGTAAGACCCTTTTCACAATCCTTATTTTAGGTTAATTATTTTCTCCCACAAATATAGTAATTTTCTCCTAAATTTGTTACATCCGATATGCTTTTTGTTGCATTATTTATTATTTATCAACTTTTGTATCATTTATTATATGTATTGCAACATTTATTTTCATTCAGTTTGCTCTTTTATTGTAATTTTGTGGCGTAAGTGTTTTAAACGAATAAATTATCATGAATACTCGTTTCGTTTTTTCATCTCTTTTGGCATTGTGTGGGCTGTTCCCCGCTTTCGCCGAGTCGACTGTTAAGGTCGAACATTTCAGTGTCAATAATTCATTGGTGCGCGTAGAGGGTGATGGTAAGTATCTACTCCTCCCGGTCAGCGAGGCTTCTTCGGAAGCTTCGGTCAACGTATTGGTCGATGGTAATCTTGAGCGTACTATTTATGTGCGCCTTGCCACTTCGGCTGTCGATTATATGGTGCCTTTCGATCTGACACCTTATAAGGGTCATAAACTCGCCCTCAATGTAGTTACTAATAATGGCCTCCACTCTGAGTCTGATCGCTGCTGGTCTGACCTCCAAGTGGTCGATGAGTTCGATACTACCAATCGTGAAAAGTTCCGCCCTCTTTTCCATCATACCCCGAAGTATGGCTGGATGAACGACCCTAATGGTATGTTCTATAAGGATGGCGAGTGGCATCTATATTACCAATGGAATCCCTACGGCTCTAAGTGGCAAAATATGACTTGGGGTCATGCCTCTTCTCCCGACTTGATCAATTGGACTGAACATGACGCTGTCTTAACGCCCAATGGTTTGGGTGCTATCTTCAGCGGTAGTTGCGCGATAGACCATAATAATGATGCCGGTTTCGGCAAGGATGCCGTTATCGCTCTGTATACTTCTGCTGCCGCAAGCCAGGTGCAGAGTCTCGCTCACAGCCTCGATAATGGTTATTCTTTTAAGGTGTATCCCGGCAATCCGGTGCTCTCTCTCTCTTCTGAGGCTCGCGACCCCAATTTCTTCTTCAATCCCGTCACCAAGAAGTGGGATCTGATCCTCGCTCATCCCCTCGACCATGAGATGCTTATCTTCTCGTCTACCGACCTTAAGCAGTGGAAGTATTCTTCTTCTTTCGGTCGTGGCGAGGGTGCACAAAATGGCGTGTGGGAGTGCCCCGATCTTTTCAAACTTAAAGTCGATGGTTCTGACACCGAGAAGTGGGTCATGATATGCAGCATCAATCCCGGTGGTCCTTTCGGTGGTAGCGCTACTCAATATTTTGTAGGCGATTATGATGGCAAAACATTTACTCCCGACCGCGATGCTGATGGCAATGTCCCCACTAAGTGGATGGATTTCGGTAAGGATCATTATGCCACTGTCAGCTGGAGCGATGCTCCCTCAGGTCGCCGTTCCATTATCGCCTGGATGAGCAATTGGCAGTATGCCGATGTCGTGCCTACCCTCCAGTATCGTAGCGCCAACAGCCTCCCCAGAGATCTCTCTCTCTTCACAGCCCCCGATGGCCAAGTCTATCTTAAGACTATCCCTTCCCCTGAAGTCGAAACCATCGTTGGTCGACCCTCTCTGAAACGAAAAAATGTAAAGATATCTTCTAATCCTCGGGCTTTCCAACTCCCCACTGTCAATTCAGGCATCTGCGCCATCGATCTTACCATCGATCCAAAGGAGGCCGCTAATGTGGAGTTGACTCTATCAAATGCCGGCGGCGAGTCTGTCGTGGTCTCTTACGATGTGGCTGCTAAACTCGTGTCGTTCGATCGTAATAAAAGTGGTGTCGTTGAGTTTAATAAGGATTTCAGCGTAGTGTCGAAGGCTCCTACTCTCTCTGACTCTAATGTGCTCTCTCTCCGATTCTTTATCGATCGCTCAAGTATCGAAATCTTCGGTAATGATGGCAAGTTCGTCTTGACCAACCTGGTCTTCCCACAGTCTCCTTATACCACTCTCTCGATCTCTTCCGATCGTAAATGTAAGGTCTCTTCGATCAGTGTGTATCCCATCAATCCCACTACTCCCAATTAATCCTTGAGTTTTTAACTTTTTGTTCGATCTTATATTTTTTAATCATGAAATCTCAAACACAAAATTCCGGCAAGAGCTCTATGCTTCAGATCATCCCGGTGATGCTCTGCTTCTTCGCTATGGGCTTCGTCGATCTGGTTGGCACTGCTTCTAATTATGTACAGAAGGATCTGGGTCTCCTCGATTCTCAAGCCAATATCTTCCCTTCTCTCGTTTTCTTCTGGTTCTTGATCTTCTCGGTTCCGACCGGTATGCTGATGAACCGTATCGGCCGCAAGAAGACCGTCCTCGTGAGCCTCGGCATAACTTTGGTCTCTCTCTTCGTGCCTCTTTTTGGCGATGATTATTATACGATGCTTATCGCTTTCTCTCTCTTAGGCATCGGTAATGCAGTGATGCAGACGTCGCTCAATCCCTTGGTGAGCAATCTTATCTCTTCCGATAAGTTGGCTTCTACTTTGACCTTGGGACAGTTCGTTAAGGCTATCGCTTCGTTCCTTGCGCCGATCTTGATGGCTTGGGGTGCTACAACTCTTTTCCCGGTGTTCGGCCTCGGTTGGAGAGTCCTCTTCTTAATCTATGCTTTGGTCTGCCTCCTCTCTGTGGCTGCTCTCGCTGCTACTCCTATTCAGGAGGCTCGTCCCGATAAGGCTTCCAGCATCAAGGAGTGTCTTAAACTCTTGAGCAGTCCTTTCGTATTGCTCTGCTTCCTCGCTATCGTTTGCCATGTCGGCATCGATGTCGGCACCAATACCACCGCTCCCAAGATCATCATGGAGCGCCTCGGTCTCCCTCTTGAGGAAGCCGGTTTCGCCACAAGCGTCTATTTCATCTTCCGTACCATCGGTTGCTTCCTCGGCGCTTTTATCCTTCGCAAGATCTCTTCGAAGCTCTTCTTTATCTTCAGCGTGGCTTTGATCGCTGTTGGTTTGGCTCTTCTCCTTTTCGCCGATTCGCTGGCTATGCTCTATGTAGCTATCGCTTTCGTGGGTTTCGGTAATTCTAATATTTTCCCCATTACTTTCTCTCAGGCTCTTATCGATCAGCCCGACTATCGCAATGAGGTTTCCGGCTTGATGATCATGGGTCTCTTCGGCGGCACGCTCTTCCCTCTCGCTATGGGTTATGCTGCCGATGGTATCGGTGCGCAATGGGCCGCTGTAGCTGTGATGCTCGTAGGCGCTGCTTATCTTGCTATTTACTCTCTTAATATTAGAAAGGAAAAGTAATTTTGTTAACAGATTATAGTCTAATAAAAACTCAATTTCATTTAGCTATGGATGAAAAAAATATAGTAGTCGGTATGGGCGAGGCGCTCTGGGATTGCCTCCCCGATGGCCGCAAGATCGGCGGCGCTCCCGCCAATTTCGCTTACCATGTATCTCAATACGGCATCGAAAGCCGCGTCATCAGCGCTGTAGGTAAGGATGACTTGGGTCGTGAGATCTTAGATACTTTCGCCAATATGGGCCTTAACACGGATTATATCCAGACTGTCGATTTCCCTACAGGTACTGTCGATGTGACCCTCGATGAGAAGAAAGTCCCTCATTATAACATCGTGCAGGGTGTGGCTTGGGATAATATCCCCTGGACTTCCGATCTCATGGACCTCGCTAAGAGAACTCGAGCTGTTTGCTTCGGTTCCCTCGCCCAACGTAGTGAGGTGTCTCGCCGCACTATCCTCAATTTCCTCGATGCTGTCCCTAATACACCCGATACTTACAAGGTCTTCGATATCAATCTGCGCCAGAATTTCTTCACTCCCGAAGTGCTGACTGAGTCGATCTCTCGTTGCAATGTCATGAAGATCAATGATGAGGAACTTGGTCTCGTTAGCCAGATGTTCGGATATCCCGGAATAGATTTCAAGGACCAGTGCTGGATCATCCTCGGCAAGTATGCCCTCAAACTTCTGATCCTTACTTGTGGCACTGATGGTAGTTATGTCTTCTCTCCGGGCAAGATCTCTTTCCTCCCCACTCCTATCGTAGAGGTGGCTGACACCGTCGGCGCAGGCGATAGCTTCACCGGTGCTTTCATCGCCTCTCTGCTCCATGGCAGAAGTGTCGAGGAAGCTCACGCTTTGGCTGTCGAGACAAGTGCTTTCGTCTGCACTTGCAATGGCGCTATGCCTCGTCTCCCGGAGTCTCTGATTTCAAAATGTAAATGTTATATCAAGTAAAGTATCTTCCGGTTTGAAAGATTGTTCAAATTTTTAGGTTCTTCAGTTTTTTAGTATTATTTGTACTCATAGGATTTTAGGTTAAGTTAAGGGCTGTGTCACATGTGAATATGACACAGCCCTGTTCTTTTGCCTGTTCGTTCAAGGTGTCTCTCTATGAGGGGGTCTTAAAAAAACTAAAGGCAAGCGTCCGAGACGCTTGCCTTTAACATATTCAGGATTTTGTCAGATTATTTACCTGTGGTGATGCGGATTGAGATGCCTCCGTCGGGAGATACGTTGATCTCGAGTGTTGTTCCCTCAGCGAGTTTGAGGGTTGGAGTATTCTCTTTGCGGCCTGTGGGGAGTACGCTCTTCGCAGCTGTACCACCCTCTACGGGTGACAGGGCTTTGTTGATGTCGACGGGATTTACACTCTTCGCTTCAGCCTTCGGTGCGGGAGCTACTGCAGGCTTGGCAGCGGGTGCAGGTGCAGGCTTGGCAGCGGGTGCAGGCTTGGCTGCCGGCTTCGCGCCACCCTTCACTGCGCCAAATTCGATGATGGGCTGGTCGGTTGCCATTACTTCTCCCTCTTCGATCAGGAGGGCAGCGATGGTGCCTTCACGATCGCTCGTGAGATTGTTTTCCATCTTCATGGCTTCGTATACCAAGACTACATCACCCTTCTTTACGGTGTCGCCCGGTTTTACCTTGAACTCAAGTACGGTGCCACCCATAGGTGCTTTCATCACTTCGCCGGTGCCCTCTACGACTACTGCTTCGGGCTCTGCCTTGGCTGCAGGTGCAGGTGCTGCGGCTACAGGTGCCACGCTTTCGCCGGCTCCGGCAAATTCGATCAGCGCCTGTCCGGTGCCCATCACGTCGCCTTCGCCGATGAGGATGCGCTTCACTACGCCTGCCTTGTCACATGCAAGGTCGTTCTCCATCTTCATGGCTTCATACACGAGCACTACGTCGCCCTTCTTCACTGTGTCGCCTACTTTGACACGGAGCTCAAGTACGGTGCCTCCCATTGGTGCGGCAAATACTTCGCCGGTGACAGGGGCATCGGCTGCTACAGGTGCGGCGGCTGCAGCGGCAGGTGCTGCTGCTTTGTTTGCCTCGTATTCTGCTTTGCGTTTGTTGGTCAAGAAGGTCTTCGCTACTGTCGGAAGAAGTTCGAGAAGAAGGAACTCTTCTTCGTTGGCAGCAAGCTTCACACCTCCGAATTTATCCAATTCAGGATTGGCGGGTGTCTTGTAGCTGCTTACGTCGTAAGGCTTCTCTTCTGCCGAGCCTGTGATCTGCTCACGGAATTTTGGATCTACGGCTATCGGTGTTGTGCCATATTCTCCCTTTACCAAGGAGATGAATTGGTTGTTCTTGTTGGTATAGTCGGGCTTGCCGGCACGACGGTCCATTGCCAAGTTCACAGCCTGTGAACCTACGATCTGGCTGGTCGGAGTTACCAAGGGTACAAGACCGGCATCGCGTCTTACCTTCGGAATCAATGCCATGGCCTCTTCAAGCACATCCTCTGCACCGAGCGAACGAAGGTTCGCTACCATGTTGGAGTACATACCGCCAGGTACTTCGGCATTCTTTACCAATTCGTTGGGCTTCGGGAAACCAAAGTATTCTTCGATCTTGTGGCATGCTGCCAAGAGCTCTTCCTCTTTGTTGGCTTTTGCTGCCTCGATCGCTTTGTCGAATTCGGCATCGATCTCTTTGGGCATTACTTTGTATGCCTCGTCGAAGTCTTTAGGCCATTTGTCTTTGTTCAAGTCGAAGTCTGCCAAGGCTTTGCGTGCTCCCTTCAATTCTTCGCGAATCTTGGCCACGGCTGTCATATCGACTGCTAATTCTACGCCAAGTTTGCGGCAGAAGATGTCTACCAATTCGATTGCAGGTGCTGCCGAACCGCCGCCAAACCACCAAATGTTGGTGTCGACGATGTCTACGCCCTGGATGATCGCTGTCAATACTGATGCCAAACCATAACCGGGTGTACAGTGGGTGTGGAAGTCTACAGGCACCTTAAGCGCTTTCTTCAGCTTAGGCATAAGGGTGTAGATGCGGGCGGGATTCACAAGTCCTGCCATATCCTTCACTGTCACCATCTTCGCACCGAGTTTCTCCATCTCAAGTGCCTTGTTGACAAAGTATTCGTCGGTGAAGATCTTCTCGTTCTCAGGTGTGCCCTTCGGGTCAACTGTGTAGCATACTGCTGTGTCGGATACACCTCCAAGCTCGTTGATCATCGCGATGGACCCCTTGATGTTGTTGATGTCGTTGAGGGCATCGAAGATACGCATGATGTTCAGGCCGTTTTCGATGGCTTTCTTGTAGAAGCCTTCCAATACGCTGTCGGGATAGGGCACGTAGCCGAAGAGGTTACGCCCTCTCGAGAGGGCTGAGAGGAGGGAGATACCCTTCATGGCTTTACTGCATGATCTCAGACGATCCCAGGGACTCTCCCCAAGATAACGCATCACTGAGTCGGGAACTGCTCCTCCCCATACTTCCATAATATAAAACTTTGCATCACGATAGAGGGGAAGTAGTTTGTCTACATTCTCCTGCTTCATGCGGGTGGCGAAGAGAGACTGCTGGCCATCGCGCAGCGTCAAGTCTCTGATTTGTAATTTCTTAGTCACTGCCTTTAGGTTTTTATTGTGTTATGGTATTTGATTGGTGTTTATTCCAATTTTTTTTAATTTCCAAATATAGCACTTATTTGCCAATAATTAAAGAAAATTTTCTCTTTTTTTCAAAATTTCCCCAAAAAACACTTTTACGATACCCTCATTACTCCGGAAGTAGTGCGTCTGGGTCGCTCGAAAAAGTCTACAAAAAACAGGGCCGACGCCTTGCGGTGTCGACCCTGTTTGGTCTGTTGCTTTTCCTCTTTTTTATTTCTTAGTGCGGTTGCCGTAACGGCTGCGGAATTTGTCAACACGTCCTGCGGTGTCGACGAGTTTCTGCTTACCGGTGAAGAAGGGGTGAGACGAACTGGTGATCTCAAGCTTTACGAGGGGATACTCTTTTCCGTCGATCTCGATTGTCTCGCGTGAGTTTACTGTCGAACGAGTGATGAATGTCTCATCGTTGGACATATCTTTGAAGCAAACCTCACGATAGTTAGAGGGATGAATGTCTTTTTTCATTGTTCTTAACTGCAGTTTTTAGTTTAAATTTTGGCTCAGCAGGTCGCGATCCCACTGAATTGGCTCGCAAAATTACTAATTTTTTTGCATATACGCAAACTTTCGGCATTTTTCCACGCTTTTTTGCCGTTTTTATGTCCCTTTTATGAGACAATAAGCTTTTGAACAGACGTCTTATACCAGTTTGCGATATCTGATGCGGTGGGGGGTATCGGTCACTCCGTCGCGTCTTTTCTTGAATTCCTCATATTCGGAGTAGCTCCCTTCGAAGTAGGTGACTTGGCTATCCCCTTCGAAGGCAAGAATATGTGTGGCGATACGATCCAAGAACCAGCGGTCGTGGCTTACCACTACAGCGCATCCGGCGAAGTTTTCCAATCCCTCTTCCAAGGCGCGTAGGGTGTTGACGTCGATGTCGTTGGTAGGCTCGTCGAGGAGTAAGACGTTACCCTCTTCTTTGAGCGCCATGGCGAGATGGAGGCGGTTGCGCTCTCCTCCGGAGAGTACACCGATCTTTTTCTCTTGATCAGCTCCGGTGAAGTTGAAGCGCGATAGATAGGCGCGGGCATTCATGTCCCGTCCTCCCATCCTGAAGCTCTCTACTCCCTGAGAGATGACTTCATACACACTCTTGTCGGGAAGAAGGTCTTTGTGGTTCTGGTCGACGTATGCCACTTTCACTGTCTCTCCTACCTCAAATTCTCCACGGTCGGGTGTCTCGAGACCCATGATGAGTTTGAAAAGTGTAGTCTTACCGGCTCCGTTAGGTCCGATCACTCCCACTATGCCGTTGGGAGGCAACATGAAGTTGAGATCGGTGAAGAGGGCTTTATCACCGTAGGCTTTCGCCAAGTGCTTGGCTTCGATCACCTTGTTGCCAAGGCGCGGTCCGTTGGGAATGAAGATCTCCAACTTCTCTTCACGCTCTTTCTGGTCTTCGTTGAGGAGTCGGTCGTAGTTCGAGAGTCGGGCTTTTCCCTTGGCTTGTCGTGCCTTGGGTGCCATCCTTACCCATTCCAACTCGCGTTCCAATGTCTTGCGACGCTTGCTGGCTTGCTTCTCTTCGAGCTCCATACGCTTGGTCTTCTGCTCGAGCCATGAGGAGTAGTTCCCTTTCCAGGGAATACCCTCGCCGCGGTCGAGCTCCAGTATCCAACCTGCCACATGGTCGAGGAAGTAGCGGTCGTGGGTCACGGCAATCACCGTGCCGGGATATTGCTGCAAGTGCTGCTCGAGCCAGTCGATAGATTCGGCATCAAGGTGGTTCGTAGGCTCGTCAAGTAGCAGTATGTCGGGCTGTTGAAGCAGAAGTCGACATAGAGCCACGCGACGTCGCTCTCCTCCTGAGAGCACTGATACTTTCTGATCGTCGGGCGGACAGCGCAAAGCATCCATCGCTCTGTCCAATTTGTTGTCGATGTTCCAGGCGTCGGTGGCATCAAGCTTGTCTTGAATTTCTGCCTGACGCTGTATCAACTTGTCCATCTTTTCCGGATCTTCCAATACTTCCGGATCGGCAAAGGCATTGTTGACGTCGTCATATTCTTTGAGCAGGGCCATGATAGGCGCTACTCCCTCTTCCACCACCTCTCGGACTGTCTTATCCGGATCCAACTGCGGCTCTTGCTCCAAGTATCCGATGCTGTAGTCGTGGTTGAATACTACATTCCCTTGATAGCTCTTCTCTATTCCGGCGATGATCTTCAGTAGTGTCGATTTACCACTGCCGTTCAGACCGATGATGCCGATCTTCGCACCATAGAAGAAACTCAAGTAGATGTCTTTAAGTATTTGCTTCTGCGAGGAGGGGATGATCTTGCTTACCCCCACCATCGAGAAGATGATCTTTTTGTCGTCCGCCATTTCTTTTTGATGTTTTAAATGGTGTTGCACGGGATTCCCCGGCTTTTGTTTATTTGGCTGTCACTACACGGTAAGCGACGTTGACTTTACCTCGCTCTAAGTTGTGCAATTTGTTGCGTATCATCTGCTTACGAACTCCCGATACGTGGTCGGTATAGACTGTGCCAAGCAGATGGTCATACTCATGCTGGATCACTCGCGACATAAAACCGCTGAATTCCTGTTCATGCTCTTCGAAGTTCTCGTCGAGCCAGTTGAGTCGCACATGCTCGTAGCGTTTCACATTCTCAGAGAGCCCGGGGAGGGAGAGGCATCCCTCTGATCGTGACACGAGTTCTCCATCTTCGATCACTTCCATCTGCGGATTGATCAGAACCATCTTCGAGTTGGCACATTCCGGGAAGTCTTCTGCCAACACACTCGCATCGATCACGATTACGGCTATCGATTTGCCGATCTGTGGCGCTGCCAAACCAACTCCCTCCGAGTTGTACATGGTCTCAAACATGTCTTTGATCAGTTTCTGAAGTCCGGGGTAATCCTGTTCGATATCTTCAGCCTCCTGTCGCAGCACCGAAGTGCCATATAAATAAATAGGTAATATCATTTATCCTGTTTTATTGAATTTTTTATTAGAGCGCTCTTAATAAGACTACCAAGTGTAGAGGTAGTAGCCCCCGGGGGCGAGGGTGATGTTTTTGCTGTTGTCTTTCGATACTTTGCCGTTCGATTTAACTCTCTTTACGCCGGAATCTTTGCGGACTGTGACTTTCTGCTTCTGTTCGAAGTCGCGATTCACTATCATAAGAAAGTTCTTGTCGCCATTGGTGAAGTGGCTTACCACCACTCCTTCTCCCCATGACTCGATGCTCTTGATCTGCTCGGGAAGTTCACTGGCATCCATGCGGCGTGTCCCTTGGGGGATGCTACCTCCGGTGTGCCATACATTCTTTACCTTCGCTCCGAGGAATACCCATGTCATGGCATGTATCTGTTTGTTTACTTTCTTACATGCTTTCCAGACATCGGTGCGCTTGCCGTTCAGTAGCATCGGAGCATCAAAGAGCTTATCTTCCACTCCCGACCATGGAGCATATCCATAGTATTGTATTCCCTGCGAACCGTAGGCCAATGAACTGAACACCTGGAAGGAGATCTGTCCTTCATCGGGTGAGGGGTAGTTCAAGTGTGCAGAACTTAATACAAAGGTCCAGAAGGGGATGCCCCGATGTTCCGACACCTCTCTCGCTATCTCCAAGTTCTCGAAGAAGTTCTTGCGAAGCAGTATCTTCCCATCTTTTTCGTAGATGCTGTAGTTGTCGTAGCTGATGAATTGCGGATTGACCTGATCTACGAAGCTTTCGAGATAGTTCTTGTAGTCTTTCGCACCAAGTTGCTCGGCTGTGGCAAAGTTGGGAAGCAGGTTGACGTATGCCAAGATCTCTGTGCTCGCCGCCAATACTCCCTTGTTGAGCTTGCTAATCATACTGAATTTATCGGCTTTCGGCTCGTCGAACACCAAGATGCCTCCCAAGGCTTTGTGACCTTTATATTTCTCGGTCTCTTTCTTAATCTTCGATTCATCTTGAATACCCCAGCAGTTGGCTATCAGTTTCAAGTCATTAGCCTCGCAATAATCCAGCATCTGCTTGATATATTTCTCGGGATAAAGGTTGCTGACGGCTATGGTAAAGCCTGCATCTTTGACATATCGATAGTTTTTCAGCGTGATCAGGTTGGTGTCGTTGAAGGCATGATATGCCACCACGGGAAATCTATCACCTGCCGGATTGACATATTTCGGTGGCGCTGCCATCTGCTCGCGCGCACATGCCGGACTGATCGCTATTATCACTGCAAGACTTATCATCAGACTTGCCATTATCCTGCCTTTGTTCATCTGTTTTTTCTTTTATGTTTTATGGTTGGTAGTTCGTTGTTTTATCCCTTTCTTTTCGTTGACTATTTCGGAATTCTTGTACCCATTATTGCCTATTTGCTCGCTATATTGCCGCTTCGGCAGAGTGTCGGCTATCCGAAGATGCCATCCACCTCTTCGCTCTGTTCCGGCTCTTCGTAGTTTTCGTTGTAGTGCTCGAGGCCGTTGCAGAGGTTCAACCCTTCGGGGAAGATAAATTTGGTGCTCTGCGAGTAGGGAAGTTTCGGGTCGTTATATACCTTTTTCATATATAGACCATATACAGGCAATGCAGCTCGGGCACCCTGTCCGAATGCCATGGAGTTGAAGTGGATATATCGCTCTTCGCCGCCGATCCAGATACCGGTCACCAGTTCGGGGGTGAAGCCCATGAACCATGTGTCGGAGTTGGCATTGGTCGTACCGGTCTTGCCACCCATCTGGGCTGTGATGCCATAGCGGCTGCGGAGACTCGCACCCGTACCATGATTGACTACATCGAAGAGTATAGACACGATCTTGTAGTAGGCATCTTCGGAGGTTACTTCCGTGCGGTGGGGCACTGCCGAGTAGATTAAGTTACCCTGATTGTCTTCGATGCGACTCACATAGATCGGGTTGACGCGGATTCCCTTGTTGGCAAAGGTGGTATATGCCGCCACCATGTCTCCCACCGATACGTCTACCGTGCCGAGACAGAGTGGCAACGTCGGCTCGATATAGCCCGACAATCCGAACATCCTCATCTTGTTGGCAAGGTTGCCCGCTCCTAATTCGTTGACCAAGCGCGCCGATATCCAGTTGTTGGAGTGGGTGAGCGCCCAACGAAGATCCACCATTTCGCCGATCCTTGCCCGGCTCGAGTTGCGTGGCGACCACCCGCCGAAGGTCGGCTGTGTGTTGGAGAACATCGAGCAGGGGGTTAAGTCGCCTTGCTCCATCGCCAAGGTGTAGAGGAAGGGCTTCGCTGTCGAACCAATCTGGCGCTTGCCTCGCGACACCATATCATACTGGAAGTGTTTGAAGTCGGGCCCTCCGACATAGGCCTTGACATAGCCGGTCACCGGATCCATGCTCATCATGCCAACGCGTAATATGGTCTTCATATACATCAACGAGTCGTAGGGGGTCATCGTTACATTCTTGGTACCGGGCACGATGCGTGTCTGACTCCTGCCATGCTCGGTCTTCGTCTCTTTGACGTAGGCAAATACATCCATCTCGTAGGGGGTGTGGAAGGCGCGGTCGATCTCGCTCTCGCTACAGCCCGCCTCTTTCATCCTCCGATAGCGCTCGGTCTGCTTGATGGCATTCTTGATGAGGCGCTGAACACTCGCATAACTCAATTCGTTGGGATTCGATGTGTATGGCCCGGTCTTCGAGTGACGTTTCTCACTCTCAAAGGCCGGCTGGAGATAACCCCCAAGATGCTCGTTGACTGCCTCTTCGGCGTAGGCCTGCATGTGCAAGTCGATCGTCGTGTAGATGCGCAATCCATCGGTGTATAAGTCGTAATAACTTCCATCCGGCTTCGGATTCTTCAATATCCATCCATACATCGGATCTTCTTCCCATTTCAGGGAGTCGGTGTTGTAGTTGCCTAAGGCTATCTTATATGCCGTCTGATTCGCATAGTCCGAACGCTTGGGGCGTATCGGCTTTTTCGCTGTCATAAGTCGACGGATCTCTTCGCGAAGATAGGGGGCTATCCCCTCTTTGTGGTCTACGCGGTGATAATCGAGCTTGAGCGGTAATTCCTTGAGGGAGTCTAACTCGGCGGCTGTCAGATATCCGGCTTTCTCCATCTGAGTGAAAACTACGTTGCGGCGCTGACGTGTCCGCTCTTTATGGCGCAAGGGGTTGTAGTAACTCGGATTCTTCAACATACCCACCAGCGTGGCTGCCTCTTCGATGTTCAAATCGCGTGGCTCTTTGCCGAAGTAGACGTTGGCTGCTGTCTTGATCCCTACGGCATTGTTGAGAAAGTCAAAGCGATTGAGATACATGTTGATGATTTCATCTTTGGTGTAGAATCGCTCCAATTTGATGGCAATCATCCATTCGATAGGCTTCTGCAATGCTCGCTTCATCATGTTCGATGAGGGCTGGGAGTATAGTTGCTTGGCAAGCTGCTGCGTGATGGTCGAGGCGCCTCCCGATGATTTATCGCCCATGATCACTGTCTTCACCACACTTCGTCCCAAGGCGCGGAAGTCGATGCCGGAGTGCTCCAAGAAACGCTCATCTTCCGTAGCTACCAGGGCATCTATCACATGCATCGAGATGCTGTTGTAGTCGGTATAAACTCGATTGCCCGCACCATAATAGTAGCGTCCCAGCTCGGTCGTGCCGTCTGAGGCATATACCAAGGAGGCCAACTTGTCGTGAGGATCTTCAAGCTCTTCGATCGGTGGCATGTAGCCGATGACTCCATTATAGATCAATGTCAAAAATAGAGCTATCGTAAAACCAATACTCAAGAAGATGATCCACAACCATTTCACGATGATACGATTGCGTCTGTATCGTTTGGAGGGTCGCTTGGTCGGCTCTTCAAAGTTGTATATGTCTTTCTGTTTATCCATCTTGTTCGTTTTGTTGTTTGATAGGATGTGTCTCGACAGCCGGATGTCGTTGCTTTTTCAGCCTGCCGTAGGCACACACTATAGCATTCTGCAAATTTAACTATTATTTTTTGAAAATTAAGTGTTATAACTCTTAAATTTTGTTAGTAACCCTCCGACGATGGATTATTTGACTTTGATTTATATGATTTGGGCTTTGTTTTGTATTTCGATATATATAATGAGGACTGTGACAACAACGTCGTTGTCACAGCCCCCTATGTTTGGTTTATCCCGAGTTACGGGATGCAGGGTCTTATTTCACTCCAAGGTCGGCGAGGAGTTGCTCGATATGTTTCTCCGATTTTACTACGGTCTCTTCATATTTGTCGCGTGAGGGCATATCTTCTCTCACTTCGACATAGAATTTGATCTTAGGCTCGGTGCCTGAAGGACGTACAGAAACCTTGTCGCCCGCTTCGGTAAAGAATTGAAGCACGTTGGAGGTTGTGGGGAAGTCCATCTTCTCTGTCTCGCCGCTCTTCAAGTCGCGACATGTCAGATCGGAGTAGTCTTTGATCTTTACTACAGGGCTGCCTGCCAATTCTTGGGGAGGATTCTCTCTGAAGTTCTTCATCATCGCTACGATCTCTTCGGCTCCACTCTTGCCGGGACGCACCACGCTGACTCCCTTCTCGCGCGAGAAACCATATTTCGCGTAGATGTCTACCAGCACGTCGTAGAGGGTCTTGTCTTGATCTGCTGCCCAGGCTGCACATTCTGCCAGCAGGGAGTTGGTCGATACTGAGTCTTTGTCGCGCACGAAGGTCTGTGGCAAGAATCCATAGCTCTCTTCGCCACCACCGATATAGCGCTTCTTACCCTCAAGGTTGCGGATCACGTCTGCAATCCATTTGAAGCCGGTGAAGCAGTCGTAACATTCCACGCCATTGGCATCGGCGATGCGCTTGATAGACTCGGTAGTCACGATTGTCTTTACGATATATTCATTGCCCTTCAGCATGCCTCTCTCTGCATTCTTGGTGATCAGATAGTAGATCATCAGCATGTTGATCTGGTTGCCGTTGACCAGCTGATAGTTGCCGGAACCATCTCTTACCACCACACCGACACGGTCGGCATCAGGGTCGGATGCCAATACCAAGCTGGCGCCTGTCTCTTTAGCCTTAGCGATACCCAGGGTCATCGCTTCGGCATTCTCCGGATTGGGCGATACGACTGTCGGGAAGTCGCCACTCTGCACATCTTGCTCAGGCACGTGGATCACATTGTCAAATCCCCACTTGCGGAGTGAGTCGAACACAAGTCGAAGGCCTGTGCCATGGATCGGAGTGTAAACGATCTTCATGTCGTGGTGACGCTTGCATGCCTCCGGATCGAGACTCAAACCATGGATCTCGTCCAAATACATATCATCCACATCTTTGCCGATAACTTGGATCAATGACGGATCGGCATCGAAACGTACCTGGTCGACTGATGTGATGGCACTCACATATTCGATGGTCTTTACGTCGTGGGGTGAAATCATCTGCGCACCATCGCTCCAATAGGCCTTGTAACCGTTATATTCCTTGGGATTGTGGCTCGCTGTGATCATCACACCACTCTGACATCCCAATTTGCGGATCGCGTATGACACTTCCGGTGTCGGACAGGGTCCGTCGAAAAGATATACCTTGATGCCGTTGGCTGCAAATACGTTGGCGGTCAATTCGGCAAATTTGCGAGAGTTGTTGCGAACGTCATGACCCACTGCCACCGAGATCTGGTCCAGATCTTTGAACGTATCTTTCAGGTAGTTGGCAAGACCCTGGGTAGCTGCTCCTACTGTGTAGACGTTCATACGGTTCGTGCCGGCTCCCATGATGCCGCGCAATCCTCCCGTGCCGAACTCCAAGTCCTTGTAGAAGGCCTCGATCAGTGGGGTCTTGTCTTCAGATTCAAGAAGTTTCTTAACTTCGTCGCGTGTCTCTTGGTCGTACTGTTCACCCAACCATTTCTCTGCACGCGCCGTTACTGTTTTCAATAATTCGTCGTTGCTCATTGTCTATTTCTTAAAAATTTTTTTGAGTTTTCATCTTTTTACCTTAATTATGAAGGCCATTTTTACCTCGCATAAACTATATTTTTGCAAATATAATATTTTTTGATTTACTTTTTATTAACTTGCCATTTATTTTTTTTATTAATTTTGCAGTTGTATCGTTTTTTAATCTTTTTTATTCATGAGTAAACAATCTTGGCGCCCCGGCACGATGATCTATCCTCTCCCTGCAGTTATCGTCACTGTCGGCGCTTCCCCCGAGGAGTGGAATCCTCTCACCATTGCCTGGACAGGCACCATCTGCAGCGACCCCGCCATGTGTTTCATCTCGGTCCGTAAGGAGAGATATTCTTTCCCTATCCTAATGAAGAATATGGAGTTTACCATCAATCTTACCACTGCCGATATGGCGCGAGCCACCGACTGGATCGGCGTCCGCTCAGGTCGCGATTATGATAAGTGGAAGGAGTCAGGACTTACCCCGATTCCGGGCGAGATGGTCGCTTCTCCCACCATCGAGGAGTCCCCTCTCTCCATCGAGTGTCGCGTAAAGTCGGTTACCGACCTCGGTTCTCACCATATGTTTGTCGCCGATGTTGTCAATGTCCGTGCCGATTCCCGATGGATCGACCCCGAGTCCGGTAGATTCGAACTCGAAAAGTCAGACCTGATGACTTATTGCCATGGCCATTATTACCACCTCGGTGAGATGATCGGCAAGTTCGGTTTTTCTGTCAAGAAGGAGAAGGAGTAATCCATCGAGGACTTTGGAATTATTTTTCCGGTCGATTATATCTACCTTCTTTGGCAGTCTAAAGATTAATTTGTAAATTTGTAACTATTCTTTATTATAATATTTTGTTCAAATGATTTTATCTATGACCGGCTTCGGCCGGGGTTCTGCAATATCCTCCTCCAAGCGTTTTACCGTAGATCTAAAGTCGCTCAATTCGAAGCAGTTAGATCTTTCTATGCGTGTCCCGGTTTCGTTCAAGGAGTTGGAACTTGATGCTCGCAGCATCATCGCCGAGTCGCTCGAACGCGGCAAGGTCGACCTCAATACGATCGTCGAACAGATCGTCGAGTCTTCGCATGTCCAGATCAATGCCGAGGTGCTCGCCTCCTATAAGAGTCAGATCGAGGCTGCCGCTCAACGACTCGAAATCCCTTATCCTGCCGATTGGTATCAGGTGCTGATGAGACTCCCCGATGTGCTCAAAACGGAAGTCCCCTCTCTCGACCCCGAGGATAAGGAGGCTTTCCTCCAAGCGCTCAGGGCTGCCGTCGATGCCCTCGTGGAGTTCCGTATAGCTGAAGGTAAGAAGTTGCATGCCTTCTTCTTGACCAAAATTAAAAATATCGGTGACCTCCTCGAGCAGGTTACACCCTTCGAATCGAAACGTGTCGCCAAGATTCGCGCTCGTCTCGAGGAACAGCTCGCTCGCCTCACTTCTATCGATTATGACCGTGGCAGATTGGAGCAGGAACTCATATTCTATATAGAAAAACTCGATGTCACTGAGGAGAAGATCCGCCTCCGCTCTCACCTGAATTATTTCCTCGAAACTCTCGGTGCTGTCGACGATGGCCGCCCCCATCAGGGACAAGGTAAAAAACTCGGATTTATCGCCCAGGAAATGGGCCGCGAGATCAATACCCTCGGTTCTAAATCAAATGATGCCGATATGCAGAAGATCGTCGTGAAAATGAAAGACGAACTCGAGCAAATCAAGGAACAAGTGTTAAACGTTTTGTAATTCCACCTTAAGTTATGTCTAAGAAAGCTGTTTTTGTGCTCTCCGGACCCTCCGGCACCGGCAAGTCTACCATCATACACCGCCTTCTGGAGATGCCCGACTTGAATATTAAATTCTCCATCTCGGCTACCAGTCGTCCCCCTCGCGGCGAGGAGAAGGATGGTCGTGAATATCATTTCCTCTCTCCCGAGGAGTTCGACCGTCGTATTGCTGAGGGCGATTTCGTAGAGTGGGAGGAGGTATATTCAGGCACTAAGTATGGCACTCTCCGCAGCGAAGTCGATAAGATGCTCGAAGCCGGACATAATGTTATCATGGATGTCGATGTCAAGGGGGCTTTCAATGTCAAGGATGCATACGGCGATGATTGCCTTCTCATGTTTATTCTTCCTCCCGATATGGAGACCCTCGAACAGCGCCTGCGTGCACGCAACACCGACTCGGAGGAGTCGCTCAGAAAGCGCATCGAAAGGGCTCGATATGAGATCGATTTCGCTCCCGATTTCGACCGACGTGTCGTGAATAATGACCTGGATGAGGCTGTAGCCAATGTGGCTGCTATCATCCGCGGTTTCCTCGTTTGCTATGAGTAGCATTTAGGGTTGCCCCCGATTATCCTCTTTTTGTCGCTATGAAGATAGGCATCTTTTCCGGTAGTTTCGACCCGATACATATCGGTCATGCCATGATGGTGAGTTATCTGTCGCAGTTTTGCGACCTCGATGCTCTCTGGCTTATGCCCAGCCCGATCAATCCTCTTAAGGTTGATTCGACTCGAACCCCGGCGGAGCATCGTCTCGCTATGTGCCGTATCGTCGCCGATAAGTGCACCTCGGTGGTAGTCTCCGATTTCGAGTTCTCTCTCCCTCGCCCCTCTTATACCTATCAGACTCTTCGCGAACTGAAACGATCTTACCCCGAGCATGAGTTCTATCTTATCATAGGCTCTGACAATTGGATCTCGTTCCGGCTCTGGCGAAATCATGACAAGATCGTTGACGAGTTCCCTATTATCATATATCCTCGTCCCGGTTTTGAGGTGTCGCTCCCTCTCCCTCCCGGCGTCTCCCTCCTCGAGCAGGCTCCCCTCTCCGTTATGTCGTCGACTTTCGTTCGCTCGGTATTCTCCCTGGGAATGTCCCCTCGTTATTTCGTCGATGACGATGTGATCGATTATATTAATTCTTATCACCTTTATGAATGATTCTGACCTCCATTCGCAGTTGATCAATATCACGGCGCTCGCCACCAATTATTGCGCTTCTCTCGAAAATGTGCTTGAGTTCGAGCGCTTCGATTTTATCAATAATATCCTCAGCTTGTTGCCCCGGATTTATTGGAATTTCTCCGATGTCGTGGTGGAGAATGTCTCGCTTTCTCCCGACGATGAATTCGATTTCCTCCCCTCTTATATTGATGAGGATATGTATGAGTCGGTGCGCCGTGGCGTAGCCGCTCTCCTCGAGGATGAGGATGTATATCTCGAAACTTTCGAGGAGGATATGAAGTATAGCGATACTCCCATCGCGGCTTCTATCTCTGAAGGTCTCGCCGATATCTATCAGCATCTCTACGATTTCGTCGCCATAGTCCGCGAAAGCGATGGCGAGCAGTTGCAGGATGCTTATCGTGAGTGCCACGATAGCTTTGTCGGCAGTTGGTCGCAGACTCTCTGCAATGTGATGCGCGCCCTCAATCATCTGAGATATAATCTCTGAGGTCGCCATCCCCTCTTTTTTGATAATTATAAATACCAAATATTTACTCTTTCTTCATTTTTTTACTATGGATCAATCTCTAATTCATCTCCGAGATATCGAGGCTAATCAAGCCGCTTTCTTGGTGTCAATGCTTAATAGCTCGTCGTGCAATTTTTATGCTGTCGATTCGACACGACGTATACTCGATGCAGTCGGGTTCCAACCCCTCTCTGAGGCCGATGAGTGGTCGATCGTGCCGGGCGGCAAGTATTATGTCGTGAAGAATGATACGGCTATCTTCGCTTTCATCGCCGGTAATGCTCCGGTAGAGTCTGAGGGCTTCCGCATCATCTCGGCTCATACCGACAGTCCCTGCTTCAAACTCAAACCGAATTGTGAGATCTATGGCGATGGGGGAGTGGTGTCGCTCAATGTCGAAAAGTATGGCGGCGGCATCCTCTATACTTGGTTCGACCGCCCTCTCGCCATCTCAGGCCGTGTGTTGACTCGCGGTGAGTCCCCCCTCGCCCCTCGCCAACACCTCGTCGACTCTCGCCGCCCCGTGGCGACAATCCCTCACCTCGCCATCCATTTCAACCGCGAAGTGAATAGCGGGAACCCCCTCTCGGTGCAGAAGGATATGAAACCTGTGCTCGGTTATTTCTCTCAGCAGCAAATAGCGGAGGCCAAGAAGTCGGGTGGCTTTATCCCGGCTCTCCTCGTCGATCTGATCAATCAGAATCTCGCACAGAATTCTCGACCTGTATTTGCCGAAGATATCCTCGACTATGAACTCTGCCTTTACCCCGCCGAACCGGCTACCGTAGTCGGCTTGAACTCCGACATCCTTCAGTCTCACCGCATCGACGACCTCTCGATGGCGTTCTCCGGACTTGCCGCACTGATTCTCGAAGCGGAACATCCCGCCGATGCAACTCGGGTCTTGGCGCTGTTCGATAATGAGGAGACCGGATCCGGCACTAAGCAGGGTGCCGCCTCGCCGGTGTTGAGACATATCATGGAGCGTGTATGCATCTCGCTCTCCGCCGATAAGCAGGCGTTATACCGTGCTCTCGCCCGATCTTTCATGATCTCTGCCGACGATGCTCATGCTTGGCATCCTAATTATAATGAAAAGTATGACCCCACCAATCATCCTGTCATCGGTGGTGGACCCGTCGTAAAAATCAATGCCAACTGCAAGTATATGACCGACGGCAGAAGCGCCGCAGTGTTCCATGCTCTCTGCGATCAGGCAGGCGTCAAGATGCAATATTTCGTCAATCATGCCGATGTGGCAGGCGGTAGCACCCTGGGTAATATCTCCTCTTCGCAGTTCGATATCCCGGGCGTCGATGTCGGATGCGCCATCTGGGCTATGCACTCCGCCAGAGAGTCTGCTTCTCTCTCCGATCACCTCGATATGATAAAAGTTTTCCGCCAATTATTGAAATAAATATATTTTTTTGTAACTTTGCATTTCGTTTGCAGTAAGTTGCAAATATTTAGAGCGCGTTCCTTAAATTTTTGGGGTCGTAGAGGTCGTAGCCTTGAGTCGATTTTGATTACTTGCTGAAAGGAGCATACTCCTGTATGTGACTGAAAGCAAGTGATCAAAAGCGGCCAAGGAT
>OBLI01000320.1_pt1 | contig 52493 bp, 59 predicted proteins | sample 1519701 | NCBI WGS metagenome assembly OBLI01 (sample SAMEA3663005, study PRJEB22513) | pig gut metagenome | biome: pig gut; feature: pig-associated habitat; material: faeces | place: France | collected 2012
ATCTGATTTGACACCTAAAGTATCTGATTTGACACCTAAAGTATCTGATTTGACACCTAAAGTATCTGATTTGATACCTAAACCATTTGGTTTGACACCTAAAGCATCTGATTTGACACCTACGGCCGTTCGTGAATTGATACCTATACGATCCTTGATAGGGCATATCGGATTGCTGGAAGGCTGTTCGACGCAGCTGTTGCATTCGAATCCGATATGCAATACATACAGCGTCTTGTCGCCTTTCCCTTTGCCGCCCGGTATGACAGAGATCAGGTTGACCTCTTCCAGCCGCTTGCGGGCCTTCTTGATGGTGTTGACCGATACGCCCACTTCGAGAGCTATACGATCATCTTTACGCGACAGCATACTACGCCATCCTGTCCTGTTGGCCGCATTCAGCAGGTAGAAATAGAGGCGCGTCTCAATCGGCGAGAACTCGCAGATCTCGTCCATACACCAGAAACGGTTGATCAAATCGATATAGCTCATTTTCATACTCGAAAGGATTTAAAAAAATTACATTTTAAGCATTGGCATCACGATGTAGAACTTCTCGCATTCGTCCTGTAGTTTTTCCGGCTTGATCAGGACGGCCGATTTCGCATCGTTCATGCTGAAAATTACATTGCCGGAACCTACGCCTTTGAGCACGGTGAGCAGGTTCGACGATAACAGGTTGATGGAGAATTTAGCCGTGCACCCGGTTTCGACATGCCGCTCCTCTTTGGCCGAGACGGAGAAGTCGATGTCCTGCGATGAGATGACCAGCGACTCGCTTGTCATGTCGAACGACACCATGCCCAACGAGTCGGAGAAGCAGCGCACACGCTCGATACAGTCGATCAACGAAGACTGAGATTCGGTAAAATTGATCTTGAAAGATTTCGGAACGATGGAGCGGTAGTTCGGTGTTTTATGCTCCAGGTTCCGGAGCGAGATGGTCATTCCGTTCAGGGCAAAGTCTGTCCAGCGGTCGCCCACGGTAATCTCTGCCATTCCGTCGCAACTATCCAGAATCGACTTCAACGATGTGGCATTGATGCGGCTGATCAGCATCTTCGTGTCTGGCTGTCCTGTAACGTCGAACGAAGCTGCACCCATGATGTGCGTATCGGTTCCGTAGAAACTGACCTTGCCGCCCTCGATCTGGATGGATACGCAGTTGATGACAGGTCGTGTCTTCATATCCGTACTGGTACACTCGACCACGCTACCGATTCCGCTGGCCAACAGGGATGCTTCGATGGCCACCTGTGTGGTACTGTATTTCTGTTCATACTTGGCAGGGTAGGCCGACGGATCGTCACAGCATATCTCAAAGCTGCCACCGCTGTAGTTGACGGTTGTATTCCGACCGTCCGAATCGATGGTCACCGGCTGCTCCGGAAGTTTCTTCAAGGCATCCAGTGCCGTGACGGGGAAACACATACGGAAAGTTTCTTTCGATTTGCACTCGACGGATGTCGTGAAACGAGACTCCGCATTCGATGCGGTGATCTGCATTTGGTTCCCGTCTATCTCGAACAGGAAGTTGGTCAGGACGGCCAGTTCCGCCTTTTTCGGGATGAATCTAACGGCCTGCGAAAGCGCAGTTGCTAAAGTTTGTTTAGAAATTGTAATCAACATAATGCTTGCTTATTTTGGGTGCAAGCATACGGTAAGTGGTTGTAAAAGCGATGTTTAAACGATAAGAGAACGACCTGTATAAAAACACAAAAGTTCGAATCTCAACTTTTGATTGAAATCCGAACCCGTAACCGAGGGCAAAGGTAAGCAGGTTTTTCAATTCTGCAAACGTTTTGCCTACTTTTTTTCGATTATTTTTTTTGCAGCAGATCCAACACTGCCCTGTTCGACTGATCAAAGATCGAGTAGTCCACGTCGATGTAGATGTCCGCCATCTTGTAGTCGTTGTTGACATGCCCCAAGCAGAAGTCGATGTCAGCCTTGGGAACTCCGGCCCTGTTCCGTGCGATGCTGGCCCACGTATGACGTGCCCAGTTGGTCGTGATATGGCAATGCAGGTTCAACTCGTCCGACACGACCTCGAGCCCTTTGTTGACAGCTTGGCCGAATGTGCGATAATCCTTGTACCGGATCCGTAAGTCCGACAGGAACTCCAGGCTGCTGTATTTTCTGGACAGTTCCTCCAGCTCCGGTTCGATCCGGATGGAGAGCGGGAAGCGATAGATGTTGTCTTCCGTCTGCGTCTTGCTACGCTCATATTCGAAGCGTCCGCGCGTGAGCCTCTTCACGTCCCACAGATCCTTCACATTGATCCCCATGAGGTAGAACATCACCATGAACACGTCCCGAGCCATATTCGCCCTCTCTGTCGAGAAATGGCCGTCACGGATGCGTATCATCTCGTCGATGGAGAGGCTCTTCCGGCTCCTGCGGTATCTTGGAATCTTTACCTTGGCAGAGAAAGGATCGTTCGGAATGCGGATGATGTTGTAATCCTCGTTGTTGAAATGGCATTTTGCCTTGTTGTAGAGCGAGCGGATCCCACGCATGTAGTTGCTGATTCCGCCAGGAGACATCGGTTTCCCGTTTTGACCGCACGTTTCAAGACGTTGACGCCATTCGATCACACGCTGTGCCGTGATGTCACGAGCATCGATGCGATCACGCCCGAAAAACCAGATCAGCGAGTTGAGAGCAGCCCTGTACCACTCTTTCGTCTTATCCTTTTCGGTACGATCGATCTGATCGCGGCAAAAGGAGACGAAATCAATGAACTGATAGTCCGGCTCCATGAATGCCACAATCTGATCTTTGATCTCCGAACAGCTCATCCGTGAAGTCCGGGCCGACCCGAGACGTATGCAAACCTCACGGCATTTCTGCATCATCTCACCCAGTTCATAGTTGAGCAGTTCCGAATCGCAATCCGGCCCAACCACCAGCCCATCTTTCAGTTCCCCGTCCCGTAAATAATAGGGAGTCGAAAGATATTGCACGGACTTGTTGTGATAGATACGGATCTTGATATTTTTTGTTCCGTCCAGCTTGCGGTGCGCATCACCAGCCAAGAGGACTGCTTTAAAAGTTGCCATTGTACATCGAATTTTATCAGTTAGAAATAAAACGCGCTGTACCAGCCCCAAAATCGTCTATCAAATATTTATAAAAAATATCCTGCCTAAAATGCCGTTATTAAGGCCAAATAACGCCAAAATGGCAGATAAACGAAGGGTCGGCACTGCTACGTACCGACCCGTAATCTTTTTAAAGAACTCTATAACAGAGGTTTACTCATTGTCGGGGTGAACGGATTCGAACCATCGACCCCCTGCTCCCAAAGCAAACAGGGTGTATCAGTAAAAGATTACAGATCAGTATTTTAAGAATGGGTATGGACGGATATAACAAATAGTTATAAAAACGGGGTGTAAAATCAGCCTCTTTTTTGGCTGTTTTTCTTCCCGAAACCGTGTATGTCGATCATCCAGTTGGCCCATTCGTCTGTACCGTATTCCGGCACATCGAACCAGTCCGATTCCCTCAGAATGGGAATCAGTTCCAATATACGAGCAATCTCCGGCCCGAAATGGATCATATCGTCTTCGGACAGTCGGACGGAATAGTGACGCTTGCACTCCTTCGCCCCTGGCAATGTCGAGATGATCGTTTGGGCCTCCTTGGATGCTGGAGACCGTCCCTTGTCAATTCGGATCGTTATTCCAGACATAACGGATCCTCCACACTTAGCAATTTTACAATGTAACCTTTCATGGGCTTTATATTTTACTTTGAACAGTAATACATATTTAATATGATCAAGAAATTATTAGGTATCTATATCCGTTACAAGCTCGTCAGAGACTACATGCGAAAATTCATGTGCAGCTATGGCATCGAATATGACACCGAATATATACATCTAATGACAACATTTGTCATTAGCGGGAGACATTACAATACAGATGAAAATCAGGAGATCGATCACAAAGAATGAGATACTCTCCGCTTTTCTTTCGGATTGGTTGCTATTGATGGCAATATGACTGGTATCGAGAACTTGACAACTGTCTGTCTATTGTTATCTTCTTCCCGATTGTTGTTTCTTCCATACTCTGCACCCAATCCAACGCTTGCAAGCACGGCTGTTATGGATACTTTGCCTGATGATCCGACCTTGCTGCATTCGCTCTCTCCAAGTACAACTTCGAAATCAACCATTTGAACGCTACGGTCTGTATCGCCGACTCGTGTCTTATGGCTAAGTGATCCTGCGTAACTTGGGCTGATGATAGCATCACCTACGTTGCATGCCTGCGCCTCCTTGACACCCTGTACAATGTCGAGGAGCGTATCACGAATGAAATCTTTCAGTTCCATCATATTACAAGCTCGCGAGCCACTTCTTGCCATTTGGTGTTCTAAACCATATCAGCAAAGCAAGGCAAATGACTATACCCGATCCAAAAAGCATTATAAGAAATTCCATCGCTCAATATTTTAATACATTGTTACCTACTAACGCTAACAATGTTGTGAAAAACAAACCTAAAATCAAAAGTACTATATATGACGGATCTGAATCATTCGTGATAACAGATACGCCACCAACAAGTACCATCGCCCCGAACACAAGTTTGGCAATGTCGTAAAAGAACTTGGCAAGATTCTCCCTCCTAACCTTGTTCTTTTCATGCTCATTCTGAACTTTCTTATTTATCCGCTCAAAATTTCCCATACTCAATCGTATTACAAGCTGTTCAGCCACTTCTTGCCGGGCTTTGTCTTAAACCATGCAAGTATGCATAGACCGATGAGAGATCCAACGCTAAAGAAAACTATAAATACTTCCATAATCATTGCTTTAATATGTTATAACCAATCGCCGCTATTATGACAGCCAGCTTCTCCCTCACTTTGAAGTATCGCTCCTCGCGTTCCTTACGCATGGTATTGTTACGCTCAAAATTGCCCATCCTGCTAAAAACTTTCCAACCATCTTTTGCCAGGCTTAGACAGCAGCCATATAAGGATGGACAGTCCGACCACAAGACAAATGCTAAATAAAAAAATCAATGCCATAACGTTACTTTAAAATTAAAAATCCAACAAATGCGAATACAGCAGAAACTACAGACCCAAGAGCAATCATAATAAACGGAACTGCATTTCCACTAACCTGCGTTGCCTGCATTGCTCCGCCAATAACTGCTCCAGCGAAGGTAAGTTTCGACAAATCGATAAAGAACTTTCCGAGTTGTTGACGAAACAGTTTGTTCCTTTCTTTCAATTCAGATCTATCCATATCACAAACTATTCAGCCACTTCTTGCCGGGCTTCGTGTATGTCCAGACAAGCATGCCTCCTATCACCACGCCGAGCAATATCAGCAAAAATAAAAATGGTCCCATATATTTACGGTTTTAAAATTCGACATCCAAGCCATGCAGCTATAAAAGAAAAAAGCTTTGAAAGCGTTTCACGATATTTCCTATAATTATCTACTCTATCCGTCATACTTCACCTGCCTTTCCTGTTTGTCACTTCGCGGTCAGCTTCTCGATCACGGAGATCAGACGATCCATCTGCTCTTGCGCTTTACTGAGCTGCTCTTGTGCTTTCTCTGTTAGCTTTCGTTGAGCAACTAACTCGTCGATCAGCGATGAAGGTGTAGAACTTACATGGTTCCCATTGCCTGCAACGGAAGTGTTATTGTCTCCGTTTACGTCTTGACTGATCGTAGGCATAGGCAGAAGCATATCCCCTTCTCCAGTCAAGAGCCAATCATTTGAGAACACGTTCCCAAATGCGTCATTGAATCTACATAAGAACTTTTCAGTAAGAACAGTTTCAACCCCTTTCAAGGCACTTGACACATTTGATGCAGATGCTGACATCCTAATTGCCACATCCTTCTGAGTATGTATAACACCTTTACTTTTAAGGTATTGATACGCTAAATTGAGTCTATCCTTCTTACCATCCATTCTTATATAAGAATTAAATTAGCTTAAATAAGAAGCTGATTTCTTATTTGAGTATTGTAATAATAACTTTACTTCTTATATTTGCACCTGTAAATAATTTGATAAGCAAATATAAGTAATAAAACAATGAACGAACTAAAAACAGAAGCAAAAATGAGAACAATGACTCGAATCCGTCAATCAGCGATGATGATCATCGCCACCCTGTCGGCAGCGTTAGGGCTTATTGCCATCGCTTCCGTCCTGACCACGTCGCTTTCCGTAAAGGAGATCAAGCAACATGCCGTTTTGCCGGATCAGTTCCTTGATCGTCTCATCCTGCCGCTTGCGGTCTTCCATCATCTCCTTGAAAAGGTCGTATGGAACATGAGACGCTGCTGGGGCAATCGTGACACTTCCCATGTTTGGAACTATCTCTTTTGCCCGATCAGGATCCGGAGATGCCTCATTCATCATCTCTCCCTCTCCGGTTAGGAGCCATTCGTATCTGAATGATGTGCCAAATGATTCATTGAGGCTATTTACAAAGCTATCTGTTAAATACTTTGTATCGCCCTTGAACGCAGATGTTACGTTAGGGTAATTGTACCTCATCTTATCAGCGACATCTTTCTTCTTTGAAACCAACCCGTTACGAAGAAGAAAATCGTACATCATCGCAGATCTGTCAGCAATTGTGTTTGCGCCCATTTGTATAAATAATCATAAAATGCAAAATATACTCGTATTTATAATTTGTATTTACAAATATAGTTTGCATCTTTGCCACTGTAAATAATTCAAGGGACAAAGATAAATAATAAACAATACATATAATAAAAAAAAGGAGTCAATTATGGAAAAAATGGTCTATAACTGTCAACAGAAACAAGATTTCTCCTTCCGTGGAATCTACAACAGCATGAACAGGAGGGCTTTCGTGAAAGAGATTGCAACACTCACCCAAAAGAGCGAATCCACCATCTACAACTGGATCTCCGGGAAGTATTCGCCGGATTGCCTGTCTCAATCCCATATAGCCAATTACCTCGGCATACCTGCCGAAGTGCTGTTCCCTGAAAAAAAGGAGGCTGCCGTATGAAGCCCATCGAGTTCTACACGACGCCTGAGGGCGAGGTTACCATCCGGGAGGCAGGCAAGCCGGAGCGCAATCTGAAAGAGAGCGACACCGATTTCATCCAGAAGTTTCTGGAGGTGCTGGAGGAGTTCTACCCGGAAGCCTACAAGGCCCTGCGCGAGCTGTACGCACGCTACGACGGGAACCGCCTGTACCGGGACTTCCTGGCCGTACGCCGGTTCATCAAATGCAACTTCGGCCTGTATGACAACCGCATCGACGTGGATGAGAACTGGAACTTCCATTTCGAGTTTGTCGGATGTCCGCTGCGTGGCGAGTGCAAGCACTTCAACGTGATCTGTTCGCCGAAGTTCAACAGCACGCTGAGCCAAGCCGAGGAGCGCGTCATGAAGCTGCTCTATCGGGGCAAAACAGACGAAGAGGCCGCCGAACTGCTGTACATCAGCATCTACACGGTCCGGAACCATCGGAAAAACGCATTCCGTAAACTCTCAATCCACTCCATGTCGGAGTTCATGCGCTACGCATCCGACAAGGGCATGTTCAACGAAGAATAACGAAAACACATGCAAGCAGATCCGGTAAGTACGTTGGCAGCGATGTTTACTCATAATTGAATCCGACCCGTAATCTTAGAAGAATCGAAGTTGAACGTTTAAACGGTACGCTTGGTATATGGACGATAAGCTATTTACACAGATTATAACCGCAGGCATAAAGATCGGTACAATCTCCACCCTGAAGGCTTTGGGAATACTCCCGGAGGTGGTGAGCGCACCGGATGCCGAACGTGAATACACAAAGGAACTGATCATCAAATGGCGGAAAAAGGGCTGGATCACCGGCTATCCGTCAGGGAATACGAAACGCGCGAAGTACTACTTCAAGCGGTCTGAACTGGAACGTGCGAGTGCCATGGATTCGCTTGGCAACGTACTGACTATCAACAAACCATTATGTAATTTATTTTGATATGAAAATCGATTATTGGAAACTCGCCCAGATGGCGAGACTGGGATTCTGCGTCCTTTTCGCAACCCTCACGGTGGTCAGTATCGTGGCTGCCTCCTTAGGCTATTACATCCATGCGGCAACGGCTTTTCTGTCGTTCATCACCGCACGAGGAATCGCCAAATATTGGTAACAAGTATAACCATCCAAATTTTTATAACGCTATGTCAACACAATTGGAATTGAAGGTGTCGGAGATCAACGAGATCAAGCCGGCCATGATCGCGGGAGACGCCCGCGTGGAGAAGAAGTTCATCACCATGTACAACTCCATCTGGGGAAACGACATGGGCATGCAGGTCTATGAAAAGGAGAAGTTCAACTTCAACAAGATCATCCGGGAGAAACCGGAACTGTCCACCTGTACACCCATCTCGCTGTTCGGATGCTTTCTGGACATTGCCGTCAACGGCCTGTCGCTCGATCCGACCGGACGTCCCCATTGCTACCTGCTCAGCCGCAACACGAAGACGGGATATAAGGACCCGCAGACCGGAAAGGACATCTATGAGAAACGTGCCTACCTCTCCATCACAGGCTATGGGGAGCTGGTCATGCGCCAGCGGGCCGGACAGGTGCGCTACGTCGATAACCCGGTTGTCTGCTACGAGGGAGACACCTTCTCGCCCGGGCTGGTCGATGGCGTGAAGACCGTCACCTACAAGGCTGCCTGTCCGCGCAAGTCCAACAAGGTGATCGGCGGCTTCATACGTATCGTGCGTGCCGACGGAACGGTCGATTGGAACTGGATGATGGAGGGGGACATCGACCGGCTGCGCATCTTCAGCGAACGGAACAACACCCGTTTCGACCCGAAGACCCAACAGATGGTGGGCAAGGCCAATTCGCTCTACACCTCGAACAACGGCGGCATAGACCCCGGATTTCTGGAGAGCAAGCTGATCAAACACGCCTTCGACAGCTACCCCAAGGTGCGAACGGGACGCTTCACGGTGTTCGAGACGCAGGAGGAACCGCAGGAGATCGACTATGGGATCGTCCCGGACGAATCGGGAGCGGACGGCACCTTTCAGCAACAGCCGGAACAGCGGCAGGACAAGGAGCCTATACCTGTCCAGGCAGCGGAAGAGGTACCCTTCGGAGAAGAAAACACGCCTCAGGCGGAAACGGTCAAGGTAAACGTGACAGACGAAGATGAGAACGTCGGATTTTAGAAGCGTGCTACGCATGGCAATTATTTCAATCATCATTCAAACAGTTGACTTATGGCTACAAATGATACAGCACTTACGACCATCCAGGTGGATGAAGTGAAAACCGTGATACAGAGTGCACCGGACGCACTCCAAAAGAACAGCGTGTCGGTCCAGAAATGCCAGGAGGCCGGACAATCCCTGCTGGACACGATCGAATCGACCGGCGGAATCCAAGAGGATGCGCTCGACGCAGAGGTGGAAAAATACCTGAAACGGACCAAGGTGACGGTCGATAACATGAACACGCGGCGCAAGCCGATCACGCAGCTGCTGAACACGCTGGCGAAGACCTTCACCTCCATGGAGGCCGCCATCGACGTGAAATCGGCCAACACGGTACCGGGAAGGCTCCAGCGGGCACGTGACGACTATGCCCGCCGCAAGCTGGAAGCGCAGAAGAGGCGTGAAGAGGAGGCCCGCAGAAAACAACAGGTGGAGCAAGAGATGGGTACCTACCGGGCCGACATCGCTTCGATGCTGGAGAGCACGTATGTGAGGTACATCGACCAGCAGATGAACCGTCTTACAAACCTCTTCAACAGTACCACGCTGGCCACCTACAACGAACAGGCCGAGCAGGTGAAGAACTTCTCCACAGCTTTCGACTGGAACGACTTCGCCACGCATTGCAAGGACAACTCGACCACCTTCTACATCGACGCGGAGACCAAGAAGCGGATCAAGATCGAGGTGGTCAAGACGAAGCGGGCAGACTTTGCCGGACGCTACGAGTTCGAGATTTCCGAGATGAAGCAGTCGTTCATCGACCGTCTGCCATCCTTGAAAAAGCAGCTGGAAGAGCAGGAGGAGCTACGCAAGACGAATGCCGAAGCGGCTGCACGTGCCGAAGCTGAGCGCAAGCAGCAGGAGGCCGAAGCACAGATGAAACGTGAGCAGGAGCGCAAGCGCAAGGAAGAGGAGGCCAAGGCGAAGGCGGCTGCCGACCGTGCTGCTGCGGAGGTACAGGCCGCATTCGCGTTCGGAGCGGACACACAGCCTGCCACACCGACGAAAGCCAAGGTGAAGAAGCGTATCAGGGTGCTGAACCCGCAGGGATTCCTGCATATCTATCAACTATGGTTCCAGCGCGAGGGCGTGAACCTGTCGATGGAGGATCTGGAGAAGGTGCACAAGAAGATGATCACCTATTGCGAGAAGCTGGCCGACAAGGAGGGCGAGACCATCCAGTCGGATCTGATCAGATATGAGGACGAAGTAAAGGCAAAGTGATATGGCGAAAGAAAAGAGCAAGAAGAGCCCGAACGTGAAGACGCTTTACCTCTACACGTGGATCAATTTCGGCAAGTACAAGAACTGTCCGAACAATCTGAAGAACATACTCGACACACCGGAGGGCCGCGAATGGGCCCTCTGGATCGACGGCAACAGCTACTATTTCCAGCTGGCCGACACCAGCAAGAAATATCTAAAACTGCAAGAGGAACATGACAGATACGTATTACCAACGACCTGAGGTCAGCAATTCGGACCTCACAGAGCTGAAGAACCTGCTCTACCCCCGCACACAGTACGGCGACAAGGAGAAGGCTTTCCGATTCGGCACGCTGCTCGATGCGATGCTGACGGAACCGGACCGTGTGCGCTACGACAAGCGGATGGTCGATGATGTGGTCTATTCCGGCGAAGACTGGCAGCTTGCGGAGTCGATGAAGTCGGCCATCCGCCGGGAGGCCAAGCGTGATCCGCTGATCCGTTTCGCGCTGGAGCACTCCGACAAGCAGCGGTTCATGGTGAACAAGGCGCAGGAGTTTCAGTACGGCGACTTCACCTACACGCTGGACACCCGCTGCAAATGGGATTTCTGGTTTCCGACGCTCGGCTACGGAGGCGACCTGAAGACCACCTTCGCCTCGACGGAAAAGCAGTTTCTCGAAGCTGTAGATTTCTTCGATTGGGACCGTTCGCGGGCATGGTACATGGACATCGCCGGCAGTGACCAGGATTTCATTGTGGCCGTGAGCAAGAAGAACCAGCAGGTGTTCAAGAAGTTCATCCGCCGTGGAGACCCGGTCTATCAGCGAGGCAGAGAGAAATACGAGGAGCTCGCTTTCAAATGGTGGATGCTTTTCGAATAACGCAGAATATTAACAATTTAAAATGAGAATCTAAAATGGAGAAAAAAGAATGGTATGTGTCCTGCATTGAAACAATGAAAGGCACAAATAAACGTATCAGAGCGACATTGAAGAGTATGATATACGGAATGAAAGGCATTGAATATTACGGGGAGACATCCGAGGATGATGCTGAAATCAACCGTTTGATGTTGAAAGGACATGCCGATGCTCTTGATCTCTATATCGAAATTGAAAATACGTATTACGCGGAAGTCATCAAATGGCTGGACAAACCCGATAAATGCAAACAGGACAGTAACATCGAAACCGAAGATATCAACAAACTGGATATGGAAAGAATGGAACTGTTCAAGGACATCACGCTCGTTTCTGGCCAGTTGAAATCCATTTCCTCCTGTACAGACACATCCGATGAAGCGAAAAAACGGAACAGGGACCAGCTGAAAGTGGCAATCGCAGGTTTGGAAATCTACATCGAAAAGAGTCATCAGTTTTCAGTACGTATGATCGATAAAGTATCAAGGGAGATTGAAGCATGCAGGTCATGCAAATCATGCGATCCTGTTCCGGGAGGAGAGTCAGCGAGTGAAACAACAGATAGCAACCATCAGTAAACGGACGTAGCCATGGGAAAGAATTTCTTTACAGAACAGATGGAGGATTTGAAACGGAGCAGGCAGGAGGCGATGGAGGCCAAACATGCCATCATCGATGCCGTGAAGTACATTGCCGAAGGTACGGACACGTCGGAAACGGCTTTCAGGCAGAGCCGCGAACTGCTGAAGGAACTGCTCGGTGTGATCGAATGGGACAAACAGACGACATCCCATCTCTATGATGCCGTCATCTATTACAACGGTATCATGGCAAGAGCTTACGACAGCCAACAGGAGGCGAAGCGTGTTTCCGAAAACGGCTTCGGCAAGAAAGAGGACAAATGACACCGATCGAATCTATTTTCAATAAAAAGAGAATATGAATCTGCTGATTACACCAAAAGACCAGATCGCTGACGAACTGAAGATCGTCGATGATTATCTGAACATCACCATGAGCGAAAACGTGGAAGAGGCCGTCCAGCGAGGCAACGATCTGGCCGTCCACATCGCCCGCACCGGCAAGCTGCTGGCCGACGCCAAGTATCATCTGAACGTGGCCCGCAAGTCGGAAGTGTTCAACACCCTCCGAGAGACTGCCAAGGAGGCTGGAGCCACCAGCAAGGCCGTCAACGCCATCATCGACAGTATCTGCAAGGAGGAGCAGTATCTGGTCGATTGGTGCGACCGATGCAACCGGACCGCCACACACCAGCTGGAATGGTGCCGCACGGTCATCAGCAAGGCAAAAGCGGAAATGTCGCTGGCCCCGGTCAGCTACAATAATTCAAACAATTCACGAACACGCTAAAAGAAAGGAAGCGAAATGAAAGAAGAAGAAAAAGAACTGGAACAGACACAGGAGGCGCCTGTTTATGAAATCCAAAAGGTAAAAGTGAACAACAGCAGGCTGACAGCCGAATACCAGGAGCGGTTCCGGGAGGCGAACTACTCCAACAAGGTCACCAAACAATCCGCACAGATCGTGCACGACGACCTACGCTACGCCCTCTCTCTGCTGGCCCCGCACGTAGTATCCATCTGCGAGATGCCGGAAGCAGACCGTATCAACGTGACCGACCCCTCCGACACCGATCTGAATGAGACGCTGAAAGACATTGTCGTCACCGGCTACAGCAAGGGAGGAAGCGCAGAATCGGCAGGAGTCAGCATCCAGGCACAGAAGCTGCTCAAAAGCGGAAAGGTGCTGAACATCACCGTTCCATTCGTGCAGTACGAAAGCGAAGACGGGGACGGGTATGAATACGGCATCGAACTGCAACAGGCCATCAGCCGGTGCGACTACGAGGTTGATGCCTACCTGTTCGAAGGGAAGTGCGGATTGCGGCAGGAGTCGTTCGACTTCGACACACCGGAGGAATCCGCCATCGACGCAACCTCGCAGGGAGACACCGTAGAGATCACCGTCAAGCCGAAACGCAGAGGACGCAAGAAAAAGGAGGTAGAAGAGTCTGTGGCAGAAGCCGCAGAGCCCAAGGCATTCGATGAGTTTGCCTGAAATGAGACATACTTTCCTACATTGATTGACTACTGGGAGGGACGCGTTCCCTCCCGCTAAAACAAACCGATATGACAATCACGACAGAACAGACAGCACGAGGGACCTGCTACATGATCCAGTTCGACAAATACCGGAAACAGGTCATCGAGCATTTCAAGAAAAGCATCAGCACACGCTGGTGGGACCAGAAAAGCGGACGATGGTGCGTGCCGGCCACCCCGCAGCTGAAAGCTGAGCTGGACCAGTTCACCTACTACGTGCGCCACTTCGAGCCTGTCCATTGGGGAGCATCCCCTGCAGAGGAAGGAGACGAAGAGGAGTTCCGGATCCCCGACATGCCGGAGCTGGCAGGCGACCATGGCCTGCTGGTGCAGCCCTACCCCTACCAGCTGCAGGGCATTGCCCGCGGACTACAGCTGAAACGGTTCATCAACGGCGACGATATGGGTTTGGGAAAGACACTGGAGAGCATCGCTACCATCAACAAGGCCGGTGCGTTTCCCTGTCTGGTGATCTGCCCGAACGTGGTCAAGATCAACTGGCAACGGGAATGGGCCAAGTTTACGGACAAGCGGGCCATGGTGCTCACGGACAGTGTGATCGACACATGGGATTTCTTCTGGAGGACCGGCCTGAACCAGATCTTCATCACCAACTACGAGAGCCTGCGAAAATACTTCGTCAGACGTATCGCCAAAGACTCCGGATGGTCGCTGAAAGACGTGGAGTTCAACCCGAAGATCCGGCTATTCCGGAGCGTCATCATCGACGAGAGCCACAAGGTGAAGTCGGCCAAGACACAGCAGACCAAGTTCTGCAGGGGCATAGCCGAAGGGAAAGAATACGTCATCCTGCTGACCGGTACCCCGGTCGTGAACAAGCCGGTCGATCTGGTCTCGCAACTCTCCATCATGGGACGGATGGAGGATATGGGCGGATACAACTACTTCATGAAACGCTATTGCTCCGGTCCCAACGAAGCCAGCCACCTGAAGGAGCTGAACGGCAAACTATGGAACAGGTGCTTTTTCCGACGGGAGAAACAGAAGGTGCTCACGCAGCTGCCCGACAAGGTGCGCCAGGTGGTCACCTGCGACATCTCGAACCGCAAGGAGTACATCGACGCTGAGCGCGACTTGGTCAACTACCTCCGGCAATACAAGGAGGCGGACGACGAGCAGATAGCCCGCTCGCTGAAGGGCGAGGTCATGGTACGCATCGGCATTCTGAAGGACATCACCGCACGAGGCAAGCTGCGCGATGTGGTCGAGTTCGTGCGCGACTTCCGGGAAAACGGTAAGAAGATCATCCTGTTCTGCAACCTGCACGATGTGGTCGATCGGCTGCTCGCCACCTTCCCGACAGCCGTCTGCGTCACAGGCCGGCAGAACATGCAGGAGAAACAGGCCGCCGTCGATGCGTTCCAGCGCAACCCGAAGACGGACATCATCATCTGCTCCATCAAGGCAGCAGCAGCCGGTATCACGCTGACAGCGGCCAGCGACGTGGCGTTCATCGAGCTGCCGTGGACCTACGCCGACTGCGACCAGGCCGAGAGCCGTGCCCACCGTATCGGGCAGAAAAACTCTGTGAACTGCTACTACCTGCTCGGCCGTCAGACCATCGACCAGAAGCTCTACCGCATCATCGAGGAGAAGAAGACCATCAGCAATGCCGTACTGGGAGCGGAAGACAACATACAGACGAACATCGTTGACCTCATGGCCAGCCTGTTCGACAACAACGTAACGGATTTTTAACGACAAACATCAAACAAACAGAGCTTATCATCATGAAACCGTATATAGATTTTCTGAGAGACAAGATGGCCATCAGCCACAATACCGGATTCGACGTGAAGGAGTCCGATTTGACACCAAACCTGTACCCGCATGTGAAAGACACCGTCCGATGGGCTGTCAAGGGCGGATGCAGGGCCATATTCAGCAGCTTTGGCATGCAAAAGACCGTCACACAGCTGGAGATCCTGCGCCTGATCACGGATCGGGAGGGAGGATTCGCCCTCGTCGTATGCCCCAAGCGTGTCGTGGTGGAGTTCATCGACCAGGCCAGACGCCACCTCGGTCTCAACGTGACCTATGTGAAGAACATGGGCGAAGTCAAGAGCTGCCAGACACGCATCATGGTCACCAACTACGAGCGTGTGCGGGACGGTGAAGATGGCGTACGCATCGACCCCTCCTATTTCAAAGCGACAACGCTGGACGAGGCGAGCGTGCTGCGAGGATTCGGGACAAAGACCTATCAGGAGTTCCTGCCACTGTTCAGCAGCGTTCCCTACCGTTTCGTGGCGACCGCCACCCCGTCTCCCAACCGGTACAAGGAACTGATCCATTATGCCGGCTACCTCGGTGTGATGGATACGGGGCAGGCGTTGACCCGGTTCTTCCAGCGTGACAGCACCAAGGCGAACAACCTCACGCTCTATCCGCACAAGGAGAAAGAGTTCTGGCTTTGGGTGAGCACATGGGCCCTGTTTCTGACCAGACCTTCCGATCTCGGCTATCCGGACGAAGGCTATGAGCTGCCGCCGCTCCATATCCATGAAGAGGTGGTCAACGTCGATAACACGACAGCCGGAACAGACCGCGACGGCATGGTGAAGATGTTCCGTGACGCAGCACTCAGCCTGCAGGATGCAGCCCGCGAACGGCGGGACAACATGGCCAACAAGATCGCCCGTGTGGTGGAGATCATCAACCGGCCGGAAAACAAGGAGGATCATTTCCTCATTTGGCACGACCTGGAGGACGAGCGAAGGGCCATCTGTGCAGCCATCCCCGGATGCAAGGCCGTCTATGGTTCGCAGGATGACGATGAGGCGGACAGTATCGTGAGTGACTTCAAGGAGGGCCGGCTGAAATACCTGGCCGCCAAACCGGAGATGCTGGGCGAGGGACTGAACTTCCAGTACCATTGCCACAAGGCGATCATGTTCATTGATTACCGCTTCAACGACAAGTTCCAGGCCGTGGCACGCATACACCGTTTCATGCAGCAGCATCCGGTGGAGCTGTATCTGGTCTATGCCGAAAGCGAATACGAGATCTTCAAGAGCTTCATGACCAAATGGGACCAGCACAACAACATGGTGGACAACATGGTCAACATCGTGCGGGAGAACGGCCTGTTTGCGATGAATGCTGAAGAGAAGATGATGCGCTACCTGTTTTCGTGCCGGGAAGAGGACCATGGGCGCAACTGGAGGGCCATCAACAACGACAATGTACTGGAGTGCCAGCAGATGGAAGACAACTCCGTCGGGCTGGTCGTCACCTCCATTCCGTTCAGTAACCACTACGAATACACCCCTACCTACAACGACTTCGGGCACAACGAGGACAACGACAAGTTCTTTGAGCAGATGGACTATCTGACACCCGAACTGATGCGCATCCTGCAGCCCGGCCGTCTGGCCTGCATACACGTGAAGGACCGGATCCTGTTCGGCAATGCTACCGGCGACGGAATGCCCACCGTCGATCCATTCTCCGACATGACAGTTTTCCACTTCCTGAAACACGGATTCCGCTACATGGGGCGCATCACAGTAGATACAGACGTCGTACGTGAAAACAACCAGACCTACCGGCTCGGATACACGGAGATGTGCAAGGACGGCAGCAAGATGGGCGTAGGATGCCCCGAGTACGTACTGTTGTTCCGCAAACTGCCGACCGACACGACCAAAGCATACGCCGACATTCGCGTCACGAAAGAAAAGAATGCCTATTCGCTGGCACGATGGCAGATCGACGCACACGCCAGCTGGAAATCGTCCGGCGACACGCTGATACCCACCGAAGACATCGCCCGGATGGGAATCGACCAGATCCGGCGGATGTTCCGCGAATTCAACATGGAGCACATCTACAATTTCCAGCGACACGTCCGTTTTGCGGAAGCGTTGGAGAATATAGACAAACTGCCCAAGACGTTCATGGCAGTCGATCCGGTCAGCAAGAAGCCGTGGATATGGGACGATGTCACCCGGATGCGGACACTCAACACGAAACAGTCGCAGAAACGGAGGCAGAACCACATCTGTCCGCTCCAGCTTGACATCGTGGAACGTCTGATCGAACGCTACTCAAACCCGGGAGATGTCGTATTCGACCCGTTCGGAGGAATCCAGACCGTTCCCTATTGTGCCGTGAAGCTCGGGCGATACGGACTGAGCACGGAACTGAACTACGACTATTGGAAGGACGGTCTTACCTACCTGCGTGAAATCGAGATGCAGATGTCAGCACCTACCCTGTTCGACCTGTTGGACCTTCAAAAACAGGAGGCGATATGAAAGCGACCCGGAAAACGACACCGAAGGATCTGGCGAAATTGACCCACCGAAGCGAAGCCTCCATCCAGTCGGAGTTCATCAGAACCGTACACGAGTTATTCCCGCGGCTGCCAGACAAACTCCTGTTCGCCGTCCCCAACGGAGGCAGCCGGGACGAACGGGAGGCAGCCAACCTCGTTCGGCAGGGAGTCAAAAAGGGCGTGGCGGACGTGATCCTCCAGATACCCAAAAAAGGATATGCCACCCTCTGCCTGGAGTTCAAGACACCCGTCGGGAGGCAAAGTCCCGATCAGAAGGAATATCAGAGGCAAGTAGAGATGGCCGGCAGCAAATATGTCATCGTACGTAGCGTAGCAGAGGCTATCGAAGCGGTCAGAGCGTACCTGAAATAGACGTTTCGTGTTATATTTTATCATAAAAAGCGATGGCACGTGGCAGGAAAGAGAAGTTTAAGAGCGAATATGCGCAGCTCGCATACAACTATGCGCTGCTGGGGGCTACCGACAAGGAAATGTCTGATATGTTTGGAGTTTCCGAACAGACCTTCAACGCATGGAAAGGGAAGCATCCCGAATTTCTTGAGTCCCTAAAAAAGGGGAAAACTTTGGCGGATGCGAATGTAGCGTCCAGCCTCTACCGACGTGCCGTAGGATATGACGGAAAAGCCACCAAGTTCGCCACCAAGGACGGGAAGATCACAGACTCGGTCGAATACATCGAGCACTACCCGCCCGACGTGACGGCTGCCATCTATTGGCTGAAGAATCGCCAGCCGGAGTTCTGGCGGGACAAGAAAGAGATCGAAAACAATGTCAAGCTGTCTGACGAGCTGGAGTCGATGACCGACGAAGAATTGGCAGCAATCATCCGTGGGGAAAATGATGGAAGCACGATCTGACAGGGAGTCGCTGCTGCGCATGGCAAAAGCTGCCACCATACTACGCAAGCGGGAGGCCAGGAGGGATTTCTGGTCCTATTGCCTGTATCATGACCCTACGTTCTTTGCCAAGCGGCTTTTCTTGAAACAGGTGGCAGATTCCTTTACACGCATCTACGAATCATACGAACGTGGCGAGATCCGGAGGCTGGCCGTATCCATGCCGCCACGTGCCGGAAAAAGCTACATATCATCCCTGTTCATATCCTGGATGCTCGGCCACTATCCCGAAGAGAGCGTCATGCGAAACTGCTGTTCCGACACCCTGTATGTAAAACTGTCGTATGACACACGTGACATCGTCCGGTCTTCCCGATTCAAGGAGATTTTCCCGGACGTGACGCTACGGCAGGACAAGCAGAACGTGCACGGATGGAATCTCTGTCCGGCCAGACAGGTCAGCTATTTCGGCGCAGGCGTAGGTGGTACCGTGATCGGTTTCGGAGCTTCGATGCTGGCCATGACGGACGACCTCTACAAGTCGTTGGAAGATGCACTGTCGGACACCAACAACGAGAAGGTGTGGAACTGGAAACAGGGAACGCATGATTCACGTATCGAGGGAAACTGCTGCCAGATCGACATCGGAACACGCTGGTCATCGATGGACGTGATCGGACGCATGGAAGATTCCGGAAAATACGATGAGATTGTCCGTATTTCCGCATTGGACGAAAACGGCAGGTCGTTCTGCGAAGAGGTACACACTACCCAATACTACCTGGATATACGCAGCGATCTGGATGAGAGTATCTGGTGTGCCGAATACATGCAGGAGCCCATCGAGGCTGTAGGTCTGCTGTTCCCGAAATCAGAGTTGAAACGTTTCCGGCTGGCCGACCTGGAAGGCAAGCATCCGGATGGCGTGATCGGTGCCACCGATGTGGCCGACGAGGGGGATGATGACTTCTGCTCTCCCATCGCCAGGGTGTATGGGTCCAAGTATTACATTACGGACGTGCTGTTCACAAAGGACAACGTGGAGATCACAGAGCCGCGCCTGGTATCGCTGATCCTCGACACCCATTGCGACAACATGCGCATCGAGAGCAACAACGGCGGACGTCTGTTTGCCCTGAACGTACGCAAGGCCGTCAAGGAAAAGAACAATAAGTGCATCGTACAGGCACGTCCGACAACATCCAACAAGCAGACACGCATCCTGCTCAAATCGGGATGGATCAAGAACCATTGCTATTTCCTGTCGGATGAGGACATCCGCAAGGGATCGGACTACGACCGATTCTTCCGTGCACTCACCTCCTACAAGAAAGAGGGAGGAAACAAGCATGATGACGCACCGGACGGATTGACCATACTGGCCGAAAACGTGGAGGCGATCGGCCTGCAAAAGATGAACAGCGTACGGCAGGTTTCCGGAAGACGCAGGTAGCTTTTATATTTTAAGGCAAAAAGCTTTTTTTTGCTATGCCGGACATCAAAGAGATATTGTCGAACAACGACTTCGACCAAGCAGTCAGCACGCTCTGTGTTGACGAGATAGAAGACCGTGACACGCGGGAGTATTACAACGAATACAACGGTGAACGACGCAGACGGAAAACATCTGTCGGATGGAGAGAACCCAAACGGCTGGAGGTCTATTCAGACACGCTGACCGACAAGACAGGCGCACCGCTCCGACTGCCCGATAAGGTCGTCGATGTGGCACGTGTCGTCACCAACTTCCCCAAGAAAGAGGTCCGAACCTCCGTTGCATTCCTGTTCGGAGGACGCATGTCGATCACAGCATCCGATCAGAACGACGGATTCTTGGAGTTCAAGCGTGTGTGGGAACGAAAGTTGAAGATGCAATCCGTCCTGAAATGCTTCGCACGCAAGGTCCTTTCAGAGAGCAAGGCGGCCCTCCTGTTCTTCCCCTATATTTCGCAATCGGCTGACGGTTCCAAGGTGGCCGAGCTGAAGGTTCGTATCCTGTCTGTTCCGAAACGGGAAGGTGTGCAGAGCGAGTTCTACCCTCACTTCAACGACATGGACGACATGGACGCTTTCACGCACAAGTATCAGGTTTCCGTATCCGGTAAGCTGTGCCAAGGTGTCACTATCTGGACAGCCGGACGGATCATCCAGGCCACGTTGCAGAACGGTCAATGGGTGATGAACGAGCAGGTGAATCCGTTCGGAAAGATACCTGTCGTCTATGCAGATGTGTATCGTCCGGAGTGGGACGATGTGGCCGGTCTGATGGATGCACGGGAGATGCGCCTGTCCCGCATGATCGACACCAACGACTACAATGCGGATCCTATTCTGAAGACCTTCGATGTGTACGACCTGCCTAACAAGGACAATGTCGGAAAGGAGATCTCCTTTTCGTCCAAAGTGGATCCGGAGACCAACCAGACCTATCATGGAGACGCAGAATACCTCACGTGGAGCGGATCTCAGCCTTCAGTTGATAAGGAGCTCGAAGAGACCAAAAACGAGATGTATTCAGGATCATCGACTCCAGACCTGTCGTTCGACAACCTGAAAGGGATCGGCAACCTGTCCGGTGTGGCACGCAGGTTCATGCTGATGGATGCCATGATCAAGGCGAGCGACCACATGGAGACCTTTGGACCAGTCGTTACCAGGTGCGTGTCGGTCGTGACAGCCGGAATCAGCAACATCACGAACATCAAGTACGCCCAGCAGCTGAAAGGGAACCTGATCGACGTGGAGTTCGGATCCATCCTGCCGGATGATCTTTCTGAAACGATGCAGGTGCTCCAGATGGCAAACGGAGGTAAGCCTGTCAACTCGCAGCGGACAATCACGGCCCAATCTCCCTACACGGATGACCTGGAAGAGGAACTGCGTCTGCTCGAAGAAGAGGAGAAAGCGAGCGCGGAACGTAACAGCATGATCGGAGTGACATTCTGACGGTATGGACGAGCGACTGACCTTTTACGAGAAACAGCTTCTGCAGCGCATGGCACGTGGTCAAGGGAGCGTAAAGTATGTGTTTGACCGGTTTGTCCGTCTGGCAGGCCAGTTGCTGTCCAAATGGGCAGACAAAGGAGGCAACAGCGTATGGGTAGGGAATGCGAACATCGAGAACCGGATTGAATCACTGCTGGACGATCTTCACAGCGACCTGCTCGGCGTTCTTACATCCAGCGTTGGAGATTCCTGGAAATTGTCCAACGAGAAGACGGACGATCTGATCAAGAGGTACATTCAAGGCATGTCCATCTCGCAAACGATCCAGGAGAAGATGTTCGCACGCAATGCGGATGCTGTGCGTGACTTCATCCGTAGAAAAGACGAGTTCGGAAAGACCATCTCCGGCCGTGTGTGGGACGTGACTGAATCAGCCAAGGAGAACCTGTCGTTCTACCTATCCTCCGGCCTGTCCGTCGGCCGTCCAGCCACGCTGATCAGTCAGGACATCCGTCAGCTGCTGAATGAGCCTGACCGCCGTTTCCGGCGTGTACGCAACGACGATGGAAAGCTGGTACCATCGCAGCCGATGAAAGACTACCATCCCGGACAGGGCGTGTATCGATCCTCCTACAAGAATGCGCTGCGTCTGGTCGCCACGGAGACCAACAAGGCCTACAGGAGTGCGGACTACGATCGTTGGCAGCAGCTGGACTTCATCACGGAGATTGAGATAATGCGATCTCCTGCCAATCATGGCCCCTGCTCCATCTGTGACAGCAAGGCAGGACGCTATCCGAAGGACTTCAAGTTCACCGGGTGGCACCCATTCTGCATCTGTGTGGCCGTACCTGTCATGATGGATGAAGAGGAGTTTGCGGAATGGCTGGCGAAAGATGGCAAGAGTGAAGAGACGGCAGCATCGTTGAATGACGAAAACTACAGCCTTGTTCCTACCCAATCTGGACGTATCCGCATACACAAAAGACATGGAAAGGGTGAACGTGAAGAGAATATCCGAGTAGCTTCTTACTTTGCCAACAAATATGGTTATGAAATAGACCTACTCGACAATCCTAACGGCAAGAAGTCAGCAGACAGCAAGAATCTGACGCTGGGACGAGAAGAGGAATATAAGGTGAACAAAAAGGAGAATCCAACAAAAAGCTCCATCGATAACCTGTTACGAAAGGCAAAAGAACAAGCTGATGATATAGTTCTTTGGATTGAATCAGATATATCATTAGGTGATTTGCGTGACGCATTGATTGATAGAGTTAGAAGAATAAACAGTATAAAAACCGTCACAATCGTTAGAGGAGGGAAAGATTGCACCTATACTCGTGAACAGATAGTGAATGATAGTTTCAAAATAAAACAGGCAGACTTGAAGTGAATCAAACCTGCCTGAGTCGGGGTTCACGGCCTTTCGGCTTAGAACCGCTGCAAATATACAAACTTTTGAAGGAATACAAACACTACTGTTTGAAAATCCCTTTCAAAACGATGTATGCAAGACCCAAAACATTGACAGTGGTTGTTGCAAGAAGCGTCATTTGCACCTCTTTATCCATCTTCAGCCCAAAGATCGGAACGGATGCGATGATCAGCAATACGAATAATAGCCACAACGAAACGACCCACATAACCCAAATGGCCAGATTCTTCCGGTATCGCGTATCTTGACTATAACGCTCCCGTTTCTGCTCTTTCAGATTCAAGGTGTCTATATCGTCCATAACGGGCACATTCGCACATGATGGAGCTTTCAATTCATCTTTGTTAATACCGATATTGTCAAAGCTGCCTTTCATAGCTAATTTTTATGGATGATTAGAGTGGAAAAATAGTCCTTGATAAACTCATCCGGAATCTGCTTGCCCCAATTGAAACCATCCATGTTTTTGGTTTTTTCCCACGGAGATCCTGGTTGGTGAGACCAAGCAGAAAGCGAAGTGGCTGTCATTCCGCCAAAAGAATCAAACACAATCCGCAAGAGCGATTGCAGTTCCCGATCGTGGTTCATTTCATCAAACCTGCTCTCATTGGTCCGGTAACTTAACATATCCTCTTTGATCAGCTTGTTGCGTGTAGTGGGGAATACAGGGCCGTATGGCCATGCCTGCGGGTGTTCATTCAGCAGTCTTTCATTTTTTACAGACAAATAGATGCCATACGTCGCATATAACAACTTCTGAACCTTGGTCATATTGATGTTATACCGATGATCATTGGCATACGCTGCAATGTAACGTGCCAAATCCGTACTGTTGTATCTATATCTGTCCGTAGTCATAATCCGGCAGCAAAGATATATTTGTTCATTGAATATTTTACAGTAGGCTACAAAAAATATTTCAGAAGACATCCAACCAACCCCTCACCTACCCGAAACGCCCACCCTGATTTATATTTTAAGGTGTCAAACAGTACATTTATGATTCAAAAAATTAAAAATTCCTGCAAGAAGAAGGGCGTTCCCGAAAAATATGCGGAACGTATCCAGAAAACGTTCAAGATCGAAAAGGAAGAGTCGATTGATGCTTCCGTAGATCTGTTCAAGGACAACATTCTCCCTGCCATCACGGAGGCCGAGAATGAAGCTAAATCTGCCGCAGAGACTTCGGCTGTTGCAGAATACGAAAAGAAGTACAAATTGAAAGACGGCAAGCCTGTCGAGGAGAAACCTCAGGAACAGACGAAAGGAAATCCTCCTGAAAAAACGATCGACGGTATGAGCCCGGAAATGAAAGCCTATCTGGACGAGATGAAAGCAAGTTTCACGGCTGCCATCGACGAAATGAAGAAAAGCTCGGCTGCTTCCGTAGAGCTGCAGAACCGTGAGACTGCCAAGGGATTGCTGCAAAAAGCCGGTTTGCCGGAAAGCTGGATCTCACGTGTCGATGTCATGTCGGCCGACAAGTCGATGGAGGATCAGGTCAAGACGCTTGGTGAAGAGTTCACAAAGATCCGTCAGGATGCCATCAATGATGCGGTAGCCAACGGCGAATATTCTCCCGGTAGCTCTGCCCAGCTGCAAGACCGATCCGTTGAAGACTGGTCCAAATTCATGAATGGAGAATCGTCCACCCCCACTTCTTCACAGGTGGGTGTAGTGGATTTAGGTGTCAAACATTAATAAATCAATTTGCGTATGTACATGAAGAGAGAACGGGAGTTTCAATACCCTCCCGGAATTGAGAAGATCATCGAGGATGTCATCGGTGGCGGTGCTATTGACCGCAAGTCGCTTTCTACGGCCCTGTTCGACGGCAAACCGTTGGGCGAGTTACCGCCGTTGGTTATCGTTGTGAGAGACGATGCGACAGGTATCTACCATGTCGTCAAGACAGCTCTCGTGCAAGAGCAGGCAGAAGAATCGGCCACTACCTACAAGGTCGGCAAGAATCATCTGTTCGGTGTGGGAGACTTCGTGACAGTCGGAGGAGACCTGCAAGGCGCATCTGACCAAATCACTGCGATCGACAAGAGCAACGAAGGATTCGACCTGATCACGGTGCAGGCTACGATCGGTGCAGCATCCGAAGGTCAGGTGCTGGTATCTGCCAAGGACAAGCAGAGCGCAGGAAGTGCAGCCCTGCCGCATGACGGGGAACTGGTCATCACCATGAACAAGGTGGATCTGACCGTAGCCAACCAGCTTTCCGGCCTGTTGGTGCGAGGTACCGTCAACCAGCAGTGCATGCCGTTCCCCATCGACAAGGGATTGAAGGCAAAGATGCCGCTTATTCGTTTTACTTAATAATTGTTTTGTATGGAAAAGAGCCTTATCAAACAAGTCAACAAGAAAAACATGATGGCACGTCTGAACACGCGCCACGTGAAGCCTGTCGTGTTCCCGAACTTCTTCGGGACTAAACGTGTGACCTCGCTGAAATGGGAGACGCTCGCAGGCGAAAAGGGAGCTCCTGTCATGGCGGACGTGATCAGCTTCGACGCATCTGCTCCGCAGAAAACCCGGGAGGTGATCAGCAAACTGTCCGGCGATATTCCGAAGATAGCCGTCAAGCGTGGCATGAACGAGGGCGACTACAACGAATACAAACAGCTGGAACGGGATGCGCAGGGAGATGCTGACCAGATGGCCCTGCTGGACCTTGCGTTCAAGGATCAGGACTTTGTCTATAATGCCGTACGTGCCCGCTTGGAATGGATCTGTATGCAGATGATGAGCCGTGGAGGATTGCACCTTTCCGCCAAGAACAATGGTGGTGTCGTGACAGCCGAGTTCGTCGGCTGCGGTATGCCGAAAAAGAACCAGATGGTCAGCGCAATGGACTGGAGCAATACGGCGGCAGACGGTCTCCAGGACATTGAGGATGTGATTACCAAGGCTTCCGAAAACGGTGTGACCATCCGCTATGTGGTCATGCACGTGGCCGACTTCTCGCTGCTGAAGAAGCAGAAGAGCACCTTCGACCGTCTGAAAGCATGGGTGAACAGCACCAGCAAGATCCTCGTGACCAAGCAGCTGATCAACGAATACCTGTCCGAGCAGGAAATCCCCGTCCAGATCGTTACGGTCAATCCGGCCGTACGCATCGAGAATGCGAATCACCAGCGGGAGACTGTCAATCCATGGCAGCGCAAGCGCATCTGTTTCCTGGAGGACCTCAATGTCGGAACCATCCAGCATGGGCCTATTGCAGCCGAGTCTTCCGCAGCCTTGCAGAAGACGGCCATCATGGTCAAGCAGGAGTATGTTCTTATTACGAAGTGGTCTGAGCTGGAACCGTTCAAGGAATGGACAAAGGCTGAGGCGAACGCTTTCCCTGTCATCGACGATCCGGATGCGCTGTACATCCTGAAAGCAGACGGGACCGAATGGAGTTCTTCGGAAGATACGGAGGGAACCGACAACGTACCCGCCCGCTTCTTGGGTGAAGATGTGGAACCGGAGAGTTCGGAAGTCAAAGATACGGATAACGGAGAGTAGGCCGTATGGACGTGACGTTGCGTGAATACATATTGGCCTATCCTGGGCTATCGGACTGCGAGGACTATCTGAATAAGGTAGTCCTACCCTCCAGAGGTCTGGACGGCGGTGAATGCGCCATCGACGTGGATCCGAATGTACGTACACTCGTTGCGGCAGACATGTATGCCATGATCGGCGGATTGCCGGACTTTACGGAGAACAAGCTGTCCATCACCTACCCGAGGTCGTGGTACAATACGCAGGCAAGGGCCATGTACCGTGCAGGAGGAGAGCCCGAAAAGGCAGAATCCATCGGAACAGGTGTCACCATACCGAAAGGGAGGGCGGTCAGACGATGGTAAGGCGTTATCCACATACGGCTGTCATCACCGTGGAGACCGGTCACATCGAGCAAGGCGAATATGTGCAGGACGGATTCCGGGAAGAGCGCATACAAGGATGCTATACACCCAATGGAAGCGTAACGGTCAGAGAGACATCAGACGGTGACGAGGTGCCTGTACATGGCGAGTTCTTCACGCTCTGTCCGCACATCATCGGTGCAACACGGATCCGGATCGACCGGGTATCGTTGGATGCCCAAATCATCGGATGGGAAAGCTACCAGACTCATTCAGTCATCTACGTATGAGTGCAAATGGTTTCCGTCCCGTCTGGAGGGACAAGGATGTCGAACAGGTGTTCGAACGGTTGGGAGATCGGGCTGACAATGCTGCCCAAAAACTGTTGCAGCGTGCCGGCGAAGAGTTCGTCAAGTATGCACGTCTGAAAGGAAACTATCAGGATCATACGGGCAACTTGCGCAGTTCCATCGGTTATGCGGTCATCAAGGACGGAAAACCCATGGTCAGTAACGTTCAGAAGTCCGGTAAAGGTACGGATCGGTCAACAGGTATGGAAGAGGCAACCCGGCTGATTCAGGATCTCGCAGCTGTCTATACAAATGGCTATGTACTGGTCGGTTTTGCAGGAATGCGATATGCGCTTTACGTAGAGGGACACAAGAATCTGGACGTGATCTCCGGAGCTTCTCTACGGGCAGAAGATTTCATACGAACGACCAGCCGAATTTTGTTTGAAAAACTTTCAAAACAGCAATGACATGGCAGACATTTTTGACATCGTTGACATCGCTTTCGAATCGTTGAACGGATGCGTAGAGGGTTTCAGTTTCCACAAGAACCGAACACCGGATAATGAAAAGGATTGTCATGTTGTAGTGGGAAGCCCCGTCACGAACGATCAGGATTACGTCAGTAAAGGCTATGTAAATGTGAACATCTACGTTCCACGAAACAGCAACGGGACAGAGCGCAGGGGCATCATGCAAGATGCTGTTCGAACAATCAGAGCTGAAATACGCAATCTGACGCATCCTTTTGGCATGTACTGGAAATCTCGAATCCTCTGGAGCAAACCCATGGAGAGCGAGAAAAAGGGATTCGACTGTATGAATATCAGAATTGAAGTTATTACCGAATTAGATTAATTGGTTATGGAAAGAAAATTGGCAGTAGGCATTGCCTACTTAGGATATGCAGAACCCGGAGACGGTGTACCCGGAACCGAGTTTTCACAGTGCCCGATCATCGAGGAGGGTACGGTAGTGTTCAACTTCAACGACCCTACCAGTGTCGATTTCCGTGCAGAGGGCATGGACGATCCCTGGGAATCGTACGACAAGGCCGGTGAGGCTGACAGCTTCGAGTTTGCCATCCCCTCTCCCACCGCTGAGGAGATGCAGACGTTCATGGGCGGAACCGTAGATGGAAACAAGTGGAGCGCACCTGTGACACGTCCGTCCATCCGGAAGACAATCAAGATGGAGACGCAGGCGCACAAGGGTTATTTTACCCGATACATCTTTGTAGAGTGCAAGGTTTCGGCCAAGATCGGACGTGCACCAGGGGCCGAGCAGACAGACCAGCTGCTTGTCAAATGTACGAAACTGGTACCGAAATCTGCTGCTGGCGTAACCGGTTCGCCCTTCTCACGCGAGGTAGTCGAAGTAACTGAATAGCCATGAGCGTTCGTAGAATGATGTCGTCCGAAGGTGACATAGCCTCCGGACGATCGATCTCTATTCCGTTCGACTTCTCCAAGAAAGAACATGTGCCGGCTGGCAAATCGACAGGTGACAGCATTGTCATCACGCCGATCACCGTCCGGTCATGGTTCCGTATCAAGCCACTGCTCGTAACGATCGAAAAGGGGGATCTGGACAAGTTGATAGCCTGTACCGGAGACAAGCCTTTCGGATCAGAGACCATGAATCTGATGGAACGGTACGACGAGACGATTTTTGAGATCGTCTGTATCGGTATCCACAACAAACCGGGCGATATGCCAAAATGGTTCAAGGAGGTATTGCGTGACAACTGTACGTGGGAGGACATGTACGTGTTGATGAACGCCATCTTCTACCGGCTATGCACGAACTCTTTTACCAATACTATCACGCTTATGAAAGCCGTGAGCCCACGGGAAGAGGAGATCATAGCCCTTCAAGCGAACAGGAAGAGCTGGAACCGTCCAGCGACTTCATGATGTTCGTCATCTGCAACGATGCTTTCGGATACACGCACGAACAGGTACTCGATTCCAGCTTCGTCACGATGCTCGCCATGTTGAAAGAGAAGTCCCATCTGTCGAAAAGCAGGCGTATGAAACTGGATACGGAAGAGCATACGGACGAAGAAGAAACGGTAGAAATGACCGACTTCGACACCGGAAAGCGTATCAAGGTGAAGCGCGTACACAGCATCTGAACAAACAGAAAAGTTTCTGCATAAAAGGTAATTGTTTATTATAGTGTCCCTGTCGTCTGAGAAGATAACAGGGACATGCTTTTATATTTTAAACCAAAAGCGTATGGGAATCATTGATAGAGATGGAGCCTTGTATTTCGCTACAGGCATAGACAACTCCCGCTTGCAATCCGGCAAGCGGGAGGCGATGGGTATCATCCGTACGTTGGCCAAAGAGGTCACGTCGTTCGATGTTTTTGCCGGAATAGGAACCAGTGCCGTAACGGCTTTTGCAGCCGCAGCAAAAAGCGCATATACCTTCGAAAAGGAGTTTCAGAAGAACATGCTGGAGGTATCGACCATTTCACAGCAGGTACAATCCGACATGAAAGGATTCTCCGATCAGGTGATTGCCATCACGCAAGACATACCGATCAAGGCTCCTGAAGCCGCCAAAGCGTTGTACGGGATCGTTTCGGCAGGCTATGACGGTGCTGAAAGCCTCCAGTTGCTTGACGTTTCGGCCCGATCAGCCGTAGGCGGTCTCACTCAGACAGAGACGGCAGCGGATGCCATAACGACAGTTCTGAATGCCTACAAGAAGTCGGTCGATGAAGCCGAATCGGTTTCCGACCAGCTGTTCACGACCGTGCGTTTGGGCAAAACCACATTCGGCGAACTGGGAGCATCCATCTCGCAGGTGGCACCCATCGCAGCATCCTTCGGTATCGGTATCGACGAAGTCTTGTCAGCCGTAGCCACACTCACCAAACAGGGTACACCCACCGCTCAAGCCATGACACAGATCCGTGCAGCCATACAGGGCGTATCCGGTGTGCTGGGAGATGCCGCATTCCAAGGCAGGACCTTGCAGGATGCGTTGCAGCTGGTTTCTGATAAAGCCGGAGGTTCAGCATCGAAAATGAAAGATCTGTTGGGAACCGATGAGGGATTGGCGGCAGCCTTGGCCATGACAGGCAAGAACGCACGTTCGGCAGCCAACGACCTGGCGGAACTTCAAAAATCAGCCGGAGCCACGCAAGACGCATTCCAGCGTATGCAAGCGGATGTGGACAACCAAATGCAACTCCTTTCCAACAACATACTTGCCTACCTGCGACCGATGGGCGAAGAGATGGTCAAGCAGGTGACTGAACTATCCGCTGCGCTGAACGAGGCTTTTGCCAACGGAGACATCGATCGGTCCATTGAGAACATCACGAAAGTAGCCAAAATTGCAGCTGGAGCCTTTGCCACCTACAAACTGTCCATACTCATGACGAACGCCGCCATGATCACGCATAACCGGACAGCGGCACTCACTCGGATGGCTATGGCCAAAAATACGACCGTTTCTGCCCTATTGACATCTGCTCTCCGCAAACAGGCAGCCGCCTGGTTGGCTGCGTCCAAAGCCGCATTGGCGAATCCATACACATGGGCGGCCGCTGCTGTGGTAGGCTTGGGATACGGCATCTACAAGCTGGCAACGCAGGCCACAGCGGCCGAAAAGGCCGTCGAGTCGCACAACAAGCGAGTCAAGGAGATGGGCGAACGCTACCAGGAGACTACGGACAAGACACGTGAACTGACGGATGCCATCCAGAACGAATCGACCAGCAACCTGGAAAAGGTGGAGGCCTATCAGAAGCTACAGCAGATGTATCCGAAAGAGTTGGCGAGTCTGAAGCTGGAGCAGTTTATGCTGATGAGCACGACGGAGGCAAACAGGATGCTGACCAAAGCCATCGAGGAGCGGAAGCTGGCCGAACAACGTCAGGTGGTGAACGATATCGAATCTGAAATGGAATCCAACCAGCATCGGATCGATCAGATCGAAAAGAAATCGTGGACCGACACCAGCGTTATGGAAGCCATCGAACTGCGCAAGTTGCGCAAGCGGAACGAACAGCTGAAAGTGGAGTATGACAAGGCTGTCCAGATCGTTGTCGAAGGTCTGAAAGCACGCCATGAGGCCGAGGTATTGGCAAACAAGACTGCTGTCACGGAAAACACGGTGAAGCCTACTTCCGAACTGACCGACAAAGAGAAAAAGGCCCTGGAGCATGAAAAACAGCGTCAACTGAAACGGGAACGTGAAGTGACGGAGTCCATGAACGACCTGATCAACGAACGGAACCAGCTGGCCATCGACCTCATGAAGGACGGATACGAAAAGCGTTTGGCAGAAATAGAGGCTGCGTATGATAAAGAGATCGCTGCTGTTTTGGAAAAAGAGCAAGAGTGGAAAGACGAACAGTCCGGTATGTTGACCAACAGTCAGACCGACTACATTTCAGAAGCTCTACGGCAGGCGGCTGACAAACGGATCAAACTGATTGACCAGCTGAACCAGCAACAGTCAGAAGCCGAAAGGAATGCCATGAACGAATATCTGGCCGAATGGGGTACTTATCAAGAAAAGCGGGAAGCCATTCGGCAACAATACCTCCAAAAGATGTCCGAAGCAGACACCAAGGGTTTACGCATGTCGCTTCAGAAAGAGATGGAACAGGCTCTGTCCGAACTTAGCTTCCAGGAGTTCCAGAAGTCCATCTCATGGGACAAGATATTTGGCAATCTCGGTACGATCAACACGGCCACGCTGAAAAGCCTGCGTGAACAGTTGCAGCAGTATTTCGATACGCACCAGGATGACACACCTGACAATTTGAAGTTGATCCGTGAAAGGCTGGAAGAGCTCGACCGGGAGATCATGAACAGCGAAAAGGCGACACCGAAGCTGAAACGGCTGATCGAGACCTTCAAGGAAGCAAAAGACACGACTCAACGCGGTTTCCTTTCCAAAGAACAGATTGATCTGATCAGATCCTTGTCAGAAGACATGGACCGAATCACGGGTGTATCATCCGCATCGATGGAGCTGGCAGAAACGTTGGGCGTTCACCTGCCGGATGGTATCGGAAAGGCTGTTGACGGGCTGTCCGGATTCAGCAGCGGACTGAAAGAAATTGCATCTGGCAATGTGATCAAAGGTACCATCGGGATGCTCACAGGTCTTGTAAACGTATTCAAAGGAGTCGGAAGCATCTTCTCCGGTATCTTCGGATCCTCAAACCGTGAGTGGGAAACGCTGAATGAGCAATACGATCGTCTGCGGGATGTATGGTCAGACCTGATAGACTTAAAGAAGGAATATCTGTCACAGTCGTGGGGCGATGAGATCAACTCGTTGACCAACGAGATAAACAAGCTGTACGAAGCCCAACAGGCGATGGCCAAGACCGTAGCCGAGGCACGGCTGAAGTACCGGAAGACAGGTGATCATTCGTTTGGTTACAACATGTGGAACGGTCGGAAGCAGTTCGATGGATATGCCTGGAAAGACATTGCCAGTTCCATCTCTTCCCAATTGGGTATCGTGTTCGACGGAATGGACGACCTGATCAGCATGACCACGGAGCAATACCAGTGGATCATGATGAACTATCCGGAATACATTGCCATGCTGGACGAAGAGTTCAAGGCTTCATTGGACGACATTCACCAGATCGGTCAGTCGATGGAGGATGTGATCGAGCAGTCCAAAGAGCAGCTGACAGGAATCTCATTCGATACATTGGAGGATGAGTTTCTTTCGACTCTGTTGGACATGGACAGTTCTTCCCAAGAGTTCGCCGATAACTTCACCAAGTACCTGCAAAAGTCGATCATTCAAGGCATGTACGCCCAAACGTACCGCGACAAGCTACGTGCGTGGTACGACTCATTCGCAGCGAAGAGCGGTGACGGTATCAACGCCGATGAGTACAAGGAACTGCAACAGCAATATTCCGAAATCGTGGAGAGTGCCATCGAGGAACGAAACAGGCTCAAAGAGATCATGGGATGGGCTACGGAGGAGACGGCAACGGAGGACACGACCTCGGACAACTCGCTGAAAGGTGCCTATGCAAAAGCTTCGCAGGAGTCCATCGACCTGTTGGCCGGTCAGACAGGTGCGCTTCGTGTGAGTGTCGAGCAGATCCGTATAATGGGTGGAGCGATCCATGAACAGATGTCGGCTATACACGAATTACAGATTCGAGGATGGGACAATGTACGCGCCATCCGTGAGTTATCGCAGCAGATCCGACAGCTGACCGAACAGGTAGCCGACAATACATCGGCCATCAACGAACGGATGCAAACGGTGCAGAACTATACCAAGCGATCGGCCGATGCGCTGGAGTCAACCCTGAATGTCAAAGTTAAAATGTAAGGCTATGACGATTGACGGAAAAGATATTGGTACATGGGGACTGAAACTCTCGGAAGGTTCCCTGTCTGAATGGTTGAAACTTCCCAAACGGAAGACAGCCGACTACAACAACTGGGCCGAATCAGACGGAATCGAGCCGGATCTTTCTACCGTGGAATGGGAAGAGACGAAGATCGGACTACAGTTCATCCTGCAAGGATCCACGATGCAGGAATATGCACAAAACTACCGTTCGCTGCTCTCCACACTTTCCGATAAGGGAGCCCGAGAGATTTCAGCCTACGGACTGACCCGCAAGTTGCGGATGGACCAGTGTACGGCTTACGACCGTGGAAATACCTATCTGGAGCAAGGGAAAGGTATGGGATCAATCGCTGTATCACTCTATGAAGAGGAACCTGAAATCTACGAATCCATCCCTGATAACGGCATATCGCTCCGTGGCTACTATGCCATCAACGGCTATGATCTCGCCGATTTTGGTATTGGTGGCGAGTGCGAGGATGAAGAGATCTTGCGCTATCCGGGCATGAAGACACCATTTACGGACGGAAACGAATATGACCTCTCCACGATGGTCACGAAGCACAAGGATGTGAAATTATCATTTTGGTGGATGGCTGAAACGATGGATGATTTCATCCGGAACCGGATGGCCCTGCTCTGGCAATTGTCTCGCACTGGAACACTCGATTTATATATTAAATCGGTAGGCGGTACGGTAGCGGCCTATTACACCGAATGCACCTCCTTTGAGGCTTCCATCTACGCTGGTGGGCGCGTCGGTGCCAGGATGACCCTTTCGTTTACCATCCCGGTCGTCAGCTGGGTGGATGCAGGAGGCACCTCCATGTACCGGGTACTGCTGGATAACGACCTCGGTCTGCTGGCAGACGAGAATGGCAATGTAATCGTGTTTAACTGATTTAATTTTTATGGCAACAGAATACAAGACAATATCTGCCAACCTCCTGCCGGAGGCAACATCGATAAGCGATGAGGACATGATCCTGATCATCCAGTCAGGCCGTCCGAAACGTGCACTGCCGTCTGCCATGAAAGGCAAACGGGGCGACAACGTCTATTTGGGAGTATCCTCTGCCTACATCCAATGGAAGATCGGCAAGGACGGAGCGTGGCAGAACCTGCTCGCCCTGGAAAGCATCCGAGGCGAAAGAGGATATAAGCCCGTCTTCCGCAAGGTGAACGGTACACTCCAGATGAAGTATGAGAATGAATCAGATTCGTCCTACTCTTCCATCTTCGACAGAACCGAACTCATGATGCGTTTTTCCGACCTGTCCAGCGACGAGATCGAACTGCTGAAACTGCATTTTTCCGACCTGTCCAGCGACGAGATCAATGTATTGAGACAACCGGCCATCGATGCAGCAGCGGAAGTCAGAAGCAACTTCGATGCCTGGAACGCAGAGGAGGCAAAACGTGCAGATGCGGAAACCGAACGTCAGCAATCCGAACAGGCCCGTAATGATGCTGAGGTTACCCGTCAATCCAATGAACAGGCACGTAAGACAGCAGAGAAAGACCGCATGGCAGCGGAAACGTCCCGAGTAGATGCTGAGAGTGCACGTGATGAATCTGAAACGTCCCGAGTGGATGCTGAGTCCAAGCGTGTAGAAGCTGAGAACCAACGTACCGGACAGGAGACCGCAAGAGTCGATTCTGAAAACGCCCGTGAAGCAGCAGAGCAAGCCCGCATCTCAGCCGAAGAAGGACGTATTGCTGAAGAGGAAAAACGTGTCGATCAAGAAGAAGTACGCAAACTTGCTGAAACAACACGTGATTTTCAGGAGACCAATCGACAATTTAATGAATCTGATCGGGAAAATGCTGAATCTGTTCGACAAAGCAATGAGTTGACCCGTAACAGCAATGAAGCGTCGCGTATATCTGAAGAGGAGCAGCGAAAATTGAACGAAATCGCCCGGAACATTCAAGAAAATCAGCGCAAGACAGATGAAACGACCCGTGAAGCGCAGGAAGCCGAGAGGCAGACCAACACGGCAACGGCCATATCCAACGCAGAAAACGCCACGGATGCTGCCAACACGGCTGCGGAGAATGCACGCGAGGCTACCCGATCGACCGAAGCGGCCACCGCCTTGGCCAACGAGTTGAACGACCATCCGTGGGTCATCCGAGATGGTGTCTGGTTCAAGTGGAACACCGATACAGACCAGTACGAAAGTACCGGATTACAGGCCAAGGGAGACACAGGATCCTCATTCCACATTGTAGGGATCTATCCTACTGTCGAAGCTCTGATAGAATCCGTACCGGACGGAACAGAGGTAGATGGTGTGTTTGCCGTTGGTTCATCCGATCCGTACGACTACTATTCGTGGGTTTTCAAGGATGGAGCATGGCAATGGGTGAACCAGGGGCAGCTGCGTGGACCGGAAGGTAAGACGGCCTACGAGGTGTGGACGGGACTGGAAGGAAACTCCGGAAAGAGTATGGACGATTACATAGACTATCTCCGTCAACCGGCCACAGAAGCAGCCGAAATAGCCTTACAGGCAGCCCGTGAGTCTTCCGAAACGGCTTTGGAAGCAGCAGAAGCAGCTGACAGGTCACGTGAAGCGGCAGATCAGGCAGAATCCGAACGTGCAGCAGCAGAACAACAACGCGTGGAAGCGGAACAGGTACGTGCGACAGCAGAACAGCAACGAATGGATGATGAGTCCAAACGGTTGCTGTCAGAATCATCACGAGCGGATGCGGAAACATCCCGTGTGAATGCAGAATCAGCCCGCTCGAAAGCAGAAGAAGCAAGGTCGGAAGCCGAGCAGCTAAGAGCAGATGCAGAAGACGTACGTGTTAATTCGGAGAATAAACGTATAGCGAACGAGCAGAACCGCCAGGACAACACCTCGGAAGCCATCTCGAACGCTGTCAAGGCCACCGATGAAGCCGCCAGCGCAGCCTCCAAAGCCAACGAGAGCGCACGTAGGCAACCTACCATAGCCGACGAACGTTGGCATGTATGGGACTCTGAGAAGGGCGAATATGTCGATACGGGCATCTACGCATCCGGTCGTTCGCCCAAGATCGAAAACGGCACATGGTGGGTATGGAACTACGCGGAAAACTGCTACACGGACACCGGGCAGGCTGTCAATGCCACCTATACGGCCTATGTTCCGCAGACCTATCCGGAAGGAACCGACCTTTCTGCGTTGGACAGCTGGACAGATGCAGAAGGTATCGTCCATACGTTCACCATCGGGCAACTGGTTTTCGTAGAGAATGCTGCCGAAGTGACCGGTTATTCGGCTTATTTGAGATGCAAGACACCCCAAGGATCAGGCTGGGCTCACTTGTTACTGATACCTGAGGGATGCAAGGTAGTTTTGATTAATAACAATTAAAATGTTTAATTATGATTGATTTGGGTACAGGATTCATCATTGAAATCATGATCGAAAGCGCAGTCGGCAACGAGATGCGCGACCTTGATTTCTCCGTCGATTTCTTTGTCTATACGAATCGCAGAAAGGTGTTCCAGAAAAGCGACCTTGTCTGCATCGAAATGGAGTCGGCAAACCGCTACTACGCCCTGTTGAACACATCCGAGATCGGGTGTGGAAAGTTGATGGCACGTGTGACGGTCAAAGATCCGGTGGCACAGTGGGCAGGAGGAAAACGTCCCGTCATACTGATGGTCGATACCGGAAAGACTGTTGGAGAAGACCGACATTTCGTGTCTAACCGGATGCCGTTACGCACGCCGGACTTCGAAGAGGGCTATCGCGTGTCGTTCAACTTTGTATGGGGGCTTCCAAAGCCAGATGTAGCTTATATTTTCTACGGAAATATCGTCGATCAGATCGCATCGATGGATGAAATATCGAGCGAGATGCTGGTATCTCCGGACAACCACATTGTCAGTGTTCGGGCCGACAAGATGGGCAAGACATCATGCGGAACCATCAACATGGGTAGCAAAGTGATCGTTCTGATTCCGGAAGACAGACCGCTTACAGCAACGAAAGACAACGGATTCGGCGGCAAGATGGCATTCTCCACACAGATTATGGGTGCCAACGGAGAACCGGTCGTAACAATCGACGGAACACGATACAAGGTATATGGAGAGCTGATGGCCGTCAGTGGTGAAGTATTCATCTATGTGGATTAAGGAGGATTCGCTATGACTGACAACAAAATCATCATCGGAGGTGCCGTACTGCCATCGACACCGGACACACCGACAGACGCACGGTGCCGCGTAGAAAGCTACGAGGACATTGCCAATATAGAAAATCCCTACGTGGGTATGAAGATATACGTCCGTGACAGCGGAAAGGAGTTTCAGGTGAAGAAGCTGGCCGACAAGGAGGTCGGAGGAATTACTATTCCGGGAGGATCGGTCGATCCGGAAGGTGTGACGGACATGGAAGAGGAGATTGTCAAGGTGGCCGCAAAGGAAGCAGCCAAAGAGGTCCAGAACGACTTCTCCTTTGCAACGAAATCGAGATATGACGCGGAGAGTGAGACTCTGCATCTATTATAGTTCACATATTATTAATCTTTTAAATTGTTCAGCTTTATGGCAAACATTAAATTTATTTCAATCAATGGTACAACCTACAACGTAGGTTACAGTTCTAACGACTACACGACAGCCGAAAAGGAGAAACTGGCTGGTATTTCAGCAGGTGCTCAGGCTAACGTACTGGATGGTGTCAAGGTAGATGGAACGGATTTGACCATCACAGACAAGAAGGTCAACGTAGATCTCGCCACTCCGATCGCTACGGCCAAGTCAGAGGCTATCAACGCTTCCAAGGTGACGATGAGCGAATCAGCAGGTACGGACAGCGTGCTGAAGGTCTATACATTCTCGCAGAACGGCACGGAGATCGGCAAGGTGAACGTTCCGAAGGACCTGGTTGTATCAGGCGGTTCCGTAGTGGAGGAGAAAGGTGTGAAGTATTTGAGACTTACCATCGCCAACCAGACAGCTCCGGTCGATATTGCCGTAACTGATCTGGTAGATGTTTACACAGGCTCTGCCTATATTACCGTTGGATCTGACAACGCCATCTCTGTCAACTTCACCGCTTTGGATGCAGCCTTGAAAGCTGAGACATCACAGGTAGGCGCTGCCATCAAGGCCAATGCCACTGCAGCTGCCAGTGCAAAATCAGCAGCCGATGCAGCTAAGGCTACAGCCGATGCGAACAAGACGAAGCTGGACGGAATCTCATCTGGAGCCAACAAGACGACTTTCAGCTACGAAGAGGCTACGTCTACACTCAGCATCACAATTGCGTGAACATGATGATCATTTACGAATGGAGGGTTCCGCAGCGGAATCCTCCGATTTATATACACGGATAATATGGCAAAATTAGCGAAACTTAATATCAAGGACCTGCAAGGCAACGTGATCAATCTGGATCTTCCAAACAGTCCGTTTGCTGCGCTCGACATGTCGGATGAACGGATCATCGAGCTGCTCTCACGTGACTTCTACACGCCTACGCTCGATGCGAAGCCGACTGAAGACACTTTGCAGTACACCGACACGGACGGTGAGGCTACTGATTTCCGCATCGGACAGGCTTGCGTCTATCCGGACGAAGAGTCAGAAAACGGCATGGGTATCTCTTTCCTGCTGGCCATCCGTTCGGACGGAAAGGCCGTATGGGGAGCCGGAGGAGGTGGTGCCGGATCGTTCAACGAGACGGTCATGATCTCATTGGTGTCCAACCAAGACGATGCGGCTACACCTGACGCTGACCTGTTAGGCAAGTCGGTGCACGTGATCTACGGAGATCAAGACAAGGAATTTGTATGGCAAGGCGAGGTGTTGAAGACTACTGTCCCGATGAACATGACATACCAAGTGGTCTTCCCGTCGGACGATCGCTACAAGTGCCCGGCTCAACAGGAATATATCGCCCTCGCTGGAGATATGAGAGAGGTGAAGGGATTGTATTATACGGAGGCTGTTACGGTAAACGTGACTTGCGATGACAGCACGAGCGCGGAGGGACAACAGGTAACGATCAACGGAACGGTCTACGATGTGGATGCTACTGGTAGAGTAACGGCGAAGATCCCTTTCGATGTGGAATATACCGTGAGCGTGAACACCAAATCCGGTTATACGAGCCCATCTTCGGTGACGGAGACAGCGAACAACAAGACAAAGACAATCTCGATGGAGTATATCTTGATTGTTTGCGGCGTGTTTATCGAGGCGACGGACGGAACGTTGCACAAATCAACGGAGTGGACGGGCGCAAAGACTGCTAACTCGATCGTGGTAAAACAGCCAACAGTAGCCTTCCGTATCGCCCTCACGCAGTCAATCAGCACGATGAAGATTCATTCGAGTTATTCGGGAACTCTTGAAAACTACATGACCGCGATCAGCGATTCCTCTCAGGCGAAGCTCGATATGAAATCGGCCGAGAATACGGCTAACATCATGAAATTGCAGAGCGGAACAGGCTATGCGGCTGGTTATTGTAACTCCTTTACATTTCCTGACGGTAAGACAAAAGGCTTGCTTCCTGCATTGGGATGGCTGCAGACGGCGTATGATAACAAAGCGGCGGTGGATGCTTGTCTCGCGGCTTGCGGTGCTACGCCGATGGACACGTCTAATTATCACTGGGCTTCCACGTTTTGGGGCGTGTCCGGTAGCAACCGTAATTGTTGGATCCTGACTTGGTCGGATGGCAGTGTCAGCTACATCGGTCTGAGCGGCAGTTTTCGGGTTCGGCCTTTCGCGGCTTACTGACCTCTTTTTCTCTTTTTCTCTTTCGGCAGGCCGTAAGGCATGCCGATGGATCAAAGAGGGCAATATCAAGATGTATAACTTATAATTTCAAAAATATCCACATAAAAATATGCTAACGGAAGAGCTGCCAATTTATACGAAGGTCTTGGAGCTGGTGAAGTTGACACGTCAGTTCCTCATGAACATGAACAGGATTGACCGTATCTGGTACGGCGAGATGCTGATCAGGAATGAGCTTTCGATGATTGAGTCTATCTCATTGGCCAACCGTAGCCAATCGGAACGCTACCTGCATATCGACAGGATGCTGGCTCACTTTGAGGCGGCGAAGGCGATTCTGAGGTTGCTGAACGAGGCGAGATCCATACCGACGAGCAAGATGCTTACGCTGACGAGGCTCGTCACCTCCATCGAGCGGCAAGCTAACGGTTGGAAAGGCTGTTCCAGGCGTTAATAGCGCGGCATGGCGGGATTTCGTGAGGTCAAGGCTTCACGGAGAGAGCCGAATTTAACTTAATAAGGATCCCTACTGCAAACCTCTTTCGGGGAGTAGTTATGAATAAGTCAACGGGAGTGCATTGGGGCGTGTCCGGTAGCAACCGTAATTGTTGGATACTGAATTGGTCGGATGGCAATGTCAACAACAACAATCTGAACAACAGTAATCGGGTTCGGCCTTTCGCGGAATATTGGGTAGGTTCGAGTGGATATAATTTATATGTAATGGAAAAGGTGGAGATCACATTGCGGGAGGAGGACGCTATTATCCCATTCTCTGATTTCGTGTCCGCTTACTATGATTGCCGGAAGAACAAAAGACAATCATTAAGCGCGCTGGAGTTTGAGATGGACTGGGAGTATAATGTAGCCCTCCTGTGGCAGGAGGTGAATACCTATACCTACGAGATAGGGATAAGTGACTGCTTCATAGTGCATAAGCCGAAGAAGCGTGAGGTATTTGCCGCAAGCTTCCGTGATCGTGTGATCCATCATCTGTTATGCAGGCGTATAGAGCCGCTATTTGAGGCTTATTTCATCGACGCGGCGTATAATTGTAGGGTGGGCAAAGGTACGCTCTACGGCATCAAGGATCTACATGAGAAGATCCGGCTGGCTACGAATGATTATACTGAGGATGCTTGGGTGGCAAAATTTGACCTACAAGGATTCTTCATGTCAGTAAACCGGGCTAAGCTATGGGGATTATTGGAAAGATTCCTCATGGATCGTTATGAAGGGGATGATAAGGAACTGATTCTTTGGCTTGCCAAGAAGATCACGCTGCACGCGCCGGATAAGAATTGCCGTTTAAAGTCTCCAAGATCCGCATGGAATGGACTGCCAAGAAATAAGTCGCTGTTCACGAATGGAGAAGGCATAGGGCTTCCGATAGGCAATCTTCCTTCACAGATGTTCGTAAACTTCTTGCTTACCGAGTTTGATTACGAGGTGAGTGACAGGTTTTGGTATGGCAGATACGTGGATGACTTCTTCCTGATAGGCGACAAGCGGGAGATACTGAGACTTATTCCGGCCATGCGGGATAGATTGGCCGATCTTGGCCTGCGTATGCACCCGGATAAGATATACCTGCAACATTACACAAAAGGTATCAAGTTTATCGGATCTGTGAGCAAGAGGGGTAGGCTATATTGGGGCAACCGAACTAAGCTAAACTTCTTCCGTGCGATCGATGAGCTGAATATGTTGCCTGATAAGGAGAGTCATCTGGAGGAATTTATCACAAGATATAACAGTTACGCCGGGCATTCACTGCCATTCTTGGCGTACGCTATCCGCTATTCGGCGTATCAGCGCATAGATAGCGAGTGGTTTAAGCATATCTATCTTTCAGCGGGACTTCGCAAGGCCTGCATAAAGCGCGTGAGCAGCGAGAAGTACCTGTTACGAAAGAAGATTAGAGAGGAGCGTATTTATGGATTTAAAATTTGAGGGTTATGATCAGAGTTACGATGCGTAAGACGGATTTCGCCCCCGTCAAGAGAATGGGCGGCATGTATCAGTTGATGTTCCACAGGGAAGATGTGACTGAACCTGTATATCAATTAGACGATAACGGGGAGAAGGTAATTGGAGAGGACGGAAATCCCATTATTACTGGTGAGAAAGATACTGGCCTTTGCACGGCTTTAGTAGAAATATTCCATGGTAAGATAACTGAATCAGAAGTGAGATCAAGATTGGCTAAGTACTACGATTCGATCGCCGACTGGAATATTCTTTCCGGCTTCGAATGGAAAGGTATGAAAGTTTGGCTCTCGATGGAGAACCAATTTAACTACAAGGCGGCTTACGACTTGGCAGTGCAGACCAATGGCGCGTCATTGCCTGTGACGTTCAAGTTCGGGGATTCTACGCCAGTCTATCACACGTTTGAGACGCTGGAGGAGATTAGCGACTTCTATACGTCAGCTATATCCTATGTAAATAATGTGTTGGCCGATGGTTGGGCGAAAAAAGACAGCTTGGATTGGAGCGAGTATGAACAGCTATTAAATAAATCATGATGTAAATATGGGAAGTTCATGGAATAAATACCAGATGCGTAGCGTGACACTGTTCGCGCTCCCGATCGCTCCCGTGCTGGAAGTATGCGAGAAATACATCTTCGGTGACTGGGAGTTTGTGCGGTTCCTGGTCGTACTCGTACTGTTAGACACCATTCTCGGATTCGTAAAGCATGGTATCCTGCACGACATCAGCAGCAAGGCTTTCGGTATGATTGCCAAGAAGCTGGTTGTCTATGCGTCCGTACTTGTTGTCACACACGTGTTGGCCACCTTCTCGGTCGGTGGCGAGCAGGTCGGCTGTCTCATATGGTTCCGGTACTTCGCCTGCGCAGCGTTGATGGTGCGCGAGGCGATCTCCATTGTGGAGAATTGCGAGACGATCAGCCCTGGACTTTTGCCCAAGTCGCTGATCCGTCGGCTGAGCGAGTTCGACAGTACGACCGGGCAACGCATTGTGGACAAATACAGCAGGGAGGAGTGACACCGCTCCTCCCCTGCTGGTTATATCCTTCCATTTACCGCCTTTTTCATCTTCGGGCGGATTCCAAATGCGGAGATGGGACAAAACAACTATTCATGATGGCAATCAAGGAAGAACCGCGCGGATTGCGCAACAACAATCCGGGCAACCTCGTCAAAAACAATGGAAAGCCGTTCGACGGTGAGATCAAGAGCGATGATGACAAGTTCAAGAAATTCATCTCGATCGGGTATGGGTATCGGGCCATTTTCCGCACCCTGCATACCTACATAGAGGGTCACAAATTGAACACGATCCGGAAGGCGATATACCGCTATGCACCGCCGGAGGACGGCAACGACACGGAGGCCTACATCCGTTCCGTATGCAGCCAGACGGGCATCGACGAAAATCAGGTGATCGACTGGAGGAACCATGATGACATGGTGGCCATCGTATCCGCCATTAGCTGCCACGAGAATGGAGTGAAGGCAGACAAGAACGAAGTTGAACGTGGATGGAATATGTTTATCAATACAAGTGACATTAAAAAACATCTGTAAACTATGGTAATCAAGAACAAAGACGGAACGGTTTTGACCGATGTATGGTTGCAGGACAGCAGCTGTGTCAACGAAGAGATCATGGGAGACCATACGCTCCAGCTGGATTTCCTGTCACGCCATCCGGTCAATCTGGAGATCGGAGACTATGTAGAGTATGAGGGTAACACCTATACGATTAGGCACAAGGAGAGCGTGACCAAACGGGAGACCTCCCTCGGTTGGGACTATTCTGTCGTGTTCTATGCAGCCCAATATGAATTACAGGACGTTCCCTTCTTCCTGCTGGGCAATCCGGAATATCAGAAGAACAGTGATTACTATACTGGAACCGCTACGGAATGGCTCGAACTGATCGTGAAGAACATGAACCGTGAGGTTGGCGGATGGGCTGCCGGTGGGTGCATCGAGTCGGAATGGATCACGCTTTCATTCAAGGACAAGCAGTGTGGCGACGTGTTGGACGATCTCTGTAGCCAGCTTGATACGGAATGGAGTGTTTCCGGACGTGTGCTGACCATCGGCCGTGTAGAATATCCCTCCGGAGGATTGACCCTTTCGCAAGGAGAGGGAGGAGGATTCAAGGAGCTAAAACTATCCTCTTCGTCAGAAGAACGGCCCGTGACGGTGCTCTATCCATACGGAAGCGACCGGAACCTGCCGGACGGCTACGCAGCGGACTATCTGCTTTTGCCAGGTGGAGAGATCTCACTGGAAAAGAACGTGGAGAAGTACGGAAGATGCGGCCGCAAAGTGCAGTTCGACGATATTTATCCGCATGGTGTGTTTGAAGTAACCAGCGTCATTGATGAACTTACCTTCACGGCCACCGGTATCGACTTTGACATTTCAGACTGCTTGATACCGGACCAGGAGGTGGCAGTATCGTTCCAGTCCGGTGCATTGGCAGGATATGATCTGGCCATTTCCGAAGAGGGAGGATGGGACTATGCAACGAAGCAGATCAAGGTGCTGCAAAACGAAGAGGAGAATGCCTTGAAAGTACCCGGTGACATCAACTTTGCCGTCGGAGACCGATTCATCCTGTATAACCTGCGAATGCCGCAGTCTTACGTCGATAAGGCGGAACAAGAGTTGCTGGAGGCTGCCCAACGATGGCTCGACAAGAAGTGCGAGAAAGAGGTACATCTCAACGGCAAGTGCGACGACATCCTGTTCAAGCAGAACAAGATCGCCGTTTCATGCGGCCAGATGGTGCGTGTCATCTCCGATCCGCTGGAAATCGATCAGGAGATACGGGTCACGAAAGTGAAGCGTTATGTGGAAAACAAAGGGGTCCCCTCCTACCGCTATGAACTGACGCTATCCGATTTTCTCGATACGAACGGATTCAAGGATCTTGTCAATGAGGTAGAGAACGTTCCGGAAGAGATCAAGAAAGAGCTGAAGCCTGTCAAGGGATGGACGAAACGAGCCTGGCGTGACGTGATGGAAACACTCGACATGATGTTTGATCCGGAAGGTGACTACTTCACCGAACTGATCAAGCCGTTGGCCGTCCATACGGCCGAACTGATTGTCGGAACCAACTCGCAACAGATGGATTTCATTGGTGTCCAGTTCCAGCCGAACAAAGACGGCAATCCCAACCTGTTCGGCTGGACAAGCGGACGGCTGGAGCACTTCACCATCGATGAAACAGGCATACGTTCGTGGAGTATCACCGGAGGAGAGGCTACCTTAAACGGAGGATACCCCTACTACGTATATGCCAAGTGTGCACGTTCTGGAGATTCCGGAACCATCCTATGCTCCACACAACAGATCAAGTTGCTTGACGATCCTGACTACTACCATTTCTGGGTCGGTGTGCTGAACACGCCCTACGACGGTGCACGTTCCTGGGCTCCCAACTACGGATTCACGGAGATCAGCGGACAGTTCATCACGACGGGCGTTATCAAGGACAAGAACGGCAACTTCGTGATCGACCTGAACAATGGAACCATCACCGGATGGGGAGCAATGACGGACAAGCCGAACATGGACGAATATGCGACCATCAGCTGGGCGAACGGTCAAATCAATGCAGTTGCAAAGCGTGTCGATGACTTGGGGAACGAGATCGCAACGGCCGGATGGATTACGACTGCTGACGGAAACAAGCTGTGGGCCTCGAAAACATTGGAGGATGGTTCGACCATCATCTCAAAGATCAACCAGACAGCCACGACCGTCACCATCGATGCAAGCCATGTCAACCTGCAAGGAGCTGTCACTTATACGATGTTTTCAAACTCATTGCAGGATAAGATCGATGGCATCAGTGACGATGCAGCAACAGCCCTTGCGAACGCTAACACGGCTATCAGCAATGCCAGCCTCGCCTGGAACAAGGCGGTCAGTGCTGCCAACGATGCCTCCAGTGCATCTGCAGACGCTTCAAAAGCCATAACAGATGCTGCCACGGCCATCACCAATGCAGCCAACGCGGTAACGAAAGCCGGAAACGTTGAAACAGCTCTCAACAACCTGCCGGCATGGAGTAAGGAGGCAAGTATCTTGCAGGCTCTCACATCGGCCACCATCGTCGTGAACGGTTACATCAAGACATCGATGATCGATGTGGACAATCTGTATGCGACCCACCTTAATGCTACGGTTGGTACAATTGCTGGATTTACCCTATCTGCAAACACAATGTCTGGGTCAGGGTGTACGCTTGAATCGGGAGGTGCAATCAAGTTCAGTTCCGGTAACAGATGGGCGGCTTATGGTGTATATGGACTTGAAGATATTGGAGGATTATCCCCGTTGGCAGCCATTTGGAATAAGGACACAAACAGCGGTGATAAATACGGTTTGTATATACGCTGTGACGGGTACGATGTTAACGAGAATATCAGATTGCAATACTCACAGAGTGGCTCTTTCAAGAAAACAATACTGGGATTCAGACATTATAGCGGTGGTGGCACTGCGGATGATCAATCCTTTAAACGTGCATTGATTCAAACAGATAAAATGCCGTTCAGTTGGCATGTTGAAAAGACCTATGGAACACCCGATGGTAAGCATGTCATGTATGATTTGAATAGCGGAGTATTTTATGTAATAAATTAATAGTCATGAAAGTAAATTTGAATCAAGTACTGTTATCGGTCGAAGATAAACCGATGGTGCAAAATGGAAAAGAAGTAGTGGTGGCAGGTTTGGTAAGACAAATGCTGTATGCCACAGGCGATGGTTACACCAACGAGGAGAAGCTGAACGCATTTGACATCATGTGTCGAATCGGGCAGAATCCCTCTGAGGTGGAATTGTCGAGCAACGACATTGTGTTAATCAAGAGAATCATCGGCACGGCAATGGTAGCAGGTGCCTATGGTCAAGTATCAAAAATCTTAGAAGGAGGAAATTGATATGATTATCAAGAGTGACAAGCGTAGCATTACAGGATACAACGATGTGTGCGGTGTGCACATTGTCTATAACATCGAATACCGGACTACCGATGAGCCTGAAAATGTGATCGGACAGATCGAAGTCAATGATGAACGGATCGGCGTTATCAATATCCATCGTGACGGACAAATGTACATCTCTTTTGAAAAGGGTTGTAACTTGGCGGCTATCCAGCAGTCAGAGATCATATCGACGGTTATTTCAGATGCTGACAGTATCTTTAATCCGGCGGAGGAAGGAGGTGAATCATGATTTTCATACCGATCCTGCTTTGCATTGCTTCGTTGGCACTTTGTTGCTACCTAACCTGGGACACGCACCGCCATGAGAAGGGTCTTTGACAAAGCAGCCATCTTCTGCCTGCTGATCCTGTTAGTAGGTTGCAGCCGGATCCAGTACGTGCCGATGGAGACAGTTGTGAGGGACAGCATCGTCTTCACACGCATCTCTATCGACACAGTTATCTACAAGGACTCCATCTTTATCGACCGGAGCAGGGACACAATCTACAAATATGTATCCAGCATACGTACGGAGTATCGAATGCAACACGATACGGCCTACATCGAGCGGATTGATACGGTAATGGTCCCCTACTCTGTGGAGCGTGAGCCTACCATGTGGGATAATGTGAAATCGGACTTCTGTTTTTATTTATTGGCCGTCATTGGCTTGGTATTTTTATATTTTAAGGTGAAACGGGTTCAATAATGACTTTTTCATGGTGTAGAAAACACTTTTGCTTATCGTTTGGAGGCAAGCCATCTGGGAAGAGCGTTTGCCTGAGCTAAACAAAGTACCCTGTTCAGGAGTCGTAACTATGCTGTTTACGATGTCCAAACAGGGTACTTATGTAAGGTAACTATGCTACTTATTCAGAAGTGTAGGTCGTCCAGATTCATGTACAAGATCCGGTTTTCGATAATGGTCACGCATCTTCTCAGCAGTTCGCTGTCGTCGAATATATTTGGTTTTCCGGATAGGATTGCCATGGTTCGCATCAGCCACGAAATCTCCTTTTCCACCTTGACGAAATTACGTGCTCCTGTACATTCAAATACAAAATCATTACACATGTTGATGTATTCGAACTGCACGTGTGCGATCAGGAAACTGATATACGCCAGTGTGAGCAACTCCAGATGATCTTTGCCTTTGAACAGATTCATGATCTCATTGTTGGTGGTGTAGAACAGGATGTCCAGATCCTTCCGGATGGAATTTGCGAACTCGGACGACTTCACTTTCAGCATCCGCATGGATTCATAATCAATATGCTTGTACAGCTTCCGTTCGTACGATTCCCTTTGTTCGCGGATAAGCCTTGTGACGGGCTTCAGCTCCTGAATCCTGTTTTTGGCTGCATAATCTACAGCTTTGAATGCAAACACCCAACATATCTCGCCGATCACCAAAGGAACCATGGTGACCTGCAATATCTGTTCTTTGGTAAGAGCGTTTTCCAATTTCTGCATGTCGCTCACTTGGGACGGCGTAAACTGCAGCAGCCACTGATTGGCCTTGTATAGTTGTTCATTCATGTCAATATCCATTTTGATAGTTTATTTAAAACAGTGTACTACCGTTCAGCTTGTCACGGACAGCCTGAAAGGTACGTTTGTAGAGCTGGTAGAGTTCACGGCGAGGCACATCTTCCGGGAAGTCCTGCAAGTTTTCCTGTGCGAAGAATTTCCAGACGAAAGCCCTACGGGCGAGATCGCTTAAGCAGAGTTCGTCGAGTGCATCCCGCACCTGCTGTGTCATCTCCAGGACACGATCCGGCTGGTCATCCTCTTCGTATGGCGTATCTTCCAGATCAAGCATCTCCGGATCCGCGTATGCGTCAATCGGAGACTGTCGGTACTTGAAACGGTAGGGCGCATTTTCGGATGTCGCGTTGGTGCGTATCATGTGCAGCACATAGAAGTCCAGTTCCGTAATGTGCTTTCTCTTGGCCCGAAATAATTTTTCCAAATAGTCCCTCGGTTTCTGCCACAACATCAGCAACACCTCGTTCAACAGGTCATGCTCTTCTCCTTCGAGTCCGCTACGTTTGCACCAGAAACGGGCATTGTCGAGCCACCTTTCGTATCTTTCCCCGATATACTTTTCCAAATCAACATCCTTTTCCATAATCCTACATGCGTTGTTTGATTAAATCCATATTGTCGTTCATCAGCTGAACGATCTCTTCATGATAGTCGGTGGGCTGGTTGAATTTGCCGCGCGACTGGGCCACAGACATCGTGGCGAGATCCACCTCGACGGTCTCCAGACGATTGTTTTCCTTATCACGGACGGAGAGTATGAGCGAATTGTCCCGCTTGTAATAGCCGGCCGAATAGACGCAATGGTGCATGGTATCACCCTCCTGTTTCATCTCACGGACAGATCCGATCACATGCGCCTCTACCATGCCATCTCCGAACGCCAGCCCGAAGAAACGTCCATGGGAGTCTTCGTAGTCCGATTCTTCGGAACGCAGGTCTTCGAGGATCATTGCTTCGTCCCGTTTTCGGATGCGGTCAACGGCCCAGTCGTGCGCCTGCTTCAGATCGGCCGGACAGAGGTAGTGCGGATTGTGCGTGTCGAGCCCAAGTTCTTCCAGCATTTGCACATAGTCTGTCCACATGATTGCGTTTTCGATGATGTAGCCATGGCGTGAACAGATTTTGCCGAGATGGGCCAGCTCTTCATCGAATGCGTGATATGACAGGAAACCGACCAGACTAAACTGTTTCTGCTTGGCCAATGCTTCGATGGCAGGATTGGTCAGCAGCTGACGGAGCAGCGTGGATACTTCGCAGTTTTTATCCAGCATCCGTATGTCAAACCCATTGCGGAGCAGCGTGGGAGTCACCCGGTAATAGCGTTTGTCCACATAATTTCCATAGAATGCGTATATATCGCTATAGTAGTAGGCACCTGTGAAGCTTTCGTTACGATGCTTGATGCTGAAATCGGAAGTGTAATCGAACTTCTCATGGCCGAAGCTCCGGACGATCCGGCAACCGGTGATCACCTCGCGCCCCTGGTCGTCGATCCAGATCTGATATACTTCGTGTACGGAGTATTCGGTAGGCGATCCGGCACGGTTTACCCGATGGCAATGAAACATACGCAGTACGTTGAATCCTCGGAATGTGGTCAACACGGCACGGGATTCCAATTCCGAAGATTCCGAGAAATTTCGGTCGTGGTGAAGCTGTAGGATCGTTCCACATGCGCTGCAGGTATGCGTTTCGCATCCGATCGAAACGGACAGTTCCGGTTTTGAGACCTGTTCGATGTGACCGCAGCAGTGACACCAGACCTCGCCCTTCTTCTTGTAGAATCCATCGTTCGAAAACACACCCTTCAAGATCCTCTTCTTATTGACCAGCGGGAGTTTTCCGGCCATTTCAACGAACATTTTCTCCCGTTTTGAACGTGGCTTCATAGGTCGAAGAGCATAAGTTGTTGGACATCCGTATGTTTTTCCGCTTTCTTGACAGACGGCTGCTGATTCTTCTTCGTCGAAGCGGCTTTCATTTTGTCAGCATTTTTGTCAGCACTTTTTTTGCTGACAACATCCGTATCGTGACTGACTGTAACAGCCGTGTTGTGTTCGTCTCCATCCACGGATCCGGTGAAATCCTCGTCGTAGAAGTGGATGGCCAGGCCATAGACCTCCTCGTCGGTCATGACCACGCAATGATCACCTCTATTCCGACGCTTCCGCGCTTCGTCGATGATAAACTCGCAGCAGAGGTGTACGCTCTTCCCTTCGGTATGCAGCCGTTCTGCCAGCCGGCTGTCCGTTTCGGCCTGCTTGTCGAGATAGGCCTGTATTGTGTCTTCAAAATTCTGCATGACTGTTTGTTTTACTGTTTTGAATTAAACTTACCCTGGTAATAGCTTTTCAGATAGGCTTGATATTCCGAGCTCTTGCGTTCTGACGTGCGTTCGGTACCCTCCAGATCCCAATAGACAGCATTCTGTTCGCTGTCAACCCGAGCCAGTTCGGTGCGCTCTGCATCGTATTTGGAGAGCCAGTCGAGGATAACCTGTCCGTCGATACGGTCGTACAACTTTCCGTAGTATCCCTTCTTCGCCCGGTTGAAACAGAGCTTGAAGTCGTCCGGCTTCAGGTAGTAATACTCCTCGATGATCAGATCGGCGGTCTGCGCCACCTGAATGGCTCCCATCGTCTTGCCTACGTTGAAAAAGTTGATCAAGTCGTTCAGGATATGTACCGTCAAGGCCCGTAGATGCTGTTCGCCGAACTCTTTCTTGACAACGGCCATCGAACAGGTCGGACTTCTGAACACATCATCCAACGATTTCGGACGCAGACTGTTGTAGTATGGCATCGGCAAGCATCCCCAGAGCTTCACGCTCGCGTCTCTTGTCTTCGGCATCAGATCTGGAGGAAGCATTCCGTTTTGCCTGTCTATCTGCGACAGCTGTCTCATAAGTTCCTGTTTGCCCATTGTTTGCATGATTTTCATAAACACCTTCGAGTATTTTCACGAAATTGGACGGCTTGAAGATCCAGTCGAAGTCACATCGCCAGCTTCGGGCACCTTCTCCCATCAGGAAGGAGCTCCGTTCGACAGCGTCGAAGACTTGTAAAACAGCATCTTTGCCATATTGGGATACACGCCTTCTGACGGCCCGTTTCCTGTCGTCGGTGATCTTAATCACCTTCGGCAATTTGCCGGAAAATCTGCTGTTAAACAGATCAACCAGCTTCTCAAAGTTGATCTCTTCTGCCTCCGTACGCTTGTTGGCCGTTGTCTTGACGCTTGCGGCTTTGGCATCAACAGGCTTCGCTTCGATGTGTACCTGAGCAGCCGGTTCCGTCGCTGGAGTTTCATCGTTCTGCTTAGGATCGACTGTCTGATGGCAGGCTGTGCCGATGCGGTCGGCCACCTGCTCCATCCGGTCGATGGCCGAACAGGCCAATTCTTTTCCGTCAGCTTTCTTTTCTTGGACGGACGTTGGCGCGTCTTCCCCAGAGGGGGAGACAGATAGAGAGGGAGAGTTAATATTATTCTTAGTCTTAGTCTTATTATACCTATTATATTGGTCGCAATTTTTGACACCTAAGCTGACACCTAAACTGGTACCTAAGCCATTCTCTCCTGCATCTGATTTGACACCTAAAGTATCTGATTTGACACCTAAAGTATCTGATTTGACA
>OBLI01000321.1_pt1 | contig 52343 bp, 35 predicted proteins | sample 1519701 | NCBI WGS metagenome assembly OBLI01 (sample SAMEA3663005, study PRJEB22513) | pig gut metagenome | biome: pig gut; feature: pig-associated habitat; material: faeces | place: France | collected 2012
ATGCGCCAAGCCGGTAGTATAACTTTAAGGCGGAGATTGTAGTTGTTATTATATTATCTTGTACTAAATAGCCAACTGCTGAGCATTGTTTACAAAAAAGTTAGCCCCCACCCTAACCCTCCCCCTATCAAGGGAGGGGATGCGCCAAGCCGGTAGTATAACTTTAAGGCGGAGATTGTAGTTGTTATTATATTATCTTGTACTAAATAGCCAACTGCTGAGCATTGTTTATGAGAGAATCAGCCCCCTCCCTAGCCCTCCCCCGAGGAGAGGGGATGCGCCAAACTGGTAGGTACACTTTGAGGCAGAGCAGGTAGTTACGATATAATCTTGTAGTTTCCACCAAGTAGCCGACCGTATGCTCTTTTCTTTTTGCTTGATTTTTTATTAAATTAATCTTGTAGTATCACCAATGAGGCGAAGCTGATAATTGTTATTATATAATCTTGTACTAAGTAGCCAACTGCTGAGCATTGTTTACAAGAAAGTTAGCCCCCACCCTAACCCTCCCCCTATCAAGGGAGGGAATGCGCCAAGCCGGTAGTATAACTTTAAGGCGGAGATTGTAGTTGTTATTATATTATCTTGTACTAAATAGCCAACTGCTGAGCATTGTTTACAAAAAAGTTAGCCCCCACCCTAACCCTCCCCCTATCAAGGGAGGGAATGCGCCAAGCCGGTAGTATAACTTTAAGGCGGAGATTGTAGTTGTTATTATATTATCTTGTACTAAATAGCCAACTGCTGAGCATTGTTTATAAGAAAATTAGCCCCCACCTTAACCCTCCCCCTATCAAGGGAGGGGATGCGCCAAACTGGTAGGTACACTTTGAGGCGGAGTTGGGAGTTTTTATATAATCTAGAAGTTTTCACCAAGTAGCCGACAATATGTTCTTTTCTTTTTGCTTACTTTTTCTTTTTAGTAAAGAAAAAGTAAGTTTTGCCTTTTTAGAATAAATCATTATAATATAGATATGAAGAAGATAATAATTTGTTTAATGGTATTGAGCTTTGGATTACCGTCACAGGCTTTTTTCTGGAAGAAAAAAGATCCGCAGTTGGAGAAGGAATTGCAAGGCAAAGGTTATGCAGGGACTTTGCCTAATTTAGGCGATAAGATAGAAAAATCAAAGACTAAGGTTACAACGCCTATTTTTGAATCACAAGAGGGGTTTAACAATCCTGCTGATTTAAAACCTGTACCGAAAGACAATCCGGCATTTATTAATATTATTCAGAAAAAGGATAAAACATCTCAGTATGTGAATGATGCAAATGAAATTATTCCTATGTTGGAAAAACTTGCGGATTGTATAGATGATAATGAAAGCTTGCAGCTATTTATAACAAAGGCAAACCTTTTAACTTTGAATATTGATAACTTGGCACAAAAATACGACGGGAAACCTGAAAGTTATTTTGAATCGTTCAGAAAATTACAAGAAGTTAATAGGTATGTAAAATCTATTTCTACCTTAAGACGTGAGGCAGTGACTTATCAAAGATATCTTGCTTATTCTTCTAGCGGCTCTGTTTATAACCCAGAAAATATCCAACAACAACTCCAATATTTGTTAGAAGAAATCAATTCTACAATTTTGTTGTTAAGAGAAGAAACATAGGGGTAATTCTGTTTTAAGGATTAGATTGTTCTATAAGCTTTGAACTTTCAATTCCTGAATGCCGACAATTGTGTATACATGTACAAATATTGTTTAACAAATAAATTAGCCCCCACCCGAATTTCTAAACTCACTGACATTCGTTAACAAATTCTACCCTCCCCCTATAAAGGGAGGGGATGCGCCAAGCTTGTAGGTGTACTTTGAGGCGGAATTGGTAGTTTAAAGCCAATTAGTAATTTCCACCAAGCAGCCGACCATGTGTCTACGTACGGGGGTAAATATACATCAAGTTTGTAATTTTACTTTGAGGCGGAATTGGTAGTTTAAAGCCAATTAGTAGTTTCCACCAAGCAGCCGACCAAGTGTCTACGTACGGGGGTAAATATACATCAAGTTTGTAATTTTACTTTGAGGCGGAGCTGGTAGTTTTAAAAGAATTTAGTAGTTTTCACCCAGTAGCCGACCATGTGTCTACGTACGTAGTACACTTGTGGTAGAATTGTTTTATGATTAAGGATGTATGCGCAGTAATATCACATAATAAAAATGCTCTGATGCTAATATCAGTTACATTTTATATTCTTGCTTTGTTTTCGGTTTTAAGCGGACATTCTCTTGCATTTGCTACTTTAATTACTGCGATTTTGATAATCTTACTTGTGACAAATCTTTTTAAGCTCAAGTATGTATTAATTTGGGCAGTTATATTTTATTTAGGAATTGCAAATACTCAATTCAGACTAAAAATTACGGACGAATTATTGAATATAGCGCCGGTTAATTCAACTATTTCCGGTCAAATTCTCTCTATCCCGCAATCAAAGAGGGCAGATAAGCAAAGCTTTTTCTTTAAGGTTAACCGGATTGAGTATGATGATATGATTAAGACTTTTGATGATGAGAAAGTTTTGGTTAGCATTAGTGCGGATGAAAAGTTAAAAATATATGATTACTATAAAATAACTGGGCGACTGGCGGTTCCTTTTAAAGCCGGTAATCCATCACAATTTGATTATGGAAATTATTTACGGAATTTTGATGTTTATTCGGTGTTTTATGGAAAACAAAATGTCAAACCGCAAAAGATGAATGTAAAATTAACACGCAAAGAAAAGAGCTTGCAGTGGATAAATGATTATAGAGAAAAGATTATTTCTATACATTCCAATTACTTAGCCAGCCCTAATTTAGAAATCTTGGGCGGTATTGTGTTTGGAGATGATGCAGTTTCACCACCGGAAAACATTAAACAGTCATTTATTAACTCCGGTCTTTTGCATATTCTTGCAGCTTCCGGCATGAATGTTGCATTTATATTTTCATTCTTCTTTTTCTTTCTAAAACTTCTGCGCGTGAATTATAAAGCAAATATTTCAATTGGCATTGTTATGATACTTATTTATTCTCTAATGACCGGTCTTGGCGCTTCTGTAATCAGAGCTACTTTTATGCTAGTATTTGTTCTTATAGGGAAATTGATAGATAGAGATGCGCATAGCATTTCTTTATTGGCATTTGTCGCTTTCTTAATGCTTTTATACAATCCGATGTATATAAATGATGTCGGCTTTCAGCTTTCTTTTATTGTAACTTTCGGTTTGCTAGTTATGACACCACATTTAATGAAATTCAAAAACAGATTTCTTGATTATATTGTAGGAACAGTAAGTATACCAATCATTGCACAATTGTGGGTAATACCAATTCAAGTATTCTATTTTAATAATATAAGCTTGTATTCTGTATTTGCAAATATTATGAGCGTTCCAATACTTTCGGTCATAAGCTTCGGCGGTTTCATTAGTTCACTTATCGCACCAATTACACCTCAAATCATATGCAGAATTTTTGATTTTGTATTGAATCCGCTAATATCAATTCTGGTTAATATCTCTGACTTTTGGGGAAATCTTCCTCATTCTACTCTTCAAACTAGCCACCCAACCATATTGCAAATTATGCTATATTATTCAATTTTATTGGTTATTACAGCTTTGGCGAATAAAGATATTAGAGAAAAATATGGTCGAATTCTTAAAATAATATTGCCTTCACTATTGGTTATTTTGGCATTAACTTTTATTTCTTTTCCAAACAGAAATCTTGAAATCACAGCATTTGACGTTGGGAATGCAGATTCTTTTTTGATAAAAACTCCTGATAATAAGTATATGATTATTGATACGGCAAAAGCCGGATATAATGGCGGAAAATCGGTCGCTGAAATACTGATTTTAAAATATTTGCTTGATAGAGGAATTAAAGAAATTGACACAATTATTGTAACCCATTTTGATAACGACCACTGCGGTGGTGCTGTTGATTTGATGAATGGAATTAAGGTTAATAAAATTTACGTAAACGATTTGGAACATAAATCGAAACAAGCTAAAGAAATTTATAAAACAGCACAAGAACAAAATGTTAAACTGATTTTATCTCAAAACAATCAAGAGGTTATAAATAAAGATGGGCTAGTTGTTAAAAACTACATGCCAAAATCTAAAGGTGTGGGAGATAATGAGAATTCTATTCAAACATTACTTACTTATAAAAGTTTTAATATGCTTTTTACCGGTGATGCTGGGATTGATACATTGGAAGAAATTAAATGTAATATTCCAAAACCAATCACTGTATTAAAGGTTGGACACCATGGCGCAAATGGAGTTATAAATAAACATTTAGTAAAAGATTTAAGCCCGAAGATTTCTTTAATATCAGTTGGAGAAAATAAATTTGGACATCCGACAATTTATACGTTGGAAGTTTTGAAAGATACGCGAATTTTGAGAACGGATATTCATAATTCCATTAAATTTGTTATCAATGCTAAAGGATACAAAATATTTACTTTTGATTCCAAGGCTAAAAAATATATCCGATATAATGATTGAAAAATTTAAACTAGTGTATCTTTGTGATAAACTATTCTTATGAGCGGGAATTATGTACCATTATATAGAAAATATCGTCCGCAAACGCTGGATAAACTTGTAGGTCAAGAACATATCAAAAAGACCTTAACAAGCGCAATTGAGCTTGGTAAAATTGCGCATGCGTTTTTGTTCACAGGTCCACGTGGTACAGGTAAAACATCTACAGCCAGAATTCTTGCAAAATCTTTGAATTGTAAAAACGGTCCAACAATTCATCCTTGTGGTGAGTGCGAAAGCTGCCGTGATATTACAAATTCTGTTCCAATTGATGTAATAGAGATTGATGCTGCAAGTAATAGAAAAGTTGAAGATACGCAAAGTATTTTAGAAAAAATACAGTATGTTCCTGTTAACGGTAGATATAAAATCTATATTATAGACGAAGTTCACATGCTTACAAACCACGCTTTTAATGCTTTGCTTAAAACATTGGAAGAGCCACCGGAAAATGTTATTTTTATTCTGGCTACAACAGAAGTTCATAAAGTTTTAGACACTATTAAAAGCCGTTGTCAAAGATTCGATTTCAGAAGAATTACGACTGAAGATATCGTTAAACATTTGAGATATATATCTGATGAAGAAAAAATTAACATTTCAGATGATGCATTGTTTACAATTGCAAAGAATTCTGCCGGCGGAATGAGAGATAGTATTTCACTTCTTGACCAATTAAGTTTGCTGGGTGTTTCAAAACAAGTAACGTCAGAAGATGTTAATGCTGTTTTGGGTAGAATTTCTTTTGATATTTTGCATAAATTGTCTGATAAAATCATTGCTTCATCACCAAACGAAGCTATTGAGATACTAAACGATATTTATAATTCAGGCAATGAGCCGTTGCAAATTTTGACAAACCTTTCTGAATACTTCAAGAACTTGTTAATTGTAAAAAATTGCAGAAAAGAGTTGTTATCAGAATTAACTGGCTTGAATGAACCTCAAATTGAAGAAATTTCTAAACAAAAAGACAAGTTAGAAACTCAACAAATAGTATTTTTGCTAGAAAGAATTACATATTATATAAAAGAGGTTAAACTTGCATCTAATCAACATTTGTGGTTGGAAGTAGGTATGATTGATTTAGCCAATATGACAGAGAACTCGACTCTTTTAGATTTACAAAATCGAGTTAAGGCTCTTGAAAGCGGCTCTATTTCGGTAGCACCTCAAAGACCACAAATAGTACAAGCAGCACCTCAACAAGTGGTTCAACAACAAAGACCGGAACCAACACAAGCTGTTACAAGACCGGCACCGGTACCACCAGTAGAGCATGTTGCACAAAAAACAACAGCACCGGAACCTCAACAAGAATTTACACCTCCTCCGGTAAATAAAAAGTCGGATGGTAATGATATGACAAGCTTGTGGGAAGCTTTATTGATGAACATAAAGAGTCCTGCAACAAAGGCTCTTTTACATTTGGCAACACCTGTAAAAATTGCTCCTGACGAAGTTATTATTACATTTAAGAATGATAAGTTGGTTTCTCAGATTAATGATACTAATAAAAAACAAATGCTAACAGATGCGGCTAATGTAATGTTTAATACGGATGTTAAAGTTATAATAAGACTTCCGATGGCTGGTGATAGTGAAATAACAGCTTCTCAAAAAAAAAACTTAACGATTAATGTACCGACTCCGCCAAAACCTGTTCAAGAAACTCCTAAACCGGCTCCACAAAAAATAGAAGAGGCTAAAAAGGTTGAGAGTAAACCATCTATAAGTAACAATATTCAACAAGTTGTTCCAGAAGAAAGTTCTGATTCTCAAAAAAAGGAAATCAAACGTGACGAAACAGACCAAGAAAAAATGATTCTGGACTTGTTTGACGGCAAGTATATTGAGTAGTTGTTATAGAATTTCAACACACGCTCTATATTAATCTTTAGAATTCAACTTTTCGTCTGACATCAATTATTTTTTGATTATTTTTATATTCAATAAAAATATCTTTCTCTGCTGTATTAATTTTTATGTTAGAGATTTCATTTGCAGATTTTAGCTGGCAATTTATTATTATCAATCCCTTATTCTTTAATTCTGCCGATTCTGCATAACGTTCCGGCTCAAGAGTTTTAGGATTCCGAAATAATGTCCTGAATTTTTTTCCATTATCAAAAATCTCGGTTATGCTGCTTATAGAAAAATCATCTTCTATCTGGAACATAATATATTTATTATTAATCTTTTCATCGAAAACGATAATATTAGTTTTTATATAACCATCATCTTTAATAGTGCGCTCTAGTTTAGAAATAATTTTTCCTGTCGTTTTATCACGTTCAATAATTTTAGAAATCATATTATCATTTTGTTTTGCAGGATAATACTCTCTAATAAAATCTGAACCATATTCTTTTATACAAATTAAACTTTTCTCTGTATTAAAAATTCGTTCTCCGTTTACCTTAGCTGTAACAAAAGAATATGGTATGTCAAGCTTTTGGGGCAATAGCTGCTGTAAATTTTGAACTCTATTCAAAATGGTTGCTGCATCTTTATCAAATTTAGGTTTAACCAAAATTTGGCTATAACTATAGTCTGTCAACGTTGTTAAGCTTGTCAGATTAGTTTTTAAACTAAGAGGATTTGATAAATCTTCATCCGAATTTGCGGAATATTCTTTATTATACATACACTATAGACCTTTTGGATTTTTTCTAAATAACACACTACTTATTTATATTAAAACATATTTTTTGTAAAATTTGCTACTAAAATTATTTTTTTCTATTGTTATTCAAATAATTCTTAACATTATTTGATAACGAAATATTTTGAAGCATCATATTGTACTTTTTTAAATCACCAATATTAGAAGATTCTTCCAATAAATCACGCCTTGTTCCAAATTGCATTTTTTCAGGTTCTTTACCTGATTCATTTTTTGCATCAATTTTCCTAATGACAGAATCTATATCCGTAGATGTCGATATTCCATATTTTGCAGCAAATTGTTTTACGGAAGCTCCAGGAGTCATACGATAGAGCCAGTTAATGGAGTATTTATCATTTTCAGATAAAGTTGCAACTCCATATTGGTGTGGAGTATACATAATATCCTCCTTATACGGACTGTGATTTAAACCGAGTGCATGTCCAACTTCGTGTAAAATTGTGTGATAAACCTCTATGTCACTATCATACTTTTGATGAATTCTTCCATCTGTGAGTCCGATAGAAACTTCTGCACCATAAAGTCTGCCTTGCGGATCCCAACTAAAATAACAGTGCCCTAAAGCTTGCCTATCAACACGCTTCCAATCGACGTTTATATTAGATTCTAATAAAACACTGGTTATACGAAATCTTAATTTGCCTCCGGTAGCAGCTGACCACATAGAAAAAGCATCCATAACCATTTTTCTATATTTTGCATCTTCTCCGGGTTTTGAATAAAATTTCATCGGGGCAATATAAACGGTCAAATTATTGACCGGCCATCTCATAATATTCCCGTTTTTTATACTTCCATTGAGATATGTTTTTCGCTGCATAGCTATATCATAGCACATTTTTTTGTTTTTGAGAATTCATTATACTATATATTAGAATAACTCCTTTTTTTATTTTTTTGTAAAGTTTTGTAACGATATTCTCCCCTCATGCGCAATTTCGCGTGAGTAAATTACTTTATATATACAAGAGTAAAAACATGAGGCAAAAGGAGCTTTATTATGGGTATGGATATTGATATTTCTAACTTAGAAGGAAGTCTTAGACATTATGCTAGATTAGCAGATGGTAACAGCGGCAACGGTAACGACATGATTGATACAGAAAAAGAACTTTCTATTTTCAAAGGACATGCACAAACAGCTGTTCAAAATGGTGAAGTAACAGATGCTGATTACAAAGCAGTATTCGGTTCTGAAATCAAAACACCAGCACCTCAAACAGCACAAGCACCTGTTTCTAAGCCTGTAATTTTGTCTAAAAGAGAAGAAAAAAATTATAGAAGTGATGTAAAAAAATCCGTATCAGAAATGGTTAAAAACGGAGTTAGAGCTGAAAATTTAATGGCAGAATTACATGACAAACATCCAGCTGGTACTTATGAAAAAATATTAGAAGATGTTGCTGATACTTTAAAACTTGTTAATAATGTAATAAATGATAAAGACCCTAATAAATCAGGAAAAGATAAAGTCGAAAACATTCATAAAACTGTAAAAGCTCAATTGAAAAGCAAGGATAAATGGGATGACTTCCATAAAGATTTGTTAGATTCTTTAGAAAAACAAGCAAAAAATGATCAAATTGATCAAGAATATGATACACTTGTTAGAAAATATGAAGCCGTAAAATCTAAAATGCAAAATACAGAAGTTGTTAAACAAAATGGTGATAACTTCAAAGCTTATGTTGATATTGTAAAAAATGAGTTAAAAAATGATAAAACTTGGAAAGAATCTTATACAAAAGAAGCTTTTGAACAATTAGAAGATTATGCAGAAAGAGATGCACAACGTGTTCAAGAGCATAGATTAGCACACAATACTCATGCCACTACTAAAAAAGGTATAAAAAAAGAACTACGTGGTATGAATAAAAGCGATGATAAATACCAAAACAAAGCAATTAAAAAACTTATTAAAGATGCCGATGGAAAAAACTTTGCAAGAAAACATGAAGTTGATAACAGAGCAAATGAACTTTCTCATATTGACAGAGAAGCATTAAAAACAGAATTTGGTAAAAGAGGTTATCAATATAATTTGGCAAAAAAAGCATCTGCACATTCAATTGGTGATAGAATCTTCAGAAAGTTAGAGTCCTACCTTGATGAAAAATGTAAAAATGAAGATGGTACTTATAACTTAACAAAACTTTCAAATGAAATTCTTTCAAGAGTTGGTGCTGATTATAAACTAGATTTATCTAATGGTGATGATATGGATGAACTTGTTAATGTAAAAAGTCGTCTTAAAGATATTACCAATGGAGTAGAATTCTCTACGAATGAGACAAAAGTATTGCTTAATATGCTTGGCTTTGATAGAGAACATAAAGACCATACTCCAAAAGTAGTAAAAGCTGTTGGAGGTCTAATTGGTGGCGCTGGCGCTGCGTTATCAGCAAGTTCTAAATTCAATGTTACTCAAGAAGTTGCAATGGAAATTGCAGATGAGCAGGTTGCACAAGATATTATTAAGCAGTTAAAAGACAAAGGTGTAACATTTGGTACAACAAAAATAGATGGTAAAATTGGTATCACTGTTCTTCAAAAATACATGAGAGATAATACTATCACAAATATATTAAAAGGTGCCGGTATTGGAGTTCTTTCAAATGCATTATTTGATATCGTATTTGGTAATAAACCAGATAAATACTCTTGTGTTTCTGTTTCAGATTATAATCATAAAGACCCATATTATACAACTCCAAAAGGCTATAAAAAACATATCGCAGATAGATTTAAAAATGCAAACAAAAAAGAAGCTTTAAATAAACTTGTAGACCTTTATGTAGAAAAATATGGTGAAAAAGATTGGTCTGAACATTTCCAAAACGATGCAATCAGGAGAACTGCCGGCTTTGGCTCTACACTAACTCCTGAAGAATGCGTAATGCTTAAATACAACAAACCAATCGATGATACACCTGTTAAGCCACCAGTAAACCCTGATGGAACAGTTCAACCACCACAACAAGATACAGTTCCTCCTACAAATCCGGGAAATAATCCAGAAGTTCAAGAAGCAAAAGAAAATTGTCATGTAGAATACAAAGAAGATATTAAAATGGCAGATTCTAATAAATTTGAATGGAAGAATATTGTAAAAATGTATTACAGCAATTGTTTGAAAACTCATTCAATTTCTGAAATTACAACTAAAATTAAAAAATACAATAATATTCCAATGAACTTAAAATACATTCCAGCAGGTATCGTTCTTCCTTATGATTTATTTGGTGATGGCGAATGCACAAGAACAGAAAGACAAGATGTTAAACAAGGTAAAGTTGAACAAGCAAAGAAAGTTAAAAAATTCAATGGTCAACTAGGTGACGCTGGTGTTCAAGCAAGAAATGTTTGCCAATATAGAGATGGCAGCTATACAGCTACAGAGTGGACAAAACGCCACAAAGATAGAGCTGGTGCTGAACAAGAAGCTAGAGATAATGGCTGGATTCAATAATAAAAATAATAATTAAGTAAATTACCCATGGTTGTTTTTACTCATAATAAAAGTGGCGAATCTTTCAATCCGCCACTTCTCTTTTTTTATCCGGCTTATTTAATTGTTAGCCTAATATTTTGTCTAATTCGTCAAGAATGCCTTCATTGTTATTACCGCAGTTGCAGTTGTGTTTGAATTTTTCAAGAAGTTCAATAATCTTGTCTAATTTAGCTGTGTAGTCAGGAGCATTGTTCAATTTATCAAGGATTTGTTTCAAGATATCATTGTTTTGTTTAATATAACTTGTCTTAGCATCAATTGATTTCAACAAGTCTTCAATGCTATCAAGTTTAGAAGGGTCTATTCCCAATTCCTTGATAAGTTTGCTGTATTTTTCATAGTTAGCAGCATCGTGTTCTTTCCACATTTGATCAAGTTTATCGTAATCAATACCTGAACCGCCTTGGTTTTGAAGTTTCTTGATTTCAGCCTTCAAGTTTTGAACTTCTTTTAGCAAGTTATCCAAGTAAACTTGAGCAGTCTTTTGGTTAGCAATGATTGTGTTCAATTGAGATTCAATATTACCCAATTTACCCAAGATGTCACCAAATTTAGCATCAAATTTTTGGAAATAAATATCTACTTTAGAAGCTTGAGAGCCAATTGATTTAAAGATTGCATCAACAGTGGCTTGAAGTTTTTCCAATTGAGCTTCAATATTCTTCAATTCATTAGTTACATCAGCGCTACCATTGTTTACAGATTGGTTAAGTTTGTTGATAGCATTAAGTAAATCTTTGTTATTGTTGTTAGAAATAAAGATTTGAAGATCATCTATTTTTGCTTGGATAGTTTGAAGTTCTTCTGTTTGTTTTTGTTCTGTTTCAACATAAGTGTGTTCAAAATCTTTGATAGCTGCAACAAGTTCTGAACGTGACATCTTGATTACATCAGAAAGGTTCATATTCAAGATTTTGAACATTTCTTCAAGTTTTTGGTAATCAATGCTAGAAGAACCGTTAGCTTGGATTTCTTTCAAAGTCTTCATTAATTCGTTGTACTTAGTATCGTCTTGAGCGATTTCTAACAACGCATCTGTATTTGCCTTGATACCGGAAATATTTGAATCCATATTATCAAGTTTAGAGTTCATTTGGTTAAGAATATAAGTTTGAACTTTACCATTCTTAAGAATTTGAGCCAACAACTTGCAAGCATCGTTCTTTTCGTTCTTGTAATCTTTAACGAAATTGTTAAAGCTGTCTGTTAAGTTCAATATATTCTTATTGATATCTTCTAACAAGTTAATAATCTTGTCAGCAGCAGCCTTAGCATCAATCTTACCATCTTTGATTTCGTTATTGATTTCTTCTAATCTTGTTGTGTTATTCTTAGTTGCTGTTGTATTTTCTTTGATAGCCTTAATAATTTCAGCTGCACTCATTTTTTCTATTTGAGCTTGTGTGTAACCCAATTTAATCATTACATGGATTAATTCTGTTTTAGACATATTCAATGTGTTAACAACTTTTTCGAAGCCAGCATTGCTATCAAGATTTGCTTTTTCGATTTGGCTGCTGATTGTTTCAAGTTTGCTGATAACAAGTTTGTTGCTTGCAATCAAGCTATCATTTTGAGCAATCATTTGTTTTTGTTGTTCGTTTGTAACCTTGCTTGATTCTTTAATATCCTTAGCGATAGATATCAATTCTGCTCTGTCTTGTTCAGCCTTTTGTAAAGATGTAAGAACTTGACCAAGAAGTCCTTTGATATCGCCTAACAAGTTTTGGATTTTGTTCCAAGCTTCTTCTGCAGTAATTTGACCAGCTTCTACTTTTGCTATAAGGTCTTTAAGTAATTTGTTTGCATCGGCTTGTGTTTGACCATTTTGAATTAATTGATCAATAATGATTTGTTGGTTTGTATTATTCTCAACCATATATTCAAACATTTTTTGATAGAATTGCTCTTGGTTCAAATTACCATTTTTAACTTCTTGTAGTAATTGTTGCATAAAAGCGTTCATTTGAGTTAATTGGTTGTTAGTAATTTGTTGTTGTTCTTTCATTTCTTGCAATAGAGCTTGTAATTGTGAAATTACAGAAACAATTGCATCCATATCAACTGTTACTGTTTGAGTAATTGTTTCTTTATCACAAGATGTTAAAGAAGCTGTTGCACCTAACATTCCTAATGCCATTAAAGCAGAAAATGCAGCGCTTTTTAGAATACTTGTTTTACCTTGGAATGCGATATTTGATTTATAAGGTGCTACAAATTCTTTTGCTTCACCTTCCGGTTGTTGAGGAATTTCTTCTTCATTCATCATTTTTAATTCTGTTGCTAATTGAGGATCGCTAGCAACATTATTTAAACCTTGGAAATTTAATGCGTTCATAGCAGCTTGTGGAGTTGCAGTTTCAGTTGGTTCTGTAACAGGTGCTGTTACTTCTGCAGGTTGATTTGTTGCTTCTTCTCCGAATTTAACTTTTTTTAGTAATAAAAGTTCGTTTGAATTGATGTTCATAAAATTTATGCTCCTTTTTCTACATACGTATTTCACACTAATGTACTTGCTTCAAAAAGTGTAAAATTATTTTTTGCTAGTTAGAAAGAAAAATTTTTAGTTTTTTTTACAAAACTTAACAAAACCCCAAACTTTGTAAACTCTTTTTTACCTGTTGTCAAAGAATTTATTTGCTTATATAATAGTATGGAATAAATGCAGGTAGAGGCTATGAAAAAAATAATCGTTCAAAAATTTGGCGGCACATCTGTTGCTGATACAGATAAGATTAAAAACGTTGCAAAAGCGGTAATTAGAGAGAGAAATCTGGGACATGATGTTGTAGTTGTTGTTTCAGCTATGGGACATACAACCGATTACCTTGTTAAGATGGCAAAAGAGATTTCAGACACTCCATCTTCCAGAGAAATGGACATGCTCCTCTCAACCGGAGAAGGTGTATCAATTGCGCTTCTTGCTATGGCACTTCAAGCACAAGGTTGTCCTGCTGTAAGTATGAATGCGATACAAGTCGGAATTATGACAGAAAAAGTGCATTCAAAAGCCAGAATTATAAATATTAAGACTGATAAAATAAAAAGCCATCTTGAAAAAGGTGAAGTTGTTGTTGTAGCCGGATTTCAAGGTGTAACGGAAGATATGGAAATTACAACCCTTGGTCGTGGCGGTTCTGATACATCTGCAGTAGCCTTGGCAGGAGCATTAGATGCTGAAAGATGCGATATTTATACAGATGTTGAAGGTGTATACACAACTGACCCTAGAGTTGTTCCGCATGCTTCAAGATTAGAAGAAATTTCTTACGAAGAAATGTTGGAGCTCGCAAGAGTTGGTGCAAATGTTTTACATCCAAGAGCTGTAGAAACCGCAAAACAATATAATGTACCATTAAGAGTAAGAAGTACATTTAAACTGGATAATTTAGGAACTTTAATTGTAGGAGTTGATGAAATGGAATTACATAAGCCTGTAACCGGTGTTGCATCGGATTTATCTCAATTGAGAGTTGTAGTATGTGATGTAAAAGACAATCCTGGTACTGCAGCAATTCTGTTTAACGGTTTAGCAAAAGAAAATATTTCTGTAGATATGATTATTCAATCTTATGCGAGAAAAGCATTAAAGACAAATGATATTGCTTTCACTATTGATAAAGGTGATTTAACAAAAACAATGGAAATTATGGAAAAAGTTAAAGAACAATTAGGCTATAGCAATGTTTTTGTTGATGATAAGATTGCCAAAATTTCAATTGTTGGTGCCGGCATGATTGACCGTCCGGGGATAGCTGCTACGATGTTTAAAACTCTTGCTGATTTGGGTATAAATATAAAGATGATATCTACAAGTGAAATTAAAATCAGTTGCTTGGTTGCAGAAGATGAAGCGCAAGAAGCAGTAAAAGCTTTACACAGTGTTTTTCATTTAGATTGTGAAGAAGTCGCAGAAGTTAAAGGTGACTTACCAGATGTATAAAATGTGAACAATTTTACACGTGATGTCGTTATATAAATAGAGGTTAAAAATGAAAAAAATATTATCTTTATTAATTTTATTGGCAGGAATTAGCATGCCTGTTTTTGCTGGGGAAAAAGAAGATGCTTTGCAGTTCTTTCATAACTATGTGAATGCTGCAAATACTTACAGCACAACAATTCCATCTATGTATTCTCCAAATGCTAAAATTATAAGACAAGTTATAAAACCGGATGGAACAACACAGGATGTTCAAACAAACACATCTACTTATATTACTCAAATGAAATTAGGGCAAGCAGGAGCAAAGATGCGTCATTATACAAATTCTTACTCTAATGTAACAATTGTTCCTATTGGTAACGGTAAGTATAAGATATCATCATTAAGACAACCATCAGGAGAAGTTTATAAATTAAAAACTCACATGATTGTACAAAAACAATCAAACGGAAAATGGCTGATTGTTGAAGAGATGATGCAAACAAAAGTTCAACAGTTTTTGAAGTATGCTAAAAACTAGTAAAAAAGATGATTAACAAAAAACGATTTCGTAAATTCTACGAAATCGTTTTTCTTGTTAGTCTAAACTCCCAAAGAAGGAGCGATTTGTATAAAAGTTCTAATTAAATCTGCATCCCATTGAGTACCAGCACCGTCCTTTAGTATTGATAAAGCTTTCTCAATATTCATTCCACGTCTATAAGGTCTATCACTGATTAGTGCGTGATAAGTATCTGCAATAGCTACAATTTTGGCAGCAAGCGGAATGTCACCATTTTTAAGTCCTTCCGGATAACCTTTGCCATCGATTCTTTCATGGTGGTATTTTACAATTGGTATCAAATCTCTTAGCGATGGATTTGGCATAAGAACTTTTTCTGCACCGATTACCGGATGTTGTTTCATGATTACCCACTCTTCGTCAGACAAAGGTCCTTCTTTCTTTAACACCGTTTCCGGAATGCCAATTTTACCTACATCATGAAGAAGCGCACCTAATTTTATGCGCTCAACTTCTTCTTCCGGAAGATTAATAGCTCTTGCTAAAGCTTCTGAAAATTTAGAAACAGATGTTGAGTGACCTTTTGTGTAAGGGTCTTTTGCCTCAATCGCACCTGCTAAAGATGTAGCAATTTCAGAGATTCTAGCTCCGGATTTAGCATGATCTGCGTTAAACTTGGAAATCAACTCTTCTTCAAAATTGATACCTTGTTGTGCGTAACGTTTTTCGATAACTTCCGCAAAAGATTTCAGCGCAACATCATCCCAGAAGTTAAAATCAGAAGAACTGATGATAGCTGACATACCATCTTTGTAACCTTTTGCTTGCGAAATATACATTGCTTGTTCTGCCAGAACCAACAATTTTTCCTTATGTTCAGAGCAATCAGGATAAGTTGAAATTCCGACTGAAACCTTAACAGGTCCGATTTCATCTATAAAACAACAAGATAGTGAATAAGTTACGAATTCTGCTACATATTTAGCTTGTTCTACAGAGGTATTCGGCAAAATCAATGCGATTTCATCTCCGCCATATCTAGCAGCAATATCGCCTTCTCGCATATTTTGACGAACTTTTTCTGCTACAAGCTTAATTACTTCGTCACCTTTTGCATGTCCTAATTCTCTGTTGATTTTAGAGATGTTACACACATCCATCATTACAATTGATAACTTTTGCTTGTTTATTTGTGCGCGCTGAATTTCCTTAGAAAGAATTTCATGGAAACCTCTATGATTATACAGCAATGTTAAATTATCTGTATTAATCACACCTTCACATTTTTCTTGTAATTCAAAATTGTAAGACATTAACGCTGCAAAATTGGCAATAAGATTGTACATTGCAACATTTTGTCTTGCATATTTATCTTCTATTATTAGTACACCAAGCGATTTCCCAGCTGCAATTAATGGAATTATAATAACTGCATCATCTTTAAAATAAGCAAGTTTAAGAAAACTTACGTCATCCCGAAAAACAGGTTTTTTACTGTTAAAAGCTTGAATAATCGGATTTGTATCATCTTTAAGAAGAACTTTTGTTGAATAAAAATTACCTAGCTTATCTTTTAACTTTAGATTTATACAAGTAGATTGTTCTTTATAAAAACCAACTGCCATAAAATTGGAATCAATGCTTTGAGAAATCATCATTCTAATTCTTGAGAAAAGCTCATTTGAATTAGTAATTTGAGAGAACTTAATAAGCTCATCAACAATTGTGCGATGATTTAAAGTTAAACCTTTTTCAAAATTCTTGTTTTGCGGATTGCTCAAAGAATTTGTATTCATGTTAAAAGTTAATGCGTTAACTTTAGACACTAACTGTTCCTGTGAGAATGGCGAGGAAACAGGGGCTTTCTCTGAAATACTGATTATTTTTTCTGCTAAATTTTTTTCTTTCTTCACACTATCACCTTAAAAATGTAAATAAGATAAAACCGATGAATAAAAAAAATTGCTTAATTATAACAAATTCTTTACAAATCAATTATCCCTTTAATAATTATATTAACATTTTTTTTGGCTTTTTCTACCCTAAATTAATGTTTTTTTACAAATGTTAATTATATTTTAAATTTTTAGAAAACATAATTAAAACTAAAATAGGTCTATTGTATAGGATATAAATATCCTATACAACTTTAACTATAAGCAATAATTTAATGTTCCATTAATTTACTTAACTACAATTTTTTCAACCTTGCGTAAGTGGCATCCATAGCTTTTTTCCCCATTTTCCCAAAATCAATTGTATACATAGTACTATCACCAATTTGAATAACATCGGTAATATGACCTATGCCTAATTTATCATGGAACACTCTTTCTCCTACATTAAAGAAATATTGCGTTGCAGTACTTCTAGCTAATTCTTCCGCCATTTGTTGTTTTTCTTGTTCTGCATCCTGACGTTTCTTTTCTTCAAGTTTGCGCTTCATAACATTATCTTCAAAGAAAGCTTTAATTTTTTCTTCCTCTTTTTCTTTATTTAGAGGACTTTTGTTAATAATAACTCGACTTGGAGTACGTTTTACTACATTTGTAGTCTTTTTAACATTTGGAGCAACAAAATTTGAGCCAAATCCGGTTGAAGTTGAAGAAGAACTCTTCGGTGCTGAGAAATTTGCACCAAATCCGCTAACAGGTTTTACATAACCATCTGAATTTGAACGGACAGAAGATGATTTACCGGAGCTTCCATTTGAGTAGCCTCCGCCACTAGCTTTGCCTCCATTGAAACTACCCCCACTAAATTTACCCCCTTGACGAACGGATTTAACAGCGCTATTAAACGTACTTCTTGGTTCTGAATATTCAGAGAATGCTGATTCTTCTTCCTCTATTAATTTTGCAGGAATTTCTTCTAAGAATCGGCTAGGTGTGTAATATTTATATTCACCCCACATCTGACGGCGCTTTGCTGTTGTTAAATATAATTTAGTTTCAGCTCTCGTTACACCAACATACATCAAACGTCTTTCTTCTTCCAAATCTGAAATACTGTTTGAACATCTTGCAGATGGGAAAATACCTTCATCACATCCTGCCAAGAATACAATAGGAAATTCCAAACCTTTAGAAGCGTGAAGAGTCATAAGCGTTACATTGTTTGCAATTTCATCCATGCTATCAATGTCTGATACAAGAGATACCTGTGATAAGAATTCGCCTAACGCATTATCCAGTTCTTCCGGTTCAAATTCATTCGCTACGTTTACAAGTTCCTGCAAGTTTTCAATTCTTGTTTGGTCTTCGTCTGCTCCTGTTGCTTGAAGTTCTCTCAAGTATCCGCTTTTTTCCAAAATCAAGCTCAAAAATTCCGGAAGAGAATATCTTGTTTGCGCCTCTTTTAACTTATCCATAAGCATTGCAAAATCTTTAAGTTTTGTGGCAGTACCTGATTTAATCGCTTCAATATCATCAACTTCTCTTATTGCACCAAAAAGACTGATATCTCTACTATCTGCGTATTCCTGTAAGTGTTTTAATGTAGTTTCACCAATTGCACGCTTTGGAACATTGATAATTCTGCGCAAAGATTGTGAATCATCGTTATTATAAATTAATTTAAGATATGCAATTGCGTCTTTAATTTCTTTACGGTCATAGAACTTTAGACCACCATAAATTCTATATGGAATACCTGCTGCAATGAGAGCTTCTTCAAGTGCTCTTGATTGAGCATTTGTTCTATACAAAATCGAAAATTGATTATAGTTATCAGAAGTATCTTTAATACGTTTTACTATGTAATTTGCTTCATCCGCTTCGTCTTGCGCTTCATACAAAGAGATTTTCTCTCCATCACCTTTTTGAGAATAAAGGACTTTGTCTACACGTTCTTCATTGTGTTCAATAATCGCATTTGCAGCATTAAGAATATTTGCAGTAGAACGATAATTTTGTTCCAATTTAACCAACTTTGCTTTTGGAAAGTCATTTTGGAAATTCATAATAATCCTAAAATCTGCACCACGCCAGCTATAAATAGATTGGTCGACATCGCCTACTACGCAAAGGGAACGACTATCTGGAATATCCGGCAGTAAGTTTGTATAGAGCGCTTTTACAAGTTGGTACTGCGCTTGGTTCGTGTCTTGGTACTCATCGACTAGAATATGTTGGAATTTATCATAGTATTTTTTTCTAACTTCCGGATTTTGTTCCAACAATTTAACACAAAGCATCAACATATCATCAAAGTCAATAGCGTTGTTATTATTAAGTGCATTTTCATAATATTCAAATACTTTAGCAATATTTTGTGACTTAAAATCTCTTGCAAACGTTGCAAATGTATATGCATCCTGCATTTTATTTTTGGCGTTTGAAATCACAGCTTTAATTAATTTTGGCTGATAAATTTTATCGTCCATATTCAACTTTTTAACAGCCTGCTTAATTATCGCCATTGAGTCGGTTTCATCGTAGATTGTGAAATTTTTATCTAATCTTTTTCCTGACTGAAAAGCATAATTTTCAATATCTTGTCTTAGAATACGTCCGCAAATACTGTGAAAAGTACCTACCCACATATATTTTACAATATTTTCACCCAAGATAGCAGAAAGTCGTTCTTTCATTTCTTTTGCAGCTTTATTAGTAAATGTTACTGCAAGAATTTTTCCGGCAATCGCACCGTTCTGAATCATATATGCAATTCTTGATGTTAAAACTTTTGTCTTTCCACTACCTGCACCTGCCAGTATAAGTAATGCTCCCTCAGTCGTTTTTGCAGCTTCTAGCTGCTCTTTATTAAGATTCGCTAAAATATTTTCCATTCCCCTATTCCCAAACTGTCAATTTTGTGATATTATATATCAGCATACACAAAATAAACGGAAATGACAATATTATTTTTAAAGGTGGTACAATGAGCGATATTTTCAATTCAATTGACGACGACAACAAACAACCTTCCATAATGGTTCCAATGGGAGATATGGATACAGCGGAACACTCTCCTGACACGGTAGATGAGTTAGCGATGGAGTTAGCAACTATTAAACAGCCCGCCAAAAGAATTGCGATTATTGGTTCAAGAAATCTTGCTATTACGCACCAACAAATGATTGAAACATTAACAACAGCTCTGGTAAGACAAGGCAATACCATTATTACATCCGGTGGTTCTTGCGGTACAAATGCTGCAGCAATTCGTGGTGCAATGAAGTCTAATCCTGATAAATTAAAAGTTATTTTACCTCAAACTATCGGTCAGCAACCTTCTGATGTTCAAGATCAACTTATCGGAGTTCCAAACATTGTTGAGCACTCAGATAGAGCTATGATGACATTAGCTGACGCTTCTAGAGTTTGTAACAGAGAAATTATTGATGACTGTAATCAGTTAATCTGTTTCCTTTCTCATACCAGCAAAACTCTTCATAGAGCAGTTGAGTATGCAGAAGAAGGTCACAAAGTAGTTACAGTATTCTATTTAGATTAGGGGTAAATGGGAGAATAAAAACGAAGCTTACGCTTGTTGGTTTCGCTTTTTGTTCAAAACTACTCCCAAATTACTCTTATACATCTAATCATTATTCAAGGATAAAATTATGGATTTAATAAAGAAGCTCACAGGCAAAAATCCTGCTGAGTATGAGGTTGTTGCAAAATCATTGGTAGACAATACTGACACGGCTCTTTTTGCAAAACTAGTGAAACAAGACGATTTTTTGTTTGATTTTGTAAAAAATAATGTTGCAGCAAGAATCAAACAAGCGTGTAACAAGGATAATTATCAGAACTTGATTTCATTTTTTGATTATTATTCACCATCATATGACACAATGATAGCGCAAGTTTTGTACAATTTTGGCGGATTAGAACTATTGCCATTGATTAAAGAGATATTCATAAACGGAGATAATGGCAAAAAAGCATATGCTGCAAAATTTTTATCTTTAGTACCTAAAGAATATGTAAAAGAGCTCATACCACTATTAAGAAACGCTGCAAAATCAGATTTTGAACCTTTGAGTGTAAATTCAATCGAAATTTTGGCTAGAGCAAATGACGAAGTATTTAAAAATGAAGCAATAGAATTATTAAATTCCGATGACGAATTTGAACAATACAATGGAGTAAAATACCTTGTAAACTTTAAAGCAAAAGATACATTGGAACAAATTCTAAAAACAATGAAAGAGTCTTCACTTTCAGAAAACATTGCATCTGAAATACCGTATCTTATTCCGGTAGAAGAACTTGTCAAAACAGACGATGGAATCTTAGTATTGTGTAATATTGTGAATGCAATACCGGAAATATTGCCGATTTCTGCAGTTCTTGATTACAATCTATTAGAAATTTTTGAAAATTTATATCATAACGATTTAACAAGCACATCTGCTTTATTATTAAGATTAGCGCAAGAAAAATTTGCAGAACTCACTACTAATGACGAATATTTATTTGATTGTGATAAAAATACAAAAGACGAAGTTATTGCAATAAACAAATTTTTATCAAAGATTGACAGTAATAAGCTAAAAAGCCTGTTTTACGATGAATTGTTTGATGAAAGTGATTTTGTATTTTTTGCAGTAGATTATGTTGACGAAATTGAAGAACTCGAAGCATTACTTGATTCAAGCAACCCAATGCTTGTTCTAAAGGTTCTGACAAAATTAAAAGAACAAAATGCTTTGAGAGCCGAACATAAGCAATCAGCAATCAATTCTATTGATGACGAAACATTAAGAGCTTGCATTTTAGCTTTATAAGCAGAAAGAAAAACTACCGCAATCTAGCTGTAGCTTACATTTCCCAATTCAAGGGATTTATTAAACTCTCTGACTAAGTCAGATGAAACATGCCAATTAATTTTTCCGTTCGGATATTTTATGTAATGCTTGGTAGAGCAAAGCGTCGTAACATAGCAAGCGTCCAATATATTCATGAAAGAAATATCAACACTCATATTTTCACAATGATATTTGTCTATATAAGATGATATATAGTCAACAGTATCTTGAGGTGTTGTCGTATTCGGGGTAAGCGTATCGCTATTGGGTAATAGTTGTAGCATCAGTATATTTTTCCTTAACAATTAATATAACGACATTATTCTCAAATTCCTTAAATAATTTATATACAAATCCTGCAAAAAGATGATTTTTTATTATATAATTGGGACATAAGGAGATTTATTATGCAAAAAGAGAATGCTTTAGAAGCCGCAAAGAAAATCAAAATGCTGGTTTTCGACTGTGATGGTGTTATGACAGACGGCAGTGTTACTTATGATGAAAATGGAGTTGAATACAAGACTTTTAACGTGAAAGACGGACACGGCATCGTTAGAATGAACAAATCCGGATTCATAACTGCAATTATTACCGCTCGTAATAACGGAACGGTTGCTCATAGAGCGAAAAATCTTAACTTTACAGAAGTTTACCAAGGCAGACAATACAAGTTACCAGCCCTAGAAGAACTTATGGAAAAATATAATTTGGACTACGAAAATATATCTTATATGGGCGATGATTTACCTGATATCTGTATTTTAGAAAAAGTTGGTCTGGCATGCTGCCCTGCAGATGCGGTAAAAGAAGTTCTTGATATATGCAACTTCAAATCAACAATTAACGGTGGACGCGGTGCAGTAAGAGAACTTTGCGATTTTATTCTTGATGCACAAGGCATTGAAAAAGAATATATTGTATCTGAAGGAGCTAAAAGATAGTTAAATCATAATTAGCCCCCACCCCTTACACCACACTTACTAACTGGTAGTTAAAACTACAGACTGGTAAGTCAAGCAGAAAACTCCCCCGAGGAGAGGGAATGACCGCCATTTGTTTATTTGGAATAGTTATTATGTTATTAAAATTTTTAAAATTTGTTAGTTTTTAAACAATTAGGGAGCGTTCCCTCTCCTCGGGGGAGGGCTAGGGTGGGGGCTAGTCAAAAAAACAAAAAAATAAAAAACAGGAGAACAGCATGAGAATTGACGGAAGAGAAAACAATCAACTTAGAGATATAAAATTCACACATAACTTTACCAAACACGCATTAGGTTCAGTGCTTGTTGAATTTGGTGACACAAAAGTTATAGTAACGGCTTCTGTAGATTTAAAGAAACCAAAATGGATGGATGATGAAGATAATAGAGGATGGGTAACAGCGGAATATTCATTGCTTCCGGCTTCTACTAACACACGCTGCAAAAGAGAACGCGAAAAAGTATCAGGCAGAACCCAAGAAATTCAACGCTTGATTGGCAGAAGCTTGCGTGCTTGTGTTGATTTAGAAAAAATGCCTAAAATGACTATTACGATTGATGCTGATGTTATCCAAGCTGATGGCGGAACAAGAACCGCAAGTATTTGCGGTGGATATTTAGCACTAAAAGACGCTGTAGAAAAACTTATTGCTTCAGGAGATTTACAAGAAAATCCGATTACAGAACCTATTGCAGCAATCTCTATAGGTATTGTGGATGGAGATATCAAATTGGATTTGAACTATGCTGAAGACTCTCATGCACAAGTTGATTCTAATGTTGTGTTAACAAAAAGCGGTAAAATTGTTGATTTTCAAACAACTTCTGAAGGTGAACCATATGAGTTTGACAGAATGATTGAGTTGTTTAATATAGCGAAGAGCGGGATTAATCAGATTATTGAGTATTATGGGGAATAAACTTTGTCTTCCCCCTCGCCCCTTGTGGGAGAGGGTAGAATTTCAAGTTGAGCTTTGCGAAACTTAGAAATTCGGGTGAGGGGATGAACCCTCTGGGTAAGATAACATATCTATATCCACCCTCATCAGGAATATGTTTAGGGTTTCCCTTACGGGTTAGCCCCCACCCTGTCTTGGATTATTCGAGGTATCGGCGGAGTAACGCCCAACCTTCACCTTACGTGTTAACTTCTACCTCACCCTAGCCCTCTCCTGCTAGGAGAGGGAATGACCATCACTTGTTTTTAGATTTTTATATATTTGTTAAATGCGATAAAAAATCGCAACGCAAGAGTGCCGTCATTGCGAGAAAATTTGGGCTAGCTCAAGAACGAACTGTATTGCTGCTGCATTTGCGAAATTGTCAAGTCCATAGACGAAAATTTCTTTTCCAAACGTGATTTATAGCGGTCAATTTCTTTATTTGACTTCGTAATCTTAGAGTTCAAATTCGTTAATTCTCGATTGTATGCACTTTCTGTCACAGCAAAATAACCGGATACAGACTGCAAGGCATTCTCTACAATCGTTTCTACATTCGTAAAGATACCTTTGTTATCCTTGCCACCAATAAGCAATGCCTTAACTGCGTCAGCGTCAGCCTCATAAGCTTTGAAGAACGCTTCCTTATCAAAATTCAAATTAATTATACTTGAATTTGATGTAGAAATATTGCTTGCACTCGCAGCTTCCACAGAAATTCCAATTGCACTTAAATTTCTGAACGTTGTTGCACCCAAGTCAGAACTTGTCATCAAACTCCTTAATTGGTTTCTAATCATTTTCAAAGTTGTTTGATTCTTCAATGCGCCATCTTTTGCTATCGCATCATCAACATTACTCATCAATTCGTTATAAGAATCCACAATATCAGAAAGAGCACTGGCAACGCTTTCTTTATCTTTTTCAACCGTAACTTTTATTGACGAACCACTAGTAAGACCATTCAGGTTCAAAGTTACACCCTTAATTCTGGTTATATCGCTGGTAATCGTGTTTGATGTCGCAGTATAACTTGTACCATTGATTCTAAATTGAGCGTTACTTCCCAATTCTTGCGTATCAACATTCATTCTAGATACTTTGAGCGAACCATCTGCATTCCATTCAGAAGTTGTGTAGCCCATAATATCAGTAAAGTTGCTAGTTCCAGCTTCTATGTTAATAAGAGCAGCGCCGGAGCTTCTTGACTTAATCACAAGCTTGCCGTCTATTGTGTCCCAATAAGCAGTTGCATTAGCGCCTTCTGCGTTATTAATTGTTGCCACAAGATCGTTAATCGTAGTGTTTGCATTAATTTCAATTCGCTCAGTACCAATAATAAAAGAGCCTGCTGTTACTTTTCCGCGCCTAAAGATTCCGTCCGCCATAACTTTAGACTCTCCGTTTACGGTATAAAGCGCTCTTGCACTCTCTGCCGTTCCGTCTTTTGTTTTTGTAACTCCGGTTACAGCCAAGAAATTTGATGTGTCTGTCGTGTTACCAAGCTCTACAGATACGTCTTTATCTGTAGAATAGAATACGAGCTTGCCGTTGTCATCAAATTTCATATCCACATTAGAGAATTTTTGAGATATTAATGAGCGAACATCACCAAGTGTGTGAGAAGCTTCTATATTGATTAAAGCCTTCTCTCCGTTTCTGTAGATTGATAATGAACCGCTTGTAATTCCCAGTGTGCTTAATTTTGTGTTCATATCTGCATATGCAGAAGCGGATGCAGAATGCTCTTCTATAATCGTAGTGGTAGATTGAACCGTCGCAGTGCTTGACATAAATCCGTTAAGAACATCTTTTGATGTCATTTTTAAGTTTGCGTTCGGATTAAATAATGACGAAGTTGTACTATCGGCTATAATTGACAAGTCACCGGCATTTGAAACGTATAGTTTTCCGTTCAGAAAATCAGCCTGAATTCCTGCATTCTTAAGTTTGTCAACCAAACTGCCGAATGTTTCTGTGTCTGTTATCCTTACAGTTTTTGTTTCACCATTAACCATTACGACTAAATCACCTGCGGATTTTAGTGTTGAACCACCCCAAGGCGTATCAAAATCACTCAATAAACTATCTGTAGTTGCGGTAGTTGTGTGAGTAACAGTGCTGTACAAGAGTTCTGAACCAGTGTAACTGTAACTTGCAGAAACATCTGATGTGCCAAAGAGTTTTTCTACAACATTTGACGCATTGTTTACATTGTTTGATTTTGCGACATAAGAATTACCACTGCCTATCAAAACAAGACTTGAAGAATCACCTTTGTCTATCAATCCGGCTTGAATACCAAAGGATTTGAGAGTATCCATAAATGAGCCTAATGTGTCTTCAGAAGAAATTAGTGCCGTGTATTTCACACCATTGTTGTAGATATAGAATTCTCCGGCAGTTACACCCAAATCAGAAAGCAATGTATCACGTGTTGCACCTACAGTTTGAGTGGTTGTATCTTTTGTTTTCAGACCTTCTGATTTTGTATCATATTTTTTAGTATAATTAGAACCCAATAAGAACTCTCCCAATGCTCCAGAGATATCGAAATCACTCAATTCCGTAGAACTTGTGCTCACCATGCCGGCGCCGTCAACAGTTGCGTTAATTCCGTAAGAAGCAAGCGTATCAAACACAGATTTGAGAGTTTGTGTTTTTGAGAAATTTATCGTGTTGTTTCTTACAATGCCGTCTTTATCTGTAGTCTTGATTATAAGAGCAGCTGTTCCTTCGGAAGCGAATGTAATACTTGTTCCGTCACTCTTCTTGATTGCACCCAATTGAGTATCATCCACAGCAGCACCGATTCCGGTACTCATCAAAGTTCCTGTAGTTTTATTCGAGTATATCGTTTGATAAGAACTCGTATCTTCCGTAGAACCATTTGTTACATAAACAAATCTGTCAGAAACTGTATTTACAGTAGCAACTTTTCCTCCTTCATTATTAAAATTGCTGCGATTTAACATCTTTTGTAAATTTTCTGAGATATAATCTACCCGACAATTTCTATTATCAGATTTTACAAATCCGTCACTATTAAGAATAAAACCACTTCCCACATAACCAGAACCGCCTAAAGCTTTAAACAATTCTGAAACACTAGTAGTACCATCAACTTTTATTGTTTGAGAAACACCTTGCATATTTGTAGTTACAATAGTTTCTTCACTATCTAACCCCCAAAGATAATTTAAAGTCGTATCACCTGTAACAGTACCAATATCTTTAGTTATTTGTGATAATGCTAATACTTTAGATTCACTAGTATAATTGCTTAAAACTTCTTTCTGTTCAGTTGACACTTTGTAGCTTATATCTTTGCCATAATTTAAGAAAAATTGTGCAGTAAAAGTATCACCAATGGTTGTTATATAAGTATCAGAACTACCGCTTAATGACATTTTGCCAGATGAATAACTAGCAGTAATACCATCAACCTCATTATTGATATAATCTACTAAATCCTGAATCGTTGTTGAATCTGTAATTTCAAATGTATATGCAGACACTTTATTGGTTGTTTGGTTAAAAGTATTCAATAAAGAGTTTGTACCAATATTAAAACCTAAGTCCGTTAATTTTCTGCTTTTGTCAATATCTTGCTTAAATTCTGTTATATCAGTTGTACTTTTGTATACATAATCAGGATTATAATATTTACGACATGTAAAACCTAATACAGATTTTGGAGGATAAGTATTCATATATGAAGTATCTGCGTCAAATCTAAAACTACTGATTGCTCCTCCTTCTTTAACGGCTATTTTTAATTTGCCGTTTTCTATAGAAACATCAAAACCACCAATATTATTTACGGCTGTTATAAAATTTCCAACAGTATCATATTCTTTAAGATCTAATCTTCCTGAATAACTACCATTTTTATAATAACTAAAATAGTAATCTATATAACGATAATTATTTTTATTTAATAATGAATACATTGTAGTAGATTCATCTATCACAGTAGTGCCGCCAGCTGCCATAGAAACAGTATCACCTACTACACTATAACCTGATGTATTATACATTGTCATTCCCAATGCAGAATACAATGTAGAATCCTGCCAGAATGTACCTTTATCAGAATTCTCTATCGTAATTTTATTATTTTCATCTATACTAAACGTTACCCCACCTTGCATTAAATATTTTTTCACATCTCCAATAGTAGTTGTAGTATCTATTGTTGTAGTTTCGCTATGAAATGAGTTATTTGCATCAAGGTAACTAAAAACTATAGTTTTATCAGCAAGTCCTAAATCAGAAAAATATGTACTATCGCTAATTTGTCCTGCTTTCACTTCTGTGACACGTGATGCGGAGGTAACTGTCATAGCAACAGTAGATGTAACCGTCTCTGTATTTGTATCATAAAAACTACTTGTTTTTAAACCTAAAGCTCCAACATTACCACTTGTATATATCGTCATACTCTCATCTACTACATCAGAATAATCATAGGTAATTTTTCCATTTGACATCGTAGCATTTATTCCATATTCTGCAAGTTTATCAAAATAATCCGCAAAAGTTGTTATAGATGTAATTGAAAAATACTCTGACGAGCCACCTTTATCAAATCGGAGATATCCACTAGTTCCATCACTAGATACACTTAAATAATCAGACATACACGATTTTTCAGTAGCTAAACCTTGATATATAGTCTTTGTTCTTGAATAATATATGGTTATAGGAGTATAATATTTTTTCTGCCCTTTAGAAACATCTATACCAAGAATATCTGCAAGATCACCTTGTACAAAATAATCCAAACTGGAGTTCAACTGTATATAGCCATCATAAATTTCCGCTGTTATACCATACGCTGCTAAAGTATCAAATAAATCTTGAAATGTTTGAGAATTACTTGTTATTGTAATAATACCTTCTTGACGTTCTCCAACAATAGTTCCATCATCTGTTACAGTTGAAGAACTGAAAACTGTCATACTTCTTCCGCTAGCCTTCACTCCGGCTTTTGCGAATGTACATGTAGCGTCAATTGGCGTAGTTATACTATAGTTTCCGCCAACAGAGCCTGTCATCATTACAGAAGTAAACACAGAAATACCCAATGCCTCCGCAACAGAACCTCTTACGAAATTGCCGTTAGAAGAATTTAGCGTTATCACACCATCGCTCATAGAGCCAATTACACCATACTTTGACAATTCCGTAAAAATATCATCTATAGTCATGGAATCGTTTACGGCAATCTCTTGCACCAAAGTATTTTTGGAATCATAAACTGCCAAAGCATAACCGCTCGAAGGTTTTGCCGTACTTATACCCAAATCCTTCAAGGTATCATAAGCTGTAGCGTAAGTAACCGTCTTAGTCGACAAAATATTACCGCTCATATAAATCTTTTGCGTATTACCGCTGCCACTTGTTACGCCCAAGACATCCGCAACTTTACCGCTAACTGTCCCCTCTGAAACAGTCAAAACTCCCTTTGTATTAAAGGAAGCACTCAAGCCTGCATTATTCAACTTTGTAACAACTTCATCTATAGTATTAGTCCCTGATACATTTATAGTCGTAGTAGTTCCGGAAGAGCTTTTGGCAACGATTTGGGTATCACTTCCGACTGCTGCCCAGCCGTCCAATTCTTGCAATTTAGTACTGCCGTTAGCATCTGTTACGGTTGTAACAACTGTTTCATAATTCAAGCTGCCGGAAGTTTGGCTCTTAGAATTCACATTGCTGGTCAAGCCGAGGGCTGATATTATTCCTGTATTACCAACATCAACAATTTCTGCATCCCTAATCTGCAAAACTCCATCAGAACTCAAGTTTGCATCCACCCCAAATGATTGCAAATTGTTAATCAAGTTTGCCAAAGTCGTATTGTCATTAATCGCAAATGTATAAGAAGTTCCATTTGCTTTAACCTGAATATCACCTGATTTAATTGTACCGAGTTCAGATAGTTTGGTATTACCTGTTGCAGATGTAACAATAGTTTCAGAGTTTGTAATCTTCAAATCAGAGCTTTCATATCCGCCAGTTGATTTTAGATGCAAAGCCTCAACAATACCTGTTCCAACACTTCCGTCTGCGTGTTTTGTCAGTGTATCATCAATTGCGCCTGATGAAAGATTTATACTAAAAACACCGGAAGCTTCGCTATAACTAGCATCAACACCTATGTTTTTCATCTTGGTGATAAAATTAGAAATCGTATCATTTTCGCCAATAGTAACAGTATGTTTTGTACCATTAACAGTAACCCCGATATCACCTGCTTTAACACCGATTGCAGAGAGTTTAGTATTCATCGTAGCGGTTTCGCTCTGAATAACTGTTGTCATATTTTTGAATCCGGAAACAGCCTGTGTTCCGGTCGCAAGTTTATCAACATTTATTTCATAAGAAGCTTCTTCTGCTTCTGTAGTAGCTGCAGCGGTCAGAATACTTGTATCAGAAGACGTTGCAAGTTTTTGCGCAAATATATCCATAGAACCAACACCAAACTTAGCGTCTGTAACCTTTTCCAACATAGAACGGAATGAAGTGAAGAAAGACTTGATTTTGGACAAAGTTTCTTGCGTCGTCTGAATCTTTGATTTTTCTTCCTCATAAGTCTCAACTTTTGCTTTCTTAAGCGCAACCAAAGATTCCACCCACGAAGAGGTGTCTAAGCCTGATGCTAATCCGCTAAATGATATACTCATGTCTGTTCCTTTGTTTTGTTTGTTCTATGGTGTGTGATTTTTGTTTGTGTTTGTGATTTTGTTTGTCTTGTATTTTCTATGCGATTTTGGCGCGTTCCCTCCCTTTATAGGGGGAGTTTTCTGCTTGACTTACCAGTCTGTAGTTTTAACTACCGGTTAGTAAGTGTGGTGTAATGGGTGGGGGCTTTCCCGTAAGGGCTTTCACTAAATTTTGTCTTCCCCCTCGCCCCTTGTGGGAGAGGGTAGAATTTCAAGTTGAGCTTTGCGAAACTTAGAAATTCGGGTGAGGGGATGAATCCACTGGAGATTTTTGTTACGCAGAGTTAGAAACAGAAGAAAAGTGGCGGTCATCCCCTCTCCTAGCAGGAGAGGTACAGACTTTTCTAAAACTTTATTCTCGCCCGCAACATCCATTGAGCGGGAGAGATGTCACGTTAGTGACAGAGAGGGAAGGGTGGGGGCTAATCTTTGTAAAATAAAATATCTATATCCACCCTCATCAGGGCTCCGCCCAGCTTGTCTTGGATGATTCGGGGTGTCGGCAGAGTAACGTCCGACCTCCACCTTACGGGCTTACGCCCTACCGAAAATCCGCTCTCCCTTCAAGGGCGAAGCGTGAATCGCGAGAACTCATGCTTTTACTTTTACAATCAGCTCTCCCATCGAGAGCGAAGCGTGAAACGCGTTATCCAACTTATTAAGCCAAATTCAATTGTCAACTTGCGGGGTATTACTCTAATAAAAGAAAAGGTATCGGAAGTATCGCTCCGCCGATACCGGCTCCAAATACTAAAGTAATGAAATCGAATGTAATCGTTTTGGAGCCATAATAATTGCTTAAAAGAATTTTCTTTCCTAAAACTCAAACCATAGATTCTATTGAGTTTTAGTTTGCCAATTGTTAGGCTTCTCAAACATAACATTTTGTATAAAATGTTATGTTACAAAAACGTAAAAAGTATTGATTTTACTAAATTCAATGCTTTATATCATGTGATATAAGGTGTATATTACCAATCTATACTAAGGGGTTCACAAACGCTAAAAGGTATGCTATAATGGAATTTAGAAAGATGATGTTTTCAAGTCAAACATAACATTTTATACAAAATGTTATGAGCCCAATAGATATAATACTTTCAGGCACCTATTTTTTAATTTTGTTAAGACAAACATCAATACACTTAATATTTCAACCTAAGACAAATAGGTAAAAGTCCCCAAACCGCCCTAGTTAGGGAGGTCGCAGTCGTAGGCGAATTATATGAGCCGTACGAATGCAGGCGGGTATCAAACAGTTATTGCGAAACTCTTTAGACTCGTGGCAATCCATTAGATTAAGGCATTGACGTAGAGCTTTTTTGCGTTTAAACTTAGATATTATAAGTGTGGGGAGATAAATATGGAAGAAAATGTTTTAAAGAAATTTAGTACTGCTAAGTTTTTAAGTTTTGCGTTAGGATTTTTCGGGCTGCAATTCGCGTGGCAAATGAGAATCATCCTATCAGGTCCGGTTACAGAAAATCTTGGTGCTTCACCATTTTTATTTGGTTTAATTTGGTTAGCAGGGCCGTTTACCGGCATGGTTGTGCAACCATTAATCGGTACTTTGAGTGACAAAACAACTTCTCCTTTTGGAAGAAGAAGACCTTATTTATTAGGTGGTGCTTTACTTTCAGCAGTAGCTCTTTGGGCTTTACCTAATTCTGAATTAATTACAAACTTTATATCTTCCAATTTACACATAAAACTACCGGCTCTTGCTGCATTATGTTTTGCCGCAATAATGATTTGGATTCTTGATGCATGCGTTAACATCGCTCAAGGACCATACAGAGCGTTAATTCCGGATGTTGTTCCACAAGAGCAGCACTCAATCGCTAACTCTTATATTAGTTTAGCTATCGGTTTAGGTTCGGTAGTTGCAGCAGGAACAGCACCATTCCTAAAATGGGCATTCAACTACCAAATGTCTATTAACGCTCAATTCATTATGGCAGCTTTAGCATTTTCTCTTGGCATGATTTGGACTTGCATGACGATTAAAGAACGCAAATACCAGCCAAAAGAAGATGAAAAGAAAGAAAAATTTGATTTTATTAAATCTTTAAAAGAATTCTTCGCACTATCTCCGGAAGTTGGAAAAATTTGTTGGATGCAATTCTTCACTTGGATTGGCACAATGTGTATGATGATTTATTTTACACAATATTCTATCCACACAGTATTTGGAGTACCAGATTTATCAAATGTTTCAGAAGTTGTAAAATCAAGCTATGATTCTGCGGTACTAGCAGGAACAAACTTCTCTTCAATATGTTTTGCAATATTCAATTTCGTTTGCTTTATAGTTGCAATTCCTATCGGTGCTTTATCCGTAAAATTCGGCAACAAAAAAGTTCACATGATATCAATGTTGACAATGGCTTTAGCTTATTTAGGCATGGCATTCTGTGTTAACGTAAAATTAGTTGCACTATTTATGGCGATTTCCGGTATTGGCTGGGCAAGCATTTGCGCACTACCTTTTGCAATGCTTTCTCAATTCATCAAACCTGGTACTGAAGGTTCTGTAATGGGTATTTTCAACATCTTTATTGCCGGTCCGCAAGTATTGGTTTGCACACTAGTTTCTTGGTTCATCAACAAATGCAGCTTCAACGTAATTGGCGGTGTTAACTACCACTGGGAATACACTTTTGTAATTGGCGCTCTATGTTTAGTTTTAGCTTCTGCAATTGCTTACAACGTTAAAAGTAAAGCAGAACTTGAAGGTTAAATACAGAGGTTATAAAAATGCAAAATTCAAATGGTAGTGGTTCAAAAGGTCGTGTCTTCTTTATTTATCCACCGTCACCGGTTTTAAATAGAGAAGACAGATGTCAACAACCGACTAAGGATTTATTGGTTATTCCGCCACTTCCCCCTACTGATTTAATGTATTTGGCAGCTATTGCCGAGCAATGTGGCTTTGAGGCAAAAATAAAAGATTACAGCCAAGGCGGAGATTTCATTGCTGACTTAAAAGAATTTGAACCGCATTATTTGGTTGCAAACATTGCAACTCCGACATTCTCTTCTGATATGGACTGGATAAAGCAAGCCAAAGAAGTAAATCCTTCACTTTGCACTATCGTAAAGGGAGCGCCTTTTTTAACTTATAACCAGAATGCCGTTTATGAAAACACATATTTAGATTATGTAATTGTAGGTGAAGCTGAATTCACGCTACGAGATATTCTGAACGGAGTCCCTGATAACGAGATTTTAGGCATCTGTTACAGAAAAAACTTTCAGGCTGAAAAAACAGAAAAGCGTCCGTTTATTGAGAATTTGGACAGCATACCGTTCCCTGCCAGACATTTAGTTGATAATAATATTTATAGAAGACCCGACAATGGCAAAGTTCAAGCCGTAATAAAAGTTGCACGCGGCTGTCCGTTCCATTGTTTTTTCTGCTTGGCAACACCGGTATCCGGAGCAAAAGTTCGAGTTCGCTCTGCGGAAAATATTATTACAGAAATTAAAGAATGTGTAGAAAAGTACAATATTACAAACTTTGTGTTCTGGTCAGATATATTTAATTTCAACAGAGAGTGGACGCTCAATTTATGCAACAAAATTATTGAAAGTGGGCTAAAAATAACTTGGTCATCTAACACGCGTGCAGATACAATGGATGATGAGATGGCTGCTCTTATGTACAAATCAGGTTGTAGGCTCGTAAGCATAGGAGTTGAGAGCGGTTCGCAAATGATACTAGATAATATCGGCAAAAAAATTAAACTAGATGATATTCGAAAAACTGTTAAAATTTTAAAGAAAAACAAAATTAAGATTTATAACTATTTTGTAATTGGTTTACCTTGGGAAACTGAGGAAACGGTAAAAGAAACAGTAAAATTCGCGATAGAACTGGATAGCAATTTTATAAGTTTTTATACAGCAACTCCGCTTCCCGGAACAAGATATTTTGCTTACGCCTTGGCAAATAAATTAGTAGAAGGCAATTTGGATTTCACAAGTGCTTACTATGAGCCGGTAGTCCGTTCGCAAGCTTTGAGCAAAGAACGCATTTTTGAATTACACAAAAAAGCCGTTAAGCAATTCTACTTGCGCCCAAAATTTATCTTAAAAACACTGCTATCTCTTCGTAGCTTTGAAGAATTAAAAAACTACTTTACAGCAGGAATGAATTTAATCAGGCATAAATAATTTATTCAACAACTTCGCCAAGAAGTCGATTGCCATCAAGTCCTGTTATTTTAACCTTTTTCAGGGTATTAAATTCACCATTTGGCATAATAACATTCAAATAATTGGCAGTAATACCTTTAAACAAGCCTGTTTTCTTATCCGGATGTTTTTCTATAAGAACTTCTACAACATCACCAATATTTGACTTTTGAAACGCGGTAAATTTTTTTGCCGAAATTTGTTTAATAACCGATGCGCGTTCTTCCTTAATCTTCTCATCCAAATGACCGGAAAGTTTTTCTGCAATTGTACCTTTTCTGATTGAATAAGGGAATGTGTGAATTTGGCTCAACTTTGATTTTTTCAAATTTTCTACAGTCGTTGAAAATTCTTCTTCTGTTTCACCGACAAAACCGGCTATAATATCACTGCCCAAAAACGGTTTGTTGAAACGTGATACAATATCTTCTATTTGATCAAGATAATATTCAACAGTATAGTGTCGATTCATTCGTTTCAAAGTCGCATTGCAAGCTGATTGCAAAGACAAATGGAAATGCGGACAGAATTTTTCACTCTGCTGTAAAAAGTTCAAGAGTTCCGGAGTAATTTCGTGCGGATTCAATGACCCCAAACGATAGCGCTGAATTTTTGTTTTGTTTTCAATTTCCATCAACAAATCCAATAATTCTTTTTTATGTTCCTTACCCCACAATCCAATATGAATACCTGTCAAGATAACTTCCTTATATCCTAATTTTGAATATCGGTTAATTTCTTTGATTATAAAATCAGAGTCAGCGCTTCTTGATTTCCCACGTCCATAAGGAATTATGCAGTATGAGCAGCGGTTGTCACACCCGTCTTGTATTTTTAGGCTAATTCGGGTTTTTGAAGTATCATCAAGAACAACTTCACAAAACTCGTTTTCTGACATCAAATCTTTTACAGCAAACTTTTCCTCATTTAATAATAACTTTGCGATATTAAACTTATCTTCATTACCGTAAACATAATCAATATATGACTCTTGCAGAAGTTTTTCTTTTTCTATTTGTGCGATACACCCAGTCAGAATAGTTTTTAAACCAATTCCATGTGCATGACGCAAAAGATACATTGCTTCGTTATCGCTGGTTTGAGTAACCGAGCAAGAATTTAGGATATAAAAATTCGCATCTTTTTGATTTTTAACTTCAATAAATCCAGCATTACAAAGTTTTTGAGCAACAATTTGTCCCTCAAATTGATTTGATTTGCATCCCATGGATTTTAGATAAAACTTTTTCATAACTCGATTTTAGCATGAAAATGATGAATTCTGGTCTTAGGTTTTTTGGAGTGATTTGAAGCATTACAGCTGTGGGTGGGTCACAGTTATAACATTCCTATTTTCCCTTACGGGTTAACACCCATCCCAACCTTCCCTAACAAGGGAAGGAGTAACGCCAAACTTGTAAGTATCACTACTAAATATTTTAAAACAACTTTCCACTTTCAACTTGTCTAAATACACATTAAACTTGTAATCTCACTTCGAGGCGGAGCTGGTAGGCTTTATACAATTTTGTAATCATCTCCTAGGAGCCGACCCAATGTCTACGTACGGAGGGTAAATATTACATTAATCTGGTTGCTCCACCAATGAGGCGGAGCTGGTAGACCTAAAATAATCTTGTAGTTTCTACCAAGGAGCCGACAGTTATATCTACGTGCGTAGCACAAGGCAAACCCTCGAAGCGCAAGACTTCGAGGGTCATTGAAAGGACCTTTATTATCTCTATTATTTTCTCATTACGTGATTATTTATTATTCGGGTAAAATCCGGCAAATATTCTACTAAATCAAGTTCAATGCGATTGAAGGCTGTTGGTTAGCTGTTGACAGCAATGACGCAGTAGCTTGTTGCAGAATCTGATACTTGATATAATTTGAAGATTCTGTAGCTGCATCAGCATCCTTGATTGTAGAAACAGCTTCTGTCAAGTTTTCTCTTTGAACATCTGTAGAATCAATTGCAGAATCCAATCTGTTCATGTATGCACCAATTTTAGTACATCTTAGAGAAATGTTGTCAATAGCATCATCAATTTGGTCAATAAATGCTCTAGCTGTCGAATCATTTGTATAAATAGAATTACAAATAGCAGTCAAAGTAACATTATCAATATTACCACCAGCTTTTGCTAAACCATCCTTAATCAGTTGATAAGTTAATTCGTTAGAATACCACTTGCCATCTGGTGCTTCATATGTGTGAGTATCATTTTTTGTATTTTCTACGGTAAAGTCCATACTACTGATAGGTGATTTTGTTGAAAAACCAAATATCATTGATGATTTGGCACTAGCAAATAAGAACGCATCCATCTTGATTACACATCTTCTATCAGAATACAAACCAACCTGTAAGTTAATATCAGTTTCTCTTGAACCATCTAACAAGTGTGTGTCATTAAAGTCTGTAATTTCACAAAGACGATTGATTTCATCCATTCTCTGTGTAACTTCCAATGCAATAGCGTTCAAGGAAGCAGATCCGTATGTACCGTTCGCCGCTTGCATCGTCAAATCTCTAATTCTTTGTAAGTAGTCATTGATGATATCCAACACACCTTCTTGAGTTGTTAACATATCCAACCCCATTTGAGCGTTAGTTTCGATAATATCATAACCGCTTACTTTAGCTTCCATGCCGGTATACACTGCGTAACCGGCTGCGTCATCCTTAGCAGAGTTTATCTTGAAGCCAGTAGATAATTTCTCCATTGCTGAGTTCATGCCCTTTGTCGCACTCTTTAAGTACTTTTGACATGTTAGGGATGACAAATTCGTGTTAATTGTTAAAGTTGAAGTTGATCCCATAATAAATTTCCTTTCAATAAATTTATATTTTGCCTTTCCCTATATATTACGGCACATTTTTTTTTAACTTTACAACTTTAGTTAGAGAATACTCCATATAGATGAGAAGTGAATAAAATTAGGCATTGTAGAAGGTGTTTTTTATAATATTTTTCTTATTTTACAGATTTCTATAACTAAAGTTAGAGAAAATCATGTTAAACATGCTAAGAATACAATCTCTCTTGCTGGGGAATTAACATGTTTTTATAAGGATTTATCATGCAGAGAGTGAAAATTAATTGCCACATTTTATTCCAAGGGAGGACTAGATGAAATTTGAAAATTCAGAAACATTAAAATGCTTAGTAAATGCATTTGCCGGTGAATCACAGGCTAGAAACAGATACACATTTTTTGCAAAAGTAGCAAAACAGGAAGGTTATGAAAAAATTAGTGCAGTTTTTCTTGATACAGCTTCTAACGAAGAAGAGCATGCTAAGTTGTTCTACAAACAAATTCCAAACAATCACCACACTGTAAACGCGTCATACCCTTTTTTCTATGGTGATACTTACAAAAATCTTATCTCCGCTGCATCCGGTGAAAGAGAAGAGTGGGAAATCATTTACAAAAACTCGGCGCAAATCGCCAAAGAAGAGGGTTATGATGAAATCGAAAGATTATTTACCAACATTGTCGAAATAGAAAAACACCATTCTCATAGATTTGAACTCCTTGCAGAAGAAATTAAAGGAGAAAGCGTATTCAAGAAACCTGAAATCACCCAATGGGTTTGCAGAAAATGTGGACACATACATATTGGGAAAGAAGCTCCTTGTAAGTGCCCTGTTTGCGATCATCCACAAGGATATTTTGAATTGTTTGTTGAAAAGTTCTAAAAAAATCGGCTTATAAAGCCGATTTTTCATTTATCCAAATCTTCGGTTTTAAAATAAGTATACCCTTCATAATGATAGCTTGCATCAATTCCCTTCATATACATTTCTCTATTATTAACATCACCAGTCAGAGCTTGTTTTAATATATGTTTTATTTCAATATCTTTAATCGGTGAACGTTCCATAGCAAGCAAATAATCTTCTTTATCTACCTTACTCCAATCAACAACACAGCCGAGTTCTTTCTTCAAAATTAAATCTAGCCAAATTCTGGTACTTCTGCCATTTCCTTCTCTAAATGGATGCGCAACATTCATTTCTACATACTTTTCAATTATTTCATCAAAATTACTTTGTGGCATTTTATCAATATTTTCTAAAGCTGCATTTAAATACATTACAGGAGCAAAACGAAAATTGCCCTTTGCAATATTTACATCACGAATTTGTCCTGCAAAATCATAAATCTCGTCAAATAAAAATTCATGAATTTTAGCTAATGAAGCAAACTTTCCGGCTTCTAAACGAGCTAAATACCCATTTGTAAAGAGTTGCAAAGCCTTCTTTTTACTTATCCGCTCTTCTTCTCTTGCTAACTCTGAAGAAGTTGTAATTCCCAATTTGTTTTCTAGTACCATAATATTCCTTATTTTTCCAACACAGCCAATCTATCAATTATAGCTTGAGTAAATTCTGTTGTTGTAGCGCTTCCGCCTATATCCGCAGTTTTAATGTCGGCATTTAGAGTTTCAAATAAAGCTAGCTTTATATTTGTAGCCGCCTCGTTTTCTCCAATATAATTAAGCATTTCAATTGCAGACATTAGCATGGCTGTAGGATTAGCCTTATTCTGACCTGCAATATCCGGAGCAGAACCGTGAACAGGTTCAAACACAGCATAATCCAATCCAATATTAGCACCTTGTGCAATTCCCAAGCCACCTATTAAACCTGCACAAAGGTCTGAAACGATATCTCCATACAGGTTTGGTAAAAGTAATACATCAAACTGATTTGGATTTTGAACAAGCTGCATGCAGCAATTATCAACTAGAACTTCTCTAAAAGCAATTGTTGGATAGTCTTTAGCAATTTTGCGCGCTGAATCTAAAAACAATCCGTCCGATAACTTACAGATATTGGCTTTGGTTACAACACAAACTTCTTTTCTGTTGTTTTTTACGGCATAATCAAAAGCAAACTTGGCAATCCTTTCAGAAGCTTTTCTTGTAATTATTTTGATACTTTCAGCTGTATCCTCATCCACTTGGCGTTCAATACCCGCATACAAATCCTCAGTATTTTCTCTAACTACAACAATATCAACCTTGTCATATCTAGTTTTGATTGATGGTAAGTTATAACAAGGACGCAAATTTGCGTACAAATCAAGTTCTTTTCTCAACTGAACATTAACAGAACGAAATCCTTTACCAATCGGAGTCGTTACCGGTGATTTTAGAGCGATTCCGGTTCGTTTTACAGAATCTAAAACTCTTTTTGGTAAAGGAGTTCCTTCTTCTTCAATTACGTCAGCACCGGCTGTTTGAACATCCCAATCAATCGCAACACCGGCTGCATTTATAATTTTTACAACCGAATCCGTAATTTCCGGTCCAATTCCATCACCTTTTATTAATGTTACTTGTTTCATATTTCCATTCCTATCTAATTTTTACTTGAAATGCGTAGGGTGGGAAAAGCATGAGCGGTTCCCACCGAACACAACAATTAAACCTTGATCTCGCTCTTAGCTTTCAAATAAGCTTCTATACCTTTTGTAAGTTGATCCGGACAACTGGTTGGACGGCTTCCACAATGCAAGCCACTCAATTTTGGAACAATATCATTAATATTCATTCCTTTTATCAAGATACCAATACCGCTAAGATTACCATTACAGCCACCAACAAATTCAACATCCTGAATAATATCATCTTTAATCCTCATCTGCATCATTTTGCAGCAAACACCTTTGGGTTGATATTGAACAATATCGACACCATTCACATTATTAATTTTAATTTCATCGCTCATATTATACTCCTATTTAACAAATATAGTTCTAACACTAATTATATCATTTTGTTTCGGCATAATCAATTATTAGGCTGATTATAATAACTTTATGCTATCATTAGTATTATGGCGAATAATATGAAAATAGGTTTTTGGGGATATCCGAATCCCGAAATTATAAATAAAACAAAATTGGATTATCCGGAAGCTGAATGGATAGATTTGGATATCGATTTTGAGTATCCAAAAACAAATATTCTGCCGGAATCTTATTGCAAAATTATTCGTAATATCATTGATAATGCAATCTATATAAAGCCGGAACTTATTCTTGCTCCGATTGGCAAGGATAAATGCGATAGCGGTTGGTTTGCATCTAAAATTCTGGCTGATATGGGATTTAATGTTATTCAAACTATTTTTGAAGATTTAACACACAAAAGAGAACTTAAAATTTCTACAAGCAATTTACCTTTGTACGACAAAATCACGATGATTACTGGAGATATTATAACTCCCACTAATCATGAAGATTTGGTACAAGTTCCTGCAGAATTTGGTTTTTGGGGAGTGCCACCAAATGATTTAGAAATACTAAAACTTTTCCCTGATACAACACATGTTTACGGATGGACAAGATGTGTTGAAGCCGGTACCCCTGCTGATTTAGATTTAGAAATGTATGTTGAAGAAAATGTTCCAACGGTATTTTATGCTCAAGCATTTTGTGCGAAATCGCAATTAGCAAAGTATTTGGCAGACAAGTACAATGGGCTCTATATTGATATTGATGACTATGCTTCTAACTCTATAAAAGCAAAAGTCGAGGCATTCTTAAGACTGAGTTAATTAAATTATTGAAACCCTTCCCTAATCATGGCGGTTGAGCGCCTTATTTGTTTACCATCTTTTCCAACTTTCCACAGTTCAGAAACATATCCTCTATATAAATGATAGCTTTTTCTTAATAAAACGTTACAATAATAAGAGACATGTTTTAGGGCAGAGGGATGGAACAAGATACATCATCTTACAATAAAATAAGAAGAGCAACAAATGAAGAGTTGACAGAAATGTGGACTCGATATTTTGCTGATCACGAAAATAAAGAGCTTAGAGATGCCCTAATATTACAATACATTTATCTTACAAAATACGTAGTAGGTCGTGTAAAAGTAGCACTTCCTCCAACTTTTTCGTTTGAAGATATTACAAGCTATGGCGTTGAAGGGCTTATTGACGCTGTAGAAAAATTCACTCCTAAGATGGGTGCAAGATTTGAAACTTATGCGCTAGTAAGAATCAGAGGAAATATTATCGACAAAATTCGTTCTCAAGATTTCTTGCCAAGAAGTGTAAGACGCAAAATCAAAGACGTTAAAGAAGCACAAGATGTTTTAAAAAAACAATTTGGTCGTGCCGCTACAAACTCTGAAATCGCTAATTATTTAGGAATTGAGCGAGAAAAAGTTGAACAAATTTTATCCGATGATACAACAATCACTTCAATATATGACAAAAAAGGTTCAAGCGACGGAGATATTGAGATTATTGATACAATCCAAGACAAACATAATCTTGCCCCGCACGAAGAGCTTGAAGAAAAAGATGTTAAGTCAGAATTGGAGAGTGCTTTGAAAAGATTACCGGAAAGAGAAAGAACTATAATGGTTCTTTATTATCATGAAAACATGACACTAAAAGAAATTGGTGAAGCTATAAATGTTTCAGAATCACGTATTTCACAACTTCACGCACAAGCGATTATGAAACTTAAGAATCTGCTAAGCGAAAACCGTTCTGAAAGATTAAAGAAGAGTATTATATAAATTCTGATAGTATAAGATTGCTAATTAATACCCCTTTTAGGTTTAGAGTGTAGCCACAATATGTTGGCTCTATAAAATCTCTGTATTTATCTAGAATATTTTTGTATTTAGAATTAAAATCTATTCCAAAACGCTCGTTTATTCTATAAACGTCAATTCCGGAGCGTTTTCTGAATCCCAAAAAGATTTCTTCTTCCAATTTTTCTTGTTGGCTCAGTGTGTGTCCAAACTCATGAGTAGAAGGTTTTGCCATATATTCATCAAGTGTAGAATAATTTGAATATCTTATTCCATCAACATAACCATGCGCGGCACAGCCAAAACCATAGTATTCATTGTTATCCCAATAGTTTAAATTATGCTTGGATTCATATCCTGATTTTGCAAAGTTGCTGACTTCATAGCGGTGATAGCCATTTTTTTCCAACGTATCATTTATTAATTCATACATATCCGCCTGAGCATCATCATCCGGCAGACAAATCTCGGTCATTTCCTCTCCTATGGAGATAGCAAGTGTGTCGCCTTTTATACATTTACCCCTGCCCCATTTTGAACCTTCCTCAATTTTCAACCCATAAGTCGATATATGCTGAATACCAAGTTCTAAAAACTTTTCTAAATCGCATTTTAAGCCATCAATCGTTTGGAGAGGCAAGCCATAAATCAAATCTACGCTTATATTTGTAAATCCGACTTCTTTTGCAAGTTTTACAGCATTTACTATCGCACCGGAATCATGCCTGCGTCCTATTAGTTTTAAGATTTCATCATCAAAAGTTTGTGAACCCAAACTCAATCGATTTACACCCAAGGATTTTAGCGCAGAAAAGTATTCCAAATTCGCATCATCAGGATTTATTTCCATAGTGAGCTCATAATTATTTTGGAATTTAAACTTTTTTATAATTTTGCTCAACAAATCAATTGGCAAAAGCGAAGGTGTTCCGCCACCAAAATATAACGTTCTTAATTTTTCACCACAATAATTATCACTTATATCTTTTAACAAAGCATAAACATAACCTGTTATTTTTTCCAGCCTATTAAAAGACACAAACGAGCAGTACGCACACTTTGATTTACAAAAAGGTATGTGTATATAAGCGCTTTCTACCATTACTCATCCAATTTTATATAGTTTGTATCCCATCTTAAATCAATATATTTGACTTTTTTATTAAGCATTTTTACTTGCGGAAGCAAAGATGGAATTCTGTGAATTTTATCAAATGTTCCGCTGTTAAAGCTACCAAGCCTAATATTTACGGTAGGGATTTTTACATAAACATCTTTAGGATTTCTATAATCTATATATTCCACTTGCTCACCAGAATCCGCCTCAACTGTAGCGGCGAGCAATCTCAAGTTGTTAACTTTAGTTTTATCCCAATTTCTATAATCGTCACCGGAACCGTAAGTAATAACTCTAACTGTTTTAAATTCAGGACTAAGCGGCATGTAATCTCGGCCAATCAACTTTCCGTCAGAAGAGAAGAATGCTATTGGAGGTACATTGATATCCGGAGAAATCGTGATTAATGGAGTTCTTTCAATAATAATTATTTGCAACCTAGCCGGATACCAGAAGCGTCTTATATAAACATCTTGAATCGGCTCCAACTGCATTATACTTTTCTTTAAGTTATCAGTCTTTACCAAAAAGATAGGCTTTGTAGAAACCTGATTTCTTCTAAGTGCAGACAATATCTTATTAGAAGGAACGATTTTGTTATTTACGATTTCTAAAGATTGACTGTTTAAATTATCAAACGCATTTTTATGCAGTCTCCATTGCGGCATTTTCAGAACAAGAAGTCCAACTGCGCACAAAAACAGAATAATAAACATCCTCCAGAGAGAGCGAAGCTGATTCAGCCTTCTCTGTGATTTTCTGACTTGACGCTGCATTCTTGCTTGCTGCAAACGTCTATTTTGTCTGTATCTTGGATGTTGTATATCCTCGTTTGACATTATTTATTCAATCCTACACTATTAAGTATCATCAAAACTAAATTGTCGTAATCAATTCCACAAACCTTTGCTTGAGCCGGTAAATCACTCGTATCGGTCATTCCTGGGTTTGTATTAATTTCTAAGAAGTATGGCTTATCATCTTTAACCATAAAATCTACTCTTGAAACACCTGAGCAACCAGCAGTTTCGTGAGCTTCTACAGCTATTTTCTTTGTTAATTCTGTTGCTTCTTTTGATAAACCTGTCGCAGGAACGATAAATTCTGATAAACCTTTTGTATATTTTGCATCAAAATCATACCATTCTGTTTTGGTTCTTATTTCCAGTATTTCTGTAGCAAAAGCTTTACCATCTTTTTCTAAAACTCCAACTGTAATAAAGAATCCATCAATAAATTCTTCTATCAAAACATCATCATTGAACTTAATAGCTTCTTCATAAGCCGCTTGCAATTCTTCCTGTTTATTAACCTTTGTCATACCAAAGCTTGAACCTTCTGACACAGGTTTGGTTATAAGTGGATAATTTAAGCCTTCTACAGCTTTCATCAAATCATCGCCTTTTTTTACAAAAGCAGATTTAATAAGCGGAATATTTTTATTTGTAGAAAGTACTTTCTTTGTATATTCCTTGTTCATACAAATCGCGCTAGACATAACACCGCAACCGGTATAAGGTATTTTCATAATTTCTAAAACACCTTGAATACATCCATCTTCACCATACTTACCGTGTAATGTATTATAAGCATAATCAAAACCCTTAAGATCATTCATTACGTTTGGTGTAACGTCTACAATTTGAGCATTTTTATACCCCAATCTATGAAGAGCACCCAAACAATTTTTGCCGGATCGCAAAGATACTTCTCGCTCTGATGACATTCCACCACATAATACAGCTATTTTTGCGTCTTTGTTTTGTATAGTATATTGCATAATTCTTCCTCTTTTTCAGTTTTATCCCCGATAAAAATTACTTCGGGTTTCAATTCAATTGTATACATTTCTTTTACAGCATTAAACATTCTAACCATCATCTCTAAAACATCTTCTGAAGTTGCCTGACCTTTATTTACTATAAAATTAGCGTGTTTTGCCCAAACCTCTACATTGTCAGCTTTAAATTCCTTAACACCGGCTTTATCCAATAATCTTCCAGCAGAATCATTCTCAGGGTTTTTGAATACACTACCTGCGTTTGGGTTAGCTAAAGATGGTTGAACATTTTTTCTAAAGGTTAAATTTCTTTCCATCAAAGCCTTTATATCTTCTTGCGTACCTTTTTTAAGCTCAAATTCTGCAGACAACATAATATAGCGACCATCATGCAAAATAGATTTTCTATAGCCAAATTCCATATCTGCTTTTTGCATAAATACAACTTCTTTAGATTGTTTATCAAATAAACAAGCAGAAACAATAACATCCGCTATACATTGTCCATGAGCACCTGCGTTCATATAAACAGCGCCGCCGATAGTCCCTGGAAGACCGATTAAGAATTCCAAACCGCTTAAAGAAACTTCTGCAACCTTCTGAGATATCAGAGGATCTTTTACACCGCAATCGGTGTAGACTTTAGTTCCTCTAATTTCAAACTTTTTCATCTCTGTAGTTATAATAATGTTTCCACTATAACCATTAGAAGAAAACAATACGTCAGAACAGCTTCCCAATACAATGTATTCGTCGAGTTCGCGTAAAAGTCTGGTAAACTCTTCCACTGTTTCAGGGAAAAATAGTTTTTTAACTTTCCCGCCTATTTTGTATGTCGTTAATGGTTTTATTTCAAAATTTTCTCTTATTTGCATGATAATCCTTATGTATAACGATTTTATATTCTGGGATTTATTGGCCCCCACCCGAATTTCTAAGAAGTAGGTTGGGTTTTCAACCCAACAATAACTTTTATATGTTTTTTAACTCTTTACCCAAATTGGTAATTGTTCCGGCACCAAGCCCAATTACTACATCACCCTGTTTTAATGTTGGTAAAAGCTCTTTCGCAACAGATTTCATATCACCTGAGAAGTATTCACTTTCGACTAAATCTTTTGCAAAATTTTCTCCACTTATACCTGCTATTGGGTCTTCAGAAGCAGCATACACGTCAGTTACGATTACACGTCCTGCGTTAGAAAATGCTCCTTTGAACTCGTTCCATAAGGATTGAAGTCTTGTGTATCTATGAGGTTGAAAAACTGCAACAACATTGTCTTTACCAAATTTAGAAGCTGCAGCATCTAAAGTTGCTTTGATTTCTGTTGGGTGATGCGCATAATCATCATAGATTGCTATACCGTTAACGTCACCCACTTTTTGGAAACGTCTGCCCATGCCGGTAAAACCGTAAAAATATTCTGCAACTTTCTGAATATCAACTCCGGCTTCGTTTAAAGATGACACAACCGCAAGAATATTATATACGTTATGAACACCTGCAAGTTGTGTTTTTATTTTAGTTAAGTGTTCACCCTTATAGAAAATTTCGATTGTGTCAGAGTCGTTTTTTTTAGCCGTATAGTCCGCATCATTCAAGCCAAACGTAACAAAATTACCGCTCAACAATGCAGTACCCTCGTTATCATTATTAATCAAAACTTTTTTAGCCTGAGAGATTGCTTGATTAAAAGTCTTAACTAAATCCGGCATTCCTTTTTTATAAAAATCAATATGATCTTCTTCCAAATTATTGATTACAAGAATATCCGGATAGTATTTAACAATTGTACCGTCGCTTTCATCAAGTTCGGCTACAAAATGTTTTCCGCTTTTATGCTGCGCATTAGTGTTAAGTTCCGGAATAATACCACCATCTACAAAAGATGGTTCTAAACCAGCTTTATCCAATACATAAGAAGCCATACCGCTTGTTGTAGTTTTGCCGTGAGTACCGGAAAAACCGATAAAACATTTACCGCTATCTTGTGCAGACTTTGCAATTTCTTCTAATAAATCAGAACGGTGATAAATTTTTAATCCAAGTTCTTTTGCTCTAACTACTTCCGGATTATTCTCACGAATCGCAGAACTTTTGATTATTATAGCGTCATTAGGAACATTTTTCGCATCGTGACCAATAAAAACAGTTGCTCCTAATTCTCTTAATTTTTCAACATATTTAGAATCTGCAATATCAGAACCGGAAACTGTGTGACCGTCTTCCAACAAGTATTTTGCCAAACCGCTCATACCAATTCCGCCAATTGCAATAAAATGATATCTTCCCACTTTAAACCTCACTAATTCTTAGATTCATTATAGTATAAAGATAACTTGTTGTATATTAAAAATTTTAAATACCGACGCATCTACACAGCGAATCTTATATTTGACAATCTTTTTATATTCTACCCCCTCACCCGCATTCGTATGGCTCACGTAATTCGCCTACGACTGCTCCCTCTCCCACAAGGGGCGAGGGGCAAAGAGATTATCCGACGATTTCAACGCCTTCGCCATTCAAATACCAAGTTCTAGCTTTTACAATTTTAGTGTTAATAAAGCTTCCGGTAATATCTTTGTCATAAGGTATGTGAACAATTTTATTATTTCTTGTTCTGCCGGTAATAACGTTTTTGCCTCTTTCGTCCTTTGTTTCGAATTTTTCAACAAGAACTTCCATTGTCTTACCAACATATTTCTGGTTTGATATCAAACAACATTTTCTATTATGTTCATTCAACCTTGCAAGTCGTTCCGTCTTAACATCTTCCGGAATAAACAAATCTACCCATTTTGCAGCAACTGTTCTTTCTCTTGGAGAATAAGCCGCTGTATTTGAGTAGTCCAATTCAAGCTCTGTCATAGCTTTCAATGTATTTTGGAACTGTTCTTCTGTTTCTCCTGGGAAACCAGCAATAAAATCACTTGTAATAGTTACGTCAGGAATACGGCTTCTTAAATTGTCACATATCTTTTTATATGTAGCATAATCATATCTTCGATTCATTTTCTTAAGAACATAATCATCACCGGATTGCATTGGTATATGGAAATACTCACAAACTTTGTCCAGTTCTATTACAGTATTAATTAATTCTTCCGTAATATCAGTCGGATAAGAAGTTACAAATCTAATTCTAAAATTACCTTCCAATGCATTAACCTGTCTTAAAAGCCAAGATAGGTTTTGTCCTTCTTCCAAGTCTTTACCGTAGCTATCAACATTCTGACCCAAAAGTGTTATTTCTTTGAAACCTTCAGACAAAGCTTTTTTAGTTTCTGCCAAAATCAACTCAGGTTTTCTGGAACGCTCGCGACCTCTTGTATAAGGCACAATACAATATGTGCAGAAATTATTACAACCTTCCATAATCGGAATCCAAGCATTTATGCTTTTTACACGATTAATTTGAATATCGCTTTCTTCATAATGTTTTTCTTCCGTAGAAACAATTCTTTCTCCGGCTTCAATACGTTTAACAAGCTCCGGAAGCTCGTATACTCTTTGAGTTCCAAGAACCAAATCCACATATGGAGCACGCTTAAGAATTTCTTTGCCGGCTTGCTGCGCAACACAACCTGAAAAAACAATTTTTAAATCAGGCTTTTTCTTTTTCCATTTGCCCCAAACACCGATTGCACTATATGCCTTATCTTCTGACAATTTTCTGATTGAACATGTATTTATAACAAGCATATCTGCTTCTTTTGGTTCTTCTGTTTGGGTATAACCGATATGTTCCAACATACCGTACATTCTTTCAGCGTCAGATTTATTCATCTGGCAACCCATTGTTTCTATATAAACTTTTTTCATAATTCCCCTTTGTTTTTGTTTCTTGATTATACAACAAACGATTAATACTGTAAAAAAAATGCACCGCTTACAAGTGGTGCATTTTAAAATCTTCTATTTACATCTTCCTGAAAGTACTTTTGCAACATACTGTACAAGAATCAAGAATTCCCAAACGATGTGCCTGTGCTTGATATAATACAAATCATATTCCAAACGTTCTTCGCTGGTTGGTTCACAAATGTTAACCTGCTGCCAACCGCACCATCCTGGGCGAACCCAGTTTCTGCATTCCCAGAAAGGTTGTTTTTCTCTGTTTTCATAATAAACCTCTTCTCTAACCGGACGAGGTCCAACAATACTCATTTCACCACGAAGAACATTTATCATTTGCGGCAATTCATCTATGTGGAATTTTCTCAAAATTCTGCAGAAAGGCATAATGCGTTTATCGTTTACGCTGATTTCATTCAAATCATCATCAAAATTTTCTTCTACTTTATCTTGATACATCGTTCTGAATTTAATCATTTTGAATGGTTTTCCAAATTTACCAATTCTGGTTTGAGTAAAGAATATTGGACCAAAATCTGAGAATTTTATACCAATAGCAGCGATTAGAGAAAGTGGTGAAGTCAAAATCATTATCGAAATAGATGCTATAATATCGCAGAATCTTTTGATGTATGCAAACAATAGCGCTTTTTTCTTAACGCAAGCGTAAAACAACCAGTTTACGGTCATTTTAGATATAAAATACTTGTGAGTAATTTTTTCGTAGAATTTTGGCATCCTCCAAACTTTTACACCCAGCGGAATACCTTTTATTAAATCTGTAAGAATTACAGAATCCATTCTTGATTTAACTGCGATTATCACAATTTTTACGTTATTATCTTTAATTACAGCTTCAGAATCACAAGTTAAGCCTAGAATTGGAATAGTAGAATCTTCGTCTTCTATTGTGTTCATATTGTCATCCAAGAACCCGACAACTTTTAAACCTAATTCCGGTCTTGCTTGAATTTCTTCCGCTATAACTTTACCATCTTGACCGGCACCAACAATAAGAACATTTTTAACTCTTTTGCCAAAACGTTCATGGACATTGTATATTAATCTCGCAGCCAATATGCCGGCAAAAATAAGAATAGCATTTATAAATAAAAGCAATATTGATACGATTCCCAATCCTCCAAACAATAGAACAGGAATGCCCGCTATAACTGTAGCGGTTGTGATACCTTCAAATAACAGATACAAGTCTTTTAATTTGAACACATGCGGAGTGTAAAAATCTTTGTTATATAGAATCAACATCACTACAAACAAATACCAAAGACAAATTATACTAATAATATTTATATGTGCAAATGAAATAAATGCATAAAATGTTGCCAACACAATTATAATCGCATCAACGAACATAAGAATGTAGGTGGATTTAGATGTTTCAGACATAAACTCTCCTTGATTAAAAGACTCATTATAACTATTTTATTATAACACACCTGAGCAATTTTTTCATTTAAACACTAAAAAAGCCACGCTCTTCGTGGCTTATTAAATGGTACCCCCAAGCATGTGATATGAGATCACTTGCTCATAAGATTTTTGAAATAATAAATTCGAATTATGACCCGAATGTTTATTTAATAATTTCTTTAATTATTTCGCGTAGTAGATTTTAGTCTATCAATTCGCATTTTATTGATTAAATTCAAATAAACTAATCTTTGTTTTGTGCTTTATTATAGCAGTCTTGGATGTAACTCCAACAATTATTTAGTTCTTCATCATTTGCAAAAATACGTTTTGGCAATAGTATGAACATTCTATCACCAATAAAAAGTAGTATTGTGTCTTTTTGATTAGCAATATGGACAACTCCACTCCAATTAAATGTGGATGTGCTTGCTGAATTTGTTTGTTTTATACCTACATCATCAATTACTATACTTCGTTTAAGATTTGAACCTTTTATCATCTTTTTCATTCCTGCATAAGTGGAATGATATATAACAAATAGTAAATACGCAAAGAATAAGGTCATACAAACTAGTGGAAAGAACATCATATTAAATATGTGACTAGGCATGAATATTGATATTACAGTTACTATAGCAGATATAATAGGTAACGCAACAAATACTTGTTGCATTTTAAAAAAGTGTGGAACTTTCCATACATCTTTACTGGCATGTTTCAAGTCTTGTTCAGTTATATCAAAATCAAAATTATATGAAGTCATAAATACTCTCCTTTACATAACTACTCTATCATAACAGGTAGTTATGTGCAAATTATTTACAATATAGATAGACTTTTGGCTATTGACTTGTTTTTTGTTGAATAAAGTTTACTACAAACATCAATCTAAAAAATATACAGATATAATAAAACCAAATTTCTTATTCGAACATAGGTAAAAACTTGTCAAGTCAGCATATACAGGTTTGTTACTTCAAAATGGGTTAGGGCAAAAATTCGCTTCATTCGAACGGTTTAAAAACAATAAAAAAGAGGCTTTCGCCTCAAATTTTATATATGGTACCCCCAAGCGAATTCGAATCGCTGTCTACACCGTGAAAGGGTCTCTGGAATCTGTTTTATTGGTGTTATTGATTTAATAAAGTTAATAAAACCTCGTAAAATCAACTTTTTTGATTTTGATTAATTTGATTTATGTAATTGTTTTTATAAGTTTCGTGACTATTGTGTGACTCCTATCAAGTTTACTAGCCAATAAAATTTTATTAATTATTTTCCTAGGCACAAAAGTAAATAAACTAAAACACAACTCTATTTAAGTTATGCTAAGCTTGCTCACGCGGATTTTAAGAGGTGTTTTAGGTCGATGGAGTATTGAATTATGCTTGAGAATATTTTCGTCCGCTGTCACTCGCGTGAATTGGGACAAAAAATTTCTAAAATATTGGTCGAAAATTATTTCCCATATAACAACTTTCTAAAACAATGTGGAAAGATAATATTAGTCGTATTTTCAAGGCGAGTAAGCTCAAAGCACTTTTGTACTGATTTTTTGCTCTTACTCAATTATAATCAATTACTTAGCCTGTAATAGAGCAACTTTGTATAAAATTTCCCAAATGGCACGTTTGCAGTAAATATTTACAAATATACAAAAGGGTTGGTATACCTTAAAACCCGATAGCATTCTTATTCAGCTCAGGGATTTTCTTAATCTTCACTTCTTCGTTGAGCATCCTGATTATTTCAGAAATATCCG